>OBEQ012669276.1_pt1 | contig 15614 bp, 16 predicted proteins | sample 1670901 | NCBI WGS metagenome assembly OBEQ01 (sample SAMEA104232315, study PRJEB22302) | groundwater metagenome | biome: forest; feature: aquifer; material: groundwater | place: USA | collected 2011-08-07 | depth 5.4 m | reverse complement strand
TAAATAGTTCTAAAACTCTTGAAACACTGTTCAATAGACGTTTTTAACACTAAAAAAATAATTTTATCTATAGTAATATTTCGACAAATTAATATATTTAACCCTCAAAAAAAGCTAATCATGACAATAAAATTACCGTTTAACGGTATTATTTATAAAAATTTTGAATGTGAAGATATGTTTTACTAATGCTTTTTTAAAAGAGCCATCATATACTGGTCTTTATCCTTTAAAAAATTTACCATTATTTCATTTCTTAAATCGAAACATTCTGATAAACCTCATCAAAACTACCTTTCTAAAAAAAATAACAAAAATTTGCTTTTTTTAACATAACATATATTAAATCAATTACTTACGCATTTTAAAAACGGCAACATAATATAATTAATAAGAATGATAGAATAAAGAGAAAGAAAAAAAGATAAATTAAATTATTAAACTATAATTTTATTACATTAACTGTTTTTTCATATCTCAATCTAATATTAATTATAATTTCAATGATTACTTTATATATGAAACACATTTATCTATTTTATCAAATTTAATAAGCTTTATTACAAATAATAGTAAAACTACTTCTGAATTAATTAAGGTTCTTTAAAGATCATTGAAACAAATATTTTTTACGATTATAACATTCGAAAAAAAATAATTAAAATTTTCATGTAAAAGATCATGTAAGCCAATGATATCAACCATTTACATTATTTAAAAGAGGCAACATAATATAATAGTAAAGAATGATTGATAATAAATAAAAAAGAAAGATTAAAACCCTTTAATTATTAAACCATTTTATCTTATCACAATAAATCAAATTAATTGCCGGAACCATTAAAGGTAAAGGCATAAATTAATTATGATTGTGAAAAATATAAACAGTCTATATCTTTCATTTCAAAACCAAATAATTCAGCTATTTCACAACTTCTAATAGGCTTTAATTCTGTTCGTACTAAAACCTGCTTCCAAATCAATTCAATATCTTTAAAGTTCGCTAAAACAACTATTCTAAATAATTATAAACTAATCGCTCGTTCACAACTGAACATATGTATTTACTGTCATATATAATGCCCCTTTTTTTAATATCAAGCATATTTCTGCCAACTATTTTACGTGTTTCAAAGCGCCATCACGACCACATTTTTTGAAATTTCTCATGATAAACATCCGTCATTACAACAACATTTCCTCGTAAGAAGAAATCGTGTTGTGCACTAAAATAAGTCCCATACATTTGTGCAAAAGCGAGATTTGGCATTAGAGCCTGGGCGATTCCGTTCTCATCAAAATAGATTATCATTTTACGTCCTTCAACTGTGAAATTTACCATTTCTAAATAACCACCAATAAAATCTTTTATTTGTTTTGGTGTAGGATCTATCATATTGTAACCTAACCCTTGGGTAATTTGTGGATCTTGTGGTGAATTCAAAATTATATTTGGATGACATTCTGGATTTACACCACATTTCAAAAATGTTGCTGATTCGTAATTTTCAATTGTATCACTGTAATTTGGTTGTTCTGTTTTCATATTTTAAAATTTATTATTTTTCGAAAGTTTGGGTAATATAAGTACTTAATTGTTTATTTCGGTGATTTAGTACCATTCATTTTGGAATTTATGTGTAATCTCTTCTGCAATTTTATGATGAATTACAAATAGTTATCGTTTAGATCAAACTGTAAATTCAAAATACAATTATCATTTTCTCAATTTAACACATCCAAAATTAATTCAAAGCTATATTGCAGTCATTTAAATTAAAGCTTATTAAATGGGACCTTTTCAACACTTAAATTCATTTAAATATAAAATATGATTGACCATTTTATTGACCAATCATATTTTATTAAAAATTTAATTATTTAACCGTTGTAAAGATTCCTAATTCTAATGCTGTTTCATTCATCACAGTATAAACTCTATCACGATCCTTTTCTTGAATTGCCAAGGCATCAAAAATATAAAGAACGAAAATATTGTAATCTTTATTCAATCTTTCAATTACACGACCCATTAATCCAGATTCCTCTGTAAACAATTTTTTAGAAGTTATTTTATAACCATTTTCTTCTTTATCAGCTATTACCCTACTTAACATATCTGAATCATTATCGAAATAAAAATTAAATATATCGTATCGTAACATGTTATCAACCTCATCATTAAAGAAGGATAGATGTTCTTGTTTAACAGTTCCAATTTCAAGATTCATTTTTTTAGCTAAAGTGTCATGAGTTAAAAATGTAGTATTCCCATCATAGATTTTCATTATTAGATTTGGGTGTAAGCATACGTAGTCTAACTCAATTATTTTCTCCCCATTTATTTTTATAAGCCTTCTAATCCAAGATGGCATCAATGAAATAAAATCATAGACACGGCCTCCTGCTTTTTCTCCACCTATTTTTGGAATCATCAATCCATTTAAAACTAAATTATTATATCTTTCTATACTGTGTTCTACATAGCTGTATGCATCATCATCTATAAAAGATGTCTCTTTTCTTAAATATTTTAAATATTTTCCATTTTTTAATTTATTACCCAATCTTATAATTCGTCGGGCTTCTTCATGAATTTCTTTGAGAGAAGGAAATTGTAATTCTGGATAAATATTTAACAAATTTCTAGTAATAGGGTTCGCTATTAACTTTGCAAATTGATTGAAGAGATGATTTTGAACGACTTTCATTCCCTTTACTGTTTTAATTTCAAAAGATGTAATACCATTCGATATATAATTATCTGAAATTCTATATTCATTACTTCTCTCCTTAATTTTATACTTTCTACCTTTCTCAATTATTGGTCCTTGATCATAAACTTCTAACTTTAGAATTTCTATTATATTTTTATAGCACGGCCTATAATGTGAAAATATTTCTTGAAGTATTGTTGCATTCATACTTTTAAATTCATTTTTCATATTTTCAATAATTTTAGAAAATAGTAGGCTAATGAAGTACATTATTAAATCTATAGATGTATCAACTACTACATGAACTTTTTTAAGCATCTCTAATGGTGCAAATCTTCTTATTTGCTTTTCTACCTTTTTCAAAGCTTTGATTGTATTTTTTTTACAGTATTGCAATCCTGTAAATTTTTTAATTGCATCATTTATTTCTGATCTCTCAGCTTCAGAATATACTTTCTTAGTACATCTGGTTTTCTTTGGTGCGTTTACACCTTCCTCCGTTTTTATATCCATATTTTTTATGTTATTTTTATCTTATATGATTCTCAACCATGGTTGTGTTTAATTTTTAAGCAATTATTTTTAAAATTTAATTTTCTATTATTATTTATTAAGTTCCGAAACCGTTACTATCACTCAATTAAAACAACAATGCCCGCTATTAAAACGGGCGTTGTATTTTACAGTATGATTCAAGTTTTACTTTTTTAAAGCATATTTATTAATACCTTGCTGCCAATCAGCACAATCCAATTGAATTATTCTTTTTTCTCTAAATTTTATTGCGTTTATAGATGTTTGAGTAGTTAAAATATAATCTTCCCATCCTTCTTTAATAAACATGGGATTAATTCTATAACCTGTTTTATCATCTGGTGGTCTGTTTACATTATCACTTTGAAGAATTATAATAGATTCTTTTCCTGATGGATTAGTTAAAGCTTTGATTATCTTTAAATACTGTTTTGATTCAATTCGTAACTGAACAAAATCGAGGATTCGATATTCATTAACATCCGTCACATCACCAAAAGCATTATAAATAAAATGTAAAATTGCTTCCAAAATTGCTTCGGGTTCACCACCAATTGTTCTTACACTTTTGAGACTTATTTTTTTAAATACTTCTTTAATATTCTTTGGGATTTTGATTACATAAACCAATTCCTCACTCTGTGAATCTTTATCACTTTTAGGCTTACCGTCTTGGAAACCATCTTCTTTGTTTTCTTTTTTCATATATTTATTTGTTTGTAATTACATTTTTAAAAGGTGGCTCTATTCATTGTTAAGAACCACCTGAGTTTATTTTAATTAATCTTCATCATCATCGTTGAAAAATTTATCCGTGAAAATTATCCTTTCCAAAATTTGTTCTCTATTAATAATTTGATTTATACATCTCTTTTGTTTAAGAGTGTAAGTCATAAAACCATCAGAAATGTATTCCTTATTGATTCTATATTCTAAGCTAAAATCAGAGGCTTGATAAAAATGATACTGCTCTAAATTTTTCTTATTATACTGAAGAATTGCAGGTTTTCTTAATCCTATATGATAAGCTAAAACATTTAACACACCCACATAATCTGGTGATCCAACTCTGGTATTCATTTTATCAAAGGATTTGTACTCTAATAAATTATCAGTTTCGTTAAATACATTTCCGATGAACTGATAAATCATTTCAACAGCAACTTCTAAATCTTGATCAAGTTTTTCAAGATATTCTTTAGGCATCAATCTTACTACCTCAAAAATTCCATTTGGAATTCTAATTTCATAAACATGCTCAACTTGGCAATCATTTTTTTCTTTATATTTCATTTGTTTTGTTGTTAATTAAATTTTTACTGTTACACTCACTACATCTTTAAATTTTTAAGTATGGTATGTAATGAGATTATTATTTTAAAACTGATTAGGAATGGTCTTGTTTCAACCAAACTTATCAAGGGACTTAACCGAATAGGGCTAGTAGCCGATGATTACACTACATCAACACCAGATATAATATTATTACTACTCAATATTCAAATTGAAGATGAAGAAATTGAACAATATTATCTGATGTTTGAGGAGGTTGAAAACATTGAAATAAAGCAGCAGACCAATGAATTCAATGAATTGATTCAAAAGATCTACTACTATATTTTAAGCTACTCAGAACCTGATATTACCAAAGTTTTTCAATAGACTTATTTTTCGAATCACCTGGTAAACTAATATCAACCTTACCAGTAGTTAAAGAATCTGAAATTAGAGGTTTACCTAACTTAGACTCAACCCCCTTTAAAATTCTTTTCATTTCTTGGTCTAGGAGACAATCAAAAACATAATCACTACCTGGTTTAACTGGTACAGTTATAACACCTTTTTGAATTATTTCACCATTAGGAAAACTAATTACTATAGTTGTCACTTCATTTTGAGTTACCGTGAACCCTGTCCTTTGTTGATTATTTTTATTTTTAACCCAATTTTTATATTTAGCCATATATTTTTTAATTTAATTTTTGATAATATTGAACCTTCCAACATCGTTCTTTTATTACAGTTTTTCAGTTCAATTTTTTACTTGTGTTTACGATTTCTAAAGCTTATCCTCATCAACACCAGATTCTATATTACTCCTTTTCAATATTCAAATTGAAGAGGAAGAAATCGAGGAATATTAACCGATGAAGTAGGAAGCTGAAGGCCTAGAATTAAAGCGGTAGACTTCTGAATTCAGTGATTTGATTCAAAAAGATCCACCGCTTTGTTTTAACTTTTAAAAACAAAATTTAATTTAATTTAAAAAATTATTTGCACTGTTTTTAAATTTTTTCATCATTAATCGACGTCTTTTCATCTCTGTCTTTATGTTGTTTATACATCTCTTCTTTATAACTTCAGGTTGAGTAAACTCATAGGCTTCATACATGTAAAAGTTAGTATCTTGAAGAATTTTACCATTAGTGAGCGCATATCTTAAAGCTTCGATCGTTTTTGGATATCCAGTTCCACATTGACTTGAAAACAATGTATTGTGAATTCTTCTCCAATCATATACTGGACTACTAGCATCTAAAACACTTAACAACAAGATACATTCCTCTTTTGCAACTTCAACATTTTCATCTATCGGTAATAACAATTCCTCTGGAATATTATTAATCGCTTTTAATACCGCAATCGGTATTACTACTTTCGGGGATATTATCAACCCATTATTTATCTTATTTTTCATGTACTTAATTATTTAATTTTAATATTGAAACTTTAGGCATAGAAATTCTATTATCACATGTCTGTAAATTCAATTTTTGATCATTGTTTGCGATTTCTATAGCTTACACCTTAGCTATCAGCGGAATTATTCAAAATAAAACCTCTAAATCCTTTCCAGGAATAAATTTTAGGGTTAACTTTGTCTCATGAGCATGTTTTAAATTTTAGTTGTTTGTACTATTGCTTATGCAACACCTTCTATTACTAGTGGAAGGTGCGAGGTTGAAAGGTTAGAAATAAAGCAGCAGACCAATGAATTCAATGAATTGATTCAAAAGATCTACCACTATATTTTAAGCTATCTTAACTAGAAGTTACCAAAGTCTTTCAGCAGGTGTTTTTCTTGGACTCTTTGGCATTTTACGTCCTCTAGGCTTTACTTCTGCAGGTAGACATAAATGTAAATGACAATTCCCAATCTCTGCTTTGATGTTTTTTAAACATCTCTTTATTACTTCAGGTTGAGTAAACTCATAGATCTCATACCCATCTTGAAAATAAGAAAGATTGATTCTAAATTCTTTGCTTTGTACACCTGGGATGTAAAAGTTACTACCTTGAAGAATTTTACCAGTAGGAAGTACATGTCTTAAAGCCGCAATTATCTTTGTATAACCAGGTCCACATTGACTTGAAAACAATGTATTGTGAATACATCTCCAACCATATACTGGTTTACTAGCATCTAAAACACTTAACAACAAGATGCATTTTTCTTTTGCAACTTGATCGTTTTCATCTATCGGTAATAACAATTCCCCTGGAATATTATTAATCGCTCTTAATACCGCCATTGGCATTACTACTTTCGGGGATATTATCAACCCATTATTTATCTTATTTATATTACTTTTCATTGTGTATATACTTGATTATTATATTATTACTTATTTATTTTGTTAAACTTTTTAGACACAGTGATTCTATTAACCACTTGCTGTAAGTTTATTTTCACTTGAATTATTGAAAATAATTTAGTGCCGTATTTGTCGATTAAAAAAATAATCCACAAATCGTGTTTTTAGATTGATTTTTAATATATTTGCATTAGATAATTTTCCAAAAAATCGCATCAAATATATCCATCACTTTTTATAAATCTAAAAAGTGATGTTTTTATGTCAATCACCACGTTGTTGTTTTTTTTGTATTCTACATTTTATACCCCCTTCCTTAATTAATTTATTGCTTTTATATCTTTCATACTTCAATTGTATAAATTCTATATCCATTTTAAAAATTCATTGAATTAAAAATGAATAATTGTACTAGTTATAGTCAAATAATGCTTCCAGGTTTAATCATTTCGTGTTTTTTATTTAAAATAATTTAAAATCGGATAAATTACCAGCCAAAAACGCACTAGACAGATAATGTGATTCTAATACCTTATCATCTGAATGCCCAGTAAATAATCGAGCTGATGGCCCCAATTTCATCACTAGATGTGTTATGTAAGTTTTTCGAAGACATTTCAATTGTAAAGGACTATCTGTAACCAATTTTATATAATGTCCAAAAGCTTTCGATAAATGCCTCATTACATATTCATCTGTTAATTCTTTCGGACGATCTAAAACAAACTTATTTAAACCTTTATTATCATCAAATCCAATCGCAATTAAAACCTCCATTAGACTTTTAGTTACAGGTACAGATTTTAATTTTGATCCCTCATCAGTTCCATGCAATATTCTATTCACTTTCAAATTATTTATAGAAAATATATACTTGTTAGTACTTATCTCAACTAAATCCGACCATTTTAATCTAACAACTTCCTCGCGCCTCAAACCAGTCTCTAAACTCAACTTAAATCCTAGTTTTAACCAGTCATGATAAAGATTCGTTTTATCACCTTTTCTACAATTAGAAACCTGTCCATTCTCGTATGTTACAACATTAAGCAACTTACTAAACTCCTCTTTCGTTATTATTTCTTTCACTTTTATTACAGTATTTAATTCAACTAATTCAAAAGGATTGTCCATCTGAATCTTAGAGAATTTAACTACATAATTAATAAATGCTTTCATTACCCTAAACTGACGATTATAGGTTGATTTCGACGGCTTAAATTTCTCATATAAGTATTCGTGAAATATCCCAACCTCCTTATTACCGACTTCTTGAATTTCAAACATATCTAAATTGTAACCCATCTGTTTCAAAGCTTCGCAAAATCTCAAAAGTGTCCGTTTGCAATCTGAAATTGTATCTTTTGATCGATGTCTAACCAAATGAGCTGGTACATTTATGCCCGATTGCCAATCCAGATACTGCATACAAAGTTCAATTAAAGTATTTTTAACTTCAATCATTTTTACCTTCAATGGTTTCTGATAGTTAGTTGCGATTAATTCCTTTTTAAAAGCATTCATTTCAATTAAAGCTTCAGTAAAATCTCTCGTTTCTATAATTTTCATTATTCTACGTTTAGAATTAGGCACACAAATAATAAGAATATATTTATGACTATCCTTTGATTTACATTTCGATAAGCTTGTAGGATTATTAGGGTCTGAATAACACAGACCGTCACCAAGCTGCCTGGTGCATTTTGTGCATTTTATCTTGATACCTGATCTCCTAAACAGTAGGGGTATTATTAATGTTTTCATAATTATTTACTTTTTATATCTTTTAAAAATTCATTTGCTGCATCACTTCTTGTCTTCTCCTTTTCAATAAAGTTCTTTTTTACTTTTTCATTTATGGGTGCATCCATAGATTCAGCTAGAAGAATTTTATCATCTGTTTTAATTGCATTAAGAACTTCCTGTGAATTTTTGAAATTAGCAGTAACAAACGACTCTAGCTCCTTTTCCAGGAAGATTTCAAGAAAGTTGTTTAAGGTGTACTTTTTTCGACCTATATTAAAAATAGGTACCTTATTACTTTCACACCATTTCATGACTGATCTGTTATCAGTCATTCCTAGTAACTCTTTGATTTCCTTTATTTCTATTAAATTATCTATCATTCATTTCCTGTGTTTTAATTAATTATTTTGTCTCTCTTTTTTAAGTATGTTAATTTTATATCACTTCTAAAAATGAGGAGAAAATTTAATTTTTCCTTTTCAATTAACGCATTGTTTATGAAGTGTTTAATTTTTAAATTATTTACAAAATAACTTTGCTAAAAAAATAAAATGGAGTATTTTTTAACTATTTTAAGCTACTAAATAATAAGTTTAACTAATACTTATAACTGATGATTTAGTGATAAAATATTTAATTACGCAACTTGTTTTTCTCATCATTCAGTTTGCTGGTTTAAACACATTAATTTTAAGAAGTTAATTACGATTTGATTTGAAATAATTTGAAGTTTTGTTTCTTTATAACCATTGTAGTACAAAAGATCAATTGAATCAATAGATGAACCAGTCTTATTATTTATATTAATGAATTTTTTAATTGCTTGATAATAAATAGATACTGTGTTCGATTTAATTTTTGATTTGATCAAATTGTAATTTTTAACAATGACCATTTTATTAATTTTTTTAAGTTTTAAAATAACTTCACTTGTATTAGTTAACGATGTTAAAATTGAAACAGGACCAGAGTAAAACTCAGTAATAATCTCTTGGTTGTTTTTTTCGATTTCGATTTCGTTTGATTGTTCTTCTAGTCTAGCTTTATGCTTTAGTTCAAAAGATGAAACGAAGTCACTAGTATTGATTTTTGTTCTGTTGATTGTTCCTAAAGTTCTCATAGTTAATTGTTTTAAAAGTTAATTACTGGCTGTTTTATCACGTCCCCGATGATTATATCCTATAACAGTAAAGGAGTTTTTGATTTTCGCCAAGATGTCAAAGAACTATTTGGTAAGCAGATTATTAGTCAAAGCTTCGCCGAAACATGCTTGAAAAACAGCATGTTAAAATGTTTGAGATTTTAAAAATTTTTAAACTTTAGGAAAGTAAAATTTAGGGCATAGGGATTCGAAATCGAAAAGTTGATCGATTAATAAAAATGTTTTTGTGTGAGATTTTATTTCAAGTAAAATGAAAATGTTAACTTGAAATTTTGGATTATTAAATTGCGATACTACTTTAAAAAACTTCATCATCCTTTTTGATATTAAATAACATTTTCGGATTAAATACCATAGTATTTCATCCTAACTCTCTTTGAGTTCTAAACTGTTTATTTAATTTTGATGAATGTTTTTTCTATCTTACAATTTAACTTTTTTAATTATTACTTTTTATAATTTTCAGAAGACAATAACCCGTCGCTCTGTTTCACAAATATTGAAAACATAAATTGATTAACCTAATTTTTATAGAACAAAATAAAAAATAAATATTTAATTTAAGTTAATACATTGATATATAATTATTTAATAGTTTTTTTGTATAATCTCATTACACTAGTAGAAGTTTGCATCTTTGTATTTATAGTCTTAAAATTTAATCCATTCAATAAATCTGCTATTTTTTGGTAACTATATCCTTTAGATTTATATTCAACAATTAGTGCTGTAGCTTGAATGTTCACAATATTAGTTTCTGATTTAACCTTTACAGCTAAAGCACCCATTTTTCTATGTTCAAATGTTAGATTGTTTGGATTACCTAATTTGAATCCTTGAATTTTCTTTTGACCAAGAGCAGCTTTAGTTCTTTCCGAAATCATTTTTGCTTCCATCTCTGCAAGTGCTGCATATAAATGAATGGTGAAGTTTGTAGCTTGCGGTAAATCACAAGCCACAAATTCGACACCTGTTTCTATTAAACTTGAAATGAAATGTACATTTCTTGCTAAACGATCAATCTTAGCAATTACAAGAATGGCCTTATTACTTTTAGCAAATTCAATTGCTTTGTAAATTTCAGTTCTTTTACGCTTTGAAGTTCCGGTTTCAATTTCAGTGAAGCACTCGATTAAAATTCCATCATTTGAAGAAATGAAATTATTAACCATATTTTTCTGTGAATCTAATCCAAGACCGGATTTTCCCTGTTCTTGAGTTGATACTCTATAATAACCTACATATTTTTTCATAATTTCTCTTTTTTCTTGTTATACAACGGCGCATAGACGAACGTTTAAGCCTTGTTATGAACACGAGTATAGCAGAAAATATTCAAGTTTAAAATAATAATTAAAGAAAATATTGATTTTTTATTCTGTAGAAGATTGTTTAATATTAAATTATAATTCAGTTTCATAGTTTTCGGTTTTCTTCTATTAATAAATTATAGAGAATGTGATTACTAAATCTAGATCAGCTTTATACAAATAATAATCCAGCACATAATTCAACCAATAAAATCAATAAAATACAAAAATAGCACTAAGTTTACAACAAATTTAATACGTCTAAATCACATGAGTGACTATGATGAAGCCGTGATAATTCACAAATAAAATATTACGTAATAAAAAGACTATAGTTCGAATATAAAACATATTATACATATCCTTAAAACAACTGCAATGAGTGAAATAAAAGTATGCATTGACCGAAGTGACACATTTAACAACAACCTTTTTGGTCTTTATAACTCATATAAAGAACGTGAAAGTAATATAATAAGCGAAAACTATAAACGAATTATTGGCTCAGATTTTTTAACCGAACAAATTTTGATAGACTCTAAAAAACAGAGCAACTTCGACAAATTGTATTATGCCAATAATGACAGCAAAAAGAAACTTTTAGAGCTTGCAATGCAAACAACTAAACTATGGGCAAACGGTAAAAAATTAAAGGTGAAGTTTTTAGATGGCACAACTTATCTTAAAAATAATGTAATTCAATATGCTAAGCAATGGGAGCAATTTGCAAACATTGAATTTGAATTCACATCATCAAGTGACGCTGAAATTCGAGTTTCATTTATGACAGGACAAGGTTCTTGGTCATATATTGGAACAGACGCTTTAAATATTGTTGACCAGTCAGAACCGACAATGAACTTTGGTTGGTTTGACAACACTACATCTGCCATTGAATTTAGTCGAACTGTAACTCACGAGTTTGGACATTGTTTAGGCTGTATTCACGAACATCAAAGCCCAGCAGCAAATATAAATTGGAACAAAAAAGAAGTTTACGACTACTATCGAAATACTCAAACTCCACCTTGGGACAAGGATACAGTGGATAAAAACATCTTTGAAAAGTATACATCTGGAGAAATATCAAACAATGTATTTGACCCAAATTCAATTATGTTGTATCCTATTCTAGAAAACTTTACAATTGACGGATTTTCGGTTGGGATGAATAACACACTTTCACTACACGACAAACAATTTATTGCAAATCTTTACCCCAAGTCATAATCCAAATGATACAATCGAATGAAATGTTTTCTTCTAACACATTAAAAAAAAGATTTTTCATAATTTTTCCAAATATAATAAACAACCTATGCCAACAATAGAATTTAGAAAATCGTTTACAGAAATTATTAATAATCTTAATCTCGAAATGGTGAGTTTATTGTCTGAAAAAAATGATGATTTTTCTAATCTTACAAAAAATTTACATGCTTTTATTCATAATCGAATAGATTCCCTTTTGCTTTTAGTTCAACATAATTGTCTTTGGGATGCAGATATTATTTTACGACCTATCGCAGAAGCATCAGTTAAAATAGCATATTTATCTTGTGGAACTTCTGATGAAAGAAATAAAAAGGTATTTCAATTTTGGAATGATTTAGCAGAGATAAACCAATTGAAACGATCAAAGCAAACTAAAGATTTATTAGATAAAATTGAGTTAAAATCCCCAATATTATCTAACATAGTTTTAGATCAACCTTCTGAAAAATTTTTATCTGAAAAATGGCCAAAAAGTGTAAGACAAAAAATAGAACAACCCTGGTCTTACAATGAAATGATAAAAGTCATCGCTCAAAATTTAGGACAAGATGAAATACTTTGTTTGGCTAGAAATTTCACTCTATCAAGTCACTTAATTCATGCAGATGAAACAGCACTTGGAGTAATTCATGATAGAACTCAACGAAATGTCGAGGATAGAGAAGATCAAATTAATTTACATGAAATAAGATTATTTAGTGATTGTTTAACTCTATATTCATGGAATCTAGACACATTATTAAATCTTTTCGAAATCAAATCTAAAAAGGAGATAAAAAGGAAGATTGAAGAATTCAATCTATTGGCGACAAGTATTGAACAACAAATTAATAAAAAAACATAACCAACATTAGTCTTATTATAATGCTTAAGTGTTAAATGCACTTAATCGAATTCTAATTAATATTTGCACATATAATTCATTCTACTTCCCAAACCATTGACGGATGCAAAAATAAAACTACTATTAAACACATAATTTTAATATTAATGGAGAAAAAAACATTATCAAATATCCTTGAAGGAAAAATTTTTAAAATTCCAGACTATCAAAGAGGTTATGCTTGGGAAGAGAAACAATGGAAAGACTTTGTTCTAGATATAGATGCGTTGATAGATGACAAAATAATCAGTCATTATACTGGGACTATTGTTATATATCAACCGACCAATAAACCAACAGAAAACTATGGAACTAAAAAACTTGAAATTGTAGATATTGTAGATGGCCAGCAAAGACTTACTACATGTAGTTTATATTTATCTATAATAATTAAAGAATTAATAAAAAAAGGAAACGATGATTTCAATGCTGACATTCCAATTCATCTTTATTCAGGAAGTAATAGTAAACTTAGGTTGAACAATGATACTTCAGACTTTTATCTAGACCTAATTACAAAAGGAGTTAGTAATATTGAATCAAATTCAGTCCATCAGAAAAGAATTTTTGATGCCTATTCATATTTAAAATTACATATTGAAGAACAACTCAAAGTCAGAAATGATAAAGGAGAAGAATATCTAAGAGATTTATTTGATGCAATCATTAGAAAATTAAATTTTTCATTTTACCCCATCGAAATAGAAAGTGAAATTGGTATGACATTCGAGTTAATGAATTCAAGAGGAAAAGACTTGTCTTCAATGGAATTACTCAAAAACTATCTTATGTATTGGGTTTATCGAAACATTATCGATAGTTCAGAAAAAGAAGACTTTACAAAAATAATTAATAAAACGTGGAAAGAAGTTTACGTAAACATTTCAAAGTGTAATGGAAGTGAAAGTCAATGTTTAAGAATTGCTTGGACATTATTCGTTAGCTATACACCAAAAAATTGGGACGGTTATAATGGTTTTAAATCTGATGATGTTATTCCTTTACGAAATTTTACAAAAAAGAGTAAAGATGAAGTAAAAGAATTTTTGTTAAAATTTGTAGATGGACTTGCATTGATTTCAAAGCATTATTCAGCAGTAATAAAACCTACCGATAAGACTTCTGACCAAAAAGAGCTTGTTTTACTTACTAAAATTAGAAATGCTGGGAATATCGCAAACTATCTTCCGTTATTGGTTGCAGCTAGAATTAAACGAGAAAACAAAGACGTTGATGATAATGAATATATAGATTTTTTAAAATCAATCGAGACTTTTTCATATAGAGTGTTTTTATGGGAAGGTAAAAGAAGTAATGCTGGAATATCAAAATTTTATCGTTGGGCTGATGATGTATTTTCATCAAAACATAATTTGAAATCTATAACTGAATGGATTTATGGAACTATTAATTTCTATTCACAAGAAAACAGTTTCAGAAAATCTTTAAAAGAAGACTTTTTTGATTGGTATCAATGGAAAAGATTATTAAAATATACTCTATTTGAATACGAACTTTTTCTTTTGGATGGGAAAAATAAACCAAAACTAATGTGGGAAGAATTAACTGACTCAACAATAGAACACATTCTTCCACAGAACCCAAACTCTAATTCAAATTGGTTAAAAAAATGGAAAAATGAAGAAAGCGGAAAATATTTACACGATATTTCAAATCTTGTTTTAACAAAAGACAATTCACGGTATAGTAATTTTGAATTTTTAAGAAAAAAGGGAACTTCAGGTTCAGGTTATTCATATTCAAACTCTGATATTAAGCAAGAAAGAGAAATTTCGAAATTTGAAGATTGGACGCCTATAAATTGCAAACATAGACGTGAGGTGTTAATTGATTGGATTATCCAAACTTGGGGAATAAACAAACACTTTCAAGTTTTAATAGTGAATAATATTGAGGATAAAGGAGAGATAATTTTTGATATTGAAGACTAAAAACTTTCCATCCATACTAGTTTTTTTCAAAATGAAGGGTTCGGTATACTAACAAATATTCTGTTTTATATTAAATTATTAGCAATTAACAGAGCATAACTTGCTATAAATAAACAACTTGTAATTTAAATGCTATTTTCTTGATATAAAACATATTTGTCCGTAAATTTGTCCGTATCCGTAAAAGTGTCCGTAAAATGATAAATGTAAAATTCTATCTTGATAAACCTGATAAAAGTAAAAAATTTCCAATACATTTAGTTTTGAGACAAAAAGATGTACAAGTAAAAGTTTCTACAGGTGAAAAGATAATGAAAAAGGATTGGGATAACAAAAACCAATTTGTAAAAGATTCTGATTATAATTATAAATCAATAAATAAATTTCTGCTTTTTTTAACTAAAGAAGTAGATAAATATTTTGAATCAACCCATCATTC
>OBEQ010954608.1_pt1 | contig 15615 bp, 10 predicted proteins | sample 1670901 | NCBI WGS metagenome assembly OBEQ01 (sample SAMEA104232315, study PRJEB22302) | groundwater metagenome | biome: forest; feature: aquifer; material: groundwater | place: USA | collected 2011-08-07 | depth 5.4 m | reverse complement strand
GAATAGCAAACTCTGGCAGCACGCCAGATTAAATATTTCATATTTTCTGTTTTTTGAATTAGCTCAACAGTTGGAGCAATTGGCTCAATAATTCTTTTTGCTATATTTTCGTTTATTTCTTGTTCTACTTCTTCTCTTGTTTTCTTTGGTGGCATTTTAAATTCCTCAGAGCTCTATTTTAAAATAAAAGTCTATTACATATGTTAAGGATAGGCACATTAAAAAAAAGCAGAAGATATAATAAATTAAACAAAGAATATGGCAGATTTACTAAAAAACAAAGTAGCAGTAATTACAGGTGCTGGTCGGGGTATTGGTCAGGCTACAGCTTTTTTATTTGCTAAAGAAGGAGCAAAACTTTTGCTCAGTGATCTTGATAAAGAGCCATTAAATGAAACAGTAGCAAAAATTAATTCACAAGGTGGTACTGCAATAGGTGTTATGGGTAATGTTACAAAGCAAGATGACTGTAAAAATGTAATGAAAACAGCTGCAGAAAAATTAGGAAACGGTTCTATAGACATATTAGCCAATATTGCTGGAATAACAAAGGACAAAATTATACAAAAAATGACGCTTGATGACTGGAATTTTATTTTAGGTATAAATCTTACCGGGACATTTAACTGTATTCAGGCAGCAGAACCTTTTATGAGAGAAGCTGCAAAAAGTGAACAAGAAAAAATAGGAAAAATAAAATCAAGATCAATAATTAATATTTCTTCCACATCAGGCACTACAGGAAATCCTGGGCAAATTAACTATGCTGCAAGCAAAGCAGGAGTTATAGGAGTTACTAAAACAGTAGCAAAAGAATGGGCAAGATTTAATATACGCTGCAATGCAATAGCTCCAGGAGTAATAGAAACAAGACTAACCCGTGCAAAAAAAGAAGGTGAAGAATTTGGAATTCCTGAAAAACAAAAACTTATGATTTCGAATCTGCAAAAAGAAACTGGGCTAGCAAGAGAATCAGGACAACCCGAGGATGTTGCAAATGCAATCTTGTTTTTTGCATCAGATCTATCTTCTTATGTAACTGGGCAGGTTTTGACAATAGCTGGTGGAGTGATAGGTTCTATTTAAAACAAATCAATCAATTCTTCTTCTGCAGATTTTCTGGGTTGACCAAGAGGAAAAAAATCAGGTTGTTTATTTTCTTCTGGTTCATTTGATGTTTCAACAATGGCTTCTTCAGGAGGAAGCTCTGGGGCTTTGACTCCTTGTGGTTGACTTGTTCCAGTACTTGCTGCTGTTGTATCTGAAAAAGCAGGACCTGCTCCAAGCTGAGGACTGCTACTAGTACCGCTTTGTACATATCCAGTTAGATCAATAGGCTTATTTGAAATCATTACTGTTCCAAGTTTTGTGGTAAATGGTGTGTAAAGAAGAGTTTGTTTTATTGCTACAGGATCCCAGATTATTTTTCCTAAAGCATTATTTGTGATTTGAATCATTCCATTTGATTCATTATCAACTATTACTCCTCCTGTAATTGTTACATTGCCATCAATTCTTAGATTTCCATGCACATAAACAATTCCACTGAAAGTAATGGGGTTTTTATTGTCCCCTGCAAATTCAACATCTCCAATTGGTTTTCCTTGATTGTCATTTCTGGTGTCAATTATAAGAATGCCCTTACCTATGAGAGTATTGGTATTATCAAACACTGCTGTTCCATCAATATAGCTTAAACCCATATAGCCAATAGGAGAGCCAAATTCATCGCTTGGGACAGATATATCATCTGTGTAAAGATCCGCCAGTTCTGCATATTGTTTTAAATTTGACATGAAAGTATTTTGTGCTGTTGCATATCCTTCAAGTCCTATAGAAAATTCTTTTGGCACAAGATGTTTCTCTGCTATGTCTGTAGAAATCATTGATTTTGATATTAACGGTGGAACAAATTGAGAAACAAGATCACCCTCATAGTGAAAATCCATAAGACCCGGAGGATAAAGCTCTATAGTGTTATCTCCTACTTTGCTTATTAATGAGTAATCCAAATCATCTATTGTTTTTTCACCTTCTTTATAAACGGCGACAAATGAATTTGGAGTAAAACCAAGCTCTTTAGGTGATTTTTTACCACTTTGATCCGGTCGCCCACCGCTGCTGGTGCTTTGTTGCTGACCGCCAGAAGTGTTTTGTGGAGTTGTTGTATTTTTGCTTGTTTTGTCTTCTTCTATTAGTCCTTCAACAGAAAGTGTTGAGTTTGAAATATAAGTTGGCTCAGTTAACTTTGTCATTGCTGTTGCTTGCCCAACAAACTGAAAACCTCCTCCATCAAAAGTAACCTCACCATTTGTAGCAACTGCCCCATAAATATTAGGAAGCTGACGCTGAACCACCTCACTAATTGTTCTTGTAGTTTTTCCTACCATTGCTGAGGTCTGAATTAACCATTCAGTTTCCAGATCTGTATTTGAAAATTTGCCTAATTTTTTCTTTTCAGGAACTTCCTCAAGATCTTCATCATCAGATTCTTGATCATTGAGTTCTTGATCGTCAATTGCTTTATCATCATTACCTTCATCAATAAGAGGAAGAATGTTTTCTAAAGGATTAATATTTAATAATGTTAGACTTGAAGTTATAGTTGCGACATTTGCAGAAAAGTCTTCCTGGTTTTTGTCTGGTGGCAGTACATTAAATAACCAGGGATTTGAAAGTCCACCTTCTGTTGCAACAATAATAGAATGCGCGCCAGGTTCTACTTTTTTATCGATGTCAAGTGTAACAGTTAGATCTTTTCCATCAGGGGAACTACCTTTAACTGTAGGTGTAATGCCTACAACATCAGTAATTACAACTGGAGAGCTTTTTTTCAAAAATAAATCTGCTCCAGATATCATTATCACTGTTCGTTTTTGACCTGCTTTAATCTCCAATAGATCATTGTCATCGCCTAATTTTACTTGGTTAATAATAGGTCTTGGGCTTCCATCATAAATCGGGACTATATAAAATTCTGCCTGAGTTCCTTCCCAGTAAAATTTTGTTAATCCTGGCATAGCCTCTTCTTTAATAAGAAACTCTACTAATGGACCGGATCTTATATCTTCAATGTTTATATCTTTGCTGCTGAATCTAGCTTTTTGGTTATATGAAAGGTTCTCACCTATTACTACAAAACTTCCTCTTTTACTTGGCTCAGCGTAGTTAGGAGACAATGATTTAATAACTGGAATGGGCAACTTTTCTTTAAAAGCAATTTTATTTTCTGGAACTATATCTTCAAGCATTAAACTTACTTTTTCATCCTTGTATACTACTATCATTGTTCCTTTGCTTAAGATAGTTCCTCGTGGGATGCTAATACTGCCAATCGTTTGAACGTTTGCTTCAGGTTTTGACTTTGAATCTTGTGCAGGGGTTGTTCCATCATCAGGTGCTTGGCTCTCTTCTGCCTTAGGTTCTTCAGGAGGCTCTCTAAAGGTTATATATCTTGAAATTTTTAAAACCTCATCAGCATAATATTCATCAAAATCTTCTGTGTTTTCATCAAAATCTTCTTCTGGGAGATCATCATCTTGTTCAGCATCATCTACTCCTGCAACTTTAAGCTTTTCTTGTTGTTTTGGAGAGATGGGAATTTTTGATTTTGTATTTAGTCTAGCCTTGATTTTCTCATTAAAACCTTCAGCAATTGAAATTGCTTGTGCTTCCTGAAGACTGCTTTGCATTTGGTTAATGTTTACTGAAACAAATAGAAAAGAAACACTTACAAGAGCAGAAAAAATAAAAGTTAGTATTAATGCAAATGGGAGGGTCATCCCATGTGAGTTTCTAATAATTTTAATTGCCAAAATCACTTTTGTTTATAGCATGTAAATATGCTGATAGAACGAGGATAGCATGTGTTGTAGATAGAGTGAAGCACTCTCAAAAGAAAGTTATTTACCTGAGGATAAAAAAATCAACTGGGATTTTTCCACTGAGTTCCATCCTTAAATATAACCTTTTCTACCTTTACTTTGTATATTTCTCCATCTCTTTTTGAGTTGGTTTCATTGAATTGAACTGTTCTAGTGCTATATGGTGGTATTGGTTTTGCAATTTTTGCTTCTTTAGCTATAGTTTGTGATTCATTGAAAGAAAGAGCACGCTCCCAAGTAATTAAAGCTGAAGTAATTATTTTTGGAGTTTGATTTTTTAACCTAACTTTGTAACTTAATTCAACCCCCTTTACTTTTAAAAACTTTGTTTTCCCTCCTTTTACCTCGGCAAATTTTATATAAAGGGGATCGCTTTCATTTGTTATTACTTCTACAACACTCTTTGCCCATCTTGCTTTTCTTACTTCCTTTTTATATTCTTTTATTTCAACTTTTGCTTTAGCATCATTCTCTGAACGAAATTCTTTAGCCTTTTCTAGAATAAGTCTTTCTTTAGTTCTTTCTTGTTTAAACTGCTCTTTTTCCTGTTTCTGCTTCTCCACTAACTCATTTTGCTCTTTTTCTTGTCTGTTTTTTAATTCATCAATTCTTGACAGAGGAGGCTCTTCCTTCTTCTTTTCTTCTTTTTTGGCTTTTTCCTCTTTCTTTAAATCATCTAATTCTTTCTTTTGTCTCTTTTTTAATTCTTCTATAGCATCTTCCTCTTTTTTATTAAATTCTTTTTTCTCATTGTCCTTAAAAACAGAAAAAGCAATTTTGTTATTTTTCTCTTCAGAAGAAATAGTCTCTTTAGCTTTTGTTGAGGTTATAAAGCAACATGCAATGGTCACAGTCAATGCGAAGATAAATCTTATTTTGCTTTTTTTAGTTTTTATCATTAATTTTAACCACTTGGTTCTAATATTTTTACCTTTTCATCTTTAGTTGCAGTGAGTTTATCTTCTGGAATGTTTCTAATGGTTGGGGTTATTAAAACAATTAACTCACTTTGAGATTTCTGACGATTCCTGTTATTTATATAATCTCCAATAATTGGTATTCTGGTTAAAAATGGCAACCCTACTCGGTCTACTGAATTATTGTCAATTATTAAACCACCAATAGCAACCGTTTCTCCATCTCTTACTTGAACATCAGCATTAATTCTTCTTCTAGTTGTTCTTGCAGGAACCGTTACACCATTTTGGGTTGTAGTTCCAGAGTTATCTGAGACTTCTATTTGAATTTTAGCAGTAATTAGTCCGCCAGTCCCAACAATAGGAGTAATGCTTAGAGCAGTACCAGCAGTAATTCTTTGTAACTGTTGGGTTGCAACAACACCAATTTGTTGTCCTTGACCAGTTGCTGCGCCCAATACAAGGTTTGTATCTGTGTCAATATTTATCATGGCTGTTCTTCCTGACAAAGATAAAAGTTTTGGATATGCACGAATTTGAGCCTTGCCAAGCTTTTCAAGGTATGTAATTTGTTTATTGAATATATGCCAGAATTTAGGGTTAAAGTTAAAAATTGTTACACCCTTTTTGATTTGTCCGATGGCAAAGCCATCGGATTTGAAAAATTTCAAATCTTCTGAAATATTTTTTTGAACTTCTATCAATCTTAATTCTAATTCTACCTGTGGAAGTGGCTTGTCTATTCTGCCAAGAAATTCTTCTATTCTTTTTAAATCATTTGGGGAGCCGTCAGCAATTATTGAGTTTTGATCATTGCTTATTCTTACATTTGCTCTTACCTCTACTGGAAGTAATTGTTGAACATCCATAGCTTCAAGATTCATGAGCAAAAACATTTTGCTTTCCTGACCAACGGTGTAGTTTTTATTCAACCGATTATATATAACATATGTTTCACTATCACCGGTAGTGGTGTAGTCAAAAGAAGTGCCGCTTAAGACTAGTCTCAAAGATTCTTCAATATTTACATTTCTTACTCTTGTGCTTACACGCTCCGTTGGTGTAGCAGTTAAAACAATATCAATTCCAAATTTATTTGCTAAGTCTTTTAAAAGAGTGGCAAGATCCTGATTATCGTATGAAATGTCTGCCTTTCTTTCAAGAATTGGAAGGCTTTTATTAACCGCAGTTGCTCCTAGTCCAAAGATCATTATTGGATTTGCGCTGCCACCTTTTATGACGGTATAACTGGTTCCTGTTGTTGTGTAATTTACTCTGGCAGCATCAATAAGACTAAAAAATGCTTCTTCCAATGGTTGATCCTGAATCTCAACTACAGCAATTGTATCCTCATCTCTAATATCACTTCCTACTGAAATGCTTTTACCGCTTATTCTTGCTAGTGTTGCAAACGCATCCTTAACTGAAATGTTTCTGGCTGAAAATGTAATCAAGTCATTAATCACTTCGAGTTCTGCTGGTTTATTGGCTGCCTTTAGCTCACTAGACTTCTTTTTCTTTGAACTTTCTATAATATCTTTTCCAAGTTCATTTTCAATGGATGGACCAACACCAAGGTCAAATTCATCCGCTGCATTTGTTTTTGTGGGAGAAATAAAAAATACAAAAACAAACACAGTTGAAAAAATAAAAAGATTCCTGATAGTTTTTATTATCTTATTCATTGATTATCTTGTTATAAATAACAAAAAATTAGACAACCCAATTAACTTAAGGTTCCACTTGTGCTTGTATATCTTTTATCTTAATTGTTTATCTTGAGTAATTATCTGAAGAAGTTGCTTAGGTAGACTTTCTTTTATGCTCTGTTTTGATTTTTTCAATAATTCCTTTTACTTGCTCATCTGAGAGCCCGCTTGAAGTTCCTTCTCCTTCTTGATCTTTAGATTCTTGAAAATCTCCCTTTACGATTGAGAAATTTGAAGCTAACCAAGGTGTTGGAGATGGGGGTCTTGGTTCATTGCTTTGTTGAGAATATGGATTGTATCTATCTATTATAGGATCTGTGTCTTTCTGTAGCTTTTCTACCTCTTTTTGAATGGTTTCAGTGTGTTGTGCAGTTGAAGATTGTTTTAAAAGATCTTTTTCTTCTTTTGTATTTGCTTTAGCTGGAATTAAGGTTGCTGATTCTAAAAGTGATGAGCTGGTACCAGAAATAGAAGCAGGTTTCTTAGGATCAAGAACTTTTGTTGGTTGAGGTGTTCGAGCTTTGTCTTTTTGTTGTGTAATGCCTATAATTTTGACGTCTGGCGGTAATTCCATTTCTTTTACTTTAGTGACAATGCTTACTATAGGAGGTTTCTTTGACTCTTCTCTTAGTCTTCTTGCTTCATGTGCAGCTTGTCTGGCTTGTTCTCTGGCTTGTATTAATGCAAGCTTTGCAGCTTCTTTTGCTTTTTTAAGTCTTTCTTTTTCTTGTTGTTTTTCTAATTTTACTCTTTGTTTCTCAGAACGAATTCTGTCTTTCTCAGCGCGTTTTTCTGCTCTGACTCTTTCTTTTTCTTGTTTTACTATCTGACGAAGCTTTTCTTTCTCTTTCCTTAGTCGCTCGCGCTCTTTTTGAAGAAGCTTTCTTTCTCTTTCCTTTGCTTTTCTAACTCTTTGTTTTAACTTTTCTCGTAGTTTACGTTCTTTTTCTTTTTGTTTTCTCTTTTTTTGCTTTAGCTTAAATGCTCTCTTTGAACGTAATTTTCTAAGTTTTTCAATCTTTGCTCTAAGCTTCTTTCTTTTTCTTTCTCTTTGAAGCCTTAGCTTTGCCAGTTTTCTTTGCTGAGCTAATTTTTTTGCCTTTTGTTTTTTTGCTTTTAAAAGTCTTTGCTTTTTAATTCTTGACTTAATAAGTTTTAATTTCTTTGCTAATTTTTTATCTCTTTTTTTGTTTTTTAATTTGAGTTTAAGTTTAACTTTTAACTTTTTCTTGTTTTTAACTTTTTTTAGTTTACGAGAACTTTTGCTTGAACCAAAATCCAGGGTTAAGCCACTATAGAGCTTCTTTCTTTCTAACTCACAATCCCTACAAGAACCAGGCCGATAGTCGACCGTGTTTTTTGACTTTAATCCTACGCCACAAACCTTACAAAATTCTGCCATGTATTTACTTTAAATTTGCTTGAGCCAACAACTTAATAGTATAGAGTAAAAATACTTTTCTGGCCAAGTAAATTAAAACAAGAAGTATGATTATTATGTATTTTATATGGGCCCGTCGCTTAATGGTAAAGCATTTCGTTCGCAACGAAGAGATTGGGGGTTCGATTCCCCCCGGGTCCATAGTGGTCAGAGAATTAGAAAATCAGAGAATCAGAAGGAAATCAGAAAATTACAAATAGAAAGCTAATAGCTTTTTAATACCCTCTCATAAGATTCATCAAGTGTTTTCTTATTTGTATGTTATTCCTAAGTTTATACATTGCTCTTACTTCGATTTGTCTAACTCTTTCAATACTTATTCCTGTAATATCTGCAACTTCATGCAGACTTCTTTCTTTATCAGAGCTTGAATCTTCATTGATTTTGTATCTTAATCTGATTATTTCTTGTTCACGTTCAGTCAACAATTCATCTATAGCTTTATTTACTGCTGAAGTAAGTAATTTTTGATCTGATGCTTCCTCTGGCAAATTTTCAGCTTCATTATTTTCTAAAAGATCGCCAAGACTTGATTCCTGTTCGTTTCCTACGGGGAGATCTAAAGACACCGGTTGAACCTCAGACTTGATAACTCTTTCTATAGTTTTCTTTGAAAGACCGGTAGCAAGTGACAAATCATCTATACCAGGATCTCTTCCTAGTGTATTTGGCAATACTTCTTTTACTTTTTTTAGTCTGACTAAAACATCCTGTACAGAATTAGGAAGCCTTATCATTCTGCTTTTTTCAGAGATGGCTCTAGTAATAGCTTGTCTTATCCACCAGGTTGCATAGGTTGAAAATTTATAACCGAGTTTGTAGTCGAATTTTTCTGCTGCTTTGATTAATCCAACATTTCCTTCTTGAATAAGATCGAGTAGATCTAGTCCTTTCGTTCCATATTTTCTTGCTATGCTTACAACAAGTCTTAAGTTTGCTCTTATTAGTTTTTGCCTTGCAACTTCTCCTGCTTTTTTTTCTTTTTTTGTTGCAACTGGATTTCTACTGTCAGAATATGCTTTGGCTAATTTAAGCTCTTCATTTGCTTTAAGAAGGCTTGTCTTTGATATTTCCTTAAGATAGCTAACTAATGTTGTATGAGCTTTTTGATTTCCATAAGAGGTATCAAGAGAATTTTTGTATGTTAATGAATCGTTAAGATTACTGTCTTCAAACCCTCTTTCAATGACGGTTTCTGAAGGAGCTAAATCTTCATTTATGTTTAAATTATTGTTTTCTTCGTGCATAAAAATTAAAATCTTTGGAATCTGTAGTTTTAATACCCAGAATTTTGAGATCTTCCTACGGGGGCGGCCCTAGTGAAGCTTAGTAATAACTCAATTTTTCTTATATAAAGAGGGGAAGTTTAGGGTATCAACCAAGATTACTGGTTAAAAAGTAGTTTAGAAATAGGTAGAAAGGGTTATAGCTCTTTGTACATTATATAAGCGTCAACATATTCTGTTTTCTTATAGTGAAAAGCTTTTGGCAATGTACCAATAATTTTAAATCCATATTGTTGGCATATTTTTATTGAAGGAAGATTGTTGCATACTACCAGATTGACCTGAATTGCTTTAAAGCCAAGTTCTTTGCATTTTTGAATTGCAAAATCCATCATAATTTTTCCTAATCCCATGCCTCTGAATTTTTTGTCTATCATTACTCCTGTATTTGCTACATGACTTCCCAGCCCAACTTTATTTGGGACAATGTATCTTGTGGCAACAGGCTTATTTGACAGATAAGCAATGTAAATGTGAGCACCTGGAGCAAACCATAATTTTTTTGCTTCTTCTTTTGTTATGTCAGATGGATATGGATAAGTGTCTTCATCTTTTATTACGTCGTGAAATATTGGCCATATTTCATCGAAGTGAGAATTGTTAACCTCCATTATTTTTAACTGGTCTAGGCTAAGCTGAGTGATTTTTTCCATTTGACAAATTTCTGAATCCTGTAAGATTTTAGCCCAATAAGCTAAATATTTTCTAATGGACCTAGTACCTTAATTCTTTTGCTATGTCAATAGAACATTTCCCAAGGTGAAACAAGTTTTATTTTTCTATTTTCTGCAGTGTAATCACAATTTTAATTTACAAAGTCAGATAATTTATTTATTAGCCAAATCCTTTATCAGTCCAGTAGAACGATTTTTTGTCATTATTCTTAAGATAAGACTTTGGGTTAATTTGGGAAAACAAATTGAAAAAAATTCTAGGTTCAAATTTTAATATTCTCTTGATAACAAAACAATTATCCTATTTCTTAAACCTTAGGCTTTGTGTATAAAATCGTTGTAGAATATAAAGATATTTTAAAGAGAGAAAAAAATGAAAAACATAAATGTTGAAAATCAAATTTCTTGTTTAGTAAACTATGGAACAGTTTATTCCAAAAGGGATATGATTAGGATTTTAAGAGACCTAGATCGAGTAGAGTATTCTGATTTTATTGATGATACTGCAGTAGCTCAAGGCGAAGGATATGTTGTTGAAGTATATGCAAACAGCTATGATTCAACAATAGTTTTTAATCACCGTCTTCATATAAATGTAAATGGCTTTGACTTTTTAAAAATATCAACCTCTCCTGACAAAATTGTTGAGCTTGTTTCAGGACACAGAATAATTAAACTTAAATCTTTGACAAATGTTCTTGCAACAAATCAAACTACTATAGAAGAAGAAATAGATGAACAAAGAATTGCAATAGCAAGTCAATTGGCTTGTGATAATGAAGTTGATATAGACTGTCAGAGTGAGTGATTTAATTATTGAGCAATAGTTTGGTAATCTTTGCTGGCTTCAGTTTCAGCACTGGTTTGTAGCTCCAGCTCTTCTTCTTTCTTCTTTTCCTTTTCTTTTGCTCGTTTTGTAGCATCTTCCTGAAGTCTTTCTTTTATCTTATTTGCTTCCTGAGTAAGTCTGAAATACTGCTGGAATTTTTTTGTGGTTCTGAGTGTATAAGACAAACCCTGAGGTTTTTTAGAAATCAAATCCTGCTCAACAAGATCATTTATATGGTCATATGCTCCAGAACCTCTCATATCAATAATTTCTGACTGTAAAACAGGTTCTTTTAGTGCAATTGCAGAAAGTGTTCTCATTGGACCAGGATTTAATTCAAGTGGCATCATGTCTGTCACAACGTTTAAATATTGTGTTTTAACCTGAATAATGTATCCGTCATCTGTACCTATTTCCAGTCCGCCGTTTCTGTCTTCGTATTCTTGAATAAGCTGTACAAGAGATGATTGAACATCGTCATAAGATGCATTTAGCATCTTTGCAATAGCTCCTGTTTTTTGCGGTAAGTCTGTTATAAAAAGCACGGCTTCAACCTGTGCTTTTAAATCTGATTTTAGTGCATTGGCAATTGCGCCTATAGTAGATCCTTCTTTTTCTTCTTCAGTTATGATTATTACTTCTTCATTTTCATCAATCACTTCTTCTGATTTTTCATTTTCAATAGTAGAAGTAGAATCTGAGGTTTCTTCGGGTGATTTCTCTTCTGTTTCTATGTCTAAAATTTCTTTAGTTTCCAAATTCTCCTGAGTCATTTCTGTTTCCATTGTTTATCACCTCGCTTTCCTCTTTTTTAGCCTCGACAAAAACCTCATTTGGTTCTTCTAACGATTGAATTTCTATAGTAGTTTCTTTTTTCTCTTTTTTTCTTGTACCGTGAGCAATTTTTTCCTTTAGTCTATTAAACAGTCCTTTTTTCTTTGTTGGGGCATGCGGCCGTGTGCCCTTACCTTTTAGCTCCTCAGGTTTTGGAGCTTCTTCAGGCTCTTGTAATATGGTTCCTGCTTTGTAAATGAATACTTCTCCATACATTTCTTTTTGTTCCAACACTACTTTTTGAGAATGTGCCAAGAATAGAAGTGCTAAAAATGGTTTTGTTTTATTATTTAAAATCTCAGTTAAAAAGCTAAGTGTTATTGGCTTTTCAGTAGTTAAATGCTCTTCAATAATTGCTTCTATTTTTTCTACAACATCATCTATGTCTTCTTCCTGAGTAATTTCAAATATATCATCAGGAGTTTCAGGAGCAACAATAGTAAAAGTTCTTTCAGCTCTTAATTTTGCCCTCATAGCTCTTCTTTCTTCTTCATCCTCGGCTTGCTGAAGAGCAAATATCAGATCGCCTAAAGAAATCTTTCTTTTTCTTTGTTGCTTGGAAATAGAACTTCTTACAAGAAAGCTCTCAAGTTTAGAAAGATCCAGACGAATTTCTTCATCGCCATTTAGTAAATCATCTTCAGGGAAATAATTTTCTGTCTGTTGACTTGCAAGCAGTGTTTCATTTGAAAGATTGAGTAAAATATCTGACTTTAGTCTTAGCAACACACTTGCAAAAAAAATTGCCCTACCAGCATTGAGAAGATTTTCTCTTGGACTTTTATCTAAAGCTTTTAAATATTTGTCAGTTATATCTATTATGTCAACATCCCACGGATCTATATCTCCTTTTTCTGCAAGTTGGACAAGAATTTCTAAACCGCCATTTACATTTTTAAGGTCTACAATTTCTTTTTTTTGTTCTAGTTGTTCCATGTTTTAGTTTTTTAGTTAAGCAGTCAGTAATTCAGGTTCTTCTTTATTTCTCTTTTGAATTTCCTGAACTCCTATTATTTGAGTAAAACCATCAGCTCTTAGAGTTACGCCAATGGCTTGATCTGCATTCTCAAGCATTGGTCTTCTTAAACTTACAACAACAAACTGTGCATGAGAAGCTTGTTTTCTAACCATACGAGCAAGCCTTTCTGCATTAATGCTGTCCAAAAACATATCGACTTCGTCAAATGCATAAAACGGAGCTGGTGAATATCTCTGTAACCCAAACATAAAGCTTAAAGCAGTCAATGATTTTTCTCCACCTGACATTGCTTCTAGCCTTTGCATCTTTTTATCTCTTGGTCTTGCTCTAATAATTAATCCTCCATTGAAAGGCTCTTCTGGGTTTTCTAGAACTAATTCTCCATGACCATATGAAAGCTCGTGGAATATTTCCTGAAAATGTTTGTTTACACCTTCAAAAGTTTCAAAGAAAGTTATTTTCTTTTGATCTGTATATGAAATAATCCTTCCGTTAATTGCTTCTTTTTCTCCGCTTAAAGAGGCTAGCTTGTCTTTTATTTCTGTTTGTCTGGCAGTTACATTGTCATATTCTTCAATTGCTCTCATATTAACCGGCTCAAGAGATCGCATTCTTTTCTCTATGCTTTCAATTTGTTTTGTAATTTTCTCAAGATCAATTTCTTCAGGGAGTTTATACTCTTCATTCTGTGTTTGTTCCTGGAATTTTGCAGTGAGGTCTGTTAAATCTGGCTCAATTTCACGCAGTTTTAATTCTATTGAGGTTACTTTTTCAGCTAACTGATCAATTAATTGTTGAAGCTCTCCTTTTTGCTCCCCTTTTGCAAGCAAGCCATTTGAGGTTTCATTTCTTTTGTTGCTAATCTCACTTAAACGCTTGGTTTCACCTTCACTGTCTTTTTCTAGTTTGGTAACTTCTTCTTGAAGAGAGCTTGCTTTTGCTTCATGCTCTGGCAACTCATTTGATATTCTTTCAACTTCTTTCTGAGAATTGTTTATTTTTTCCTGATATTGTTCTCTTGCTTTTTGATTAAACTCTGCTTCTACAGAAAAACTGCGAATCTCAGTTACTACTTCCTGGAGCTTTGCCTCGAATTCTTTTATTTTTACTTCTATATCCTGACTATCTGTTACAAGTGCTTCTAAGCTGCTATCTTTAATGCCTGCTGCAATATGCTGCAATTCAACATCAAGATTTGTAATTCCTTGTTCTTTCTCTTTGACTTTTACATCAAGCTTTTCAAGTTCAGAAGAATTTTCTTCAATACTTGCCGCAAGCTCTGTTACTTTGCTTTTCTTTTCATCTGATGTTTTAGTAAGTTTTTTAATTGTTTCAAATAAAGAAGAATTGTTGGTTTCTTCTTTTGTAATTTCTGTTTTTAAAGAATCAAATTCTTCTTTTGCTTCCTCGATTTGTTTACCCAGCTCACTTAAATCATTTTCAAGCTGACTTACATAATCCTGAAGAGATTTTACTTCTCTTGAAAGTCTTTCCTGTTCTTGTTCTCCACTTTGACCAAAACTGAGCTGTGACTTTATCTGAGAACCACCAGTAATTGCTCCGCTTTTTTCAAGTAAATCCCCGTCAAGTGTAACCATTCTGTTTTTGCCAATGTTTTTTCTGGCATTGTCCAGATTGTCCATTATCAGTGTTTCGCTTAAGGCATAGAAAAAAGCATCTCTGTATTTGTTTTCAAATTTTATTAGGTCTAAAGCCCAGCCAATTCCGCCTTTTTGACTTATTGGAAGAAGTGTTGGAGTTGGTTTTAATTTATTCAAGGGTAAAAAAGTAGCTCTGCCGCCATTTGTGCTTCTTAAAAGTTCAATGCATTGACTTGCTGTTGAATCGTTATCTACAACAATTGCTTTTAATCTGTTTCCACTTGCAACTTCAATAGCAGTCTTATACTTTTCATCTACATAGGTAAGCTGTGCCAGTGTGCCGTGAACACCTTTTATCCCTGAATTTAAAACAGTTTCAACCGCTGCACCAAGACCACCGGTTTCTTTAATTACTTGTTTGTGAACCTCAAGCTTGTCTAGTTCTCTCTCAAGCTTGGATAATTTTTTAATTCTTTCATTTAGTTCTTCTCTTGTTTCTATTTCTTCAGCTTTTAATTTTGAAATGTGTCTTTGCAAAGCAGTGTGTTTTTGTTGCAGCTGGTTTAGTTTTGAATTTTTGAAATCACTGCTATGGGTCAGTTCTTTTAGCTCGGTGAGAGATTTTTCTGCTTCCTGCTTGGTGTCTGCAAGATCATCCTTTAAATGTATTATTTGTTCTTCAAGTCTTGTGTGTTTTGTAAGTAATTCTTCCTTATCTGCCTTTAAGTTATTAATCTTTTTTTGTACTTCAAGTATTTTTGTCGTTGAAAGATTTTGATTCTGACCTTTTGATTTTAGATTGTCCTGAAGTTTTTGATATCCTTGATTCAATTTATAAATCTCGTCTTCGATTCTTGCCTGTTCTTTTTTATTTTTTTCTTTCTTTCTTTCCAGATCATTTAATTTTTTATCCAGAGCTTTATTTTCACCCTCAAGATTTTCTATATTGCTTTTGTGATCTTTGATTTGTTTGTTTAAAAAATCAATTGTAGACTGGCATTTGCTTATTTCAATCTTTGCTGTTTCAAGTCCTTCAATTAATTTTTTCTGACTTTGTTCTGTTATGATTTGAATTTCATTATCAATATCAACAATTGTTTGCTTGTCATTTTCTATTTCGTCATTTAATTGACCAAGTCTTATAATTGACTCGGTTCTTTTTTGTCTTAGAGATGAGTTTTCCTCTTTGAGAACATTTATTTCTCCCTCAAGCTTGTGTATTCGTGCTGCCAGACAGTGTTTTTCCAGTTCTCTAAGTTCGTTTTTAAGCTTTGCATATTTAAGAGCTTCATTCCTTTCGTCTTGTAGTTGTTTTAAGCGCTCATCCAGCTCAAGCATTATGATATTTTCTTTATCCATTCCTTCTTGAACTTTTTGCAATTCAATCTGTGCAAGCTCTATTTTTCTGTCAAAATCTGCAACCCCTGCAAGCTCATCAATTATTTTTCTTCGCTCATTGAG
>OBEQ011984290.1_pt1 | contig 15616 bp, 13 predicted proteins | sample 1670901 | NCBI WGS metagenome assembly OBEQ01 (sample SAMEA104232315, study PRJEB22302) | groundwater metagenome | biome: forest; feature: aquifer; material: groundwater | place: USA | collected 2011-08-07 | depth 5.4 m | reverse complement strand
ATCTCGGCCAACGGATTGACTTGATCCATAAACTGGGAGAGCTGGCTTCGGGCGAAGAAATCTTGAATTTGATTGGAAAATAAACGGGAATTAATTAAATGGTGGGCGGTTAAATTGTCAAAGGAACTCATGATTACTAATCGCTCTTTGATCGAACGTTCGAGGCGGGAAAGACCAATCCTCACCTGATTCTGGACCAATTCACCAACGGTCTTAATCCGCCGGTTGCCCAAATGATCGATATCATCGGTTTCTCCGTGACCTTCCCGCAAGCTTAAAAGATACCGAATCACCGCAATCACCGTTGATATATCCAAAACCCGGCTGTCCAAGGAAAGATCCATGTTCAATTTCCGGTTAATGATATGCCGTCCAACTTTACTTAAATCGTAGCGCTTCGGATCGGAAAATAACCGGAAGAATAACGCATCAGCGACTTCCACGGTGGCCGGTTCCGTCGGGCGCATCTTGCGGTAAAAATCAAGCAGGGCTTCCTCTTTGGATGCCGTATGATCCTTTTCTAAGGTAGGTTTTAATTTCTCGAATTCATCACCAAGCATCTTTTGCATATCCTCGGTACTAGAGAGTCCCATGATTCTTAAAATCTGGCTCGCCGGAAAATTTCTGCGTCGGTCTACGTAAACGATCAAAACGTCATTCAAATCATATTTGATTTCAAACCAAGCGCCCCGGGATGGGATAATGCGGCCGTGATAAATGCTTTTCCCCGTTGGATGCATCTCTTGTTCAAAAGAAGCGCCCGGCGGACGCTGGATCTGAGAAACGACCACCCGCTCATCTCCGTTGATGATAAAGGTGCCGGTATCGGTCATGAGAGGAAAATCACCGAAATAAACTTCTTGTTCTTTGATATCAACCGGGGTAATGAGACGGAGTTTTACTTTTAACGGAGCCGAATACGTCATGCCTCTTCGTTGGCATTCATAACAGGAATATTTTTCTTTCCCAAGGGCATAACTGATATACTCCAGACGAATCTGGCCATCGTAGCTTTCGAGCGGGAAAACTTCGCGGAAGACTTCTTCCAACCCCTGATCAGATCGTTTTTCCGGATGGACACCTCGTTGCAGGAAACTAACGTAAGCTTGTAATTGAATATCCAGTAACTGCGGCAGGGTGAAATGATCTAGAATTTTACTAAAATTCTTAATAAGAAGTTTTCTCATGATCTGTAGGAAATTCCTTTTAGGTACAATCTTAAAAGAGAGGTGTCATTGCGAGGAGCGTTTTTTGCGACGAAGCAATCTTATTTCGAGAAAGATTGCTTCGCTTCGTTCCGCTCGCAATGACACTTATAATCCGTCTTACTTCAACTCAATCTTGGCGCCGGCGGCTTCAAACTTTTTCTTCAGGTCTTCGGCTTCTTCTTTATTTACCGCTTCTTTCACCGTTTTAGGAGCAGCTTCGACCAAATCTTTGGCTTCTTTCAATCCTAAATTCGTCGCGGCTCTGACTTCTTTGATGATCGCGATTTTTTTATCGGCCGGAAATTCTTTCAAAACAACATCAAAAGTCGTTTTCTCCTCGGCCACGGGAGCAGCGCCCCCGGCAGGAGCTCCACCCATCATAGGACCTGCCATCATCGGCATTGTCGCGGAAATTCCGAATTTTGTTTCTAGACTTTTCACTAAATCCGACAACTCCAAGGCGGTTAAACCTTCGATTGTCTTGGCAACTTCTTCTAACTTTGGTGAAAGAACAACAGTGCTTTCTGACATCTTATTTTCCTCCCTTTTGTTCGCTTAATTGTTTCAATATCGACAATAAATCCCGGGTCTTCGCATTCAAGGCCCGGGCTAATCGAGTAACCGGTGTATTTAAAGTCCTTAAGAGCATGGTTAACAAGACTTCTCTAGAAGGCAGTTCAGAAAGGCGTTCAACATCATTCTTCTCTAATAGTGCCCCTTCTAAAAGACCGCCTTGGATAACTAACCCATCGCATTCTTTGGCAAATTTAATCAGTACTTTGGAGACTTCGACCGAATCCGCATCACTAAAAACAAACGCCGTTTGTCCATTGATCTTTGAGCTGAGTTTTTCACGATTCAAACTATTCAATGCCAGCTCGGCCATGCTATTACGTGAAATATAAAAGTGCGCCCCCACGGATTTAAGCCCTTTTCTCAGCGTGTTCATCTGAGGGCCGGAAACGCGGGAATAACTCACCATAAAAACATTATTTCGTTTTTCGAGTCCTTCCTTAACATGGGAAACCCAGTTTTCGCGAAACAGCCGTCCGACTCTTTTCATATCGCCACCTTTTGTCCTGGCCCCATGGTGGTGGCAACAAAAATACTTTTAATCAAATTTCCTTTAACCGTCGCCGGCTTAGCTTGATTGATCGCCTCAATAACGTTTTGAGCATTCTCCAGCAGTTGATCTTTTGAGAAAGATCTTTTTCCGATCCCGACATGAATGCCGGACTGTTTATCGGATTTAAATTCAATTTTACCGGCTCTCAATTCTTTAATCGCCCGCTCGACATCCATCGTAACGGTTCCGGCTTTAGGGCTGGGCATGAGCCCTCGGGGCCCCAAAACCTTCCCTAATTTACTGAGTTCTCTCATCATATCCGGCGACGCCACCACACAATCAAAATCTAGAAAACCTTTACTCACTTTTTCAATCAAATCTTCCGCTCCCACATAATCCGCCCCGGCACTCTTGGCCTTCTGTGTCGCGTCTCCCTTACAAAAAACAGCGATGCGAATGGTCTTTCCTGTTCCATGCGGAAGAGGAACCGTTCCCCGGACCGACTGATCAGAAGTTTTAGAATCAATATTAAGATGAAAGTGTAGCTCCACAGTTTCATCAAACTTCACTTGTGGAAATTTGGAAATATTCGAAATCGCCTCTTCCAACGGAAAAGATCGATTTTTATCGACGAGACCTTGAACCTGTTTTACGCGTTTACTTAATCGTGCCATTTTATTAAACCACCTCAATGCCCATACTTCTGGCTGTGCCTTTGATCACCGAGAGGGCTTTTTTTAGATCCGCGGTATTAAGATCTTCCATCTTTAACTTGGCGATCTCTTCAACCTGTTTGTTCGTGATGGTCGCGATCTTTTCTTTTCCAGCTTGCCCAGATGCCTTCGCCAGGTTGGCTGCCTTTTTAATCAAGACAGAACTCGGCGGAGTTTTGACAATAAAATCAAATGTTTTATCTTTATAAACAGTAATAACCGCAGGAAGAATCAGACCTTCACGCCCCTTGGTTCGCTCATTGAATTGTTTGCAGAACATCATGATGTTGACGCCATGCTGACCCAAGGCTGGACCGACCGGAGGCGCTGGATTGGCCTGACCAGCGGGGACATATAATTTCATTTGGGCGGTGACTTCTTTTGCCATCTTATACCTTTTCGACCTGCCAATATTCTAATTCGACTAACGTTGCCCGACCAAAAATGGAAACACTCACCTTTAATTTTCCTCGATCGGGATAAATTTCCATCACGGAACCATTAAAATTCGCAAACGGCCCCTGCGAAATCCTCACGGCTTCGCTTATTTCAAAAATAATTTTAGGACTGGGTTTGGTTTCGGTTTCTACGGTGCGCTTTAAGATGGTTTCGACTTCATCGTCGCTTAAAGGGGCGGGTTTGTTTCCCGGACCGATAAAGCCGGTGATACCTGGAGTGCTTTTGACTAAATACCAACTCTCCTTGTTCATTTCCATTTTAAGCAAAATGTATCCCGGAAAAAATTTACGGGCGGAAATCCGTTTTTTACCTCCCCTGATTTCAGAAACTTGTTCGGTAGGAACGACAATTTCTCCAATATATTCTTTTAGCGCAGTTGTTGCCCGACGGCTCTCAAGTCCGGCTCTGGCTTTTTCTTCTGCACCCGTCTGCGTATGGACGACATACCATTTCATAATTATTTAAATAATAACTCCACTAATTTAGAAAGAACGAAATCCGATGTTCCAATAAACACCCCTAAAATTGCCGAACTGATAATAACCACCCACGTGGAATCAATTAAATCTCGGCGTGTCGACCAGGAGACTTTCTTAAGTTCCGCGACTACCTCTGCAATAAATTTCCGAATTTTTCCAATCATACAATTGGCTTCCTGCCCATTGAACAATGCCAGGCAAACAGGCCTGGCAGGACTCGAACCTGCAACACACGGTTTTGGAGACCGTCGCTCTACCAATTGGAGCTACAGGCCTAAGACTTTTTTTTATTTTTTCATTTCTCGATGAACAATGTGTTTGCGGCAGAAACGGCAGTATTTCTTAAGCTCTAACCGCTCGGGATTTTGTTTTTTGTCTTTCGTGCTGCAGTAGTTGATTCGATGGCACTCGGTGCATTCGAACTGAATATTTTCTCGCATCTTATTTTAAAATCTATTTTCTTTTTTAAGCCCCCGACCGGTCTTGAACCGGTGACCTCGTCCTTACCAAGGACGTGCTCTACCGGCTGAGCTACAGGGGCAATTTTCCATAATAAACAAGCTTAAAGGAAGCCACAGTATACCTAATCGACTTTTTTTTGTCAAGATTTTATTTTTTTAAATAAAAATATAATTGATTTAAAATAATTAAGTTATGTTCCTGATTTAAAAACCCGAGCCACGATTTTTAGAAAATGCCGTTTGCCAATTTTCAACATCCCTTCCCCAAATTTCCGATTTTCACTGTCAATCTTACGGCCATCGTGGGTAATGGCCCCTTGGCGAATCAATCTTCTAAGTTCATTGTGGGAGCTGACAGATAAAGTTTGAAGCGGAATGTCTCTCAATTGAATTGTAGTTTGAATACGGAACTCTTGAACGTTATCAGGGTTTTGCCGCTGGCTGAATGTTTTTTCAAAATTTTCCAGGGCTTTTTTTGCCTCAGCAATAGAAGAAAATTGTCCAGTGATGGTTTCGGCTAATTTTAGCTTGACTTCTTTAGGATGGACGGATTTCATTTCTTTCAAATCAAAATCCGTTAAGAGTTCGTAATACTTAACCATCAGTTCATCGCTGATCGACATGATCTTTCCAAAAATCTCCTCCGGCGGTTCATTGATCCCGATATAATTGCCCAATGACTTACTCATTTTCAAAATGCCATCAGTTCCCTCTAAAAGCGGAGTCATGATGACGACCTGCGGCTCCTGATGAAACGCTTCCTGCAGCTGCCTACCCATCAAGAGATTAAATTTCTGATCTGCTCCACCGAGCTCGATGTCCGCCTTCAAATGGACCGAATCGTATCCTTGCAAAAGCGGATAGATGAATTCGCGGATGCTGATTTCTTTTTTTTCTTCAAATCTTTTTTTAAAATCCGCCCGGGCCAGCATTTGAGCGACGGTCGAATAATCCATCAACTCAACGATTTGTTGGGAGTCAAGCGGATTTAACCAATTACTGTTAAAAACGAGTTTAGTTTTATCCGGATCTAAAATTTTGAAAACTTGGGATTGGTAGGTGGAGGCATTTTGCGCAATCTCTTGCACACTCATCTTCGGGCGGGCTTGATCACGACCAGAAGGATCGCCAATCTGGGCGGTGAAATCCCCGATTAAAAAGAGAACCTGATGACCCAAATCCTGGAACTGCCTTAATTTTCTTAAAAGAACCACATGCCCTAAATGAAGGTCCGGTGCGGTGGGATCAAATCCGGCTTTGATGCGAAGTTTGCGTTTTTCGGCGAGACTTGTCTTGAATTTTTGTTGCAGGGCATCAACGCTGATGATTTCGGTCGTGCCCCGCATGATTTTGGGAAGGAAATCGTTGATCTGCATGAGAAAAAGTAGAGACGAGGCAATGCCTCGTCTCTACGATGTGTTACATCAATTATTACGCCAGGCGAGTGCTGACGCCTATTTTCATCTGTTCGACATCAACTTTAATAACTTTGACCCGTAATTGATCGCCCGGCTTTAAAGCCGTTGCCTGGGCTTTATCAATCTCCGAGGAATAAACCAGGGCTTCCACATCGTCTTGTAATTTAACAAAAACACCGAAATTCGAATTCAAAACCACCTCGGCATCAACTTCTTTGCCGATAGAATATTGGTCGGCAATCTCCGGCCAAGGATTAGGGGTCAGCTGTTTTAAACCCAACGTGATCTTTCTACTGCCCGCATCCACGCCTAAAACGATGACTTCCACGGTTTGACCTTTTTTAAGAATTTCCTGAGGATGGTTCACTTTTTTCGTCCAGGACATGTCCGAGACGTGAATCATTCCTTCTAAATTATTTTCCAATTCAATGAAGGCCCCGTAATCGGTAAATCCCCGGACTTTTCCTTCGACTTTGGCTCCGACCACAAACTTCTTTTCAGCCTCCAGCCAGGGATTGCCCTCTAATTGTTTCATGCTCAACGAAATTCTCTTGGAATCTTTATCCACATTAATGATTTGCACTTCAATGATGTCCCCTACCTTAAATATCTCTTGCGGATTCACCATCTTTTTTTGCCAAGAAACTTCCGATGAGTGCAGCAAACCTTCAATCCCTTTATCAATCTCGACAAAAACACCGTAGGGCATAATGTTCACCACTTTTCCTTTGACTCTGGAACCCGTCGGGTGTCGCTCGTAAACATTGCTCCAGGGATTAGCAATAATCTGTTTTAATCCCAGGGACACTTTAGAATTTTCTTTATCAAAATCTAAGATCAAAACCTCTATCTTATTGCCGACCGCCACGACCTCTGAGGGATGATTGATCCTCGACCAGCTCATATCGGTGATATGCAATAACCCGTCAACCCCGCCCAAATCCACAAAAGCCCCGAAATCCGTAATGCCTTTCACGGTTCCCATGCGTTTTTGACCTTTGGCTAATTCTTCCCAGAGCTTGGCTTTAACAATCTCCCGTTCTTTCTGCACGACATCCCGTCGGGAAAGAATAAGATTGCGCCTTTGTTTATTCATTTTCGTAACTTGGAATCTATATTTATTGGTCATGATTTCATGGGGGGAAACGCCGCGGAAGGAAGACAAGGATAAAGGCAAGAACGCCTCCACCCCTTCGACATCGATGATATAACCGCCTTTGACTTGTTTAACGACCCGGCCTTCGACCAAATCCCCTTCGTTGACCTCATCGTTAATTCTCTGCCAGCCCTTCATCTTTTCAGCTTTAATCCGCGAAAGAATCAACCGTCCATCCTCATCTTCAATGGACTCAATAAAAACATCGATCTGCCGGCCGATCTCCAGTTCTTCTTTCTCTCGAAACTCCTCAATCGAAACAAAACCTTCGGATTTAAAACCGATATCCACGACCACTTCTTTCGAAGTAACCGCAATGACCGTACCTTTAACGATTTCTCCTTCTTTTATGTCTTTCAACGTGCGGTTATACATCTCCGCCATTAATGTGTGATGATCTTCACTCATTCTAAGTATCCTCTTTTCTTTCCTGGAATTCTTCAGCTCTGCCAAAATAAAAAAATTTCTCGTCGATTTTTTTAGAGAATTACCGATGGATTGAATAATTCGCGCTGACGGAAGGTTTTCTTGGTGGAACTAAAGTAATCGATTATCGCAAAGAATCTTTTTTTGTCAACGAAAATTTTAGTAAACGTAACCGAATCAAGGAAGCGGCAACTGAAAAGGCTAAAACAGCGGCAATGATTATCAAAACCACTGTGGTGGGAATTTTATAAATGTCATTCAACAGCATTTTAGCTCCAATAAAGCTAAGGGTCAAGGCAAGTCCGTAATGCAGGTAATAAAACATTCCCATGAACCCGGCTAAAGCAAAATAAAGCGAACGCAGGCCTAAGATCGCGAAGACATTGGAGGTATAAACAATAAAAGGATCCACGGTGATGGCTAAAACCGCCGGAATAGAATCAATGGAAAAAATAATGTCGGTTGTTTCCACGACCAAAAGAGCAATAAATAAAGATGTGGCGAACAGTTTTCCTTCCCGTCTGACAAAAAATTTTCCGCCCGGATCATTATGGGTCACGGGCATAAAATGTTTGAATATGTTCAGAAAGATATTATGTTCCGGATGGATTTCTTTATCCTTCTCAAAGGCCAGCTTAATGCCGGTCACAATCAGCAAGACACCGAAACAATAAAAAATCCAATGAACATGCTCGACCAAATTTAAACCAGTGACGATAAAAAGCGCCCGTATCGCCAGTGCTCCGAAAATACCCCAGAATAAAATTTTATGCTGATACAACGGCGGGACACGAAAATAGGAAAAGATAAGAAGAAAGACGAAAATATTGTCAATGCTAAGCGACTTCTCAACGACATAACCCGTTAAAAAGTTTATGGCCTTGGGCGGACCGTAAACAAAATAAATTCCCAGATTGAATAAAAGAGCCAGGAGAATCCATAAGGCGCTCCAAAGAAGTGCTTCTTTGACCTTTACTTCACGGGCCTTGCGATGAAAAACCCCAGCATCCAACGCCAGCATCCCCAGGACAATCACGCCAAAGACCGACCAAAAGGAAATGTCTTTGGGCATCATCGTTTGATTTCCTCGGGAGATTTTGATACGCTCACAATCGCCTCGGCTAATTTTTTCCTTCTCAATTTCCTGACCAAAACGACCAGACCGTTTCCTTCCAGCGTCTCTCCTCCTCGAGGGAGACGGCCCAATTTCTTAACACACCAATCATTGAGCGTCGGGACAGATTCGCTTTCGGCCTGAGACCAAACGACGCCGGCGGTTTGACTGATGATATTCATCGGCATCCCCCCTCCCACAATCCAACTCGAACCGTACGAATGAATATAGATCGGCAGCGAATCGAATTCATCTTCGATTTCGCCGACGAGCTCTTCAATAATATCTTCCAGCGTGACCATTCCGACGATCTTTTCATCATTAGAGCGGACCAGAATGATATGCATTTTTCCTTGCATCATCAATTCGAGGACCTGGGCAATGGGGGTGTTTTGATTGACGGTTTTTAAAGGACGAGTGATACCTTTAATGCTCGGGTCGGATGGGTTCAGCTTTAAAGCCAGAACGATATCTTTAAAATTCACGTATCCTTTAACGGTCTGAGGGTTCCCTTCTTCCGTGCAGACGGGAAAACGAGTATGCATATCCAGGTGCGCTCTGATTAAGGCCTCCGACAACGTACAGCTGGAGGGGATCATGGAAATCTCCTCGACGGAGAGCATGATCGCCTTGACCGGGCGAAGCGAAAGCTGGGCGGCGGAGAGCACGATTTTTTCTTCCCGGGTCCCGATCAAACGCGCGGCCTTGGCGACCGTTGCCGCGGCTTTGAGTTCATGCAAACCATGCTGTTCTTCAAGAATGATGCTGGGAGGATTCCAGTGTTTCTTTCCAAGGCCAATGATCTTTTTGACGATCCATTCAAAAAACAAGACGACCGGAAAAACGATCTGGGAAAGAGATTTCATGGCCGGAGAGAGCTTCAAACAAACCCATTCTTTGTTGTTGATCGCGAAGACTTTGGGGACGAGCTCAGCAAGGATGATCATGGAACAGCTTAACGGGACAACAAAAAGAATCAGGGCCAAAAATTTCGATGCCCACTGCGAGAGACCAAAATGTTCCTCTAAATAAGGCGCTAAAGAATCCGATACACCCGCGCCGCCCGTCGCGGCAGCGATGGCCGCAAAAAAAGTAAGGCCGAGCTGAACCACCGCCAGGCTCGCTTCCATGCGGTCTTTCATGAAGGCCGCCTCCTCGGCGCCTTTTCTTTTCTCGCTTATAAAAACAGCAAGCTTGGTTCTGGAAACCGAGGCAAGCGCCATTTCGTAAGCGGAAAAAACAGCGTTGACGAAAAGCACAAACACAATAATGAGTAATGTATTAAAGAATTCCATGATTTTACGGCTCTATTCTAATTTCTTTTTTAACCCGTCGACGTAATTTATGAAAATAAATTCTATCTCCATCGGAAACATAAACAATTTTATCCTGCGGTTTTAAACCTAAATATTCACGGATATCCCTGGGAATAGTCGTCTGACCTCTTTCTGTGATTATGGAAGAACTCATACAACTCTAACCTCCCTTCTACTACGCAACAAATTTACCATCTGCCCTACTTTGTGTCAAAAATAATTGAGGGTTTCGACTTTGATAGTGTACATTATCCTAAACCTAAAGATGTCTTTTTCGCTTTAATAAATCTAGAAACATTATCTTTGAATATACTGTAAGCGGGAGTTTTAAAAATTTCGTCCACCCGTTTTTCTAAAAGCAGTATTTCATCCTTACGGCTTTGTTGAACGGCAATCTTCCACATTTGCACAAAATCGGGAACCATTTGTTCCAAATCTTGTTTACTCCCCTCAACTATCCGTTGATTTATAAATTCAGTAATTTTGCCTGTCAGAAAAGAAAGCCATTTAACCTTATCTTCAGGCAAAGAACCCGTTTTCCACAAAAGATCTATAAATTTGACAAAAACGGCTGTAAAACTCGGGACAATTGATCCCGGAAAAAACATTTCATTGACTAAATGATATACTCTTAAAGAAATCTTTGATTTATCTGTCATCAAAATCTGGTCTTCCATGACAATTTGAAATAAATCTTCCCCGGAAAACGGCAAAAATGTATAAAAACGTTCTGCCAAATCTCCAATGGATGTCGAATACATCTTCGCATCAATCCATTCTTTGCTTAACAGGCTCTTAAGAATGATAAAGCTATTGCAGCCTTTAACGCCCTCTTCGAACTGAAAAAAATTTATCAAACGTAAATCGTCGACTACAGAGACAGCTTTAAGATTCTTTGCTAAATACAAGGACTCCGTAAGCCATTCATCAAACAAATCAGTGTATTTCCCGTCTTCAATAGGAAATTCGCCATGATCAATCATATGAATTATTTTGGAATCCTTCAAAAACCGCCAAAGACTCCTTAAATCTTCTTGTTCAACCTGCAACAATTCATATTGAATCTTATCAAACAATTTTTCACTGATGTAAATTCCTTTTCCTAACTTTTCCAAATATCCCAACAAATTCATTTTTGACAAATTAAGCAATGAAGCGTAGTCGAAAACAAGCTTTTCAGCTTTTTCAAAATTATTAAGTAAACCCTCCTCAAACGTTTTATCAGGCAGAGTTAACTCAATTCGAAGATCCAACTCATCCCAAGAACGAAACGATAAGATTTCCGCGTATGTTCGTTTTAAAATTTTTTCTAAGAAATAACTGGGAGCTGGTTGGTCCCTAAACATCTGTTTAATGTTTTCGTACCATTTCTTTTGTTTTAAAAGTATCGATTTAAACTCTTCTGAAAGGCTGCCATCCTCTTCTATAGCCTTAATTGACCAAACAACTTTGTCCTCAGGAAATTTCTTATCTTGTTCAAATAATCCCGACATTAATCTGTCGACTTCATTATCCCGGGCATACCTCATCATGATTGCATTGTAATGCGGATACGCTATTTTTTCTTTTGAAGTATCTGTAGCAAAACTCTTAACCTTCTCTGCATATTTTATTGCCATAGGTTTATTGTTAAGCAAAATCTCATTTAAACTCATATCGATATAAAACCACATATCCTTTTTTTGCTCAGCTTCTTGCTCAATGCTCAAATAGATATTTTTCGATTGCTGAGGAGCTCCCTTCAGAAATAAAATATGGGCAATCCTAATTTTTTCTTCATACGGTAATCGTTGCCAATCCTGAGAATCCTTAAGTTTTGAATACGCTATCTCAAAATTTCTTTTTTGAATCTCAACAAGAAAATCATTAATGCCAATTTGATTCTTTTGGACACCATCCAGTCTTTTAGAATCAATGTTTTCCCGCGTGTTTTTGTATTCTTCAAAGCGTCTCAACCAAAGCATACAGATGCTTAAATCGTATTTAATTTGGCTTTCAAGAAAATCAACTACTCTCTTATTATTAATTTTTTTTAATTCCTCTGTAGCCTGGTCAAGAAGATTAACGGCATCCTTAATATTATTATTTTTTTTAAATCGGGGAATAACCTCAAAAGGACTGAGAATGAGGTCTTCAACCTGTGCTTTCTGCATAAGCGTTCTTGCTTTAAAAATTAAATTATGCGGATTTTGAGGAGCAATCTTTAAAGCTTGATCAATCAATTCTGCAGATTTACCAATGTTTTTCTGACTAAAATAAATAGTCGCCATTAAATTAGATAGCTTTTCATCATTTTTAACTAAAGATTGGGCCTCCTTTGAGGTTTCATAAAAAGTCAGAGCCTCCTGCGGTGATTGATGGTGAAATTTAGACCAGATATATACTTCAAAAATTGTGTGGTCGTTTTTATTAAAATTTTCCCAAAGTGACGTCGCAATATCATAAGCTTTTTTAAAATCTTCTTTGTTCAGGTACACAGCGGCCAAATTAGTTTTTGCCTTAGTGAAGATAGGATCCCTTTCAATCGCTAATTGGAAATACCTCTCTGCTTCATCAAAATCTCCTCCATCAGTCTTAGACTGGTTATAGCAGACCCCTAAATTGTTGTACGTTCTGACAAGTTCCTCTTTATATTGTTCGGGAATATCCTCAATTTTGCCTTTAATATTTAATAAAATTAGTTTGGCCTTTTCGATATCATTGTTATGTATTTCCTTAACAGCGGCATCAATAGTTTTATTAATTTCATCCTTCTTTGATACACTTTTTTCTGTCAATGATCCTGCTCTTGAAATCTCACTTGTTATATGACTCTTGATATCTTCTGATATTTCCTTTAGATCCTTATTAGTTGCAAAAAAAAGATCATCGTGGATACCTGCGGCCTTTGCTTTTGCGGTTAATTCCACATCTGTCCAAAAAAGAACTTCGCCCAATCCGACCCCTTTGGCATATGCTTTTGTGTCATCCTTAGATTGCGCGGAAACCTTACACGCTGTAACAAAAACAATACAATCGGGACGGAAATCTTGATCGGAATTAGAATGCCCTGCTATTTTATCAAGCTCTTTCTTAAAATCAGAAAAACCTATTTCTATATATCTTTTGCATTGAAAATACCATTTTTCTTTTTTACCAATAGTATATTTGTACGCAACAATATCTCTTCCTTTATCTCCCGTTCCGTCATAATACTCGGCATTACTATATTCTTCTTTTAAACCGTCAATAATCTTAAAAACAACTTCTACAAATCCTTCTGGAGATTTTGAACTGAAAGGAAATGTGTTAGCTGTTTCTTCGGGTTTTTCTGGTTGACCGCCAAAAACGGCAGCAACCGGCACTCCAAGAGCCACACAAATAATATTCAAAGTCTCAACCGATACGTTTTGCCTGCCACTCTCTATCCGAGAAATAATTTGTTGTGAAATCTTAAGTCTTTTTGCCAAATTTTTTTGTGTTAAACCGGATTGTTCGCGTAATACCTTAATCTTTGAGCCGATTTCTCTTGAAATAGAAAATACGGATTCTTTAGATATGGAAAATGCGGAGGGGAGCACCTTTAACTCTTTCAGTTCCGGCATTTCCTCTTTTAAAGTGTCATAGATCGCCTGCCAGTATTCTATCCTCGGATCATTCCAGGAATCTTTTCGCATCTGTCTTTTAATTTTGGCCCAGGATACAAAAAAATTTTCTCGACTAAGAAAGTCGCGAAAAACGTCTTTGGCAGAATTTGTCCGGGACAAAAGCAAAGCGGCATAAGCGATAAATTTCGGATCCTTAGAATCCGCAAGTATTGCTTTTGCCTGTTGCTCAGTTACGTCCTTATCCCACAGCCAATTCGTTTCCATTTTCAGCTGATTTCCTCCAACAAAATCTTATTGATCTCGTTCATAAAATGTTTATCAATATCTCTAAACTCTACTTTTTCTTTTGTCTTTATCTCCGCCAGATCTATTTTCATTTCGAGGCGATTGAATTTGCGGAACCAACGGATGATTCCTTCTTTTCTGGGTTGATCGCAGTATCGGCTGACGAATTCGGAAAGACTTATAAATTCCTTTGATAAAAAATAGAGATCGAACAAATCCTTGGCCTTTTGCCGTCCTCCGTCAAATTTCATATGCCCGACATCATCCAACCCGGTTGCAAAACCTCCAACCGCGTAAATCTTTTTTAAATAAATATCTTCCACGGAAAGGACATTGATTTCATTCTTCCGTTGAAAAGAGTTGATTAAAGGCAGAATATCTTCAATAAAATCAATTTTTATCACCTGATTTTCCATCTGTACGTTATAGACCATCACTTTTATTTGATTTGCTTCAGACAAATTATCCGCTTTAAGATCAATGGCCGCTGATAATTTTTTCTTAAGATAATCCACGACTTGCACAACTCTTTCGGGAGAAAAACTTTTGGTAAAAAAATCCAAGTCTTCGGACTCTCTGTGGTCAAAATAAAACAGGGACAAGGCCGTGCCTCCCACCAAATAAAAATCATCGATTTGACCGGCCAAAGCTTGAAGGATTTGTAACTGCTGATTTTTTAGCTGATCATTCATTGCTAAAATATACAACACATATGTTGTTGTGTCAATGAATTAAACAACTTATATGCTTTATTAGTGCGGAGTGGGTGATGCAGTAACAGATTTTTCTTTATGCTCCATCCTGGAAAATAAACTATACACACACGGTACGACAAAAAGGGTAAAGAAGGTGGAAACAATCACCCCGCCGATAATCGAGATCGACATCGGAATCCTGACCTCCGCCCCCGGACCGATCGCCAACGCCGGCGGGATCGCCGCGGCAATCGTTGCCAGGGACGTCATCAGGATTGGGCGCAACCGGATGGGACAGGCCTTGAGCAATGCCTCGCGCACCTCAAGGCCTTGTGCGCGCATCTGATTCGTAAAATCGACGAGCAGGATAGAATTTTTTTTCACAATTCCCATTAAGAGGATCAGCCCGATCAGACTGTAAAGGTTTAAAGACTGATGCCCCAGCCACAAAGCCGCGAAGGCCCCGGAAATACTAAAAGGCATCGCCATTAAAACGGTAAAGGGATGAACGTAACTGTTAAACTGCGACGCCAAAACCATGTAGGCCACAAAGATTCCTAAAATAAAAACAAACGATAAATTCTGATTGGATTCTTGAAAAGTTTTGCTGCTTCCGGTCAAAACAGCCTGATATCCCTCGGGCAGAATGGATTTGGCAATCTTTTGGGCCTCGGTAATCGCCTCCGACTGGGACTGACCGGGAGCGACGTTGGCAAAAACAGTAATGGCCCGCTCGCGGTTCCGGCGTGTGATGTTGATCGCTGTGGGTTTCTGCTTGATAGTCACCAAATCTTTCAACTGCACCAATTCCCCCCGGTTATTCCATACCCATAAGTTGGTGATATCCTCGGGTTTTAACCTCTGCTGCGCAACCAGACGCACCCGGATATCATAACGTTTGTCATTATGGGTATACTGGGAAATCTTCTCTCCTCCAATTGTGGCATTGACCGTTTGATTGATAGAATCGATACTCACCCCGCGCTCGGCGGCTTTCAAGCGGTCCGGAACCACATCAATCTCGGAAGCCCCTTCTTGATAATCAGAATCGACGTCGACCATGAGTTTGCTTTTCGCCATCTGTTGTTTCACTTCATTGGCACGTTTCGAAAGCTCCTCCCAATCCGGACCCTGGAGTGACATCTCAATGGGAAAACCACGCTGGGCGGAAAAACCGCTTAACGACAAGTCCTGAATAAAAGCCTTCACCTGAGGGATTTTATTGAGTTCTTT
>OBEQ010495341.1_pt1 | contig 15621 bp, 12 predicted proteins | sample 1670901 | NCBI WGS metagenome assembly OBEQ01 (sample SAMEA104232315, study PRJEB22302) | groundwater metagenome | biome: forest; feature: aquifer; material: groundwater | place: USA | collected 2011-08-07 | depth 5.4 m | reverse complement strand
TTTTTCTTTCAAAAAAGCTATTCAAAAGCAAAGCAGTGGGCTTGATTAGTTCAGCGTTACTCGCCATCGTACCTTGGCATGTCGTAACATCCAGAGCTACTTCTGAAAGTATAATTGCTATGTTTTTTGTTTTATCTGGCTCATCTCTTTTGGTTTATTACTTAGATAATAAAAAGATAAAATTTCTTTTAATATCATATTTCCTGTTTGCATTGAGTTTTTTCTTTTATCACTCAGCGCGTTTTTTCGTTCCCGCTTTTTTAATATCAACTAATTTTTTCATATTCCTAACCAAAGATTTACAATCCAAATTTGTGAAGAAATCCCTAGTGGTTAGCAATTTGATTCTGATACTTTTTTTAGTACTGCTACTTTACGTTTCAAAAGGCGCAGCCAGACCAGCAAATATTAGTATTTTTTCCACGCCTGAAACAAACCTTAAGCTAAGTGAGCAAATACGAGAAGATGGAGGACAAAGCACATTTATTACAAGATTCTTTCACAATAAAGTGATTAATTATGCATATACATTTTCGAGTAACTATTCTGATCACATGACCGCTAGATTTCTTTTTCTAGAAGGAGGTTTACCGCCAAGATATACGGTTGTCCAGAATGGTTTAATTTATCCTTCCCTAGCGCTATTTGTAATTTTAGGTTTATCATTTCTTTTGATAGAGCTGATTCAGAAAAAAAGCTTTCGGTCCATCTTTATTCTTCTTTGGCTAATTTTAGGGCCTGTCCCTGCAGCTCTAAGTTATGAAGATTTGCCAAACATACAAAGATCAATAATGATGCTACCGGCACTTGTGTTAATTATAGCTTTTGGAATTATGAAAATGTCAGAAAGTATCTCTTCAGAGAAATTTAAAATGTTGATCGCTGGTGTTTTTGTAATTCTATTGTCATATAACGCTATGTTTTTCTTCCATAATTACTTCCAGCATAGCTTCACTCATCGGTCGTGGTATAGAAGTGTGGGTGAGGGAAAATTAATAAAAAAGGTTGACGAATTATCAAAAGGAAAAAGAATAACTATAATGACAAGGAGTAACGAAAACTATCTTATCTTCTTTCTTTTCTATCAAAAAATTGACCCTGCATATTACATAAGCTCCGGTTCGCCCAGAGGTAAGACAAGATTTAAAAACCTGGTTTTTGTAGATGATGAATGTCCATTGAGCGATTCACTTAAGTATGTTGACAACAAGGAAGCGATATATGTTAATAGTGGAAATTGCCGCACTCCTGAGTATGCACGTGAGCTTGCTTCAATAGTAAGAACTGATGGCACCAAAGCATTTACGCTTCTTGAAGTTAAAGACAATATGAGAGCTAGTATAAAAAAATGAAATTATCAATTGCTATTGCAACATATAACGAGGAAAAAAATATTGAAAAATGTTTGACTTCTGTAAAAGAAATAGCAGATGAGATTGTGATCGTTGATGGTACTTCTTCAGACAAGACTGTAGAAATAGCAAAAACGTTCGGGGCCAAAATTCTTGTAAAAGATAATCCCTCAATGTTTCATATTAATAAACAAAAAGCAATTGATTTATCAACCGGGGATTGGATACTGCAGCTAGACGCCGACGAACATGTGAGTAAAGAGCTGGCGGCGGAGATAAAAAAAATAGTAAACATGCCCGAAGCTGAAATTGAAGAATATGAAAAAAATATACCAGAGTTATTTAATCGACACAAGGCTATTATAGAGGAGAGAGATGGAGAAGTTGGACAGAAGGATAAGCCGTATTCTGCTTTTTTCTTGGCAAGAGCAAATTATTTTCTGGGCAGGTATTTAAAACATGGAGGAGTATATCCTGACGGAGTAATAAGACTCATTAAAAGAGGGAAAGCATATCTTCCTCAAAAGGATGTTCATGAGCAATACGTAGTAAATGGTAGAGTTGGCTGGTTAAAAAACGACTTGCTTCACTTTGACTCTCCAACTTTTAGAAAATATATCTCAAGAAATAATCGTTATACCACTTTTATTGCAAATCAGTACAAAAGACAGAAGCTTTCTAAGAATCCAATCGCTATGTTTACTTATATTGTTATAAAACCGGTATGGTGGTTTTTGTTAACTTTTTTCAGACATAAAGGTTTCCTGGATTCCTGGCAGGGTTTTATTTTTTCATTCTTCTCTTCTTTAAGATTTCCTATCTCTTATATTAAGTATTTAAAATTGAGATGAACATTAATAAGTTTCCTCCGAGTAGGGAAAACTACCACAAATATTTGCTTGCCTTAATTTTGATTGCAGGATTTATTTTGAGATTCTATAATGCGCCCAATCGTTTTGGTTTTGATTTTGATGCTTCTAGGGACGGCCTAACAGCAACGCAAATTGCTCAAACGCTTAATTTTCCCTTACTGGGATCTCTTTCTTCTGCAACATCACTTAGTTCTGGCCCATGGTACTACTACTTTCTGGCGATTTTCGAGGGAATATCTCCTCTTTATGGGTCATGGATCATGATTGGAGTTTTCAATTTAATATTTATAGCGTTGATTTATAAAATTGGAGAAATTCTCGAGGACAAAAAGTTTGGACTCATTCTTGCGACTCTTGTGGCTTTTTCTCCATCTCAGATAACGCTATCTAATACGCTAAGTAATCCAAGCCCCATCCCGGTTTTCGCATCTCTTGCCATCATTTTTTTTCTTGTTGCTGTTAAGAAGAAAAAGTTGTATTCAATTTTTCTTGTTGGTTTTTTAGTTGGGCTAGGGATAAATATTCACTATGAAATGGTGGGATTTATAATATTCCCAGTTCTAATTCTCTTGTTTTTGGGAAATAGAATTAGATCTCTTGCTTTATTAACTCTAGGATTTTTTCTTCCTTTCATCCCCATGATTGTATATGATCTAAAAAATAATTGGATTAATTTTAAGAGTGCGTTGATTTTTCTAACCTCGTCTCATAACGATTATTATATCCCCAATAGGTGGTTATTTTACCTAAGAGACTTTTGGCCAACCCTCTGGGCAAACACGTTAGGCGTTCCTTTAATTCCAGCGTTACTTATAATCGCGAGTGTTATATTCTTAATAATTTTGCTGGCTTACAAAAGACTCATTAAAAGAGAATTCTTATTTATCATTATTGCTTTTGTGGTAGATGTTGTTCAATTAAGATACTTTCCACAAGATAGAAGAATTTACTATCTTTACTATTTGTATCCCTTTATTTTTATTTTCTCAGGATTCTTGGTATACAAAATGTATCATATTAAAAAATTGTTTCCTTTCGCTATTTTTCTTTTTGCCTTGATTATTTTATTTATGTTAAAAAACGATAGGATAAAGTTGCATTCGGACGCAAACCACAAGCTGGTGGTAAGCTATGAGCAAGTGCTCTTAGAAAAGTTTTCAAATATTTCTTATAATATTTACAGTTGTAAGGAAAATGTAGATAAGGGAATGGGTTTAACATATCTGCTAAATAAAAAGGGAAAGTCAAAAATTGACGGAAAGAAAATCGGCTTTGGAAGCAAAAACTGTGGAGATAAGAATAGTTTTAAGAAAATTGATGATATATATCTTTACGAGCTGAACGGTTCTGATAGTAATTTAGCAAACATGGATTGGTTCAGTATTTCGGAAAAATCTATGGAAGAAATTAAAAATATGCAGCTATACAGAAGCTATTGATCGCAGTATTGAATTGGTCTGAGATGAGCAAGGCCTGTGATTATGTTTTTAATCTTTATATATGTATAGTGTAATATGAATGAGCCCGTTTAAAAGTCAAACTTTTTTTAATTCGCCAATAGTTATTTTTATTATTTCCTCGATAGTGCCTTTGGCAATAGTTCTTGGAGATATATATCACGGCAGAATCGCTTTTTGGTTTGATCCAGCAAGGGATTTGCTTTTAGGACTGCACAATCTTGTTAGCCCTACGCTAATTGGTCAGCCGTCTGGAATACCTGGAATATTTTACGGACCATACTGGATCTGGCTTATAAGTCTTATTACCTTAGTATCAGAAGATCCGCGTACAGTTGCTTTTTTGTTATTGACAATTCCTTATTTTACAATATTTCCTATTTTTCTTTATAAAATAAGTAAGCAGTGGGGAATTTTTATTTTTATTTCTCTTTGGCTTATTTTTATTCTAAACTTCACAGGTTATGCGAGCCAAATATGGAATGTTAATTACGCCCCATTGTTTTTATCGATAGCTATTTACTTTGGTATTAATTCAGAATCCTATTCGAACAGAAAAAGAATGTTTTATTTTTTCCTTACAGGTCTTTCTATCGGATTAGCATCTAATTTCCATCTCTCATTTGGAATTCCTGCAATTTTAGGATTCATTGTTTACTTTTTAATAAATCACATGCATATGGTTGAAACAAAGAAACTATCCACCACCATGTCACTTTATTTTTTTGGAGTAGCTTTTTCTTTTTTACCGTTCTTCCTATTTGAGCTTAGGCATAATTTTATTCAAACAAAAATATTTCTTAATGCACTGACTAATTCCGTTGTTTATAACACTGCGGTTGTAGGTCAAACAGGAATGAACGACAATGAGATATTTACTTATTTCTTTGGCAGATTTTCGCATCTGCTTGGAATTAGAGCTGATTTCGCAATGATTTTTTTAATTCTACTTTTAGTTGTGGTTGTTTTCAGGATTATTTTAAAAAAGTCACAGGTTAGCAATATTGACAGAAGGTTAGTAGTATTAATTTTGAGCATTTCTATTTCCTTGCTCCTAATTTTTATTTTCAATAGAAATCCTATATGGAATTACTATTTCATTGGAGTGGAAATACTATTTGCTTTATTTTTAGGATTTGCGGTTCACATGCTATCAATTGGCAAGTACGTTTTGATAGTATTTGTCTGCATTAGTTTATTTGCGCGCCAAAATGAACTAAGAAATTTGTTTACAAAAAATGACTTTAAAGTTACTGATTTGGGTACGCAAATTCATATTGTACAGACTGTTTTTAACGATAGTGAAACCAATTTTTTTTATCACGCTTATAATCCAGCAATTTACACCTACGAATACGACTATTTGTTTAAATGGTTAGGTAATAATTACTCCAAAAAAATTGTTTCGGACTCGCCCCTTGTTTATTTGATTATACCTAAGGTAAATAGTTCAACAGAAAAAGACTTTATAAACTACAAAACATCTGGGCAAAATTATGAGCAGCTAAATGTTATAGATTTTCCAGACGGAACCAAAGTATACAAATTTAAAAGAACTAAATAAATTATGAAAATCAACAGGATTTTAATGATTGTAATATTATTTATAAGCTTTGCAATCCGTTTTTACAAAATTTCCGATGTTCCCCCTGGTTTATATATAGATGAGGTATCGATTGGCTATAACGCCTTTAGGGTACTAACTACAGGAAAAGATGAATTCGGCGTATCATATCCACTGTTCTTCAAATCTTTTGGGGATTACAAGATGCCGGTTTATATCTATGCAACAAGTCTTTCTATGTCTGTGTTTGGAAAAAATGAATTTGCCGTAAGATTCCCATCTGCGTTTTTGGGTAGCCTGACAGTATTATTGTTTTATCTGTTTATTAAAAAAGTTTTACAACTTGATGCCTCAAAGCTTAAAGAAAACAGAGAAACAATAGCGTTATTATCTGCTTTCTTGCTCGCAATTACTCCGTGGCAGCTGCAGTTTTCAAGAGGTGGGTTTGAGAACAATGCTGCTCTGTTTATCTTCATGTTAGCTTTTACATTAGCTCTCTACTTCTTCGAAAGAAAAAGAATTGCTTTATTCATCATTTCTATGTTCTTATTTGCTTTGTCCATTTATACTTACCACACATATCGAATTTTTGCTCCACTGACTGTTGGTATTATTTCTGCGTTTTCTATTTACCGCTATCCCCGTCAAAGAAGAAAAATAATACTTGGGGCATTGGTATTTCTTATTTTAGCAACTCCTATTTTCTTGTTTTCTCTTTCAAGTCAGGGGTCTTCAAGATTCGCAGCCACATCAGCATTTACAGAGCTAGGCAAAATAGATAACAATCAAAAAATATTTCTTTACCCCTTAACGATTATAAAAAATTATCTTTCCTTTTTTTCATTTTATTTTCTTTTTGATACAGGAGACGGAATAGGCAGGCATCAGATACCCAATTTTGGACCTTTATTTAAATGGCAGTTACCTTTTTTGTTGATTGGTATTTATTCGTTAATAAAACTAAAAAGCAAATTCTTCAAACCCCTAATACTGATTTTACTATTTATTGCTCCAATGCCCGCGTCTTTGGTAGTTCCTAGTCCTCAAACCTTAAGACCTCTTTTGATCGTAATTCCATTAATTGCTTTAATATCGCTTGGCGTAATAAACTTTAACACTTACATCAGAAGAGCTAGGTTTGGCAAACATTTATTATTTTTGTTAGTTTTGATTGCTTTTTTTGAACTTCTTTTTTACCTGCATTATTATTATGTCCATTACCCACAAGTAAACCAACTTGATTGGGGGTCGGGATATAAAGAAACAGTTTTGAGAACAGAAGAAATGAGAACTAAATTTGATGAGGTAATTGTAGATAAAAACCTAACTTTTTTCTCGATTTACTATAAGTTTTACACTAATAAGCAAGTCCCAAGAGAAGTAGGTGTTGAATGGTTGAAGCCTGCAGACTGGAAAAACAAAAAAGTTTTATATGTAAGGCCGTACTACGGTTCAAATTATAATCCACAGATTATATCAAATGTTTACCTGTCAAATGACCCTAACTATATTTTTGCCCAGTTTTGGAGTTTATGAAAAATAAATTATTAATTTTATTGTTTTCTTGTATTCAGCTTATTTTTCTGAAACCTTGGATACAGTGCAAAAGCTTTCTGTACGATTATCATTTTTCTTTCTATGATTTGGAATTACAATTAATCGACGCTGTAAATAAGGATAGAAATTTGCCTATTTTTATTGCTAGGTTTTTCCACAATAAAGCTTCGCAGTTTGTAATTGATATATACAAGCGGTATACACATTTTCTAGATCTACGGCTTTTAATAACTTTGTTATCATTTGTTGGATTTTTTGGAGTGCTTTTGGGAATTTGGTACTTCATTGAATCTAAAAAAAGAAATTGGAAGATTGGATTGTTAATTTTCTTAACGTTCCTAGCGCCTTTCGTAGAGGTACTAATCAATCCAAAGTTGCCATTCATACTTAAATTAATAATAATTGCTACTCCCTTTAATGTCCTTTCCATATATGGACACGTTCAATTTATAAGTAAACATAAATCTTTACTAGTTTTGCCTATATATATATTGCTTATCGTTTTATCTATAGCATGGATTACTGTTATTCCGGATCAAGCCTTCAATTACTGCACTAAAAGATAATTTTTGTTAAAATAAATTTTATGAGAGTTTTAGTTACGGGGGGAGCAGGCTATATTGGTAGTTTTATGATAAATTCCTTACTCCTCAGAGGAGACAGCGTTGTAGTTTTGGATAATTTGGAAAGAGGACATATAAGCGTAGTTAATAGGTCAGCAAAATTTATAAAAGGTGATATAAGAGATAGAGAAGTTTTAGAAACCTTGTTCTTAGGCCATCAAATAGATGCCATAATGCATTTCGCGGGTCTTATTTCAGTTGAAGAATCTACTAAAAACCCTGATTTGTATTACGAAAATAACGTAATAGGTTCAAAAATACTTTTTGAAGTTGCCACAAGAAATAAAGTGAATAATTTTATTTTTAGCTCAACTGCTGCAGTTTATGGGAATCCTGTAAAAGTGCCAATACCTGAGGATCATCCAAAAAATCCCACTAGTCCTTACGGAAAAACAAAACTGGAAACAGAGAAAAATTTGTCTTCAATAAGGGATAAAAATCCTTCGGTTAGTTTTGCATGCCTGCGATATTTTAATGCAAGTGGTGGGGCATTAGACGGATCAATGGGAGAAAGTCACAATCCAGAAACTCATATAATTCCTTTAGCAATAAAAGCGGCCATGAGGAGAGAAGAGTTTAAGTTATTTGGCACAGACTATAATACTCCGGACGGCACTTGCATAAGGGATTACATCCATGTTCTGGATTTGGTAGACGCTCATATTCTTGCTCTTAATAAGATTACACAAATTAAGGGAGGATATTTTTATAACGTGGGCACAGGAAGCGGAATTTCCAACAAAGAGGTTGTAGAAATGGTAATAAAAGTAAGCGGTTTGCCCATGACAGTCTCCAATACAGATAGACGATCCGGGGACGTAGATACGTTGATAGCAGATCCAACTAAGATTCAGCAGGAATTAAACTTTAAGCCTAGGTATTCTAATTTAGAGACTATTGTAAATACTGCATGGCAGTGGCACAGTAGGAATATTAAATATTAAAAATAAAATATTAAATATAATAAATTGTTTGACAATAGAACAATGAAACAATTTAGCAATTTAACAATTGGTTATATATCGATTGCTTTTATTGTTCTATTAACTTTTCTAATTACTCCAGTTTCTGTTTTTGCAAATTCTTCGTACGTTTTGCCCTACCCCTCATATATGCCGGGTAACTTTCTATATAAACCACGATTGATTCTAAGCAAGCTGGGCTCGTTTGTCTATTTTGGAGACTTTGGGAAATTCGACTATAACTTAAAAGAGTCAGATCATTATTTGATTGAAGCCAAGACGCTTTTTGAATATAAGCAATATCTATTAGGATTCAGCGCTCTAGAAAAATCAGATTACTATTTCCAAATGATATATCCAAATTTAGAAAATGCAAAAAGAAACAACAAAGATATTTCTGAGAAAAATAAAATTCTAAAAGATGCGGCAGAAAAACATGCTGAGGTATTAACCGATTTGAAGTCTCAACTGCCAATTGAATTCAACTGGACGCCGGATAAATCAGGCCCAACCATTATAAATTTCACTAAAACTTTGGATAATTCAATAAAGATTAGAAGTAAATTCTTGTGAAAATTTCATTAATTTTATATTCCTTATTCTTGCTCGCATTTGTTGGATTTTCCTATTTGTTTATAGATCCGAATTTAATTTACTTAAATAAAATTTACACAGGTTTTGCATTTAACTACAGAACAGCTGTAAGCATTCTCTACGTGGCCCTAGTTTCTGTTTCTTTTGTCTTTTATTTTTATTTCTTAAAAAAAGCTGCGTTTAGTAATTTAAAGAAAGTTATCTTTATCTCGATTATTGCTTTGTTTTTTTCCTACCCTGCCGTCCTTTCATATGACATTTTTAACTACGTCTTTACCTCTAAGGTTCTATTCTATTATCACGAAAATCCATATATTATCATGCCAATTGAATTCATAAACGATCCACTCTTATTGTTCACTCACGCTGCTAATAAAGTTGCATTGTATGGTCCGTTTTGGATTCTCTTGACTGGAATACCTCACTATCTTAGTCTGAACAATTTTATTTTGACTCTTTTTAATTTTAAGATCTTAGCTATTCTTTTTTATCTTGGAATTTGTTTGTCGATAGCTAGAATTACAAAAGATCCCAGCAGAACTGCATTTTTCGCACTAAATCCATTGGTTTTAATAGAAACGATATTATCAGGGCATAACGATGTGGTTATGATGTTTTTTGCGCTTCTATCTATTTATTTTCTAACAAAACATAAAGTTATTTTGTCAATTATTCTAATAATTGCATCAATTTTAATTAAATATGCCTCTATTTTTCTTCTCCCAGTGTTCATATATTACTTTTTTCTTAAAGCTAGAAAAAAGAAAATTAATCTAGATATTCTTTTCATGCTTTCTTCTGTCTTAATGTTTGCAATTTTCTTTCTGTCGCCACTTAGAGGAGAAATATATCCATGGTATGCGATTTGGTTTATAGTTTTCGTATCACTAATTCCAAAATATCAGCTTTTAAACTATGTAACTATTCTCTTATCGTATGTTTTGCTTTTAAGGTATGTTCCGTTTATGTATCTAGGAACATATTTTGCGCCTACCCCTTTAATAAAAGTTTCTGTTACGTTTGTCCCTTTGGTGATTTTAGTTGGATTTTATATATTTACAAACAGAAAAGTTATTAGCAAGAATTTAAAGCTAATGTGAAGTCAGTTTTAAAATATAAATTTATTATTTTTTCTGTTCTAGTCTCTTTCCTGTCAATCCATTCTCTTTTTCACTCAGGACTTCCTCCCACGCATGATGGAGAGTATCATGTGATTAGATTTTATGAGTTTGATAAAACTCTCAGGAGCGGTTCTTTGTATCCTCGCTGGGCACAAGATTTAAACTCTGGGTATGGTGTTCCGCTGTTCAATTATGTTTACCCTTTGCCCAACTATGTTGCCTCTTCATTTCATTTCCTAGGGTTTTCATTCATCGACTCTTTTAAGTTAAATATGATAGTTGCAAGTATTTTTGGATCCACTTTTTTTTATCTCTGGTCAAAAAAATATTGGGGAGAGATGGGCGGGCTAGTTTCATCAGTTTTTTATAGCTTTACTCCATATCGACTTTTAGACATTTATGTTAGGGGATCGGTCGGAGAGGTATGGGCGCTGTCTTTTTTTCCGGCATTTCTTTGGGCAATTGATGCGTATTTAGATGAGCAAAATCTTAGATATTTTGTTTTTTCTAGTGTGTTTCTAGGTCTAATTATCTTTTCTCACAATATTTTAGGCTTAGCGCTATTCTCATTTTCTATCTTTTATTTGTTTATTCGTATCTTAATGAAAGGAAATAGAGGTAAACTTTTTCTAAACATAACAAAAATATTAGTCGTTGGTGTTGGTATTTCCGCAATATTTTGGTTGCCAGCGCTTCTTGAAAAACAATTTGTAAAAGGACTGGAAATTTATGATTATTCGAAAAACTTTCCCGATTTATCTCAGCTTTTAATTCCCTCATGGGGATCTGGTTTTTCAGTGGGAGGACTTAATAATCAAATGTCTCTGCAAATAGGCATTGCAAATATTTTGGCTGTTGCTTTATCGGTTGCTTTACTCGTTTTCTTCCGTAGGAAAAAAGATAAAAACAGACTGATTATTTTATTTTTTTTGATAGCTTTTTTTGTGATTTCTTTAATGATGCTTAAAATCTCTTTGCCCGTCTGGAGAAATGTACCATTAATGTCCTACTTTCAGTTTCCGTGGAGACTGCTAAGTCTAGTTCTTATAATCACCTCATTTTTAGCTGGGAGCTTGGTGTATGCATTAAACATCGTTGGTAAAACAATATTAGCAAAAGCAATTGCTGTAGTTTTAATCACGTCCTCAATACTATTTAGTATCAATTACATAAAGCCAGCATACTATCATCAGAGAGACGACAAATACTATACTTCTAGAAGCAATTTTATAGATAGTACAAATAGCTCGGAAAATTCGTTTAATACTGTTTGGTTTAATCCTCAATTAAGAAAAGTTAAAAAGAGATTAGAATCAAGAAATGCAGAGATAAATGTTTTGATTAACAAACCGACTAGGGAAAAAGCAATTATTAAAAGAAAAATAGAAGGAAAAGCTTTGGTAAATATAGCTTATTTTCCCGGCTGGAAAGTCCACGTCAATAAAAAGATTGTGCCGGTAAATATAACTAGAGACGGCGTTTTTGAGATTAATTTGCCCCGCGGTGAATCATTAGTTGATGTCGAGTTAAAAGATACACCAGTTCGCCTTATATCGTATCTAGTAACGCTAGCGTCTATCAGCTTATTATTTGGTTTGTTTGTGAAGGAGAAATACATTAAAATTAAAGAATGAGAGTAGCGATTGATATTTCTCCCTTGCATTCAGGTCATTATCTTCAGCATAGAGTTCGCGGAACCGGTTTCTATTTACAAAACCTTAGGGAAGGCTTGTTGAAATACCAGACGGAGGGCGAGTTTTTATTTTTCAATAGAGGAGAAAAAATTCCAAATGGCATAGATCTTATTCATTATCCGTATTTTGAACCTTTTTTTCTGACTATTCCTCTTGTAAAAAGAAAAAAAACAGTTGTAACTGTTCATGATCTAACACCTTTAGTTTTTAAGGATAATTTTCCAGTCGGCGTAAGAGGGGAGATGAAATGGAGGATTCAAAAGAACTCTCTTGAGCGTTCTGACGCTATTATCGCTGACTCTAATTCTTCAAAAAGAGATATTCTACGGTTTCTTAATTTTGATACTCAGAAAGTTCACGTTGTATATCTTGCAGCTGCGTCTCATTTTAAACAAATACCAGTTGACAAAAAAAACGAAGTAAAACATAGATTAAACTTGCCTGATAAATTTGCTCTTTACGTAGGAGATGCTACCTGGAATAAAAACTTGCCGCGATTAATTGAAGCAATTAACAAAACAGATTACTATTTGGTAATTGCCGGGGGAGCGTTTAAAAGTAAAGACTATGATAAAACAAATCCGTGGAATAAAGACTTAGCATTCTCCCAGGCATTGGCTGAAAAAAATGAAAAGATTATCTCCTTAGGGTTTGTGGAAAATGATGATCTAGCTGCTCTTTACAACGCAGCAATCCTTTTCGTCATGCCTTCACTGTATGAGGGGTTTGGCCTGCCAATACTCGAAGCCATGCAGTCAGGATGCCCTGCGGTAACGTCCAAAAGTGGTTCTCTACGGGAAGTGGCTGAAGAAGCAGCGTACTTTGTCGATCCGCTGCGTTCAGATTCCATTGCGCATGGAATAAAAAAAGTCTGGGAAGAGAATCAAATTAGAGAAAAACTCTCTAAAGCTGGGCTAAAGCAGGCAAAAAAATTCTCTTGGGATAAAAGCGTTTCTAATACAATCGAGGTGTATAAAAAGGCAATATATAATAAATAATATTTTAAGAATTATAAGACAAGGCATAAAACACGAATTAATTTCAGGGAGTTTTTACATATTCGTGGGAGGTTTAACAGCAAGTTTTATTGCTTTTGGATTCAACTTACTAATGGCTCGGACTCTTTCTTATTCTGATTACGGGGCTTATGCCAGTTTAATATCTCTGATTACACTTGCAGCTATTCCTTCACAATCTCTCACTTCAACAATCGTCAGATTTGCTACAAATTTTTTTACAAATGACGAGATTGGTAAGGCATCGCTTTTTTATAAAAAGGTATCATTTTTCTGGATATTAGTTGGGGCTTTTATGCTTGTTGGAGTTTCAGGATTTTCCAATGTTATCTCATCTTTTCTACATATACAAAACGTCTTTTTTATTTTAATTGCAGCGTTGTCAATAGCTCTTTCATATACCAGCATTGTTAATCTTTCATTCCTACAAAGTCTTCTCAAATTTAAGTATATGGCCTTTTCGTATATTGCTGGATCTGCCATAAAAATAGTCTTAGGTGGACTCATTATTTATTTCAGTTTGGGAATAGGTGGAGCACTCTGGGCAGTATTTTTAATGATTTTTATAGTTTATGTATTGGGATTTTTTCCGCTAAGATTCTTATTTAACATAAAAGAAAAAGAGGTGGATATTAATTGGAGGGAAATTTTTACTTACGCCTTTCCAACAGCAATTACAGTTCTTTCTTTTACCTCCCTCATAACAACGGATGTAATTCTTGTAAAACATTTTTTTACACCCCACGAGGCGGGTTTGTATGGAGGAATATCTTTAATAGGTAAAGTTATTTTTTTCTTTACATCTCCAATAGCATCAGTAATGTTTCCTTTGACGGTAAAACGTCAGGCAAAAGGTGAGGATCACAGGGGAATTTTTAATCTGGCTCTTATTCTAGTCGCAATTCCTTCTATTTTAATTACATTATGTTATTTTATCTTCCCTGAATTTATTGTAAAGATTTTTCTGGGTGGAGGGGAGTATATAAAAATAATTCCTTTCCTTGGGATATTTGGAATTTTTATCACAATTTATAGCATACTAAATGTAGTGGTTAACATGTTTTTATCTCTTAAGAAAACAAAGATTGCAGTTATTGCTCTGATAGTTTCTTTTCTCCAAATTATTTTAATTTCAAGATTTAACGAGAACTTTTATCAAACAATATTTATTTCGATATTTTGTTCCACGTTGCTTTTAGTATCACTTTTGCTGTACTATATAAAACATCATGGATTTTATAAACTACAAAAATAACCTCAATCTTTAGGCTGAATACAAACCTTTCCTTATTAAGAGAAAGAATGTCATTTTTAAATAATTCCCCTGTTTAAAAAAAAAACTATTAGGTATAATGTATAGATATTTTCTGTAATGAAAACGAAACTGATTTCATTAATTATACCCGCTTATAAACAAGAAAAAACAATAATTAAAGATATAAATAATCTTGACAAAGTTCTTTCGTCTTTTAGAACAAACTATGAAATTATTGTAGTTGTAGATGGTTATGTAGATAAAACACTCGAAAATTTAAAAAAAATAAAAAAGAGAAATATAAAGGTCATTGGATACAAAGAAAATAAAGGTAAAGGATTTGCTATAAAGTTAGGAATGGAAAAAGCAGAAGGAGAGATAATAGGTTTTATCGATGCAGGAATGGACTTAAATCCTGCGGAGATATCTTTAATGCTTAATATCATGGAGTGGAACAAAGCAGATGTTGTGATAGGAAGCAAGCTTCATCCAGATTCTATTGTTAATTATCCAACCAGCAGAAAAATATTATCATGGGGATATAGAATAATAATAAAAACATTATTTAGATTAAGCGTTAAAGATACGCAGGTAGGTCTTAAGTTTTTTAAAAAAAGAGTGGCAAAAGACGTATTTCCAAGAATCGTGGTTAAGGCATTTGCTTTTGACGTAGAAGTGCTAGCTGTTGCAACAATGTTAGGATACGACAAGATTTACGAAGCTCCGATAAAACTTAGATTCAAACAAGGAAGCGTAACTTCGTCTAATTTCTGGATAATTTCATTTTGGACTCTTTGGGACACGCTTGCGGTTTTTTACAGATTAAGAATAAAAAATTATTACAAGAAATGAGAATACTAATTCTTAATTGGAGAGATATTAAAAATCCAAAAAGCGGAGGTGCTGAAATACTTACCCATGAAATCGCAAAGCGTTGGGTTAAAAAAGATCACAATGTTACGTGGTTTACTGCTAAATTTGAAGACGGCCGTTTGGAAGAATTGATTGACGGAGTTAAGGTTATTCGCCGGGGTCATCCCGATGCCCGTTTTCTTTTTTCTTCCGTTCATTTTCAGGCTTTCAGGTATTACAGAAAGAACTTCGAAAACTTTGATATAATCATAGATGAAATACATGGCTTGCCTTTTTTTACGCCTTGGTATGTAAAGACTAAAAAAGTTGTTCTCATTTGTGAGGTGGCGGGTGATCTTTGGGTAAAAATGTTTGGCCTTTTTTTTGGTTTTCTAGGAAGGATGATAGAACAGACTTGTCTTCGATTTATCTACAAAAACACCTCTTTCCTAACTATTTCAAATTCCACAAAAAAAGAACTTATAAAAGAAGGCGGTAAGAATAAATTTATAACCGTATTGCCAATGGGTTTAACAGCTCCAAAGAAAATTAAAAGCGTAGAGAAAGAAAAGGATCCGACATTAATATATGTAGGCAGAATAAGTAAATCCAAGGGCGTAGAAGATGCAATCAAGGCCTTTGATAAGGTTTTGGAAAAATATTCAAACACCAGCCTTTGGATTGTCGGAGGAGGAGACAAAA
>OBEQ010492778.1_pt1 | contig 15621 bp, 12 predicted proteins | sample 1670901 | NCBI WGS metagenome assembly OBEQ01 (sample SAMEA104232315, study PRJEB22302) | groundwater metagenome | biome: forest; feature: aquifer; material: groundwater | place: USA | collected 2011-08-07 | depth 5.4 m | reverse complement strand
GAACAGGGCGCGAATAAAAAATAGCGCGATAGGTGTACTACGGGATTCAAAAAAGCTTTCTCCGATGCAAAGAGAGCGCTGGGTTACATATTTTAAATCCCGTGCCGATATTCAGTATACGGTGGCGCGTGTGTATCCGCGGGCCATTGAAAAAATCAATATCACTGAAGCCGCAAATGCGGCAGCCAGCGGCGCGTTTGCCCGTTTGATTAAACGCCATAAAATAAAAATCGAGAACTGCAGAATTTTTCTGGACGGCGGGCTCTATTTGGGAAATAGAAATAAATGCGAAAAGATGCGAATACCAGTGCGAAAAAGCGCGAAAAAATTTAGCAAGGATTCGCGTGCAGTTTCGCAATATTCCGTTTCTACTCTTGTGCGGGGCGATGAGAAAATCACCGCCATAAAAATCGCTTCCATCATCGCCAAAGTTCATCGGGATAGATATATGGTGCGTTTGTCGAAGATCTATCCGGCTTACGGCTTTGCGGTTCACAAAGGTTATGGGACAAAAAGCCATCTAACAGCCATTGCCCGGCATGGGCCGAGCAGCGCGCATCGGTTGACGTTCTTAAAGAAATATCCTACTATAATAAATACGAAATCCTAATATCGAAATCCGAAACAATATCTAAATTCTAAACCTCAAATCACAAACGGTTTGGGACATTGGGATTTCAGATTTGGAATTTGTTTAGAGTTTCGATATTCGGATTTAGGATTTCTCAAGGATATGGGTGGCGTACCGGTAAAACATCATAGTAAAGGGAAAGTCGGGCGGCGGCGTTCTCATTTGGCACTCAAAAAATCGCCCCTTTTCGTATGCTCGAACTGCGGCGGGCCGAAGCTGGCCCACCGTGCCTGCAAGCAGTGCGGAAAGAAATAGGTTATTTTTCTCTAAATAAAGAGAAATCGCTCCGCCAAAGCCCGATGATTTGGAAAAAAATCGAGCAGCTTTTTGAGTTCAACGCGAGGAAAGCATTTCACAAGCTCGTTGCCAGAGCCGCGCTCTAATAGTTTCACTTTTCTGGAGACGTTGGCATAAAAGACGAAAAAGCCATGGTTTCCGACGCTTTTGATCCGCGTTTCTTTATGAATCAGTTTGAGTTTGTCGGATGATACACATATGCCGGTTTCTTCGTGGAGTTCCCTGATCGCGGTTTTAAGAGGGATTTCGTGGGGTTGGCTTCGACCGCCGGGGAATTTCCAAAAGCGCGGGAAAGGTTTCTGCGGGTCGCAAATCAGGGGAAATCCATCCGGTGTTTCGAGCATGACGACTACGGCATAATCAGTCTGACGATTAGGCATCGGGGTTGCTATAAATGCTTATTTGATATTATAATGATAAACAGAATAGAATCGATATCAAAAATCACTCTGAACGGTTACTTTCGAGACTGGTTTTATATCAACATCTTAATATATTTTATGTCTCGCCGCCATCTATCGCGTTCCATAGTGTTGCAATCGCTCTACGAGTGGGATTTCTATGGGCAAAAGAAGGATATTGTAGGGATCATCGAGCGGAATTTGCAGGAATTCGGACCGGGGCTTGATGAAGAACATACGGACTTCTTTTGGCGTCTGGTGCACGGTATCGTGAAACACATCAAGGACATCAATAATATCATCGTGAAGGCCGCGCCGGAATGGCCTCTTGAAAAAATCGCCATGATCGACCGGAATATTCTGCGGATCGGGTTGTACGAGCTTTTATATGCCGATCAGAATGAAGTGCCGGCAAAAGTAGCGATTAATGAAGCCATTGAAATAGCCAAGAATTACAGCGGGGCGAACTCGGTAAAATTTATTAACGGAGTTCTCGGGACAGTGTATCGAGAGGTTCACCCCCAAGTAGAAGGGTCTAGCCATTAGCCACTAGGGTTTAGGGTAAGAGAGAACTACTAAACCCTATACCCTAATCACTACTATATGGAAAAGACAAATAATCAATCTTCCGATATGCATCTGTTGGAAACTGCTATCGGTTTCAACTTTACTAATAAAGACTTGTTGAAAGAAGCGCTGACGCATCGTTCGTATTTGAACGAAAATCCCGGCTGGTCTCTGCCGCACAACGAACGTCTGGAATATTTGGGCGATGCCGTGCTTGAGCTTATCGTCAGCGAGAATCTTTTCAAAAGATTCCCCGAGGCTCCGGAAGGACAAATGACGGTGCTGCGGGCGGCCTTGGTGAATTATCAGATGCTGGCCCGGATCGCCTCCGAATTGCATCTGGATAATTTTATCTTGATGTCCAGGGGTGAGCGCGCCAGCGGTCCCAAGGCCAAAGAAGCGCTGATCGCTAATGCCATGGAGTCTCTGATCGGCGCCCTGTATCTTGATGCCGGCCTGAAGCCCGTAGAACTTTTTATCGAGAGATTTATTCTTGTCCATCTTCAGGAAATTTTGGAGACGAAAAGCTATAAAGACGCCAAAAGCGAACTTCAGGAAATCATCCAGGAAAAACTTAAGATCACGCCCGGTTATCGGGTATTGGAAGAAAGCGGGCCGGCGCATCAACGAACATTTCAAATCGGAGTTTGCTTTGGGGACGAGCTGATTGCCCAAGGCAGCGGGGCTTCCAAACAAGAGGGCGAACTCGAAGCGGCAAAAAAAGCGCTTGAACGGTATAAGTAATCGCGAATATCCCTAATAAAAGCCAATATCACGAATTTATTATTTTCTCTTCCTTTCACTATTCGCATTATTTGCTGTAATTGGCATTATTAGCGATTACTCCCTGGATTTATGTTTCTCGATATCGGTTTTGGAATTTTGTTGTCCATAGCGGCGAATTCTCTGTTTGCAATTCCCCTGACGCCGCTTTTCGTTTTGACGGCTGCCGGTTTGACGCTGGCGCCGGATATTGATTTTTTGATTGAGCTGGCAAAGCACGGCAGCGCCGGCGGAACAGTGATCAGAGAACATCGGGAATTGACGCATTTTCCGCTCCCCTGCATTGCCTTGGTTATCTTAGTTTTTATCGTTTTCGGAAGTAGCTGGTCTTTTCTTCTGGGTGCTGGTTTGGTGTTTCATTTTTTGCACGACAGCGTCGGCATTGGCTGGGGCATCAAATGGCTTTGGCCGTTTTCCAAAAAATCATACAAATTCTTCGCCGGGAAAAACGGCCGATGTTCTTCGCGACTGTTGGTATCTTGGGAAGCCAATGAGCTTGAGAAAGTCGTGAGCGAATATGGCGATCCGCATTGGATCAAAAATATTTATTTGCGACCTACGTTCGTCTCGGTAAGCGAATTCTTCGGATTCATAGTTTCGTTGATCGTTCTGTATTTGTATATCAAAAAATGAAACTCCTCGGATTTATGATTCAGCACGCTCGCCTAAAAACTTACTATCATTATATCCCAATCGGGATATAATGATAGTAACTCAAGAAAGCGAAGGTTATTGAATTTGAACTGATTCCTGAAAATGTTCAGAATTTTCCGATGCGATCTGTTTCCGATAATCGGCGAGCAGCCAATTGAGGCCGATCGCGCTTGCAATCCCGATGATCGCTCCGCCGGCGATATCGAACGGCCAGTGAACGCCGGCAAAAATTCTGGCGATGCCGACCAATGCCGAAAGGATAAAATACCAGTACCCCCACTTTTTCCGATACAAGAAAACGATGAATGACAAAGCGAATAGATATGTCATATGGCCGGAAGGAAACGAAGCCGCGCTTTCCGGAATCAGGGGCGTGAAATGGAGCACCGCGAACGGCCTCGCCACGGGATAGAAAAAACGGATAAGCTCGGTGATCAATCCTCGGCTTACAATAATGGCCAGGATGAGTTCGCTGAATAAGAACAGCCGCCGACGCCATCCGGCCTGATGGATGAAAATCCAAAGCGTTCCTACTGTCAGAATATAGGGAAGATATTGAGCGAAGAAAATTCCCGAAAAATCAAGCAGGGCATTTTTCCGGGCTAGATCGAAAATCAGATTGAAAAGAAAAAAATTTAATCCGGCCATACTGCAGTGAATAATCGCTAACAATGCGAATGGCAGCAAATAATGCAAATAAGTAGTATTATCTTAAAGTCAAGGTGAGTTTTCAGTGATGAGCGGTTAGTGATGAGGGAAGAGAAATAATAAATTCGCGATATTTGCTTTTATTAGCGATATTCGCGATTACTCTATTTATCTTCTAACAAAAGGCAGGAGCGCCAGAAATCTGGCCCGCTTGATCGCTTGGCTCAATTTCCTTTGATGCTTGGCGCACACGCCCGTATGTTTGGGATCAATTATCTTCCCCTGGCTCGAGATGAATTTTTTCAGAAGTTCTGTCTCTTTATAGTCAACCTCTTTCATATTTTGCGAACAAAAAAAACATTGACGCATAGTAATAGTAAAAATTTCTAAGCTCTAATTTCTAAACAATCTCAAAATCCCAATTTCAAAATTTCAAATTTTAGAAACTTTTTGAATTTTGGATTTTAATCATTGGGATTTGTTTAGAAATTAGAAATTCGGATTTAGGATTTTAAAACGGTATCTCCTCGGCCTTAATTTCTTCATTATCATCAATGTCTATAACCGGGATTTCTTCGGCATCGGCTTGGTGATTTTCGAAATCAGCGACTTTTGCTTTTCCCGCGTTGTTGGCATACGGGGTTTGTCGGCCCGAACCCTCTTCGCCCTGCCGCATAGAGCGGGGCCCGAGCTGCATGCGTTCACAGACTATTTCCGTCTTCCAGTGTTTCACGCCTTGTTTATCATCCCAATTGCGCGTCTGCAGCCGTCCTTCAATGAATATTGAACTGCCTTTCGTTAAAAACTGCTTCACTATTTCAGCCTGACGGCCCCAGATGATAACGCTGTGAAACTCCGCCTGTTCCTGCCGATTTCCGGTCTTGTCGGTCCAGGTACGGTTAGTGGCCACCCGTACCTCCATAACCGATTGGCCGCCGGGCGTCGTGCGAAGTTCCGGGTCAGCGGTAAGATTGCCGATAAGAAAAACTTTGTTGAGATTCATAGAGTAATCGCGAATAGCGCTAATTTAAATTTAATAATGCGAATGTACAATTGAGATTGTAACATACTGCTCACCATTTGCATTATTTGCTACCATTCGCATTATTAGCGATTACTCACTGAAGTATTTCTTTCAGCTGTCTCTCCAATGCTTCATTGCTTAACGGCAGTTGTTCTTTTCTTTCAACTGCCGGCGGCAGCGCTGACAGCCTCCGTTTCGGCGGCAACGAATGCCTCGTTTTCTCTTTCAGGAATGGCGGCGTTACAATCAAAAAACGCAAGAGTGACGGATGAATATTCACGGTATGTTCCACTTCTTTTATCTTTGAAGGCTCGAGTACGAAGTGGAAATAGCCGGAATGCGCTTTTGTCTCTTTCTGTATCGCATACGCCAGATTGATTTTCGAGACCGGACTCTCGAATTGAATTTCGGCCCCGAAGCTTTTCAGGAGCTTCGAGATTTCCCCGATCCCTTCTTCATTCTTCGAGAGAAAGGAAATTTCGTAAGATTTTTTTTCGTTCGATTCTTCCATGCGCCTTAAGCGTAATTAATTTTTTGTCGGCAGTCAATCTTTAATGAGGGTATAGCCATTAGTGAATAAGGTTTAGGGTAATGATTCAACCATTATATCCTAACCACTCATCACTCATCAGCTGTTTCCGAACTCACTGCCGTCACTGCCGGCAATTCCTTTTTGTAAGGCGCCATCTCCGCTTTCTTGATATTTTTTCCGACCGGAACCAGCCGGCCGATGATGACATTTTCTTTCAGGCCGCGCAGAGGGTCAATCCGGCCTTCCAGCGATGCCTGTACGAGTACCCGGGATGTATCCTGGAACGAGGCAGCGGAAAGGAAACTGTCGGTTGAGAGCGCAACCCGCGTTACTCCCAGCAGAAGTTGTTGGGCGCGCGCCGGTTGCTTGTCCTGTTTCTTGAGCTCCCGGTTGATTTCGAGGAACTTTGATTTGTCAATGGTTTCTCCCATTACCAGATCGGGCGCGTCGCCGCCATCCTTGATTTTTACCCGCGAAAACATCTGACGAATCATTATTTCAATATGTTTATTGTTGATTGACGCCCCTTCAGCCGAGTAAATCTTCTGCACGCCGTTCAGGATGTATCGTATCACCTCTTTGCTGCCTTTATATCCCAAGAGTTCATGAAGATCCAGATGGCCTTCGGAAAGCTGCTGGCCGGCTTCCACGGCATCTCCGGTCTCTACGAAGAGAAGCGCTGAACGCGGCACCATGTATTCAATGGCTTTCTGCGTTTTCTTTTTTCCCGCCCTCCCCGCCCCCTTTTTTTCTTTGGCCTTGACGGTAATGATTTTTAGCGCCCCTTTCTGATCTATTTTCTCGATTTTCCCGTCAACCGAAACAAGCACGGCCTTGCCTTTGGGCGCGCGGGCTTCGAACAGTTCTTCGACGCGCGGCAGGCCATGCGTGATGTCAAAACCGGCTATGCCGCCGATATGGAATGTTCGCAGGGTGAGCTGGGTGCCCGGCTCGCCGATCGATTGAGCAGCCACTACGCCGATGGCTTCGCCGATTCCTATCAATTGATTTTTGTTCAAATCAAGGCCGTAACAACGTCGGCAGATTCCGTACAACGTCTTACAGGTGATCGGCGAATGCATTTTCACTGACTCGATTTTGGATTCCTGAATCAGAGCAACCGCCTTTTTATCAATGATTTCTCCCGCGCGGACGATAATTTTGCTGGCGCTCTTAATGTCCTCGGCCGCGGTTCTCGAAAACAGCAATGATTCCATTGATTGGCCTATTTCTTTGGCGTCTTTCAAAAACACTTCGATCCCCTCGGTTGTCCGGCAATCTTCTTCCTTGATCGTGAGTTCTTGCGAGACATCCACCAGTCGTCTGGTAAGATAACCGGCTTGAGCGGTCTTCAGGGCCGTGTCAGTCATTCCTTTTCTGGCGCCGCGGGTCGAGATAAAGTATTCGAGCACGTTGAAACCCTCTTTAAAGGAAGATTTGATCGGCAGTTCCAATGTTTCGCCCCGTGGATTCTGCACCAGTCCTTTCATTCCCATCATTTGGATAGGTTGAGCCCAAGAACCCCGCGAACCCGAATCGATAATCTGGTAAATCGGATTGCCCGGCGAGAAGGTCGAAGCAACGAATTTTGTTATCTCGGTTTTGGCATTCTCCCATATGCCGATGACTCTTGTCTTCCGCTCCGAATCAGTCAGAAGTCCTTGCTGATATTGTTCCCGAATCACCCCTATTTCTCCTTCGGCTTTTTTCAAAATTTCTTTTTTCTCTTTGGGAATGGCCAAATCAGCCATCGCCCAGGTTATTCCGGATCTGGTGGCCATCTCGAATCCGATGTTTTTAATTCTGTCCAAAACCTGGGTGCCGTATTCCAAGCCATACTGTTCGACTAACGTTTCGATGCATCGCGCCAGTTTTTTCTTATTGAATGTTTCGTTCTTGAGGATTGGCGCCGGCGTTCCATCGAGCGCCTGACTGAAGAGCAATCGGCCGAGCGTTATTTCCTCGCTGCCGAGGCGTATGGGCGCGTGCAGTGAAATCTGATCGTTTTCATAAGCCATGAGGGCTTCGTCAAGGCTTGAAAAGGATTTACCCTTTCCTTTGCCGTTGGGGTTCAGCCAGGTGAGATAATAAACCCCCAGCACGATATCGTTCGTCGGCGTGGCCACCAAATCGCCTGTAGCCGGCTTCAAAATGTTGCGGCGGGCCGCCATAATTTCTTCGGCTTCAACTTGCGCCTCTTCCGACAAGGGCAAATGGATGGCCATCTGGTCGCCGTCGAAATCGGCGTTGAACGCCGCGCACACCAGCGGCGGAATCTGAATCGCCAAGCCTTCAATCAGAGTCGGTTTGAAAGATTGGATGCCCAGACGGTGGAGTGTGGGCGCCCGATTCAAGAGCACCCTTCGTTCTTTGATGATTTCTTCCAAAATGGCATGGATTTCGTCTCCGGCCTGCTCGATCAGACGGTTGGCGCTTCTGATGGTATGGGCCATACCCCGTTTAATAACCTCATGAATGACGAACGGTCGGAACAGCTCAAGGGCTATTTTTTTGGGCAGGCCGCATTGGTCCAATTTCAATTTCGGGCCGACCACGATCACCGAGCGTCCGGAATAATCAACTCGTTTGCCGAGAAGATTCTGACGAAATCGTCCTTGTTTACCCTTGAGCATATCGGTCAACGAACGGAGAGGGCGCCGTTGCGCCGAGAGCTGCTGGACGCCGAGCCGGGCCGAGTTATCGATAAGAGCATCCACCGCTTCCTGAAGCATCCGCTTTTCATTTTTGACAATGACTTCGGGGGCCTTGATTTCAAGAAGTCGGTTCAAGCGATTGTTTCGATTGATGACCCGGCGATAGAGATCATTGAGGTCCGAAGTCGCGTAGCGGCCGCCATCCAGTGCCACCATAGGCCGCAGGTCCGGCGGCAAAACCGGCAGGACCGTCAGGATAAGATGTTCCGGACGGATGTTGCTTTTGAGCATTGTCCGGAGCGTTTTCAGGCGCCGCAATACTTTGGCCTCGGCCATGGTTTCTTTGGCCGATCGGGATGTTTTTTCGATCTTCTGGATCTCGCTTTTCAAATCCATTATCTCAAGAACTTTCCGCACGGACTCGGCGCCGCTGCCGGCCGTAAAGATATTCCCGAAGCGCTTGCTTAGATTAAGATATTCGGCTTCGCTCAAGACCTGGCCGGGCCGAAGTTTTTCGAGAAACGATTTTGCCTGATGTGCCGCCGCAGTCAATTCACCCATCGCTTTTTTATCCGATTTTTTAAACAGCTTCAATTTTTGCTTGAGCTCGCGTTCGAGTTCCGCGAGAGCGGCTTTCCGGCCATCTTCGTCTACGCCGGTCACCATGTAATCAACATAGTAAATAACCCGCTCCAGTTTGCTGGAAGGAACGTCTATGATGAGACTCAATCGCGATGGAATGGCTTTGAAAAACCAGATGTGGGCCACCGGCGTGGCGAGTGTGATGTGTCCGATCCGCTCCCGCCGCACTGAAGCCCGGGTTACTTCGACTCCGCAACGATCGCAAATTACGTCTTTGTAGCGAATCCGGCGGTATTTGCCGCAATAACATTCATAATCCTTGACCGGCCCGAAGATGCGCTCGGAAAAAAGCCCGTCTTTTTCCGGCCGTTGGGTGCGATAGTTGATTGTTTCCGGCTTGGTAACCTCGCCGTGCGACCATTCGAGGATATTTTCCGGCGATGCGGCGCTGATTTTGATGGCTTTGAAATCGTCGCGGCGGCTGGACACGGAATCATACATCGGCTCGATGTTCAGCGAAAGCGCCTTGAGCTCGTTCACCAGTACATTGAAGGTGGCCGGGATATTCGGTTCCTTGATGGACTCGCCGCGGATAATAGATTCATAGGCCGCCGACCTGCCGAGCACATCATCGGACTTGATAGTCAGCATTTCCTGGAGAGTATGCCGCGCGCCATAGGCCTCAAGCGCCCATACTTCCATTTCACCAAAGCGCTGGCCGCCGAATTGAGCCTTGCCGCCGAGCGGCTGCTGGGTGATCAGTGAATACGGACCGATCGATCGCATATGCACCTTGTCCTCAACCAGGTGATTGAGCTTCATCATATAAATTACCCCGACCGTAACTCTTTGATCAAAGGGCTGGCCGGTTCGGCCGTCAAAAAGCTCCCTTTTCCCGTCTTCCGGCAACCCCGCCTTTTTGAGTTCGTTCCGGATTTCTTCTTCGCTCGCCGAATCAAGGCCCGGGGTGATGGCCCGATAGCCGGTTTTGGAAACGGCCGCGCCGAGATGTGTTTCTAAAATCTGGCCCAGATTCATTCGGGAAACGACTCCCAGCGGATTGAGAATGATGTCAACCGGCGTCCCGTCCTCTAAATACGGCATATCCTCGACCGGACGCACCTGCGAAATGACTCCTTTGTTGCCGTGCCGGCCCGCCAGCTTGTCGCCGGCCTGGACTTTTCTCAAGTTGGCAACTTCTACCTGGATTCGCTTGATCACTCCGACTTCGAGCTTGTCGCCCTGATCGCGGGAGAAAACTTTAACGCCAACGACCCGCCCGCGTTTGCCGTGCGACACTGTCAACGAAGTATCTTTTACATCCCTGGCTTTTTCGCCAAAGATAACATGCAGCAATCGCTCTTCGGCGGTCAGCTCGGTTTCGCCTTTGGGCGATATTTTCCCGACTAAAATGTCGCCGGTTTTCACCTCGGCGCCGATGCGGACGATTCCTTCTTCATCAAGGTTTTTCAGTTTCTCTTCGGAAACATTCGGCAGATCCGGCGTCGTCATTTCCGGGCCAAGCTTGGTATCCCGTACGTCGTGGTAAAAATCTTCAATGTGAATCGAGGTGAACAGATCATCCCGGGCAACCCGCTCCGAAAGAATAATGGCGTCTTCGAAATTCGCCCCTTCCCACGACATAAACGCCACCACAAGATTTTGGCCGAGCGCCAGAACCCCGTTATCCGTGGAAGAACTGTCAGCCAGCAAATCTCCTTTTTTAACCGTTTGGCCGAGCGCGACAAGCGGCTTTTGGAAAATACAAGTATACTGGTTGGAGCGCTTGAATTTGGCCAAGGGGTATGTTTTTGTTTCTTTCCCGTAGTGCGCCGCGATATGGCCGGCATCAACCTCGATAATCTTGCCGTCGGCCTCGGCTCGTATCACATATCCCGAATTACGGGCTGTTTTTTCTTCTTGGCCGGTCATGACATACGGGGCCTGGGGTTTTATGGAAGGCACGGCTTGGCGCTGCATGTTGGAACCCATAAGAGCGCGGGCTGCTTCGGTGTGTTGCAAGAACGGAATTAAAGAAGTGGCGATGCTTACGAACTGATGCGGCGCCACCTCGATCAAGTCGACCTCCCCGACCGAACAGGTTCCCACTTCTCCTTTGAATCTGACCTCGACTATTCCTCCAGCCAGCCGCCCATCCTTCCTCGGCATGGCCGCGTGCACGATTCTGTATTTTTCTTCGTCCAATGCGTTGAGCCACACGATTTCGTCCGTAGGCCGGCCCCGGTTTACTTTGGCGTAGGGCGTTTCCAAAAAACCGAATTCGTTCGTTCGCGCGAAACCGGCGAGATAGTTTATCAATCCGATATTTGTTCCTTCCGGAGTAAGAATCGGACAAATCCTGCCGTAGTGAGAATGATGCACGTCGCGAACCTCAAAGCCGGCGTGTTCGCGGCGCAGCCCGCCCGGACCCAGCGCCGAGAGACGGCGTTTGTGTTCGAGCTCCGCCAGAGGATTCACCTGGTCCATGAATTGCGAGAGCTGGGAAGAAGCGAAGAATTCCTTGACCACGGCGCTGATAGGCCTGAAATTGATGAGTTGCGACAGCATCAATGTTTCCCGGTCCAGCGTGGACATCCGATCTTGAACAATCCGACGCAGCCGCGCCAAACCGACCCGGAGCCGGCCTTGCAGCAATTCCCCAACCGATTTCAGACGCCGATTGCCAAGATGATCAATGTCATCGGGCTTGGCCTCGGCGCTGTTATTTAAGCGAATTATTTCCCGGATAATGGCAGTCAGATCTTCCAAATCGAGCAATCGTCCGTCTTTTTCTTTTTTTTCTAGACCCAGCCGTTGATTGAGTTTAAATCGGCCGACAGGCGAGAGGTCGTAGCGTTCAAATCTCTGAAAAATTGAATCTACCAGTGTTTTAGCGGTAGCCGGCGTGGCCGGATCGCCTGGCCGGAGGCGTCTATAGATTTCCAAATACGACCCATCGATACTTTTGGCGGTGTCTTTTTTAAGCGTGGCTTCCAGATGCTGAATCTGTCCGCGATCTATATCCTGAAACGCGGTCGAGAACGTTTCTTCGGTCGCGCCGAATATCCGCAACAGATTGGTTGCCGGGACCTTGCGATTGCGGTCAATTTTCACTACGATAGAGCCGTCGGAGTCGGTTTCGAATTCCAGCCACGCGCCGCGATTAGGAATGATCTTCGCTCCGAAGAGCTGACGATCGCGCCACGGCACGGCGCTGAAGTAAACGCCGGGCGATCTGATAAGCTGGGAAATCACGACCCGTTCCACGCCGTTTATGATAAAAGTCCCCCGGCTCGTCATCATCGGAAAATCTCCGAAATAAATTTCCTGGGTCGTGGAACGACCGGTCTTTTTATGTTCGAGCCGGACACGGATGTAGAGCGGCATCTCGTAGGTCGCTTCCTTGTATGAAGCAGTCACCTCGTCCACTTTCGGTTTGTCAAAGCGATAATCTTCAAAATAGAGTTCTATTTCCTTGCCGGTATGGTCGCGAATCGGCGAGACTTCTTCCAGAATCTCGCGCATGCCCTGTTCCAAGAGCCAGTGATAGGATTTGAGCTGAATTTCGTTTAAATCAAAATGAGTAATAAGTGATTTGAATTTTGAAAAATCTTTGTACGGTAAAATTTTGGACATTATAGTTAGTAATGAGTGATTAGTGTTGAGTGAAGAGGGGTAATATATTTTTCAAAAACTAATAAAACCTTTTATTACTATAAAAAGTTACCCAGCGGATTATTTATTTTTTGAATAAAAAACACAAAAAACAAGCTCCCAAGAGTTGCTTGGTTTATTAAATTGCAATTAAGAGATTGTATACTGGGCACAAAATCTTGTCAATAGCAAATGTAAGAGGGAATAACCGATCATAGATAGACATTCCAGGCAGCCCTTTTACTCGCTTTTTGTAGAAAGTTTCATTCGTCTGGCCAGCCATTCAGTTTCAATGGCGTCGAAGATATGTGCAGGATGCATATCGTCCCAATTCCTATTATTGAGTCCATACTGTCTGCAAAATTCACTGCGTTTCCCATAAAAATCGTTTGCTTGTTTGTATTCCTCCGGGGTTATTAACTTTTCGTCTGCGGCGATTCCTTTCGCTGTCGCTACATATGCTTCGAGATCCTTTGGAAATCCGTTTCCGCTATTATCAAGAATAAGTTCGTTTCGAAGTTTTCGTTCGTTAACCGACACGCTTGCTTTGATATCACTGATTCGGCGCAAGAGCGGATAGATAGCTTCGTACTCGGCTTCAAGGTCCGCAAGTCCACTGAAATACTCTGCGCTGGTAAGTTTCTTGAGTTCGTTTCGGCGTTCTGCCTCCGGATCTGTTTCGTTCCCGATTATTGGGGTAGGTTCTGACATAGTATTTTTATTGTTATGTTATATATTGCCACTCGACCTGTATGGCATATATGCAAATGATAAATCATTTTTCCAATTTCAAAGACACAATCTTTGAAGTACCGTCTTCGTTCAATGTTACTCCGTATAAAATATCGGCAGTTTCCATAACGGCCCGGTTATGAGTGACCACGACAAACTGAATTTTTTTGGAAAATTCTTTCAGCATCTCGGCGAAGCGGTTTGAATTGCGGCTGTCAAGCGCCGCGTCTATTTCGTCGAGAACCAGAAAGGGCGGCGGACTTACCGAGACCAAAGCAAACAGGGTGGCGATGCCGACCAGGCTGCGTTCGCCGCCGGAAAGAGTTTCCAAAGAATTAATCTTTTTGCGGGGCAAACTGATGATGATGTCCAGGCCTTCTTCATTGTCTTCGATCCCGGTTTCCTCTTCGCCCGCGTCAGGATTCGCGCCGTCTTCGGAATCTTTTTTGCTGTTTCCGTTTTGGGCTTTGGGAGCCGAAACAGCCAGTCGCGCCCGGCCGCCGTCAAACATCAAATGGAAAAATTTATTGAATTCCTCGTTGGTCTTTTCGAGCGCTTCCTTGAATTCAGTATTGATTTTTTGGCTTAAATCACGAATCAGCTTTTTCAAATCTGTCCGCGCTTTCTCCAGATCGCCGAACTGCTGTTCCAAAAAATGATACCGTTCCTCGGTCTCTGTGGCCTCTTTCAGAAGCGCTTCGTCAATTTCGCCGATGCTCGCCAGATCGCCGCGCAGTTTGAACGTTTTTCTCTCAAGCGCGGTTAGATCAGCCGTTTCGGCGGTCGCATTGGATTCATCAACGGCGGGCGAATAATTTTTGAATTCCGCGAGATTGCGGCCGGCCTGCAGAATCTGGCGTTGGAGTTCGGAAAATCTCAATTCCAAGCGTTCTTTCTCAAAAAACCGTTCTCGGTTTTGATCTTCCCATTTTTCAATGGCCTCTTTTGCCGCCTCGACGCTCGCTATCGCTTTTTTGAACAGCCGATAAAAATCTTCCTGGCTTTTTTCAAGCAATGTTTCTTTGCGCTGGTGCTCCGAAATTTTCTTGTCGATATCGTTGGCCCGTTTATTCAGTTCCGTTAACTGCTTGTTGAGATGCGATGGCGGCGGATCCGGCCGTTGTTGTTCCGCGCCCGCCAGAAGCGTTTGTATCTCCCGCAGCAGTTCTTTGACAGCACTCCGCAGAGAATCAATTTCCTGATCAACGGTTTCATCAAGCCGGTTTTTTATTTTCTTTACGAGTGCGATCAATTTTTGAGCCGGAATTGAATCGTCGTCCGGAGCTTCTTGCCGTATCTCAAGCTGCGCCTCGAGGCGGCCGAGCTCTTTCTGGAGCTGGCTGCGTTCCGCGAGAAGCGCCTGGATCTCCTTTTTGAGCACCGTCATTTCTTCGCGCTCCTGCGGCTGGCTCAATTCCACCTTTTTCAGATTTGCTTCGGCGACTTCCTTTTCTTTCTGCAGTAGCTTCAGTTCTTCACGATGGGCGCCGATTTCTTTTTCAAGCCCGGAGATTTTGTTTTCGATTTCGCAGTATTGCAAGCCGAAAAATGTATTTTCAAGATTACGGAGTTCCCGTTCCAACGTTTCTCTTTTTTCCCAGCGGCCGGTTTGGCGCTTGAGCGATCGGAGATGGGGCAGAATTTCTTTCATCAGCGCGTCTATTTTTTCGAGATTAATCTGGGTGTTTTTGACCCGCCGTTCAGCAGCGCTCTTTTTGAGCTGATACTCACGCAGACCTAGTATTTCTTCGATCATCTCGCGCCGGCCGGCCGACGATGCCTTGATGAACATATCGCTGTTGCCCTGGGTGATTACGACCAATCCTTTGCTGCCGAGGCGGGCTTTGGCGAAAAAATCAATCAGATCGCGCAGCCGCAGCTCCGAGCTATTCAGAAAAAATTTGTTCAGGCCGTCTCGGTTGACCTGACGGCTTACCGCGATTTCGGGAAAGTCGAGGGAGAAAAAATTATTTGTGTTCTCAAAATGAAGGGTCGCCTGCGCCTGGCCCAGCCGGGCCCGTTTGGGAGTGCCGGCGAAAATAAGATCTTCGGCTTTGGCCCCGCGGAGATTCTTGGTGTCGCGTTCACCCAAGAGCCAGCGGATGGCGTCAATCACATTCGATTTTCCCGAACCATTCGGCCCTACGATTGCCGTTATCCCGGCCGGGAATTCAAGCACGGTTTTTTGGGCAAATGATTTAAAACCGTTGAGTTCCAAACGTTTGAGAAGATGAAGCATATCGTATTGAAAATCTCTAATTCCTAATCTCTAATCTCTAAATCCCGAAAATCTTCGAACGAAGTGAGGTAGATTTTCGAGGATCCCGTTCGTTCGCGATTGAGAGCTTTATTGTATCCCAGAGCTTTCAGTTCGAAGATTCAGGGGATCCACGAATCCGTACCGCCCCTTTATCGCGAACGGTTTCGAGACAATCTCAAATATCGAAATTCAAAACGGTTTT
>OBEQ011040794.1_pt1 | contig 15622 bp, 13 predicted proteins | sample 1670901 | NCBI WGS metagenome assembly OBEQ01 (sample SAMEA104232315, study PRJEB22302) | groundwater metagenome | biome: forest; feature: aquifer; material: groundwater | place: USA | collected 2011-08-07 | depth 5.4 m | reverse complement strand
CGGTCGAGAACGACGACGGCTACGTGCGCAAGGACGGTGAGTCGGTCTGCGTGGGTGTCGGGTCGCCGCCGGGCAAGCCATGCCCTGCCGGCGTGTGCCATGCCGAGTACTGCCTGGCGCCCGGCGTGGGGCTGACCTCGATGAGCGGGAACTACACGCCCAGCGCGGGCACGTTCGTCGCGACGCTCGACGCCGATCTGCGCACCGGCATTCCCGAGTGCGACGCATTCCTGAAAGAGTGGGCGCGCTGCGTGCAGGAAGTCATGGGCGCCGACATGCGCGACCAGCTCAACGACGCGCTGCGCCAGATGGCCGAGGCGTATCGCCAGCAGGCCGCGACGCCCGAGGGCGCCAAGCAGGCCGCCGACGTGTGCCGCGAGGTCGCGCCGCAGATGAACGACGCGCTGCGCGGCATGGGCTGCAAGATCTGAGCGCCGCCACGCCGAGCATCGCCAGCAGCAGCACCATCCAGGCATTCGAACCGATCCCGCCCCGCCTTCCAGCCCCCGCCGCGATGCCGCAACCCTCGCCCGAGGTCACCGACCACCTCGGCGTCGTCCGGTGCGCGTACGCACGCAGCACGCCGTCGTAGCCCGCGACGACCAGCATCTGCCCGTCGGTGACGACGCTGGTCAGGATGGGCACGCCGACATCCTTGCTCCACACCTCCACGCCGCTCGTGCGGTCGACCGCGCGCACGATGCCATCGCCGCCGCCGATCCACACCAGGTTGCCCGTCACCACCGGCGCGCTCTGGAAGCCCGACGCGGTGTTCTCGTACGGATCCGGCCGCACGCGGCTCGCGCCGCCGGCCAGCTTCCACAGCACCTCGCCGCCCGCGGCGTCCACGGCGTACAGGCCGCCGCGCGGCGCGGGTACGTAGAGCACGCCGCCTTCGTAAGCAGGCGTGCCCAGCGGTCCCCAGCCCCAGTGACCGTGCCAGTCGTAGATCGAAGCCTGCCATTCGACCACGCCGCTCTTCAGGTCCAGGCGGTAGAGCGTGCCCTCGGTGTTGATGACGAACACCGACGAGTCGCTGACCACGGGCGAGGCCTCGACCACCTTGCCGATCGGATCATCCTGGTGCCACAGCTCGAGCCCGGTGGCGGCGTCGAAGGCGTAGAGCTTGCCGTGGTTGTGGCCCACCGGCATGACCACGACGCCGGCGGCGACCGCGGCGGCCGCATGCGACGGCCCGTAGGCGGGCTTGTGATCGGCGGTCCACAGCACCTCGCCGGTGCGCAGATCGAGGGCGGCCTGGCGCGGCTGGATGCCGACGTGGACCACGCCGTCGACGATGGTGGGCGGCGAGTACAGCCACGAGTCGGCGGCGTCGGTGCCCTCGCCCAGGTCGACCTGCCACAGCGGCGTGCCGTCGGAGAGATGCAGCGCGGTGACGCGGCCGGAGGTGTCGCCCGCGACCACGATGTCGTCGGAGGCCGCGAGCGTGCCGCGCACCGCGCCCAGGATCGGATGCTTCCAGCGCACCCGTCCGGTGGCGGCTTCGACCGCGATGACACCGCCCGCGCGTCCGTCGGCGAGGTCGGTCACCCCGGCCAGCACGAGATCCTCGCTGACCAGGGTGGTGCCGTCCTGCAGGTGGCCGCCCGTCGGTACCGCCCAGATCAGATCGAGCGGCGGCGCGAGGGCGAGATCCGACGCGCCGGTGTGCGTGGGTCCGGCCTGCGTCTGCAGCCAGGGCCGGCGCGGGCGCGCGTCCATCGCCTGCGGCGTGCACACGCGGAAGCCGATGTCCTGCGCACGCGTCTCGCTCGAACCGCCCGAGCGCAGCGTGACGTGCGCGTGGTGGCGGCCCTCGGCGATTCCGCTCAGGTGAGCGACGTACGCCCAGCCGCCCGCGGCCTCGAGCGGCGGACCGGGCGCACCATCCAGGGTGAGCGACAGCATCGGCCGGGGCGCGTCAGCGACCACCACCACGTCGGGATGCGCGGGATCGAGGCAGAAATCCTGCTCGGGGAACACCCAGCCGAGCTGCCAGTCGACCAGCGTGGTGCGGTGGCTGACGGTCAGCGCGTCGGCGCTCATGGCGACCACGCGGTAACCGGCGGGCGTGTGATCGAGCCCGCCCATCACCGGCGGCTCGGTGTTGTACTCGGTCAGCCCGCCCACGTCGGAGACGTGGTTGGAGTGCACGTGCCCGGAGAAGATGTCGTCGACCCCGGCCGCGGCCAGGCCGTCGACCAGGCGATCCGGCGGCGGCGCGTGCGTGAACACGATCACCCGTCCGCCCGGCGCGCCGGTGGCCAGGTCGAGGTTGACGAAGGCGAGCTGGTGCTCGACCGAGTCGTTGAAGTTGAGCACCACGAAGTGCGCGCCCGAGGCGTCGAAGCTGTACATGGGCGGTCCGAAGCGGGCGCGGTACCTGGGCCCGCCGTCGTGCCAGTCGTGGTTGCCCGGCACGGGCACGAAAGGCACGTCGACCCGGCGCAGCAGGGCGTCCATGGTCGCGAACTCCTCGTCCTTGGTGCCGTTGGTCATGTCGCCGGTGACGACCAGGAAGTCGGGCGCGGGCAGCACGTCGGTGGCGCGCGCGAGCGTGTCGCCCGCGTCGTCGGCATCGAAGCCGTCGATGCCCACGTGCAGGTCGGCCATCTGCACGAACGTGCTCGACGCCGGCGCGCGCATGGGCACGAGGGCCAGCTCGACCGTGGGCGCGCTGGCTGCCCAGGTGGGCGCGGGCTGGAAGCCATCCGGGCTGCGCGCCCACACCTGGCCGCCCGGCACCTCGGGCAGGCTGAAGTGGCCGTTCGCGTCGCTGAGCGTGCCGTGATCGGCGTCGGCGAACACCGCCACGCCCGCCGCGCCGTGCTCGCCCGCCGACAGCAGCCCGTCGCGGTTCTCGTCGACGAACACGGTGCCTTCGACCGCGGCCTGGGCCGCGGCCGGCGCGACGACGTAACCCGCGAGATTGACGAGGAAAACCGCGAGGACCCAGCGTACTGCAGGCATACGCCCCCGAGTCTAGCCCAGCGGCCCTCGGTAACGCACGTGCGGCAAGGGCTCGCCGTCCTCGACGGGTGACTTTTCGGCGCCATCGGGGCGCATGCCCTGCTTCTCGTAGAAGCGCCGCGCGCGCTGGTTCGCGGTCAGCACCCAGAGCACGAAGGCGTCGGCGCCGCGCGCGCGCAGCTCGACGGTGACGCGCTCGAACAGCGCCGCGCCGATGCCCCTGCCCCAGAAGATGGGGTCGACGTAGATGGCCCACAGCTCGGCCACGCGCGCCTTGTCGAGATCGTCGTCGCGCGCCGGGCCCGCCGAGGCGAAGCCGGCGATGGCGCCCATCTGCTCGACCACCAGGTTGGTGGCCGGGTTGCCCGGGTCGCCCAGGCGCTCGCGCCACTGCCGCGTGCGCTCCTCCACCGACAGCCCGGCCAGGGTCTCGGAACGCATCATGCCTTCGTAGGCCTTGCGCCACGACGCCACCGAGCAGCGCGCCATGCCCGCGGCGTCGGCGACCAGGGCGCGGCGCACCTTCCACGCCGGCCCCGTCATCGCGCCGCCACCGCTGCGAGCAGGCGGTCGAGCCCATCGACGTGCACGAAGTGGCCCACGCCCGCGAGCGTGTCGACCGGGCAGCCCGCCGCCTCGAGGCGCGCCGCGTCGGCGTCGCTCACGTAAGTCGAGTGCTCGCCGCGCACGCAGTGCAGCCGGTAGGCCCGGCCCGGGCGCTCCACCGCCGGCCACAGATCGGCGGCATTGACGCGCAGGTGCAGCCGCGCCAGCGCCTCGGGATCGATGCGCCAGCGGTACACGCCGCCGTGGTGCTGCAGGTTCAGCATCTGCCACTCCACCAGCGACGGCTCGACGCCGCCGGCACGCAGGTGCTCGCGGAACGGCTCGCGCGTGGGCGCCTCGCGCGGTCCGCTGGCGATGAGCTCGATGATCTTCGACGAATCCGCGCCCGGATGCACGATGGGCGAGGGCGAGATGTCGAGCAGCGTCAGCGCCGCGACCGCGTCGGGCTCGGCCAGCGCGGCGGCCAGGGCGACCCGCCCGCCCAGCGAGTGGCCCATGATCTGCACCGGCTCGCGCAGGCCGGCCGCGCGCGCGGTGGCGAGCAGATCGCGCGCCAGCGTGTGCAGGTCGTCGTCGGGCGCCAGGGGCGGCGACGCACCGTGGCCGGTCAGATCCGGCACCACGATGCCCAGCTGCGGGTCACGCTCGCTCAGCTTGCGCGCCAGAGTGGTCAGGTTGCGTCCGGCGCCCAGGAAGCCATGCACCAGCAGCAGGGGTCGTGGGCCGTCGCCCACACGAAAATACGCCAGGGTCATGAGAATGAAACCATCGGGTCGAACGTCTGCTCCCGGTCCGTGGTGAACGTCGTGCGCACGCAGTGTACCCGACAGGAGTCTTGTGCATGTATAACCCCGCCGTGACCGCGAAGAGACCACTCCTTGCATTCGTCCTGGCTGCCCTGGGCGCGTCTGCCGCGCTGCTGGTGCCGCGTCCTGCCCACGCCGTCATGGTGGCGGCCCAGCCGGTGCAAGAGTTCGGCGCCGAGGCCAGGCTGCTCTACCGCGTGGCCGTGTGCGGCGGCTCCGACGCGCTGCCCGCCAACGCCACGCCGGCCATCGTCGACAAGCACTGCAAGGAGCTGCTCGCCGCGGTCGAGGAGTACCGGCGCAAGTGGCTGTCGCTGGCCATGCCGTTCATCGCCAAGCTGCTGCCCGCCGGCCTGCCCGACCACGTGGTCTACCCCTACGCGGGCGGCGATCTGGTCACCGCGCTGGCCGTGTTCCCCGACGCGGCCGAGTTCACCACCATCTCGCTCGAGTCGGCGGGCGATCCGCGCGGCATCGACCTGCTCAAGGGCGCGGATCTGGAGAAGAGCCTGCAGATCAACCGCCACAACGTGGTGCGTCTCATGCGCGCCGCCTTCTCCGCCACCACCGAGCTGGCCGCGGGCGAGTCGAGCGACCTGCCCGGGCAGCTCATCCTGGCGCTCGCCGGCCTGGTCGTGCACGGCTACGAGCCGGTCTCGCTGCGCTACTTCAGCATCCAGGCCGACGGCACGCTGCACTACGTCACCGCCGACGAGATCGCCGCCTACGACAAGGGCCGCAAGAAGATGGGCAAGAAGGCCGAGCGCGAGCTGCGCCTGTCGCTCTTCTCCAACGCCGAGCTGGGCTTTCGCAAGCTCGGCCAGGCCAATGCGCCGGTCAAGATCTACCGCCACATCGCGGCCAATCTCTACGACGACAAGTTCCCCACCGACGCGCCGCTGATGAAGTTCCTCGAGTCGCGCGGCAAGGTCGCGGCCATGACCAAGGCGGCCAGCCACCTCCTGTGGAGCGCCAAGTCGTCGCACATGCGCAACTACCTGCTCGGCCACATGGTGTGGATGCTGTCCGACGCGACCGGCATCCCCAGCGCCGACGCCAGCAAGGCCGGCTTCGAGCAGATCACCTACGGCAAGTACGCGGGCGCCTACTTCGAGCACCGCGCGCCCGGCGTCGAGAAGGAGTTCGTCAAGCTGTGGAAGGACAACCCGCAGCAGGAGCTGCCCTTCCGCTTCGGCTACTTCGACAAGAAGTTCCAGTCGCACATGCTGATCACGCGGCCGAAGAAGTAGTCGCCGCGTGGCCCCGTCGCGGGGCTAGACTCGAAGCTGACCACCAGGGAGGCGGGCCCATGGGCATCTTCAAGAAGATCCTCTGTCCACTCGACTTTTCGAAGCACTCCAACCGTGCGCTCGACACAGCCTGCGAGCTGGCGCGCGACAACCAGGCGTCACTCACGATCATGCACGCCTACGTGATCCCGTCGTACCCGCTGCCCGAGGGCTACGTGCTGGCCTCGTCGGAGACGGTGGCCGAGATCCTGTCCAAGACACAGCAGGCCATGAACGAGGCACGCGCCAAGGCCATCGCGGCGGGCGTGCCCAACGTCGAGATCGTCATGAGCGAGGGCGCGCCCTTCTCCGAGATCGTCCGCGTCGCGCGCGAGCAGGGCTCGGATCTCATCGTCATCGCCACCCACGGGCGCTCCGGCCTGAAGCACGCGCTGCTCGGCTCGGTCACCGAGAAGGTCGTTCGCAAGGCGCCCTGCGCGGTGCTGACCATGCGTGATCCCGAGCAGCAGTTCAGCAAGCCGTAGCATCGCGTCCGACGGGCCGCCTGGCCTGGTAGATGCAGTTCCAGGCGGCAGGAGGTAGCCATGGCGCCCTTCAAGAACATCCTGGTCCCGGTCGATTTTTCCAAGAACGCGCAGCGTGCGCTCGAGATCGCGTGCGAGCTGGGCAAAACATTCCAGATCCCGCTCACCCTGTTCCACGCCTATGTCCTCCCGACTTACCCGTTGCCCGAGGGGTTCATCCTGCCCAGCCCCGAGGCCGTCACCGAGATCATGGACAAGACCCAGCGCGCCATGAACGACATGCGCGACCTGGCCGTCAAGATGGGCGCGCCCAAGGTCGACGCCATCATGAGCGAAGGCGTGGCCTTCGCCGAGATCGTGCGCGTGGCGCGTGAGCGCAACATCGATCTCATCATCATGGGCACGCACGGCCGCACCGGGCTCAAGCATGCCCTGCTCGGCTCGGTGGCCGAGAAGGTGGTGCGCAAGGCGCCCTGCGCGGTGCTGACCGTGCGCGACCCCGAACAGAAGTTCGAGAAGCCCTAGCGCCATGCGCAACGGCAAGATCCTGTGTGCCCACGATCTGACGCCCACGTCGGCATCGGCGCTGGCGCTGGCGCTCGACCTGGGTCGGCGTCTGGGCGTGGGCGTGTGCGTGCTGCACGTGGCCGCGGCGCCTTCCCCGCCCAGGCCGCTCTTCGCTGCGCCCACCGTCGAGGACCTCGAGATCGCCACGGGTGTGCCGGTGCGCGAGGAGGTGGCCGCGCTGGCGCGTCTGCAGGACGAGCTGGCGACCTGGGACGGGGGCAGTCAGGCCGAAACCGAGGTACGCCACGGCGTGCCCGCCGACGTCGTCGCCGAGGTGGCGCGCGAGCTGGGCGCGTCGCTGGTCGTGGTCGGCATGCGCGCCCGCAGCACGCGGCAGGCGCTGCTCGGCTCGGTCAGCGAGTCGATCGTGCGCAGCTCGCCCTGCCCGGTGGTGGTCGCGCGCACCGACGGCGCGGGCGCGGCCGGGGGCGCATAATGGCGAGATGAAGAAGATCCTGGTGGGGATAGACTGCTCGCCCCGGTCGGACGAGGTGCTGGGCGCGGCGGTGCGTCTGGCCCGCGCCCTCGACGCGCGCCTGCACCTGTTCCGCGGCGTGGGCGTGCCGCGCGAGGTGCCCGCCATCGCCTGGTCGGTCGCGCCCGGCGAGCTCGAGAGCGTGCTCGAGCGCGAGGCCCTCGCCGAGCTGAACGAGCACGCGCGCCAGGTGCCTGCCGAGCTGCTCGCCGGCACCAGCGTCGCCCTGGGCAGCCCCTGGCAGGCCATCTGCGAGGCGGCCAAGCGCGAGAACGTGGATCTCATCATCATCGGCTCGCACGGCTTCGGAGCGGTGGACCGCGTGCTGGGCACGACCGCAGCCAAGGTCGTGAACCATACCGATCGTTCGGTGATGGTCGTGCGCGCGACCGAGCGGCTGTAGCGGCGGCGCTGCCTAGCCTCCGCCGTGCAGCGTGAAGCGCGTGCGTTCGCGCGCCGCCGTCACCTGCGCCGCGTCGTCCTCTGCCGCCCCGTCCAGCCAGCGCACCATGACGTCGGGCTCCCAGGCGTACGCCGCGCCGTTCTCCTGCACGCGGCCCTCGGCGACGGCGCGCGAGGCGTCCACGAACGACACGCCCGCCGCGGCGAAGTCGCGCAGCATGGCCTCGAAGCGGCCCTGGCGGGTGGGATCGGCGAAGCGGCCCAGGTCGCGCGTGGGCCAGGCGGTGTGAAACCAGGCCGGCCGGTAGGCCACGGCGCGCAGGCCCAGGCGGTGGGCCATGCGCTCGAGCACGAGCACGATCTCGCGCGCCAGGCCCAGGCCGGGCACCTCCTGGCCGGGCAGGGCGACGCGGCCGTCGCGGAAGCGTGCGCGCGGGTCGCGCAGGGTCAGCCAGTGCACGTAGAGCACCTCGGCGTCGACGGGCGCGGGCAGCCAGCGGCGCTCGAGCGCGCACTCGACCAGCAGGTGCTCCTCGCTGCCGGTGCGGCCGTGCAGGCGCACACGGTCGCCGCCCGAGGCGGCCGCGTCGATGACCGCGTGCAGGTCGGAGTAGCCCAGACGCTCGATGTGCGCGAGCAGCCCGAACGCGTGCAGCGCGTACTCCAGGCCCTCGGCGCTGTAGTAGCCGAGCAGGCGGGGCGCGCGCGGCCGCTGCACGCCCAGCGCGTCGTCGAGGTCCTCGGCCGACAGGCTCCATTCGCTGAACGAGGGTCGCGCGGCCGGCTTGCGACCCTCTTGCAGCCGCTCGGGCACCAGCTGGTCGGCGATCCGGGTGAAGCGTTCGTCCATGGGGTCGACGTCGGCCAGGATGGGCGCGCGGGCGCGTCCCGCCAGCACCAGCGCGCTGCCGGCCAGGACCTTCCACGCGTCGGCGTGGTAGCCGCCGCCGGGCAGCCACACCGTGGGCACGTGCGCGAGCGCGCGCGCCACGATGAGGTCGCGCTCGCGCGCCCCGCCCAGGGACAGGCCGAGCCGGCCGAGCGCGTCGCCGCTCAGCACGTCGCCGCCCGCGAGCACGAAGGCCAGCTCGGGCCGCGGCATGCGCACGAGCAGCGCCGCCAGCGCGGCCAGGTAGACCGCGTTGCCCGAGCCGACCGGCAGCACCGTCTCGTCGACGACCGAGGGCAGCTCGCCCCACTCCGCCGCCGACAGCGAGCCCACCCAGGCCCAGGTGTCGCCGGCCAGGCAGGCACCCGTGCCGTCGGGCGGATGCGCGTCCAGGTCGATCACGCACACCTGCCCGGCGAAGCCCTCGGCGCGCAGCACGGCGATGGCCACGGCCACGTCGTTGACCGCGCAGAAGCCGCCGCCGCGCCCGGGGAAGGCGTGGTGGAAGCCGCCCAGCAGGTTGAGCGTCGGGCCGCGCCGCGCCAGCGCCTCGCGCGCCGCCGCCCGCGTGCCGCCGCAGGCCAGACGCACCGACTCGAGCATCGAGTCGACGACGATCTCCTCGGGCGCGACCGCGAACACGCGCGCCAGCACCTCGGGGTCGGAGAGCGACTCCAGCCACGCGGGTGTGTGCACGCGCGCCAGGTCGCCGTAGGTCACGCGCGTGGGCTTGCGCCAGGCCGAGTCGGTCAGCACGCCGCGTTGCTCGAGGTACCAGGCGACCAGATCGGCGCGGCGCAGCTCGATACCGGCGCGCGGCATCTGGCGCGACAGGGGCAGGCGGTAGTCGGGGTGGTACCAGACCGGCAGGGGCGCGCGCGGCAGCAGCCGGCCGAGCGCGCGCCGGGCCATGAGGCGCAGATCCATGCTCAGAATGTACCCGCCAGGCCGAAGCTCGCCGCGCCGTTGCCGACCTCGATGAGCGGCGCGAACTGGTTCTTCTCCTCGGGGACGTCGTCGCGCGCCATGGCCAGGGAATCGAGCGCGAGCGCGCCCAGGTAGCCCACGGTCGCGCCGGTGGTGCCGCCGGCCAGCGCGCCCAGCCCCGCGGCGCCCAGACGCAGGAACAGCCCACCCCAGCCACGCCCGCCGTGGCCGTAGTAGGTGTGCACCACCGGGCTGGTCACCACGACGACGATGGTGCCCAGCACGATCGCCTGCTGGGCGTCGCCGGCGACGCCGCCGACGAGGATGCCCAGGCCGATGCCTTCGGTCACCAGCATGGGCGCGCCGTACCAGCGCGGCCGGGTGGGGCCGGGGGCTTCCGGCGCATCATCGGGTGGCGGGAAGTGGACCTCGCGCGACGCGTGCGGCGCGGGGGGCGCGGGCTCGCGCGGCGCGGGCGCGGGCGCGGCCTCCGTCTTCCGGCGCGGCTCTGACGGCGCCGGGCTCGTGGCCACCGCCTTCGGCCTGGCCGGTGCCTCCGCCGAGAGCTCCACGATCTTGGCAAACAGCCAGGACTCCTCGCTGGCGCTCGCGGCACCGCTGTTCAGGTACCACCAGTAATAGGCCATCGCGGCCTGCCGATCGCCCGCCTTCTCGTAGGCCAGGGCGATGGCGAGCAGCGCGCGCGGCGCCCGCTCGGCCTGCCACGCGGCCTCGAACTCCGTCGCTGCCAGCGCCGGGTCGCCCTGACTCATGGCCGCCTGTCCGCGCTCGAAGTGCGCGCGCGCCCTGGCCGGGCTCGCGTGCGCGGGACGGATCTGCCACATGACCACGACAAACAGGCTCAAGACGGCGAGCGCACGGGCTGAAGGGGGGCCCCCTTTCGTCATGGGGGCATGGTAGAGCACGGGGGATGCTGGTCAAACCGAGTGAGCCGGAAACTGTGGCCTCGGTGCCATTTGTTGCCGGCCAGGCCACACCACCCGGCCAGCCCACGCCGCGCACGCAGATCGCCGCGCTGGCCGAGTTCCTGCGCGGCCTGCAGGAGCCGCTCACCATCGAGATCATGCTGCAGCGCGTGGTCGACTACGCCGCCCGCCTGCTCGACACGCCCCGGGTCAACATCCGCCTGCTCGACCCGACCCGCACCCGCCTCATCGCCGCCTGTCGGCACGGCCAGGCGCTGCACTGGAATCCGGACGTGGAGTTCCAGCTGGGCGAGGGCCTCATCGGCTGGATCGCCCAGCACCAGAAGCCCATCTGCGTGGCCGCGGCGGAAAAGGACCCGCGCTTCATGCGCCGGCCCGACATGAAGGAATCCATCGGCGCCTACCTGGGCATGCCGCTCATGGCCGGCCAGACCTGCGTCGGCGTGCTCTCGGCCACGCACTCGCTGGAGAACAAGTTCGACCGTCATCACGAGGACTTGCTGGCCCTGCTGGCGGGCCTGTGCGCGCCCTACGTGGAGGTCGCGCGCCTCTCGCGTCTGGCCCAGACGGATCCCCTGACCGGCGCGCTCAACCGGCGCGGCCTGGCCTCCATCCTGCCCGAGAAGGGCGCCATGCCCGACGACACCGGCTCGTCGCTGGCGGTGGCCCTGGTCGACGTCGACCACTTCAAGCTGGTCAACGACGAGCACGGTCACACCGTGGGTGACACGGTGCTGTGCGGCATCGCCGACGTGCTCGCGGGCGTGCTACGCGCGCACGATTCGGTGGTGCGCTACGGCGGGGAAGAGTTCCTCCTGCTCCTGCCCGAGGTCGACCTGGTCACGGCCTCGCGCATCGCCGAGCGCGCGCGCGCCACCGTGGCCGCCAGCGCGCTCGGGCCGCATGTGCGCGTGACCGTGTCGCTGGGCGTGGCCGAGCGGCGCGGCGGCGAGTCGCGCGACGATCTCATCCGTCGCGCCGACGCTGCGCTCTATGCGGCCAAGCGCGCCGGACGCAACCGCGTCGAGCTGGCCGCGTAGTCGTCCTTGCGTCCCGTCCTCGGCGCCTGCGCGGTCTCGCTGCTCGCGCTGGCGCTCGCGGCCTGCCAGGCGTCGGTCGCCGCACCCGCCCCGTGCAACGACGATCCAGCCGCAACGTACGCCGACCCGGGTCAGCTCGAGGGCGACGTCGGGCACGTCCTGCGCTGCGCGCAGGACGGCACGCTCACCGCTGCCGACGTGGACCGGATCGCGCGCACCTCCGGCTACGTGGGTGACCCGCTGCCGAGCGGCGCGTCCATCATCCGGCTGCTCTACCGCACCGAGCGTGGCAGCGATCCGGTGCAGCCCGGCTTCGCCAGCGCCGTGGTCCTCCTGCCCGAGCAGCCGCGCGCCGCGACGCTGCCGGTCATCGTCGTCGCCCACGGTACGGTCGGCCAGGCCCCGGGCTGCCCGCCCTCGCGCGAGGCGCCCACGGGCGCCGAGACCTACCTGGCCGAGCTGGGCTATCCGCTCGTCGGCGCCGGTTACGCGGTCATCCTGCCCGACTTCGCCGGCTACGCGGCCTTCGGCGCGCCCGGCAATCCGCCCTCCGGCTATCACGATGCCAGCGACGAGGCCAAGAGCGTCCTCGATGCCGCCCGCGCGCTGCGCGCGGTGCGTCCAGCGCTCTTCAGCGGCGACACCGTCCTGGTCGGCCACTCGCAAGGCGGGCACGCCGTCCTCAGCGCTCTCGCTCTGCACGCCACCTACGGCAGCGGCGGCGACCTGGTCGGCGTCGTGGCCTACGCGCCGTCCTGGTTCCCCATGACCAGCTTCGGCGCGCTGCTCGCGACACCGGCCGACTATCCCCTGGCCACCGAGTACCAGACCGTGGCCGCGAGCGTCTGGTACCACTACTCCCACGCCGAGTTGCTCGACGGCCCGGGTGCGGGCCCGCTCCTGTTCGCCGAATCCAGGCGCGAGGCCATTCGCAGCTTCTTCGAGCAGAGCTGTGACACGGCGGCCATCGTCCCCATGGGGTCGACCATCGCCGATCTCTTCGATCCGGCCTTCGCCGAGTCGGTCATCCCCGCCACGCTGGGCATCGTGTGTCGCGACGCCACCTGCGAGAAGTGGCAGGCGCGCTACCAGGCCGACCGCCCGCACATCACCGGCGACGCTGCGCGTGTGCCCGTCCTCGTGGTCTATGGCGACGCCGACGACTGGATTCCTGCCGAGCGCGAGACCTGTGGGTTCGATCGGCTCGAGGCCGACCACGCCAACGCGACGGTCTGCATCGTCGCGGGTGCGAAGCACGATCCGGTGGTGGGAGCGCGATCGCAGTACGTCAGCGCGTGGATCGCCGCGAAGACGCTGGGCGGCCCCGATCCGGGCACTTGCGGACCGGGGCGCGAGGCACTCCTCGACGCCGCGGGTGCTCCCGCCGCCTGCGCCGCGCTGCCGCCGAACGAGTAGCGCAGCCGCCTGGCGCGCGCCGGCCCAAGGGACTCGCTATGGCACGATGACCTTCACGTCGAGCCCGGCCGCGTACAGGTAGGAGACCGCCTCGGCCCAGCCGTAGACCTCGACCCCGCAGCCGGCCGAGCACGCCACCCGATGGCGGCCTCCAGCCACGGGGAGTCGCAGCGCAGCCCAGCGGGCGCTCGCGAACGGCGTGAGCGCCGCGCTGCGATCGACACCGTCGACGAGCACGTGCCCTCCCACCGGCGTCACGATCGACAGGTAGTTGTTGAAGTAGGTGTCGGGCACGAGCAGCGTGTACGTGCGCCGCTGCTGCTCGGCGGGGATGGCGAACGACAGCGCCGGATCGCCGCTGTTCGGCCCGAGGCCGCCCGCGGCCATGAGAAAGTGCGCCACCAGGATGGGCTGGTTCGCCGAGACCAGCACGTCGCCGGGGACGACCACCTCGCACATGCCACCTGTGTCCAGCACCGGGCAGGTCGCGACGGGCGGATCGAATGTGACGGTGGTGCCGGGGCGCTGCGCCAGGATGCGCAGCAGGTCGCCCGCGGCGCCGGCGCGCGGCTGCGCCCGCGCGAGCGCGTAGACCTGGCCCCAGGCGTTCATGGGGAACAGCTGGTCCTCGAGGTGATCGGCGCAGCAAGTTGCCCCGAGCGCGGTGGCCTCGTGGCCGGCCCACACGCTCACCGGGCGGTCGCTCTCGATGAGCGTGCCGGTGAGATCGCCGGGCGCGTGGCCCTCGAGGTTCAAGGTCTCGAACGGATGCAGGTGGAAGCTGTGCGCGACCCCGGCGGCGAGCGCGGGCACACCGTCGCCGGCGCGCACGGCCTGCGTGGGCGTGACCGTGACCACGGTCTCGCCCGCCTCGGGCGCGACCACGGTGAGCGTGCCGTCCCAGTCGTCGAGCTCGGGCCGGCGCACCGCCGAAGGCGCATCGATGGCGAGGTAGCGCTGGCCGAAGGTGTGCCGGGGCAGCAGCAGCGAGGCGTCGTTGGAGAACACGTGCACGTCGTCGAGCGGGTTGAACTGGTAGGCCACCACCGGGCGGTTGGTGGTCACGCGGTAGGCGTGGGCTGCGATGCCGGAGTGATCGATGGACTGATCGGCGAAGCCGAGCGCCTGGGGCAGGAGCGCGCGCACCTCGCCGGGGGCGAGGTCGGTCTCGTAGGCCGCGGCGCCCGCAGCGACGAGCGCGAGATGCACCGGGCGCACGTCGTCAGGGTTGGAGACGACGATGGCGAAGGGCGCATGCTGGGCGTCGTCGGCGCACACGCCGAGGGTCTGGCAGGTCGCGAACGGCGCGCCGGTGCAGTCGCCGTTCCAGTCGCACGAGCCGGCGAAGTGGGTGCCGTCGCTGCACACGGCAGCCGTGACCAGCGTGCTGCCATCGATGGCGCACGTGCCGTGCGCATCGGGCAGCGAGTCCACCTCGATGATGTTGTCGAGGTCGACCGCCCAGTACTCGCAGCCCTCGTAGCCGTGCGCGTCGGCGGCGTGCGCGCAGGCGTCGACGCAGGCGAGGTCAGCGCAGGCCTCGTCGTCGGCGCACGCGCTGAGCTGCGCGCCCAGCGTGCCGTCGGGGTTGCAGGCGTAGACGCCGTCGGCGCCGCAGGTCGGGCCCGCCCCGGGCAGGCAGTCCACGCAGCCGAGCGCGGGCGCGCACAGTTGCGCCGCCGGGCAGCCCGCGCCGCACGGGTCGCTCGCGTCGGGAGTCACGACACTGGCGTCGTCGACCGCGCGCACCGCCGGCTGGCACGCCGCCAGCCACGCGCACAGCGCCACGGCCCGGCGCACGCTCACTTGACGATGCTCTCGAGCCCGAGGCCACCCGCGAACATGTACGAGACCGCCTCGTCCCAGCCGTAGATCTCGACGCTGCAGCCGGCGTCGCACACGATGTGGTGCGCGCCCGGCGCGAGCGGCAGGCGCCCCGCCGCCACGCCCCCGGAGGCGAGCGCGTGCAGCATGGTCGACACGTCGACGCCGTCGATGTGCACGCTCGCCCCGGCGTTCGTCGCCAGCGAGACGTAGCTGGCCGCGTAGTCGGTGGGCACGAGCACGGTGTAGTCCTTGCGCCACTGCTCGACGGGCGCGACGAACGACAGCGAAGGATCGCCGCTGTCGACGGTCAGACCGCCCGTGCCCGCGAGCAGGTGGGCGACCAGCACGGGTTCGCTCGTGCTCAGGTGCACGTCCTCGTCGATCCACAGCTCGCACACGCCGCCCGCGGCCAGCACCGGGCAGGTCGCCACCGGCGGATCGACGGTCACCGTGGTTGCCGCGCGCAGCGCCAGCACGCGCACCAGATCCTTCTCGTGGTACTGGCGCGGCTGCGAGCGCACGACCACGTGGTCGCGGCCCCACGCCTGCACCGGCGGCAGCTCCTCCTCCAGGTGATCCGAGCAGCAGCCGTCCTCGGCGCCCGGGGTGGCGATCTCGGCGCCCTCGTGCCCGGCGAAGACCGCGATGGCCTGGTCGGCGATGACGCGCGTGCCCGAGGCGTCGCCGCGCTTGTCGATCTCCAGGTCGAGCGTGTCGTACTGCGCGAGCATGAAGGTGCGCGGCGCGCCCGCAGCCACGCGCGCGAAGCCGTCGCCGGCGGCGATGTCGGCGCTGGGCGTGACCTCGACGCGGGTCGCGCCCGGCCGCACGGCGATGATGGTCACGGTGGCGCGGTTGTCGTGGGTGTCGGGGCGGCGCCGCAGCGAGGGCATGTCGAGCACGCGGTACTCCTGGCCGAGCGCGGCCGCCGGCAGGAGCAGCGACGCGCCCGCCGAGAAGTCGTAGGAGTTGGCCAGCGAGGGGAACGGGTAGGCCGCCACCGGCCGCGTCGAGG
>OBEQ013032845.1_pt1 | contig 15625 bp, 19 predicted proteins | sample 1670901 | NCBI WGS metagenome assembly OBEQ01 (sample SAMEA104232315, study PRJEB22302) | groundwater metagenome | biome: forest; feature: aquifer; material: groundwater | place: USA | collected 2011-08-07 | depth 5.4 m | reverse complement strand
TGAGGCCACAAATTCACGCGTATATGATGTTTAAGAAAGCGCAGCCAAAAGATCTTAAGGGAATGCAATATGTTGATGTGAGAGTACCGGGGAAGGTTTATGTGAAATAAAAAATAGACATTAGATTTCGGACTTTAAGACATCAAGAGACGTATAAGATATATTGTGCGACGCATACCCATCATTTTAAAACCACACAATGTGGCTGATTTTGGCACGTTCCCCGCTTATGGAAACCGCTGTTGTAGGTTGTAAAGTCCTCTGCCCTTCCGTTCGATCACTAAGATACCTTACCGTTCCGTAAGGGTCAAATAATCAATTCCCATACGGATTCTAAGCCGCGATCTTTTGGTACGCTTTGACGACATCTTCGTCATGCACGTCCAGATAGATTTGGCTCGAGTTGATGTTCTTGTGCCCGAGGATTTTTTGGATGTACCGAGGGTGTATCCCCGCTTTCACGGCACGCATGCCTAGGCCATGGCGGAATGAGTGGGGTGAGATGTTGGCTTTGGGTCTCAGATCGGCTACGAGACGCTGTACGGAACGCGTAGAGAGCTTCCCTCCCCTATTCTTGCGATCCATAGAGATAAACATGGCATCGGATGAAGCCCAGAGCTCGCGTTGAGGCAAATATTCCTTCATGAGCTGCGCCGTCGCATCGTCCCAGAACACCATACGGAGCTGACGGTTCTTTTTGGAGATGATCGATCCATGGCCGTCTTGGATATGGAGATCCTTGGTTTCAAGGCAGCAGAGCTCGGCAACGCGGACTCCTGACGAATACAGGAACGAGAGCATCGTTTTATCCCTGAGGCTCCGGAAATTCTCGGCGCGGATGCCATCGATCATCGCCCGCGCATCCACCGTTTCTACGGGCGCGTACGATCGACTGACGTACTTTGGGACGGACACCAGTTGGTAGTCCCACGTGATTTCGTGCCGCAGGAACAGGTATTTCATGAACTGACGTAGCGCGACCATCATGAACGCGACGGATGAGTCGGCGTAGTCTTTGTTTTTGAGATAGCCGTGGTATTTGGCAATCTCGGTCACCTTGATGTCCGCGAGCGGCTTGTCGCCGGCAAACACGATGAAACGTCCGATGAGGTCGGTATACGTCCTCACCGTGCTGCAGGAGTACTTACCCATCCCCCATTCTGTAAACTCCGAAAGACCTTCTTTGAGCGTTAACCCTTTGGGTTCGCGCATATGAAACCGCCCACCCTACTCCCGCTCGGATTCCAGTCCTTGCGGTTTCGGATGGGCGGATCGCAGACGCCATGCATTTTTACATGCGTGAAGCCTGTACCTTAGAACTTATTGCACCCAACAAAAAGATGCAATGCCCTAAGGCAAATCCTGTCCAAACGATCGCTTGCTGGAATATCATCCTCCGTTTTAAGAGAGGACGAGCCGTGAGGCTCAAGCGGTTCGCCGGTGGGGAGCTAGGAATAATGACTGGCAGTGGCATTTGTCGCTTAGCGCGAAAAAGCCGTCAAGTCGGGTTATCCACTCATGGGGCTCAACCATTGACATGTTTATAAAGGTATGCTATTATTGCCTTATAATTTGCATTCTATTTTCAACTAGAATATGAACGAAAAAGTACCCGATTCCAAACAGGTTCCTTGGTATCAAAGTTTTAAGGGCGTTCATCTCATCTTGATATCGTTGGGATGTTTGGTGATCTTCTTCATCACCCAGTGGGCAATTTTCGACTGGGCGTTTTTAATTGGTCTTATCGTGGGCATCGTTCAAATTGTAAAAGAAAGAAAGGCCAAGAAACAATAATTTGAAAAAAGTATGACCAACCAAGATCTTCAAACTGCACAGCCGAAAGAACCGGCATCGAATGTTAAAAAGTCGAAAGCCTCTATCTGGAATTGGCGCATAGATGGCGACGAGCTGAATAAACAGATCGCCGGATATGACACGTTGAGTCCATTTGAATCAAAAAGAAAACGATCTGCGCTTTTGCTTGTCTTGAGCGCGGCGTTGGGGATAGTGCTAAATCTTTGGCTTCATCTCTACGATCCCACGGGAGTCTACATCGAAATAGCAATATTTTTAATCTTGGCCGCTTTTATTTGGAAAGGAAGCCGTGTCGCGCTGATCATCGCAATGATAGGCTGGACCATCGAAAAAGGATTTCAGCTAGTGGGTGTATTTACAGCCGGTACGCCATCTGGATTTCAGGGCTACATAGCGATTGTTTGGTGGGCTTGGTATATGAGCGAATTTGTCGTTGCATATCAAGTTGAGAATGCCAGACGCGCTCATAAATAGTATGTTGAAACTTTGGCCGGCAAAATTGTCGATCGCGTTACTGATAATTACAATTTTTCCATTATCATATTCCTTGTACTATCTTGGGAAAATTCCAGTTTGTCTTGCAGCCGTCTATTATTGTTATTCATTTTATAGAAAAGGTAAAAAACAAAATTCGAGATTTTGGTATTTTCTAGGCATTGCGATTCTGTTCAATCCCCTCCTGCCTATCCACTTGTTCTTCAGCATTCTTTGGATCATCGCAGATATTTGCGTAGCGATATACTTCTACAAGTTTATCAAGGATCCAAATCACAATGTTCAAGAGCATGGTGTTGATGTGGAGACATAATCCTAAGTGTATCGATATGAATAATACTTCAAAGAAAGGATCAAACATCGGGAAGAATATCAAGAGACTCAGGAAAGAGCTGGATATTTCTCAGGACACGCTTTCAAAAAAAGCTGGATTAGCATTTCATACGGTAGTCAAAATTGAGGCAGGAACGACTCCTAATCCAACGATAGATACTGTGAAGAAGATCTCAGGGGCACTCGGTGTTTCTCTTGATGAAATAATGGAATAGCAATATGCCTAATCTTGACTTTCTTACAAAATTGAATCCCCCGATGGGTCTAATAACCATAGGGTTACTGCTCCTGATCATAGGATTGCTCTTAGTGATTATTCGAAAAGCGAGAAACTCAAATTCGATGGAAAAAAAGATTGATGACCTGTATTCCAATATTAAAGAGCAGATTCAATATTCTGTGGCGCCTAAATTCATTGATATTTCAATGGGTGTAAATGAATTTATCGATTTAGCTGTAGAAGTTTGGAGAATCGAGCAGAGAGTAGGAAAAATAATTGCAAGCATTCCGGAGGGCCAAGTCAAGGGTTTGGAGAATTCAATTCAGAAATTAAAACGTTATCTCGAAAAATACGACCTTGAAATTATTGATTACAAGAATCAAAAGTTTAACGAGGGCTTAAACCTTGATGTTCTATCCGTTGAAAAGGATCCATCGATAAACGAATCGCTCATCAAGGAAACGATTGAGCCAACAATTATGTTAAAGGGTCAGGTGGTTCGTAAAGCGAAAGTCATTGTATTGAGTAAATAAACTTATGCATCCCAATAACATCCAAATCGGCATAGACCTAGGAACCACGAATTCCGAAGTTGCAATTAATATAGATGGCAAAATTGAGATAGTTAAGAATGTATTCGGAGATGAATATACTCCATCTGTTTTTGGAATAGATAAGTCAAAAAACAAGGTGGTTGGAAAGAGATCCTATGAACGGCTTTATAAAGACGGCTCGGCTGAAGAGTCAAAAAATAATAAAGCTGAGGTAAAACGGCTCATGGGTACATCGGAGACGGTACCTTTTGAACGAGCCTCTTTGAAAATGAATGCCGAAGAAATTTCGGCAGAGATTCTTAAGAGCTTGAAAGAAGATGTGTTGCGCAAGTATCCGGATGTAAATACCGCTGCGGCAGTCATAACCGTTCCCGCTTACTTCTCGGTCCTACAATCCGAAGCTACTAAAAGAGCTGGAAATTTAGCTGGTTTTAAATACGTTGTATTATTGCAGGAGCCGATTGCGGCTGCGATGTCTTATGGATTCATGAATGCCAAAAACGAGAATTGGCTCATCTATGACTTAGGCGGTGGAACTTTTGACGTAGCCCTGATTTCATCCAAGGCCGGCGCTTTGTCGGTGCTGGCTCACAACGGTGATAACTTTTTAGGAGGAAAGGATTTTGATTGGCTTATTGTCGAAAAAGTTATTGTTCCGAGTATTTTAGAGAGTTATGTTCTTCATGATTTTGATCGAACTAATGAAAAATTTCGTGGCATCTTCGCAAAGCTGAAATATGCAGCCGAGGTTGCAAAGATTAATTTGTCCCAATACGAAAAAACTTCAATCGAAATCGATGCCATTGGTTCTGATGAGAATGGGAAAGATATCTATCTATCCATTGATTTCACGAGGAATGATTTTGAGGACTTGATACAACCATCCGTAGATCGAACTATTGCGCTCTCAAAAGATGTTTTGAAAGAAGCGGGAATAAAAAGCGTGGCTGTAAAAAGAATTATCCTCGTCGGTGGACCAACTCAGATCCCCTATATCAAAGAAAGGCTGAAGAAGGATCTCAAAATTGATGTAGACGCATCTGTAGACCCGCTCACCGTTGTTGCGAGAGGAGCGTGTGTATTTGCCATTGGTCAAAAAATCCCTAAAGAGCTGATAGAAACTACGGAGAAAAAACAAAAGAAAGGTACGCAGAATCTGATTTTGAACCATGAGACACTGACTGCTGAAACCGAGGAGACGGTGAGCGGAATATTTGAAGATCTTAAAGAATCGGAAGATGAGCACTACGTCCAGATACAATCCGATAGCGGATTTTATAGCGGTTCAAGAATTAAACTAAAAAATGGTAAATTCTTTGACACAGTCGCACTTGAACCGAACAGAACAAATTTATTCTGGATATACCTTTTTGACAAGCAAGGGAATTCAATACCTGTCGATCCGGATTCATTTAGTATCACTCATGGCTTGTCCATCTCCGGCCCACCTCTCCCCCACTCTATTGGGATATCTGTAGCAAAAAAAGATATTAAGACTAGCTTCGCGCTTACAGAAATCTTTGAAAAGATTTTTGAGAAAGGCTCTGTGCTGCCATTAAAGAAAACAGAAAATTTTAAAACGGTCAGAAGACTGGAGAAAAATGAGAATCAGAACCCTCTCTGGATTAGGGTCGGCGAAGGTGAGTCGGAAATACCAGATAGAAACACCTTCGTTTGCGAAGTCGGTATTAAAGGAAGCGATCTGCCTCACGATCTACCAGAGGGTACCGATATAGAGATAACGGTTGAAATTAATGAATCTAGGGAGCTTTTCGTGACGGCGTATGTACCACTTATAGATTTAACCGTAAATGCTCGCTCGACATCTAAAGACGAGCTGATTGACGTTAAAACTATCGAATCCGAACTACATACGCAAAGAGAGCGTGCAAAGGCAGTATCCGACAATTGTTCGGCAGATGAACAAGGGGCGATCGACGCCACTATTCAATCTGTCTCTGCGAGTGTTCAAAACGCTACTGTAGACGAGGATGAAAAGCGTAAAGCCAATAAACAGCTCAAGGATCTCAAGATGACTTTAGATCGTTTGGAACAGGAAAAAGAGATGCCGCAACTAACAAAAGAATTTAAAACGAGTATTGAAAGTGCTGAAAAAACGATTAACGATTACGCAGACCAAAAGGATCGGTCTTTGAATCTTGATCAACTAAAAATGATGAAGACCGAAGGCGAGAAGGCTATCGAACAAAATGACAAGACGATATTAAGTAGGGTAAATGAACAGATTAAAGAGTTGGAAAGTAAGGCGATATACTCAAACCCTTCTACTTGGGTCTATCTCTTCCAAAAAATTACTCAAGGCGACAAGAGATTCATCAATGAAAAAGAGGCTCAGTATTATACTGAAAAAGGTAAAAGAGCCGTCGAGCTTAATGACATAGATGAGCTGAAGCGCTGTATTCATAATTTGCAACTCCTGCTTCCCTCTGAGGTGCAAGCGGATTTTAAGAGCAACTTATCCGGCATTACCCACTAAACAATATGTCTCAAACTCTAATAAATAACGCATACCACATACTCGGCTTAGACACGTCTTCGACCCAAAAAGATGTCTCAAGGCGCGCTAAAGAAATCATCAATCGGCTGAAAATTGATGATACGCCGCTTTATGATACGGATATTGAAGTCTCTGGCGATCTTCGATCGGAGGCGTTGGTTAAAGACGCCGCTGAAAAATTGCAACTTCCAAAAAAGAAAATTAAGGAATACTTCCTCTGGTTTCAGGTGTCTGACGAAGTTGATGAAGATGCAGTAAATCATCTTAAAAAGAATGAGGAAGTACAGGCAATAGAAACATGGAAAAAAGCTTCCGAACCAAATACGGCAAAGGCGTTGTTCTATAAAAAGAATCTTGCTTTATTGTATTGTTTGCTGCTAGCAAAAACTGCTGACAAGCAGTATCTTCATGATTCCTTGAAAGCATGGTCCGAAATTATAAATAGTGAAAAATTTTGGGCTGCGTTTTCCAAAGTCTACAAGCTACATGATGAGCAGACGTCCAGTCAGGAGATTATCGATGGTTTCAAGGATCAAGTCGTAGGTTATTTGTCCGACATTTACACCGAACTCAATCAGATTCATAAGGATGATAGTTTTCTGAATGAATTTCAGCAGGTCTTTTCAAGCAAAGGCGGCAAGATTGAAAAAAATGTCTTGAATCCTATCTATCAAACAATCAATGGCGCAGTAGAAGCCTTGGAAAAGATGAAGATTAGCGAAGATGGCGTTTTCGACAAGGATGAGTCCGAGCTTGTAAAAAAATCCGTTGGCATCATTCAATCAGAACTGAATAGGCTTATTGATCTTGGGCTCTATGAGGACAGCCAATCTAAGCTTATGAGAGACAGGGCTTCCAATGCGCTAAGAACAATTGTCTTAGATCTGCATAACAATTTAAACGAGTATACGAGATCTAAGAAGTTGCTCGAGGTGGCCGTGCAGATCTGTGGCACGGATAGTTTAAAAAATAAATTGCAAAGTGAGCTTGAACAGATTGATAAGAACATCGCGGACGATACAGATAATTCGCTCTCTTTAGACATCCCTGGTTACGGTGGAGGAAACATCGTTTTTAAGAATAACTTCTTCGCTTGGGGCGGAAAGAAGATCTTCTACAAAGACGTTACGAGTATTGCTTATCATTCAACAAAACACACCACATCCGTATACGGTCTCCCAGTTTCAACTAGATACTCGTATAACACATCGATTGTTAGTGGAGCCGACCGAATCGCCTTCTCGTTCTCTGCTGGTAGCGACGATAGCCAAGAAAAAGAAGTCTGGGCAAAGTTAGCGGGTATTTTGTCGCATCTAGTTGAACCCTTGATTGTAAAAAAATACATTGAACAGATATTCGATAAAGGCGAAACTGTTAAAATTGGATCTGTTGAATTCAATAAAGATGGATATTCGTACTACAGATCAAAATTCTTCGGCGGCAAGGTTAAAGAATCGGTTCCCTTTGATGACAACCTTTATGTGCCAAAATTCGACTCTGGTGATGTGATCTTGTTTAAACACGCGGATGGCAAGTCTGCTCAATTTACGCGGATTTCTATGTCCACGGACAACGCCGTTGTACTGCCCGAATTGATAAAGGCCTGTGCTCAAATTTACTTCTCTAAAAAATAATATGAGCGACAACAAACATCTTCAAGTCGACCTAGAATTCTTGGATAAGGATGAGCCTGTTCATGCAAAGCCCGCTGAACCGAGCAAGATTCCATCATCCAGTCCAACAAAATATAATTGGAAAGCTATTTTGATCATTGCTGGAATTATTATAGTCTGGGCTGCCGTTTCTAGTAATGACTCAAGCAACAAAACATCATCTTCATCAACCAATTCAAGTCAATCGGACAGTGTTATTGTCGGAAACTATAGCTGCTCAAGCTATTATTCAGGACAGGCTGATTCATTAAAACCGAGCGATCTCGAAAGCAGCCAGCTAGACGCCGAATCTGCTGATTTGCAGCGCAGAAAAGACGCCATAAAGGCGTCATCCGACCGGATCGACAATATGTATGTCGATAATACAGATCAGGATTCACTTGATAGCTATAATCAGGCCGTGGCTGATCACAATGCAACACTTGACACTTTAAAAAATGATTTAAAGGCTCATGATGCAAAAGTTGCTGGATACAATGCCAGAATAGATAAATACAATAACTATCTTGATGCAAACTGCACAAAGAGAAATTAATCAATATGACGACATCTAGTAAACCGATCCTATTCCCCGGATTTAATATCAGGGAAGATTTAACGGTAAATAAACGTGTAGAAAAAATATTCTTTACCGAGGTTTATCTGTTGTCTGATAATCGTTATCTGTATCTCTTTACGAATTTAAATGTTGAAGAAATTGTTGATAGAAGCAAGAAATATGATTTAGTCATCATAAATCAAGATGGAAAGAAATATCTTGGAGTTATCATGGACGAGTATTCCAATGAGAAGATAACTGACGTCATTGATGATCTTACGGTTTTAAGAGGTTTTGACTGCGTTGCTGGAATGCATGGATTAAAAACACTACTGATCAATGATGTTATTGGTCCGTTAAGAAATCCAGAAAAGTATAAAAAATTCAAACTTTCAATTCCCAACGGTATTCTCCTCTATGGTCCACCTGGATGCGGTAAAACATTTATCGTAAAGAAATTAGCGGAAGAACTTGGTTACAATTTTATTGAGCTTAATCCGTCTTCTGTTGCAACTTCCTTCGTGCACGGCGCAGTTGGAAATATCGGTAAAGTGTTTGAGATGGCTAAACTACAAGCTCCTTCAATAGTATTTATCGATGAAATTGAAGGCCTTGTGCCTAAGCGTGAAGAATTGTCATCGTCCTCAGATACGAAAAAAGAAGAAATTAATGAATTTCTATTGCAATTGAATAACGCTGGTGCAAACAAAATTCTTGTAGTTGGAGCCACGAATAGACCGCACATGATTGATTCAGCAATTATGAGATCCGGAAGAATGGACAAGAGAATCTATATTCCACCTCCCGATTTTGATGCGAGAAGGGATATGTTCAAAATCTGTCTTACTGGCAGACCCTACGATAAAAAAATCGATTTTGAAAAACTTGCAAAAATGACGGAAAACTATGTAGGTTCAGACGTCGAGCTTATAGTTACGGAAGCCGCGCGAACAGCATTGGCTCGTGATGCGAGCATGATTGATGAAGGAATCCTGATAGAGGCCATTCAGAAATTTAACCCATCAATCTCCGCGAAAGAAATCGAATATTACGAACAATTTCGTGATCTTGAGAGAGTGTAGCTAACCGCTCGATCAATAAAAACCACTCAATGTGGTTTTTATTGTAGTTCATTACCAAATACATCGATGATATCGGCTAAATGAAGCACCGCCAGTACTCCTCCAGCTCACGCGTTGTTCAATGCGACTGATCCGTTCGAAGCTGTCGATGATCAGGCAGGACCAGGTGTAGACGGGATAAAACAATCCCAAGCTCCACTCGCCACGCCAGACATGCCGGCTGCCGATCATCACGATCGCGAGCAGCGCCAGATCGTTCAACAGGCTGCGGCGCGTGATCTGCCGGATAAACCACAACCAGAACGAGCGGTCCTTGGTGAGGATCTCTCGAAACCGGTCAGCCATGAAGCCGACTTCCTCTTCTTCTTTGCCGCCGGTTTTAACCTTCTCCGCCTTATCCCATGTTTCCGTACGATGACGTTCGAGCCAACGGAAAGCCACGTCGATGGGCACGCAGACCTCTGCGAGTTTACGATGCAAGAAGCGCGACCACAGGCAGAAGATGGTGAACACGGTTGTCACGATCGCACCGGAGAGCGGATGAAGGATCCACAAACAGATGAACGCCATCACGAGCATGAGGGCGACCTCAATCCCTTCGAACAAGAGCAGATCCATGATCTGATACAGCTGCGTTCTCCCCTTGTTCAGGTTCGCCGCAGACAACTGATCGTGATCTTGCAGCATCTGGCCCAGGGATTTTTCGAAGAACAGACGATTGGTCGCTTCATCCACGCTTCCGCGACTTGCCCCGAAGAACAGCTCACGCGCGTACCCCACGCGATACCCGCAACGCTTGTGGAGAAATTTTGCTGCGGCAAATCCTCCCAAGAGAAAAACGGTCATCCGGAGTTCGTGCGTCCGTACCTGATCGATCAATCGGCCGAAGATCCACGGGACGGACATGGCAAGCGCGTTCCCGAAGAGCGTGAAGAGCGTGATCGGCCGGAGCAAGTGACGAGCTTCTTTGTTCAACAACTTCTTCCAGATCCACCGGTACACGCGGAGGATTTCCCCCGGACCCTTCCGGTAGTCCTTCCAGTTTTCCGATTCTGCGTCCATGGCACTCCCCTTTCGATTTTCAAGGTTCGTTTACCCGCCTTCGCTGAAGCTTCGGCGGGTTTATCTCACATTTTTTTGATAATCAACGTGAGATAAAAAAATCCCTCGCGGTCAGCGAGGGATTCAAGATTTCAAATGGTGTATTTAAAATCTCAAAACAACTCGCCGACTCTGATTCTCCGCGTCAAAAGATGCGGGAGTCACGCGGCCAATTCCAAACCAGGCGTTATGCAAAAACGCGAGGTTCATCGTGTAAAGTTTGTTTTTCATAGGATGTTTTGAATAAGAATTGGCTACGCGTGCGTCGGCGAATTTTCTAGCAAATTCGTGAGCGATTTGCGTAACAAAATAATCGTAGCAGAGAATGAGAGACTTGTCCAGAGGTGGGACCACGGTTTATCGAAAAATGATTTATCCACATCTTGACAGGGTTTTAAATTCATGGAACGGGGTATAGTATAATTCCTTATCCCCTCTTTAGTATGTCTTCATCTAAGCCAACTCTTCAGGATCTGTTAGATGCCATGAATTTATTCGCATCTAATGTTGATCAACGATTTGCGAGCATCGATCAACGATTTGCGAGCATCGATCAACAGTTTTCAGGTATTGATCAACGATTCGCGAGCATTGATCAACAGTTGAGCCATATTCGATTAGAGATGATAACAAAACAAGACTTAGCTCGTGAATTTACCAAATTTGAAACTCGTATGGTCAGCAAAGATTATCTTGACGCAAAGCTGACTGATCAATATACCGATCTTGTGCGCTTGTTTCGTAAGGAACTCGCTCAAAAAGTTTCGTGATCAAGAAGGTACCGGCGACTTTGGTGGTTGGACATTTATATCCCACCAGGCTTTGACGCTCGCCAAAATATCGCGCACGGTAAAAAATACGATGCGACGATAGTGTTGTCGATCTGCGACGCTCCCGATCGCATTGACCCCTAGTTGATTACATAGATACAGCGCACGTCCCAGATGAAAACGTTGCGTGACGATGATCACCAGCCGTCCTTTCAGTTCCGCGGCCGCATGTTTGCAACTTTCATAGGTTCGATACCCTTCCCCGTCAACGAGAATATCTGTCTCCGGAACGCCTTGTGCAATGAGATACGCTTTCATCACTGGAATTTCCCGCGCACGATATCGTCCATCATCACCACTGATCATGATTTGACCGGCCACAGTTTTGTAAAGCGAGACACCTTCATCCAAACGGTCCTTGAGCGCGTCAGACGGCAATCCACTACCGGTAACGCTCGCGCCTAAAACCAACGCGGTGGTGAATGACCGCTGTTTTGGTGAAATCGACACGAAGTGCATCTGTCTGATGTAACGCAACTGTACATCTGCGACGATGATCGTCATCACGCCCAAAATAATGATCCCGATAAAAAGACTGAATCGGAGAAATTTTTTCATATCACCATCACTCATCCTGCGGCTTGTCAATCAACACTGGTTGAAACCCCATCCCCTGTCCCGTAACCTTGAGCATGTCTTTGTCGATCTTCGAAAATTCCTTGTTGGCCAAATTGTACTGATTGACCGTGGTGCCGAGATTACGACCGAGAGCCTGATGATATTGTTCGTAGGCTTGAAGGTGTTTTGATAAATCCGCGATGCGTATGCGTATCTCTTTGGCCTGCTCTTCGATTTTGAGCGCCTTTAAACCCTGCAACACGGTTTGTAGATACGCGGTGAACGAGGTGGGAGACACGATGATCACGTGATAGGTGCTGGCGGCTTTTTGCAACAGATTTTCCGTATCATCGGTCACGGCGCCAATTTTGTTGATGAGCAGATCATAATAAATAGCTTCATGCGGGATGAACATGAAGGCAAAATCCATGGTCCCCTCTTCGGGTCGCACATATTTTGCGGTTTCTTTGATGCGCGTTTTAAGATCGTTGACAAACAGTTTTTCGAAGCGTTCGCGCTCCGCTTCGTTCTGCTCCATCACCAAGCGGTTATAATTTTCCAAACTGAACTTTGAATCCACGGGCACAATTTTATTTTGTACAAAAATCGCGGCGTCCACGATCTCCCCGTCTTTGAATTTATATTGCATCTGATATTGATCCGGCGCAAAAATATTTTTGAGGAGAGTCTCCAAATAATATTCGCCGAGAATGCCTCGCTGCTTCGGGTTCGTTAAAATGCGCTGGAGATTTTCTAGCTGACCGGAGAACGATAAAACTTGTTTGTTGGTCTCCTCGATCTTGACCAGACGTTCTGTCACGTCACGCACGGCGCTTGTCATCTGATGGCTCGCCGTTTGTTGCTGGCGCACATTTTCCGTGAGAGAGCCTTTCATGTCTTGATTGAACGTCTCAATTTGACGCTGCAGAAGCAGGAGGGCTTGCGGGTCAATGGGAGGCGCTTGTGTGCGTTGGAGCTTCAGAATCAGCCAAAAGAGTATGCCAAAACCCACGACCACAAGGACTATCATAACCATTTGAAACATGACCACAGCTTATCTTATTTTCTTTTCCTAAGCTATACGCTCAACGCTTGCCGCTATACGCTCCCCTGGACTTATCCACACTCCCCTTATAGACACGTATATGTTATCTTCGCCGACAACAACTATATGACTTTTATGACATACGGACCAAAAGACGACAGTTGGGATTCTCAAGGGTTGGATGAGGCCGAAGACTTAGGGAATTTGGCCGCTATCGATGTTTCATCAAAAGATGAAAAAGAATTGGATGAAGAGGGCGAACCGAAAGTTGTGGAAGAAGTAACCGAGGAAGATTTGGAAGAAGTGGATGAATTGAAGGCGCTGGAGGTTCAGGAAAAACTCCTTAAAAAGGAGGAGATGAGTTTGCAGGATCTTGGCGTTGAAGAAGAAGAATAGAAATAAATAAAACGATCCCGTCGAAGAGCATTCGACGGGAGTCAGGCGCGAGCGATCGATGGGGCTTTCGATCGGTCTCGCGCATTTTTCGTTCATTGCCCCTTGCCGCCCTTGTGTCCTCCTCCTCCGACGATGAGTCGGATTCCGTAGCCCACGATGAAGAACATCACCGCGGCTTCGAAGAGGAGCTGGAAGACGGGACGAACCGCCACCCAGACGGCCATCACCATCCGCTCCGGCAGGCCGGGGCTCACGGCGCTCGCGATCATGAGGGCGATGAAGCCCAGGAGCGCGAAGGTTCCGAAGAACCAGGCCGGACGGGTCAAGATACGACGGAGAAGCTGTGCCCATGTCATGCGGATCTCCTTGTGAAGGGTTTTTGAACTCGGCGAGCCGTCAAGGGTTTTTTGACCCCCGGCTCTGCAAGAATTGATCACCTCTCTCTTTGTGATCAGCTCGCGCAGAATCAGGGTTTTTGAAGGACTTTATCGTCCATTCTCAATATATAGAATAGCACAAAATAGGCTTTTTGTCAAGGGCCTTGCGATCAAAAATCCAGCCCCTCTCGTGCCGGAATTCCGTGGTAAAAATAGTGTTTGATGAGAGTCATGTCTGTCACCAGATCGGCTTTTTCGATAAAGGATGCCGGTGCATCACGGCCCGTCAAAATCAGTTCGGTGTTTGATGGACGATGATCAAGCAGTGCCAGCACATCAATTTCTTGAATGATGCCGAGGGCTGTCGAAGAATTTATTTCATCAAGCACGATGAGATCGTGTCGCTTCTCCTCAAATAATTTTTTTATGATGGCAAGTCCTCGCTCCCCTTCTTTTTGATCTTCATCGGTCACGCCAAAACGAAATTTATTTGTTTTTGGATCAATGCGATCAAGGCCGGTCGGATACAGATCAATTTCCGGCAGGCGCGCTTGTATCAACTCGCGTTCCGAATAATGGGTCGTACCACCTTTATCAAAATAAACGATCGCCACTTTTTTCCCCTTGGCGATGGCCCGCATAGCCGTCCCAAGAGCGGCTGTCGTTTTCCCTTTGCCGTTGCCTGTGAAAAGCTGAATGAGACCCCACTTTTTTGGACGATCGTCCATCATAGATTGACAAAACCCTAAAGGGTGGATTATGATAACCGTACAAAGGAGGTGACCATGTCCGATCCCAGATCCTTTCCCGTGAACGAACAGAGTGCGGCAACTCTCACCTGGAAATGGGTGCTCGAAAGCAACTTCGGAGGCCCGTCCCGCGTGCAGGTGGGGCAACGGATCACCCTGCAGAGGGATCCGCGCCACTTCCAGCTCTGGCTTGCTCTTGTCGAGCACGTTCGAGGCCAGAGTACGACAAGTACGGATGGAGATCAGGATGAATGCGGGCGTGAGTTGGAAACCCACGAAGTGCGGCATCTGGCCACGGACTTCGGAGATGGGGGTCCGAAGCGCCACTTCATGGTGACGATCTCTCGGACGAACATCGTGGTCTGCCTCGAGGGGTACGATCTCCCCATGTCCCACGACGAGACCCTTTCGGCATCGTCCCCGCCCCACTGATCCTTCACGGTCTCCGACCTTGCAGTTCTCCTGCGGGTCTTTTTTATTTTAACTGCACCCGCTCGTAGCGCCGCAGTTTAAACATTTGTAGCAGGCAGCGTTGCGTACCATGATTGAGCCACAGGTATCACACGCGGGCGCGTCGGCTTGGTTGTTAAAGCTGCTAGTCATTTTTTCCACCTCATTCGTGGTAGGGGGGTTTGGTAAAAGCGAGGTTTGTTGCACGGGGGCCGTCGCAATGACCGGAGCCGCAGCTTCTGCTAAAGTCGGGACTTTAATTTCGTCGATGTTGTTCAACCCAATGGAGGCGCGATCTTCGAGCGACAAAAATTTAAGCGCCAGCCAGCGGAAGACGTAATCCACGATGGATTTGGCCACGCGAATTTGGGGGTTTTGGGTAAAGCCGGACGGTTCAAAGCGGACGTGCGCAAATTTATCCACCCACAATTTGAGGGGCACACCATATTGCAGACCGATGGAAATGGCGGTCGCAAACGAGTCCACCAATCCTTTGATGACGCTCCCCTCTTTGTTCATCGTAATAAACACTTCGCCGGGCGTGCCATCATCATACAGACCAACAGTGATGTACCCTTGGTGCGAACCGATCTGGAACTTGTGCGTGATGGAACGTCGTTCATCACTCAAGCGTCGACGACGCGGAGGAGCGAAGGAGCGTTCAGCGTTGAGCGTGGAGCGTGAAGTTTCTGGGGCAACCACTTCTAAACGCTGAACGCTATCCGCTAACAACTTCTTCTTTGTTACTTCTTCCCTACTCGTGGTCAACGGTTGCGACCTTTTGCAGCCATCTCGATAAATCGCGATCGCCTTCAACCCCAGCTTCCATCCCTGGAGATACACTTGAGCAATCTCTTCTGTCGTGACATGTTCCGGCATGTTGACGGTTTT
>OBEQ010312397.1_pt1 | contig 15625 bp, 11 predicted proteins | sample 1670901 | NCBI WGS metagenome assembly OBEQ01 (sample SAMEA104232315, study PRJEB22302) | groundwater metagenome | biome: forest; feature: aquifer; material: groundwater | place: USA | collected 2011-08-07 | depth 5.4 m | reverse complement strand
TATGTATTCGGTCATGCTTTGACCCTCTTCTCGTTTGTTCATTTGCTGAATCACCTACTCACCTCCGTTTAAACTCTCGTCTTTTCCTGCGCTTGTTTGCAGGTGATGCACAAACGCGCGGAAGGCATCGCCTTCAACCGTTGTTTGGAAATGACACTACCACACTGGGCGCACGTTCCAAACAAACCTTCCTGCACCCGTAGGAGCGCCTCCTCGACATCATCCAAAAATTTCCGCTCCGCGTCATTAATCCCATAATGCAACTCGCTTTCATAGGAATCAAGCGCTTGGTCAGCCGCGTCCATCACTTCCACCCGTTGAGTGGCCTGACCTTCCTGGAGGCGCTTTTCGACTTCGTGCATGAGGTCCTTTTTTTTCTCCTCAAGCAATTGACGGAAAAACTTCAGCTCCACGGCCGGCATCTTGTAAAGGGGCTTGGCCTTCGCCGGTTTTTCCGGTAAGGCAGGCCGCACGACGACCGCCGTCGGCCGCCTCTGGCGAGCCTCGCCTTGTGGGGCGGGCTTTTTAACCGCCTTCACCTTCTTGATCACTTTCTTTTTTGCTTTTTTCATGGTTTCACTCCGTGATGTACGACTTTGATAGTTTTCAATTTTGCATCATCTTGGCCATTAATTCTAGCACCAAGTTGGGCTAAATCCGACATATATTGGTAGGTCTCCCGACTAATACGCTCTCCTGGGACCAATAAGGGGATACCGGGGGGGTAGGGGGACACGATTTCCGCGCATATCCTTCCTACAGATTCCCCAAATGGCACCTGCTCGGATTTGGCAAAGGCGGCATCCCGCGGCGTCATGGGCACCTCGGTTGAAAACGTCGGGACATCGTAAAATTTATGGGGGACCAGCGACGCCTGGCCTTGTTGTTGCACGATAAGTTTGAGCGCCGAGACCAACATATCTAGGTCGTGCTTGGTATTGCCAATACTGACAATCGCCAGAAATCCGTGGGTGTCGGCGTATTCAATTTGAATGCCGTATTCATGGTTTAACACGTCAGCCACCTCGGTCCCGAACACGCCGATGGCGGACGTACCGACCGTCACCTTGGTCACATCCACATCCTGAACGCCGGATCGTCCCGCCGCCTCCCGCCCAAAACACGAGAGGCCGGGAATCTGACGAATACGTGCGCGAGCGTCTTCCGCCGCTTGGATCACTCGGGTCAATTGGTCGTGGCCTTCGGTCGCCATTTGCATACGGGCGACATCCAACGAACTCATGAGAATATAGGAGGGGCTGGTCGTCTGAAGCAACTGTAGCATCTTGCGCACGCGCGAACGACTGATACTCCGGCCCTTGACATGAAGGAGCGATGCCTGCGTCATGGCGCCCAGGATCTTATGCATGCTCTGGACGCAAATGTCCGCGCCCGCCTCCATGGCGGAAATCGGTAAATCCGGATGAAAACGAAAATGCGGGCCGTGCGCCTCGTCTACCAATAGGAGTTTGCCCCGACTCCTCACCAACCGGGCGATGGCGGGAAGATCGGCGGTAATCCCATGATACGTCGGGCTCGTGATCAACACGGCCTTGAGATCCGGGTGTTCGTCAAGGGCTTTGGCGACGGTTTCCGTCGCCACATTAGCCACGACATGAAGATCACGATCCAACACCGGCTGAACGTAGACGGGCACGGCCCCGCTCAAAATAATGCCCGCAAACACGGACTGGTGGGCGTTACGGGGAATGAGGATTTTATCCCCCGGTTCGCACGCCGCCAGAATCATCGCGTGGTTGCCCACGCTCGTCCCATTGACCAGGAAAAACGTGGCATCCGCCCCGTACGTCTCAGCCGCCAATTCCTGAGCCTCACGGATCACCCCCTGAGGATCGTGGAGGGAATCCACTTCTTCCAATAAGGTCAGGTCGATATCAAAAATCCTGGCCCCCACGAATTCCCGAAATCGCTTCGCGATGCCGTCCCCATGCTTGTGACCGGGCGTATGAAACGACACCTTCTTTTCCTTGGCGTAATTGACGACGGCGTCAAACAAGGGCGTATGCAGCTGGCGTTCCAAGAACGTGGAATCATGTGGAAGGGGCACGCGTCCTCCGGCCGCCAAAACAGGCTTCGTGGTGTCCACGGATAATTTTTGGGCTATATGGATAAGAATATAGGCTTCTGGTCTTCAATCACCCGGCCGAGCCGATCGTATGAATCCCGCATGTAGCGGGGCAAGGCGAAGAGCGCCGAATGGATCGGCCCCTCAAAATGTTTCAATTGAGTAATCCCGCGCGCCACCAATCGTTGATCCACTTCCTGAGCCGACAACGCGGCCGGATCGTATTTTTTCGATCCCAATCCAAATCCCCACACCGCGTCGAAAGACGGTATGACGCCCTGATACGACCGCACGACTGGAAATACTTCGCGGAGCGTCTTGATGATGCACGCGTGACATTCAATCCAAATGGGACTGGTGGACGCCGCTTGCAGGGAAATTAAACCATCGTCGGTCAATCGCCCGTTGACCAATTGATAAAACTCCTTGGTAAATAAGAGGTACGAAGGACCGCCTTCCATCGGCTCGGTAATATCAATGACGATGAGATCGAATTTTTCTTTCGTATTTTCCAAAAACGCCCTCGCATCCTGGAATTTGAGGATCGTGCGGGAATCCGTAAACGCCCCCGCGTTCCATTCCGGCAAATGCTTCTCGCACAAGCGGACCACCTGTTCATCAATATCCACCATGTAAAGTTTTTCAATCGTCGGGTATCGGTAAATCTCCCGGAGAGCCGCCCCCTCCCCTCCGCCCACGACAAACGCGCTTTTCGGAGCGGGATGGCAAATCAACGCCGGATGAATCAACAACTCATGATAAATAAACTCATCGGCTTCAGCGGACTGCATTTTGCTATCCAACAATAACGCCCGTCCGTAGTCATAGGTTTCCACAATGTCCACCGCTTGAAACGGCGTCTGGATGGAAACAATGAAATCTTTAATCCCATGAAGATGGGCTTCGTGAGGGGTGAAATACTCCAGCATCCACTTGCCGTGCTTGGCGTCGATCATACTAAAGTCCCCTCCCTCCTTCGTGGCACGTGATCTTCCGATTGATTCCCCCGGGCTAGGGTGGGGGGGGACGGTTCAGGAAACGTCGAAACGAGACCCCGCTTAAGCTCCATGCACGTCACTTTTTTAGCCTTAAAACCGGCCGTCACGTACCCTTGGGCAATCCAGGGATCGGTATCGGGTCCGCAGGTGAAGAAATCCAAGGCCGCGTAACCATATTCCGGCCAGGTATGAATAGCCAAATGGGACTCAGAAATAACCACCACCCCGCTCACCCCATGGGGGGCGAACTTATGAAAGATCGAATCCACGATAGTCAATTTGGCTTTGCGAGCGCCTTCCAACATGGCGTCTTTCACGAGTTCGATGTCATTCAGGAAATCCGGATGGCATTCATATAATTCCACCAACACGTGGCGGCCTAAGGTCTTCACGAGGTGAAGTATACCATGGACAAAATCTCAGGCAAAAATTATTTGGCCATTTGTGTCCTGATTTTTTCGAGAACCTGATCCACTTGACCGAATAACTCTTCGCGCGTACCGGCGTTGTTCACGAGGTGATCGGCCATTAATAAACACTCACTCAACTGCTGGCTAAAAGGATCACGGGTGTCTTCCAACGCCTCCTGACGCACGAATTCCTCAAAAGTGGCAGCATCCCCCGGCCGGGCGCGCCCGCGCATCCTTTCAAAACGTAAGGCGGGGGGCGCCTCGACGCCTATCACCACGAGGTCATCGAAGGTTTTCAGCACGCGAATTTCCTCGGGGTGGCGAATGCTATCCACGACATCCTGAGGTTTGAGTCGCGACAAAAGACGTTTGGCGAGCACTCCCGACCCCTGTTCCCGGCGAAGAGTTTGGCCGATGCGTATGAGAGTCGGGCGGTCCATCGACAACCCCCTGCTTTGTACCTCTTCCCGAAGCACATCAGCCAAAGAATGTACGGTGTAACCCTTTTTCTGCAGGTAATGGGCCATTTCCCCTTTGCCCGAGGCATATTTCCCCGTTAATCCGATGATCATAAAACTAATTTGATCCCCACCCGTTGAGCTAACCCCAATTATCCCTGGGGGTCAAGACATAATCCACGGCGTCACTTCACAGGTAAATCCTTCCGTTGCCATTTATCATAATTATGATACAATGCCTTCGTGGCCACCATTCGTCCTATTTCCGATCTGAGAAATCATACCCAAACCATCTCCGATCTCTGCCACCTCCGTGGCGAAACGGTGTTTATCACGAAGAACGGAAAAGAAGACCTGGTGGTTATGAGCCAGGCCGCCTATGAACAGCAACAGGCGAGATTAGAACTCTATGAGCGTTTGGAAACGGCCGAGGTGGACGCACACGTCGGCCACCGAGGCCTCGCTCATGCGGCGATGATGCGTCGTCTCCGTCATCGCTAAAGATTCCACACGGCGCGTCGTCTATGGGCGGTACGCCCAACAAGACCTTCTCAGCATTGTCGCGTACATCGCCAAGGACCGACCCACGGCGTCGTCCCAATGGATCGACCACCTGGACCATACTTTGGGCCGGTTGGCGAAATTCCCACACTCCGGTTCTGTGCCAAGAGACGAACGGCTGGCTAAACTTGGTTATCGGATGGTGATAATCGGGAACTATTTGGCCTTTTACCTGGTCAGAGGCCGCCGCGTGGAAATTCGCCGCGTCCTGCACGGCCGCCAGCATTACGCATTCCTATATTAACCTGACCACATCTACCAGGAAAGCGAGAGGGAACCGGTGATATGATTAGAAGCGACTTCGTATCCCGCCAGTCCGAACTGACCGGCGCCGCCGGGGTTGTCCACCCCGACCGTCACGCGTGCCAATCGATCGAATTGCCAGGAAGCGGACACACCGTAATTCACCGAATACGCGGCGGCGCCATCGGCCTCAGCAAACGGAAACGGAGCGACTCCCGCGGCAGGAAACTGAGCGTAAGAGGCCCATCCCGTCGTGGTGAAACCCCAATCCATTGTCCAAACCAGCGACTGGGTCAATATTTGGCGCGGACGATCGGTCAGCAGTGAGGCGCCGGAACGCCATTCGCGAAATTGATAGCCGCCTTTATATTCCAATCCCTCCAATATCTTGAGACCGAGATTTAAACCGGCCCCTACCATTCTCGCCGTCGCGATATTGGAAGGCGAACGCACCGCCAACGATCCCACCGACCAATTATGGTCAATCAACGATTCCCCGCCGCCGCCGGCCAGCTCCACACCGATCAACACGTCCTCGTTCAACCGCTGTTCCGCCCCCAATCGATAGGTCCAGGTCCGTTCGGGCTGAAGCGAGACATTACCGGCCCAGGTGGTTCCGCTCACCGTCATGGGAGACATGGACACTTCATCCATCGTCGGAAACTGCACGGTATTCATGACGGATAACACGATCTTACTGGTCCCGACATTGACGATAAAATCCAACGTGGGAGACAAGTAGGGGCCGAACAGGCTGTGCTGGTCCGCCCGTAACTCCGCGATGAATTCGACGATATCCCTAAACTGAAGGGCGTTGTGAATGGTCAGCTCACCCCACGTCCACCGCGGCGTTCCCAAAAATCCCTCGTCCGCTAACGCGTCATAATAAGAAGCCTGCACCGTGACGGTATCCAACGCATTCACTTGATTGATGAGCGCCAATTGGACGGCGCCTTGGCGCAAGCCGCCCAAGGTGGCGATGCCGGCCGCGCTGTCATACCGACGCTGAGTGGTGAGGGCGGACATCCCCAACATCACGCGGGAGGTTTCTGACATCTCCCACATGGCGGAGGCTCCCGCCACGGCCCGCGTCCTCGCGCCGTCCACCACGCCAAAATAGGGACTGACAAACCCAATGGTATCGTTAATACCCATGGCCGCCGCCTGAATGGCCACTCCGCCAGCCAAAGTGAACTCCACCGTGCCCATTCCGTGGCGGCCGTTCCATCGTGTCATGGGACGCGCCCTCTCGGATTGATCGTACCCGCCAGCCACTCCTAAGAGAGAAGGAAGATAGGCCGCGAAATCCACGCCGTACGTACCCGAAGTGCCCCCTCGACCTTCCCCGGACACGTGTCCTTTCTCTTCTACTAATAATCGCGATATGAGATTGATCCCGATGCGCCTGGCCCCCAACCCGGGAATAGCCGCCGACGTCCCTTCCGTCACCTCAATTTTTGAGAGTCCCTCGAGCCGGTACTGACCTAAATCAGGCGCGGCCCGGCTGACCTCGGCGATCGGCAAGCCATTTAATAAAAGAGTGATTTCGGAAGGCGTGGCACCATGGACCCAGGCCACGCTCCGCTGACCGGGGCCTCCCGCATTGACGACATGAATCTTGCCGGTACGGGCCAGCGCCTCAGCCACGGTTTTTGCTCCAGTCGCGTCCCACTCTTCGCGGGTCAACGTGACCACAGGTGAAGCCCAACATTCAGCCAGGAAGGCCAAAAAGGCCAGTAAGCATGCCCTGAGCAAAGTCGAAGGGGCCAAAACGAAATTCATGCGGATTCGAAATCATCGGCCCAACGACTTCGTTGTTGAGCCATCATCAAACGAACGGGGGAGGGCAGTTCTTCAATAAGCTCCGAAGGAATCTCCGCTAAAAAACGGGAAGGCTTCATTTGCACACGATCCCCGAATAGCCGACGCTCGTATGCACAGGTCAAGTATACGTACTCTTTGGCCCGAGTCAAGCCTACATAACAGAGACGGCGCTCCTCCTCCATCTCGTGCGGATCGGATCGCGCGCTAAAGTGAGGGAACATACCTTCCTCCATGCCCGTTAAAAAGACGACGGGAAATTCCAATCCCTTAGCGTTGTGAACGGTCATCAGCGTAATGGCTTCCGCGAGTTTCCCGTCTTCGCCCGTCAAGTGAAGACTCACGTGTTCCATAAATGCCCGTAACGCCTCCGCTCCGATCAATGTCACCTTTTGCTCGAATTCACTGATCGCCGTGATGAATTCCTGGACGTTTTCCATACGATCTTGTAATTGGGGATCCATTTGTCGCTTCAAGGTTTCCAGGTAATGTGTCTCTTCCAATAAGGAGGAAACAAACGCCGACAACGACTCCTCCTCGATGCGACCTCGCAAACGGTTGAGCAGCACCACGAAAGCCTTCACGTTCCCCTTCGTTTTCGACGTGATGCCTTTCGCGTCATCCACGTGGCGCACCGTCTCCAATAACGGCCAGCCTTGGGCGGCACCCCATTCATCTATCTTCTTTAAGGTGGGGAGGCCCACCCGCTGGGGAGCCACTTGAAGCGCACGGCGAAAACTCACTTCATCATTCCCATTCAACATGAGCCTTAAAAAAGCCAGGAGATCCTTGATTTCCTTGCGTTGATAAAATCTCACTCCCCCGAAAATCCGATACGGCATGGTCTCCTGCAAAAACGCGTCTTCAAAATTCCGGGATTGCGCGTGGGTGCGGTACAACACCACCACCTCCTGCGGCGATTTGCCTTCGCGGAGCAAGCGACGGATGGTGGCCGAAACAAACATGGCCTCGTCCCGCTCGGTCAACGCCTGGAAAAGACGCAGACGTTCCCCATCCAATCCTTCCGTCCAGAGGGTTTTATCCTTACGCATGCGATTGTGTTGAATGACCTCCGAGGCGGCCTGTAAAATCCTCTGGGTCGACCGGTAATTTTGCTCTAATTTAATGACTTTGGCGTCCGGATAATCCCGCTCAAATTCCAGGATGTTTTTAACATCCGCACCCCGCCAGGTGTAAATGGATTGATCGGGATCGCCCACGACGCACAAGTTTCTGGAGCCCTGACCCGTTAACAGCTGGGTCAACCGGTATTGAGCGTGGTTGACGTCCTGGTACTCATCCACCAGCACCCATAGGAACCGCGCCTGGTATTGAGCCAGGCAGGCAGGATCATTGGCGAGCCGGATGACGGGCACCAGAAGGAGATCGTCAAAATCATAGGCGCGATTGGCTTCCAACTTGCGTTCGTATCGCTGATACATAGCCGAGGTCCGCCTGCTCGACTCATCAAACGAAAACTGTTTGGCGTATTGCTCCGAGCCGATGAGCATCGCCTTCGCCCCGCTCACCCGCGAGCGCACCTGATCCACATCCACCTCGTCATCCGAATAGCCCAATTCTTCCAAGCATTGTTTGTACACCTGACGCTGGTCGTCATCGTCGTAAATGCTAAATCCCTTTCGGACAAAAGGTGATCCCTGACTTTCCAATTCACGGAGAATCATCAAACCCAGGGCGTGAAAAGTCCGAATCGTCATATGGCGCAGATCACGACCCCTCACCAATCCATGAATGCGTTCCCTCATGGCCTGGGCGGCCTTGTTGGTAAAGGTGACGGCGAGGATGTGCTCCGGGGCGATGCCGCGATCTTCTATTAAATAGGCCACGCGATGGGCGATGACGCGGGTCTTACCACTGCCTGCCCCCGCCAGCACCAACATCGGCCCTTCGCCATATTCGACAGCCTCACGCTGTTGAGGATTAAGACGATCGAGAAGGACATTGGTCATGCGGTGTGCCCCGTGGGGGTCAGCGTACCCATCGCCGCCTGGGCCGCGGCTAAGCGAGCGGTCGGCACCCGGAAGGGGGAACAGCTGACGTAATCCAACCCCAGGTCATGGCAGAAGGCGACGGACGCAGGATCGCCACCGTGCTCGCCGCAAATACCCACCTTGAGATTTCGTCGGACTTTTCGTCCGCGCTCTACCGCGATTTTCATCAATTGGCCCACGCCCAGACGATCCAAGGTCATAAAGGGGTCGTGAGACATGATGCCCTCACGCGCATAGACATCTAGGAATTTTCCGGTGTCGTCCCGGCTGAATCCGTACGTCGTTTGCGTCAAATCATGGGTCCCGAATGAGAAAAATTCGGCGGCCGCGGCATCCTCCCCCGCCAATAACGCCGCCCGAGGAATTTCAATCATCGTACCCACCGTGAAATGAATGGTCGTGCCGTAAGAGCGCATCACTTCTTTTCCGGCGCCCACGACAATTTTCCATTGATGATGGAATTCCCGCGCATCCCCCACCAACGGAATCATGATCTCCGGAAACACGGATTTCCCTTCCTTGCGTAATTGACAAGCCGCTTCAAAAATGGCCTTTGATTGCATCCACGTAATTTCAGGATAGGTAATGCCCAATCGACATCCCCGATGACCCAGCATGGGGTTCGCCTCGGAGAGGGCGTTGATGCGACTCAGAAGTTTTCGTTTCTCCTCCAGCACATTGGGCCGACTACCCGTCGCTTCCAACTTGGCGATCTCCACCATGACGTCTTCGCGCTTGGGAAGAAATTCATGAAGAGGAGGATCCAGCGTCCGGATCGTGACGGGAAAGCCCGCCATCTCCCGGAACATGCCCAGGAAATCCCGCCTCTGCATGGGCAGCAATTTTTCCAAAGCGGCCTGACGAGCTTCCTTCGAACCCGCCATGATCATTTCCTGCATCACGGGGAGCCGATCGGCGGCAAAAAACATGTGTTCGGTCCGACACAGGCCGATGCCCTCCGCTCCGAATTGACGAGCCTGTTTGGCATCCTCAGGCGTGTCGGCATTCGCCCGGACTTTCAAATCGCGGTACTGATCGGCCCATCCCAGAAATGTGGAAAATTCCTTGCCGACGACAGGCTGTTGGGTGGGCACTTTCCCCACGATCACGCGTCCACTGCCACCATCTAAAGTGATCCAATCGTTTTCCAATAATCGCCGACCGTTCACGCCGACCGACTTTTGGCGCTCATCAATCTTCAGCGCCTCGCATCCGACGATACAGCATTTTCCCATCCCGCGCGCCACGACGGCCGCATGGCTGGTCATGCCGCCTCGGGCGGTCAAGACGCCCACGGCCGCATGCATCCCATGAATATCATCCGGCGAGGTTTCCGCTCTCACCAAGATGACAGGCTCTTTCCCGCCCCGCTCCGCGGCCTCGTCCGCCGTTAATACAATGCGTCCACTCACCGCCCCAGGGGACGCGGGCAATCCTTTCGCCACCACTTGAAGGGGCTTGGAATCGTCCAACACGGGATGGAGCATCTGACTGATTTGATCCGGCGTCACCCGAATCAATGCTTCATGGGTCGGGATCAGTTTTTCTCTGACCATATCCACCGCCATTTTCACGGCGGCGGGAGCCGTACGTTTTGCGGAGCGTGTCTGCAACATGTACAGCGTTCCACACTCCACGGTAAATTCGAAATCCTGGGCGTCATGAAAATGCTTTTCCAGCCTCGCCACAATCTTGGCGAGCTGACGATAAATCCCGGCATGCTGTTTCCGCAGGGCGATGAGCGGAAGCGGCGTCCGAAGACCCGCGACGACATCCTCACCCTGGGCATTCGGCAGATATTCCCCGAACAACTCCCGCTTCCCCGTGACGGGATTCCGCGTGAATCCCACACCCGTCCCGGAATCTTCCCCCCTGTTCCCAAACACCATCGCTTGAACCGTCACCGCGGTGCCTAATCGATAGGGGATATTATTCAACTTGCGATACGTCACAGCCCGAGGATTGTTCCAGGAACGAAATACCGTTTCTTGGGCCATGGCCAACTGCGTACGTGGATCTTGAGGGAATTCTTTTTTGGCGTGTTCCCGAATAAGCGCCTTAAAATCTTCCACCATATCCTTCAAATCCTCGACGGCCAGCTGACTGTCATGATCAATACCCTGCTGTTCCCTGTGGGTCTCCGTCCACCGGTCGAAAGCCTGCCTCGGCACCCCCATCACCACTTCCCCGAACATCTGAAGGAGCCGCCGGTAGGCGTCGTACGCGAAGTGTTCGTGACCCGTCTGGCGAATGAGCCCCTTTATAGTGTTATCGTTTAAACCGATGTTCAAAATGGTGTCCATCATGCCCGGCATGGAAAACTTGGCCCCCGATCGCACGGATACCAGGAGGGGCTGGCGTGCGTCGCCAAATTTCTTCCCCGTCAACCGTTCAATATGAGAAATCGCCTCGAGTGCCTGCCGTTTGATCGCCATGGGAATCTTTCCTTTTTGGAGGTAAAAAAGTTTGCAAACTTTTGAAGAAACGGTATACCCGGGAGGCACGGGCACCCCCAGTCGACTCATTTCATGAAGCCCGGCGCCCTTCCCCCCCAAAATTTCCTTCATGTCACCCCGGCCTTCAGCCTTCCCGGCCCCAAACCGGAAGATCAATGAGGCCCGGCGGAGGTGTTTCGCCGCCGTTGGCCGAATTGCCCCTAAAGGGACTCCCGATCCAAGCAAACCCCTGTGGGGTGATCCCGCGGATGGAGTCCGTCGGGATTTCACGAAATGACTACCTGAGAAAAATCGGCAAACTGGAGAAACAGCAGATGAATCTGATGGAGCAGGTGGAGACGATTCGATTGAATCGTTTTATCCTCAACCATGACCATCACCTTTTCAAAAAAATTATCAATCAGAGGACATAAAGGCTTGAGCATTTCAAATCCGCCAGCATATTCCCCCCGCTTCCATAACGACTGCACTTCGGCGGACACATACCGATATCGTTCGTATAATTCACGTTCCGCCTCCTCCTGAAAACGTTCAGGATCCACCGAGGACGCGGACCGATCCGCCTTCAGGGGTTTCGGCAATATGTTGGTGACCCGACTGAAGGTCACCATGGTCTTTTTGAAATCCTCTCCCTGACGGAGTTGGACCAACGCCTCGACGCGCCGCTTCGTTTCTGAAATGGGATCCCAAGACGCGGTGAGCACGGCCCGCACCAGATCATAGGGCATCCCTTGCTCCAGGAGAGCGGCCTCCACTCGCTGACGGAAATACTCCGACAATTGATTCAGGATCCCAGAACCATCCGGCAGAGATGGAAATCGATTGACATGGCCAGCCAACAAAGAATGTAAAGCGGCGTTTAAGTTTTTTTCCAACGCCCACTGCACGATGGCGACGGCTTGGCGCCTCGCTCCATACGGATCTTCGGATCCCGTCGGGAGGCGTCCGCCCACAAAACATCCCGCCACATGATCCAAGCGCTCGGCTAAATTCAATAAGATGCCCGCTGGGGATTCCGGCCATCCGCGATGATCGCCGCGTGGCCAGTACAATTCGGACAAGGCCGTAACCACCAAATCGGGCTCTCCAGAGGCTTTGGCGTAATACGCACCCATCACCCCTTCCAACTCGGGAAATTCCTTAACCATTTCGGTAACCTGATCGGCCTTAGCTAACCGCGCGGCCCGCAAAGCCGCCTCGCGATCCTGGCCTGAAATTCCCATCGCTTCCGCTAACGCTCCCACCAGGATCATCAATCGTTCGGATTTATCGAATAACGTCCCCAGGCCTTCCAGCCAAACCACGCCTTTAAGATCTTCCACCCGAAGGCCCAGAGGTTTCTGCTGATCCGTACGATAAAAAAACTCGGCATCGGTGAGACGCGCACGAATCACCCGTTCATTTCCCGTTCGCACCACATTCGCCTTTCCGGTTCCATTCGTGATCACCACGAAATGAGGTACCAAAGCTCGAGAATTCCCCATGACGGGAAAAAATCTCTGCTGTTTTTCCATCACCATAATTAATACTTCTCGGGGAAGCGTGAGGAATTTTTCATCAAACGAGCCCATGACGGCGTCAGGCCATTCCACCAATTGCGCCAATTCCCGTTCCAATGACTCCAATGGAACGGGCTGGCCCGTCGGCTTAGCCGTGCGCTGAGCCATCGCTTTGATCGCTTTATCGCGCTCGACAGGGTCCACCATCACCTTTTGCTTCTTAAGCGTCTTCACATATGCACCCGCCGTAGAAATGCGAAATGGCTTAGGTGCAAGAAAGCGATGCCCATAACTGGTCATGGAAGATTTCACATCTGCATAAGTGAAAACGACCGGGACCCGATCACAACAGGCGACGATCCATCTCACTGGACGGGCGAATCGCGTTTCGTCCTCCCACCGCATGGACTTGGTGAACTCCAAACCTTGGATCCAAGACAACGCAGCCTCCGCCATGACAACCGAAGCGGCACGACCCTTTTCTAATTTGACCGCAAACACAAATTCACCCTTCTCCGTAGTCTTTCTCACCAGTTTTTCCGGAGGCAGGCCCTGGCCTTTAGCAAATCCGAGAGCGGCGGGCAAATACGTCCCCGAGGCGTCTATCGCCACTTTCACCATCGGTCCCTTAATCTCCAACGTGCGGTCCGGCTGACGGGCGCTTAATCCCTCCACGATCACGGCGAGCCGACGAGGAGTCCCATAGACTTGAACGCTCTTAAAGGTCAGCCGATATTCTTGCAGACTTTCGGGGACGCGCTTCTTCAACTGGGCCATCGCGTCCCACACATCTTTGGCGGGAAGTTCTTCCGTTCCAATTTCCAACAAAAACTTCATGATTCTGACTTCTGACTTCTGACTTCTGACTTCTGGAGAAGGGGAAAACCCGCCGCTTCGCGTTGTTTCAAATACAGCGCCGCGCAGCGCTTGGTTAAACCCCGAACCCGCCCGATATACACGGCCCGCTCCGCCGGACTCACCGCCCGGCGGGCATCCAACACGTTGAACCCATGACTACATTTCATGGCCAAATCATAGGCGGGCCACAATAATTCTTTTCCCAAAGAAGCCCTGGCTTCCTTTTCCCAATCGTCAAACAGGCGCCGGTATAAAACCGTGTCCGCCTGTTCAAAGTTATACGTGGAATACTCCCGTTCGGCATTCTTGATCACATCCCCGTACGGAACACCCTTGGCCCATTCGATGTCGTACACGTTTTCCTTCCCCTGGAGATACATTGCGAGACGCTCCAATCCGTAGGTGATTTCCAACGCCACCGGCTTGACGTCCAATCCGCCCGCTTGCTGGAAATACGTGAACTGGGTGATTTCCATTCCGTTCAGCCACACTTCCCAGCCAATCCCCCAAGCGCCAAGCGTGGGCGATTCCCAATCATCTTCCACAAACCGAATGTCATGATCATTGAGCTTGATGCCCAACGCCTTAAGACTGTTGAGATACAACTCTTGACCATTTTTCGGCTCCGGCTTGAGAATAACCTGAAATTGAAAATAACGATGAAGGCGATTGGGATTTTCCCCGTACCGGCCATCCGTGGGACGGCGGCAAGGTTCCACGTAGGCGACGCGCCAAGGCTCCGGTCCCAACACTCGGAAAAACGTGGCGGGATGAAAGGTGCCGGCCCCCTTTTCTAAATCATAGGGCTGTTCAATGACGCATCCCTGCTTGGCCCAGTAGGCCTGAAGGGTTAAAATCACATCCTGAAATGACAGGCCGTTAGCCATCAACAGTCAGCTTCCAGATTCACTCCCTCGCAAAGAATCGGTACCATCGCATCGAGTTTCTCAAGCACCTCAGGATGAATTTCCTCTCGCTTCATCTGGACGGTGATTTGGAAATAATCTTTCTTGGAAAGGGCGGTTTCCGTCCGCTCCAAGAAGGGCGGTAAAATAGATTTACTGGCGGGCGTGGAAACAAGATAATCGCTGTCTTTCAATGGATTCTTCAAGGCGGGGGGAGGAAAATTTTCCTTAAAATAATCCTCTCCAGCCTGTCGTCGATTGAGCGTAAACAAATCTGGGATGGCACCTTCCACAAAACGAAGCAGGGCTTGGGGATGAAGGAGGTAATTTTCAATCTCATAGCGTCGCCATCTCAACACCATCAAACCATCGGCTTCAACTTCCCGCTCCGGAACATTTCGGTGATCTCCATCCAACAATAACACCCCTTTGATTTCAGCCCGAATCGCCTTCAAACCAAAGAAATGGGCTCTGGCCTCTCTGGCATCCCGCCCATGAATGGAGACGACGAATGGCCGAGCGGAGAAAACCTTAAAACGATGATCGATGACACGCGCAAATTCTGAAAGAATCTTGAAATCAGATTCGTCTTCTACATACAGAACGTTCTGTTTGTTCTCGGCGGCAAGAATGTCGAGAGAAGATATACGCTTGAGGGCCTCACGAACCTGGTCACGATGGGTCTCCAATACCAGGCGGTGTGGAGTGCCGTAAAAAGATAAAATCTGCTCCGGCCCCGTATCCTCCAAAATAACTTCTGAATGAGTAGAAACCAATAGCTGGCACTTCCGAAGTCGAGCCACCGTACGCAATCGGTCGTATACCTGTCGCTGTAAAATGACATGCAAATGCGCATCAGGTTCATCCAGTAAGAGCACCGAAGCGGGTCGGGCATACAAAAATCCCAACAACGTTAAGACCTGATGAAAACCGCTACCGGCTGAAGCAATGTCGAACGAGGCTCCCCCGGATTTTTGCGAGTACTCAATTCGGATGAACGGATCGGTGGTCTCTGTATATTGCGGCTCTTTCAGTCTATAACTAAAAAGTTCCTCAACATCCTTGCAAAGCAATCGCCATGAGCCTTGGCTGGCTTCTTGGTCGGAACGATAGACCTCAAGAAGGAGATTTCGTAAAATATCCCCCGGCTTTCCCTGGCCAACCAATCGACTCTGATAGCCTAGTTGGAATCCGGTCTCTTCCGCCCCAATACCGGAAAAAGGTGGGACGTGTACGATTTTGATTTCTGCGGCTTCGCGAGGGATCTCCGTAAGAGCTTGCCCAGTGTCATCGGCCAATGTCACATACACTTGTTCTT
>OBEQ010101398.1_pt1 | contig 15628 bp, 22 predicted proteins | sample 1670901 | NCBI WGS metagenome assembly OBEQ01 (sample SAMEA104232315, study PRJEB22302) | groundwater metagenome | biome: forest; feature: aquifer; material: groundwater | place: USA | collected 2011-08-07 | depth 5.4 m | reverse complement strand
GCTGGATCCAGTTCGGCGCTAAAATATACTCCAGGCGAGCGCACGATTTGATTAATTACCGCTCGTTCTACCCCGTTTATTACAAAAGTCCCCCGATCAGTCATCTGGGGGACTTCACCCAAAAACACCTCTCCCGAGGTAATTTTGCCAGTTTGCTTATTAGTCAGTTTAGCGTTGACTCGCAGCGCCGCAGAGTAAGTCAGCCCTTTGCGGGCTGCCTGGCCGGCCGTCAGGCTGGGTTTTTCTACCGAGTGCTCACCCAGTTCCAAGAGCCAATTCTTACCAGTAAAGTCTTCTACCGGGAATACTTCCGCTAAAGCCTCAGCGATGCCATCTTGCAAAAACCATTGCCACGAAGATGTTTGAATTTCAGTCAGATTAAGGGGGGGCAGTTTGGTATATTTTTTTCCCCAATAGAGGCGAGGGTTATTACTCATTAGAAAATAAAAAAACGCGCCAACAAGCGCAAAAAACCTTAGCAAACCTACATTTGCCAAGATGTCTAGACTTATTTACTTATATCACGGTCGCAGATACTTGTCAATATTCACCGCCTGCTCCTGGATGGTCTGGGCATAATGCACTGCGCCATCTGGGGAATGTAGATAAAACCAGTACGGGCTGCTTTGGGGATTTTTGGCCGCGTTAATTGCAGCTAGTCCGGGATTAGCGATTGGCCCCGGGGGAAGACCCGGATACAGATAAGTATTGTAGGGGGAAGGAATCTTAGTGTCGGTTACCTGGGGCCACCAGTCTCGGGTGTTACCCAATGCGTACTGCACCGCCGCGTCCACTTGGAGCGGCCAACCTGCCCGCAATCGCTTCTGTAAAATTCCGGCAATTACCGGCCGGTCAACCTCTGAAATGGCTTCTCTCTCTACCAAGGAAGCCAAAATCAAAGTTTGCCGATCGGAGGGTAAGCTCAAGTTCACCTTGGCGGCAAAATTAGCCGTCATGATTTGCACTACTCGATCGGCAGTTGCTGAGATGGGAATCAAATAAGTGTCGGGGAATAGCTGGCCCTCCATGGTGGCAGTGGAAGTTAAAAAGTCCTGGGCATTAAACCCGGTTCCGGCTGGGCTCAAAGAAGATTGCATGCGGGCCGCAATTTGCTCCCGTCGCCAGCCTTCAGGAATAGTCACCCACACGTCTGCTGGTGGCCCGGTCAAAGACTGAAATATCGCGGCCAACGTCTGGTTGGGAGACAACACAAAACTGCCAGCTTGAAGCTTACGTTCCAGGCCTGAAATTAGTAAGAACAGTCTGGCCGCAAGCTGAGAACGAATTAATCCTTTTTGGGCCAGCTGGCTAATTATTTGACCGGCAGTCTGGTTTTTAACTATGACGAAGGCTATTTTAGTAGTGGAACTGAAACTCATGGGTAAGACTTGTTGGCTCCACCACCAGAAACCCCCACCGGCTACCACCACGGCCCCAATTAGCAATATTAACACCCACTTCACAATTAGACCTCTTCAAATAAAGCCCGTCGATATTTCCCGGTGCCGGAATCTTTGATAAATATCCGGCCGCATTTATGGCAAATTATCTTTTGCCCTTGGGCATGCTTGGTGACTTTGCCAGAAGACAAATCCGCTCCACAGCCCACGCACCTGCCTTGGGACAGTAACCAGGCCTGAACCGGAGCAATCACATTCTTAAACATCACTTCAACTTTACTGGGTTCCCTCACTAAAATCAAGCCAGTTTTGCAAAATCAGAGCTGCTGCGACAGCATGCTCTAAGTTTTTGCGCCTCGATTTAGTAGTGTGCAATAGCGCCTGGGTAGCATCTCGGGTAGACAAAGTTTCATCAGCCTGATAAATCGGCAGATCCAACTGAGCCAACTCGTTTAAAAAGCTCTCTGGACAATCACCCACTATTACAGCTTCAATATTGTACTTGTTGACCAGCGGTTTAATTAACTGAACTGCTTTACTGCGTAAAAACGACTCCAACGGCTCGGCCATAGTCCCTTGAGCCAACGCCACCCCCACATGTTTCTCACCATAGTCGACCCCTAGATAATTCACGTCCCAATTATACCCTCAGTTTATAAGTTTAGCGCAGGTGACAAAGTAAAAACACTGAGTATTGACAGTGTTTACAACTGTATTAAAATAGCTGTGGTGGAGCGAAAGGCTTGACCTTGACCGCGTTACGCACCTCGCCAAAGCGCAAGACGCCTCACCAATCAGATAAATACGTTATTTCAGTACAATAATAGAAAGAAATATTTTTGATCCCTTTCCTTTACTAGAAACAACCACCTTTATTCTTCTTCCCCCAATTTCAGCCACAAATGCATAATAATTGATACCGTCCGCATACCTGTGCTCTTGATAGGTCGTTGCGGTCTCCAATAATTTTTTTGCCAACGGCAAGGATTCAAACCTCCTAATCTTTTCAAGCTTGCTCCTCCTTTTTTTAGGATTAACTAGGTGATTCCATCCATAACGAGTTACGAATATTTTTTCCTTAAGAGCTGGAGAAAAACTTCCTAACTTACCCCACTTTTTATAATAACTCCGCCACTTATTCTCGGTCTTCGAATACTTACTCTTTTTCCTTCTCATATGGTCTCTCCATCTTGTTCCGATAGTCCTTCGGCTTTCTTTTCCAATTCCCCAATCGATTCAGCAAATTTACCACCGGCCAAGGCCACCCCCACATGTTTCTCCCCGTAATCAAGACCCAAGTAATTCATCCGCCCAATTATACTAGTTTACAAGTTCGGCCCGGGCCACGAAGCGGCGCAGGTAAGTGCCAAGTGGGACACAAGTAATCAGGGTGAGTTCGTTTTTATCATACCTTTGAGCCAATACTTCCACTTGGGTAGGCAAGATCTCAGCGGTTTCCCGCACTGCGTAGCGATACGTTACCCCATCGTAGTTAACGACGGCTTCGTCACCCCGTTTAATTTTGGGTAAGGTGGTAAATACAGATAACGGATCATTGGATTTAGCCAGCTGCGGCAAAGTAGAATGGCCAAAAATCACCGTATTACCATAATTTCCTGGCATGGCAGTCCCGGCATACTGGACGGCATTTTTCTTCAAATCCGTCCCGTTAATCTCTACCGGGATGTCTGTAATGTTTAAAGCCGGAATGGTTAAGCTGTAGTAGCGGACTTTACTGGCTGCAGAGGGCCGCAAAGCGGCCTGGGGAAACCAAGTAGAGGAATCGGTGTAATCCAATCCGCCGCTTAAAATGCTGGCGGCCAGCACCGCGGGGTGGCCACTAACTTGGGTAGGATCAATAAGTTTTGGCCTGAGGCTATAGCTCAACTGGTGCCAGCCAATTGGCCCAGCCACACTCACAATTATGCCTATGCCCAAAATAATTAGTCCGGTGGAAATAGTCCTGCGCATGGTTCATTTAACCGGCTTGATAGATAAGGAAATGTTTTTAGTTAGGTGGGGCAAGGTGATCAGCATCCGGGGCAGTGGCGGTGCCACTACCATATCAACCTGAGCCACCGCTGGCAAGCCTTCTAAATACTGCTTAGCCGCAGCTAACGACTTACCCCGAATATTTTTTACCACTGTCTCCTCATCAATTTGAGGTAGAAGTAGAGCACTGACTGCCACGGTAAAGGTGGCTTTATCTGCATCAGCCTGTTTAACAGTAAAGGTTTGATTTTGTTCTGCTACCGTCGTGTATCCCGCGGGCACTTGGGGTTTAATTTGAGCATCCACCACCGTTTGCAAGTTGGCTTTATCCACCACCATTCCAGTGGCTTTTACCGTCAGATTCAAAGTCACCTCAGAGGCCTCATCTCCCAATTTGTGGTTAAAATCCTCAGACACGGTTTGCAAAGAAATTGACGGGGAAATGACCGTTTGCCCCCCTGACACCTGATCCATTAATTTTTGTTGGGCCTGCTGTCTTAGATCTGCCGCTAAGCCCGAGCGGAGTTGATCGAGATCTGCTTTAGCCACCGCCTGGGCTTGGCGACTCGACCCCCCCGATAAAGCCTCGTTGTTGCGCGCGTCGACTTGAGTCACGGCCAGGCTGTCCACCCGAAACACCGTCCCCGCCGACAGATTGTAGTCACTCCCAATGTTAGCCGCCGTGATTTTAGCCGTGGCTTTACCTGGAGAGAGGTTACCTGCACTTCCCGACGCCGAAGCCACAGTCACACTTTCATCTAGAACATATTTTAGCCCCGAGGGGGAGGTCAATACTGTCTCCGCGGCCAATTGGCGGGCAGAATCAACCGCGTTAGAGATGGTCACCGATCCTTTGGCTGGGTCACCCACTAATTTTGAGCCGGTGGTAGGAATGGTTTTACTGGCCGATACTTCTACAGATAAAGCCCGAGCCGGGATGGCCTTCTGCTCTAACTGCACCTGATCAAGTGAGGTATCTGCTACCAAGTCAAACTGGGCCTGAAAGTTCTGCGGATGGATAAACACGGTTACTTGAGCCTTGGGCAAATACCAGTACGCCCCTCCCAAAATCACTACCGCAGCCACTACTGCAAAAATAACTGCGGCCGCCGACAAGTGCAGTTTAGGTAAAGTCAGCGCTGGTAGCCGGATTTGGGGCAGAGTAAATTTAGGCTTAGAGACCACTTGCGGTTTGGCCACTGGCTCGGCGGTGGCCACCACAGTAGGTGTCTTCCGGGGAGTGGCTAGCGCAATATCAGCATCGGATACAAATCCCAACTCTTCACTTTCCATGGCAGGAGGGGAAGCCTGCGGGGCCAACAACCCAATGGCTTTGGCTACTTCGGTGCCCCCAGCTAGGGCAATGGCTCGCACGGTAAAGTCCAAGGGCAAAATTTCTATCTTGGGATAGTGTAAAAAGGGGAGTCGTTTTTGCGGCGCCTGCCAAGGGTGTTGCAACAGCAGTTGCTTGGCTTCTTCTAAGTCTAATCCCGAATCGTACATCATCATCCGCGATGGCAAGACATCCACATTGGGAAACCGCGCTAGTCCTTCCACTACGTCGTCAGCCAACTGCGAACTCCTTTTGACTACTTCCGTACCCGCTGTCTTACCCATCCGCACCAAGGTCACCTCCAGTTCCTGGGGCCAAAAGCCCAGCAAAATGGCTGTGGGGGGCACGCCTTCAGTGTGATGCAGATACTTGACTATCGCCTCCGCCGTGACCACAAATCCCACCGGCTTTAAATCTAATTTGCTAGCCATTTGTTTGAGTAAGCCTAATTTAGGGGTACGAATTTTGTCTTGGTCTACCCATTCACCAGGTAAGCCCAAAATTACTTCGTTCACCGTCACCTTTCCCGAAGGATCCAGGTGGGATGTCGCGTCGGACAAAGCTTGATCACAGGCCGAAATCAGACTTTCTTCGGTGTGATCATCCCAATTAGCCGCCGCCCCGACTGCCAAAACTTGAGTCTTATCATTGACCACACTCCAAATAGCGCTTTTGACTGTTTGGGGACTGATTTCTAGGGCAAACAAGTACTTCCGGGTAGAAGGGGCTGGAGGAGATTTTTTTAAAAAGGGCAGGTGCATAAAATTATTCTAGTTGGGCGTACAAGCGCTGGACACCAGCGCCAATTTGCTCCTGGCGAACCAGCTTAATCCTACCAATTTCCGAGGTCGTTTGCACATGTGGCCCGCCACATAGTTCCAGTGAAATTTCTCCAATTTTATACACCGACGTTTTATCGGGGTATTTTTCCGGGAAAAAAGCCAGGGCTCCCATGGCCAAAGCTGCATCTTTATCCATCTCTAATTTCTCAACTTTAATATCCTCTGAAATTTTCTGGTTCACGATGTACTCAACTTGCTTTAGTTCCTCGGCAGTTAACTTTTGGGGATGCGAAAAGTCAAACCGTAATCTCTCGCTAGTTATATTACTGCCCTTCTGCTGAACATGATTCCCTAAAACTTGCCTTAAAGCCGCATGAACCAAATGCGTAGCCGTATGATATTTTGTGGTCGTCTCCGACTGGTCCTGCAATCCCCCCTTAAACATGCCCTTTGAAGATGTTCTCGATAAATCCTGGTGGGCTTGCTTTTGTTTCTCGAACTCTGCCCAGTCTAATTTTTCTCCTTTTTGTTCCAATAGTTCCTCTGTGATCTCCGGGGGAAATCCATAGGTCTGGAGTAAATCAAAAGGTGATACCTTTCCGAGTTCTTTTAATCCTTTGTCGAGGGTCTTAGCAAATTTACCCATCTCATCATCAATTACCTCGTCTACCATTTGGCTATCCTTGTCATAGCCAAAGTAAGAAGTGTCTTTGTAAGTCTCTAACACGCTTCTACATATCGCTTGGAATCCAGGAACTGGGGTCAATCCACCTTTAAGTTGATGCATTTTAACTCCCGCCCGACGCAAGACTCGACGTAAAAAGTATCCTTGAGCTTTATTAGACGGTCTAACTCCATCAGCAATCAAAAAAGTAGCCGCTTTAAGATGGTCGGCAATTATGCGCATTGGAGGTTGGTTATCAGAGCTATACCTTTTATCCGAAAAATCTTCTATTGTAGAAATGATTTCTGAAAAAAGACTTGACTTAAAAATATCAGGATCATCATTACTCGCAGCTGACAGTCTTTCTAATCCCCCACCGAAATCAATGTTTTTCTTCTTTAACGGTTCAAAACCAGATTCCGTTTTTTTATAAGTCATAAAAACGTTGTTACCTATTTCTAAGAATCGCCCACAATCACAATTGGGATGACATTCCTTCCCATATTTCGGACTGTGCTTTGTCCCAAAGTCATAAAAGACTTCACTACTTGGCCCCCCAGGTTCACCCACCGGCATGTCAGACTTCACCCCTGATCTGGACCACCAGTTTTTCTTTTCATCGTAATAATAAATTTTATCTTTAGATATTCCCAATTCCTGCCAAAGCTTTACGGTTTCTTCATCACGGGGAATTTCGTCATCGCCCTTAAATACGCTAACAAACAACTTCTCGGAAGAAAGATTCAACTCCCGAGTTAGAAATTCATAAATCCAAGTCAGTTGTTCCTTTTTGAAGTAGTCTCCCAATGACCAATTGCCCAGCATTTCAAAAAAAGTGGTGTGCCGATTATCTCCTACTTCTTCTATATCTTGGGTGCGAAAGCACTTTTGCGAATCAACAATTCGAGTCAACCCTTGAGGGTATGGTTCCCCTAAAAGATATGGCACCATCGGCTGCATACCTGAACCGGTAAACAAAGTTGTGGGGTCATTTTCTGGAACTAAGGGTGAAGAAGGAATTAGTTTGTGTCCCCGAGCCACAAAAAAATCCAGATACTTTTGCCTGATTTGGGCCGCCGTCATGGCTATATTGTATCATCCAATATTCGAAAGGATGACTGGTCTGATCTAAAGACCTATCTTATGGTCTTGACAGACAACCTTATTCCGGCTAGAATTTCTATATGACTAGCCTATCTATTTCTCAACTCAAAACAAACCCCCGCCAGGCAATATTGGCGGCCCTTGACTACCCGGTAGCTATTGAAAGCCGGAATCAGGTTCAAGGTTATTTGGTCGGAAAGGATCTCTATGAAAAAATCATTGCCTATATTGAAGATTTTATAGACCAAAGCGTTATCAAGCACACGGACTTTTCCAAAGGTAAGGATTTTGAAACCGTCGCCAAAAAACTTGGAATATGAAGGCCGTCCTTTCTCCTCGGGCGGAAAAGCAGTTAAAAAAATTGCCCAAAGTTGCCCAAATCGCGACGGCGAATAAAATTAGGTCAATAAGAGATAGCGATATTATCGCCAACGAAGAGAAACTGGGCGGTTTTAAAAATATTTATCGGGTCAGGATTGGAGACTACCGGATTGTCTATCGCAAAACTGTTCAGGAACTGTATATCGTCTTAATTTATCACCGTAACGACGTTTACCGTCTACTCCGCCGGTTGTTTGACTAGCAGTTTCCCCAACAGTACGATAATATAAACTACATGGATCCAGTTCCATCAGCACCACCCCAGCCAGCACCCCCACCTGAACCAGTTACATTACCCAAACCCCCGATTAAAATCTGGGTGTGGATTCTGGAAGGAGTTTTGCTACTGGCAGCCGGGACAACCGGAGGAATATTCTTAGGCAAACAACTTTATTCTAAACCTATACCCTCCGAAACTTTAGTGAAGGAGGGCCAACCCTCACCTACCCCAGACATTACTGCCAACTGGAAAACATATAATAATGCTGCTGCGAACTACACAGTAAATTATCCTCCAAATCTTGCAATTCTTAAATGTCCGAACGAAGAAGATCAGTTATATTTTGTTACTTATTCTCAACAAGATCCAATGATTGCGCTCACGTGTGCAAGAGATGGCCGATATCCCCTGGAAATCATTTTCTCAAAATCCCCGATTACGTTAAAAGACAACAGATACGCTGTTTCTAAAGAATCAATAAACATTGATAACACAATAGGTACTAAATATACATCATCTGCGAAGCCTAATTTCGAAGGACAAGGTGAAACCTGGTTTATAGATGTAATATTTTCAAAAAACGGAATTTATTACGACGCCTACTTGCGAGATAAAAACTTATTAACTACCTTTGACCAAATCCTCTCCACGTTTAAGTTTATAAACTGACCCTTTGAAACTTCATAATTCTTCCACCAATTCCTTAATATGTGTCAACCTTTTATCACAGGAAATAACCTTGCAACCTAACTCACTGGCTAATTGCAGATAGAGGCTGTCATAACCCGAAACCTCATGCTTTTCCATTAATTCCTTCCACAGTGCTAGTTTCCCAACTTCCAGACCTCTTATCTTCAGCTTTCCCATCACTACCTCAATTCCCCTCACTGCCAGATCCGGGTCAGCTTTCCGCTTTCTAATCAAAATGTTCAACATCTCCAACGCCAAAAAATTCGGAGCCCAACCCTCTATTTCGCCATCAGCTATTCTTTGATACATCTTTCTTGCCTCCTTTATTTTTTCTTCCTTTGGCCCCGGTATCCACTTCAACGCCACGCTAGCATCCACCACTGCTTTATGCCTCATTTCTATCTCTTTCCTCTCTTACCGCTCTTGTTGCATCGTATTTCACACTCGTAGCCGCAATTTTATCAAACAAGGCGAAATCCAGACCCGCCCTCCTACCAGAATTTTTATTCACCTTCTTGATAATCTTGTCAATCAATAATTTGTTAAAAGATATCCGCTCGGAAAAGGACTCCAACCTCAAAGCCTCGTATACATCTTCAGGAAAGCTAATAGACCTTCTTATCAAGTTCATTATCCAATACTAACACCATTACACCATGGTGTCAAACACAGATATTTACGGCAAAGAATATGCTAAACTAGTTTTATGGATCCAGTTCCACCTGCTCCACCACCATCTACTCCTCCGGTTACCCCGCTACCAGAGCCAAAAAGTAAGATTTGGAAGTGGATCTTGGGTGGAATTTTGCTTTTAGGAGTAGGAATAGTTACCGGAGTATTTCTGGGCAAACAACTTTACTCTAAACCTGTACTCCAACCCACTCCTTCACCCGTAGCTGAAACCACACCTTCCCCCGACCCCACCGCCAACTGGAAAACTTATAAAGATGAAAAATATAAATATGAATTTAGATACCCTAATGACTGGAACCTGGTTGAGAATAAGTTCTATCCAGAAATGGCATTTATCAAGCCGCCTTCAACCACAGAGCTCGAAAATCTAGCAAAAAACACTTCCTTGACAGCTAATATAAATACCACACCTAATTTCTTATCCGCTGCACCAAACCAAAGTATTGATCAATTCATGGAAATTTTTTACCAATCTACTAATCCTGCAACTGGTACTCTTGAAAAAGATGTATTTAAATTTGATAAGACAATATCAATTAATGGAAGAAAAGCGTGGGTCATCACTGGAGGTTGCTGCGTTGACTATGGAATTCATGTTTTTGTGATCAACAATGGAGCAGTCATGAGGATTACCCTAAACACATATACGGACAAGGGTCGTCCTTGGATGTTCGAGGAGGTCTTTGACCAAATCCTCTCCACATTTCAGTTCACAGACTGATCCTGCGAAGCCTTGGCGAAGTAGGACAAATTTCTAAACTTAAGATGGGCGGAGGGGAGGCCCCCACTTCGCTAGGAGCTTCGAAGGGGTAAACCGGAGCGGGGGAAAAGTGTGGTAAAATAACCCCAAATGAAAAAGAAGATCAAGACTAAAGTCGCCGAGTTCCCCGTATTTTTGGAATACGATCTGGAATACAAAGGTTTCGTGGTCGATTGTCCCTCCTTGCCCGGATGTATGTCTCAGGGAAAAACCAAGCAGGAAGCACTAGAAAACATTAAAGATGCCATCTCCGGCTATTTAGCTACTCTAAAAAAACATGAACGCACTACACTTCCGGTTGAAGATATAGGCTGGTATCAAGTCCGAGTTGCAGTTTAAACGAATGGGAAAGGTATCGAACATTTCTGGCAAAGATGCGATAAAACGATTCGTTAAGCTTGGTTATCAAATAGACCATCAAACAGGCAGCCATATTATTCTCTACAGCTCCAAACCTGGAGCGTTACCGTTGTCTATTCCAAATCATAGGGAATTAGCCCCAGGTTTATTGCGTGCCCAAATCAAACGCGCCGGCAGCACGATCGAGGAATTTCAAAGGCTAAAATAGTTTATGCTGACAATATCGACCCAGTTCCACCTGTCTCCTCACAATCAACACCCCCACCTCAGCCTACTACTGCTCCAGAAACCCCCAAACCTAAAATTTGGCCGTGGGTCTTAGGTGGAGTTCTGTTGTTGGCAACAGGAACGTTGGGGGGAATTGTCTTGGGCAAACAACTTTATTCTAAACCAACATTACTACTCACTCCTTCTCTAATTTCCCATCCCACATCTACTCCAGACATAACTGCCAACTGGAAAACATATGCAAATAAGGATTTAGGGTTTTCTATTGCCTATCCTCCCAAACTAAAAATAAGCCTAGAACCAAATTCCCATGACATAAACTTAGGATCTTGGACTTTCAATTTAGACGATCGAAAGGACGGAGACGGAACAACTATCACTACAAGCGTTAGTGTTCAGTTTGACAAGAATCCAGTAAGTGGGGAGAGCTACAAACCCATTACAGACATTAATAGCATCTCTGTCGGAAATGAAGTCACGCACTTTACTCTTCAAAATTATCCTGCCGTAAAAAGTAAAATTGAGTCTACGGATAAAAATGGCAAACCAGCCGAGACGGAACTATTTTTAAACATTCTTAAGGGCAAAACATTGTGGTTTCTATATGGACATATAAAAAGTGTTCAACCCAACGATGTGGCCGAAATTGACCAAATCCTCTCCACCTTCAAATTTTTGACTCCTTGCAGTTCAGGTGCGGGTTGCCCTCCACCAACTAGTTGTCAACAAGGCTACTGTGTTCCTCCGGCTAGTCCTTCGCCAATGTCAAATTACACCTGCCCCAACGCTCAATATGTAGATTGTATGCCGTCCATCGGGGCTACAAAACCTCAGTGCGACAGGGCTTATCTAACCTGGGCTACAGCCAACTGTCCCAATTTCAAAGGCGCGGCTTATTGATTTTTCTAAAAAATCAGCGACTTGCCAGCTCGTCCAAAATCTCACCGTCTTCCTTAAATATCTTGTTCAACCACTTGAGATATTTCATAGTTGGCTTCCTTGTCCGATCTCTTCCTGAAATAGGTCTCCCAGTCGACCAAGCAAGTTGGTCAAGAGCAAATCCATACTTTTTCTCCACTTCGATAATATCTTTTTTAAGCTCTCGCATTGTGATGGGCGTGTATTTTCTGTTCTTCATCGGAGTCTTACTCAGATCATGAACTATTTTGCACAGAGCTTGATTACTTCCTTAACCCGTTTCTTCACTTCTTCCAAAGTTTTACCTTGAGTGTAGCAACCTGGAATTGAGGGAACAGAGGCCACGTAGTAACCATCTTCATCTACTTCAAAAATGACATTAAATTGCAGTGCCGCCATGAGGAAATTATATCATGAGATGTTATACTCGAGCTATGGATCCAGTTCCACCCGCACCACTCCAGCCAGCACCCCAACCCGAACCTGTTACTGCACAACAAACCCCTAAACCTAAACTTTGGTTGTGGGTGATAGGAGGAATCTTATTGTTGGCAGCAGGGACAGCAGGAGGAATGGTTTTGGGTAAACAAATTTATTCAAAGCCAGCTCTCACTCCTTCCCCTACGCCACTTGCCATAGCAACTCCCTCCCCAGATCCAACTGCCAACTGGAAAATATACACTAGCAGCGCAGGTAAATATTCCATTAAATACCCAAAAGAGTTTACTCTTAATGAAAACATAACCACTTCTGTAGATGGAGTGAAAAATCCTGCACCTGGGACGATAGAACTTTTGCCACTTGGAGTTACCATCAGCTTTAAACAGATTAATAAAGATGTTTCCCTAACTGACTATCTTCGAAAAAATAGTTGGTGCGCGGATATAGTTCCCGAGAAAGGCAAGGGTATTATTCTCGATGGCAAAAGTGGAATGATTTTTGAATCTACCTCCTGTGGCTCATCTGGTATCACAGAGGTAGATGTTTTGAATGATGGTACTCTATACACGACTCAATCTGTCAGTAATACTTCAGTGTTCAACCAAATCCTCTCCACATTCAAATTTACTGATCAAGAACTTAAAGAGGGAATTCTGGAGGCTGCGGTGGTACGCAGTCCGACGTGCGCAGGGCCAGTTACAGATCAAAAAAGCTGTGAAAGCCCGTACCCTAACGGAACATTTACCATAATTAAGCTTCCTAACAATGAAGTCATGCAAACGGTAAATACCGACAAAGATGGAACATTTACCATTTCCTTAGCCCCTGGAGTCTATAACCTGCAAAACACGGAAAGCGGCATTGGTAAAAACATACGTAACTCAAATTTTACGATTACCGGCGGCAAAACTACCATCCAAAAATTTGATGTAGATACTGGCATAAGATGAACCACTTTTAAATTTCAGTGGAGCTTTCTACTTGGTTTCAACTGCAGTTTTTCCAGTGTAACTTGTTTATCTGTTGACCGTGCAAGACGATCTAGAACTGATCCATACTCCCTTTCCACTTCAATAATACATTCCTTAAGTTCCCTCGTCGTAATAAGTGTATATCTTGTCACTATGTTCATAACGATAAATATCTTATCTCAGACAAAGTTTGATTACTTCTTTAACCCGTTTCTTCGCTTCCTCAAGAGTTTTACCCTGGGTGTAACAGCCTGGAATAGCCGGAACAGAAGCTACATAGTACCCATCCTCGTCCACCTCAAAAATGACGTTAAATTGTAATGCTGCCATGGGAAAATTATACCACGGGATGCTAAACTTGAGATATGGATCCAGTTCCACCAGCGCCACCCCAGCCAGCACCTCAACCTCAACCAGCTGCACTACCACTCAACCCTCCGACCAAAATCTGGGTGTGGATTCTGGAAGGAGTTTTGCTACTGGCAGCCGGGACAACCGGAGGAATATTCTTAGGCAAACAACTTTACTCTAAACCGATACTTCAACCCACTCCTTCACCCTCCGTAACTTCAGTGCAGGAGGGAGATCCCACCGCCAACTGGAAAACATATCAAGGTACGAAGTGGGGTTTTGAACTTAAATATCCACCAACTTGGGGGTTCAAGGAACCAACTTCCAGCGATAAATTTCTTTATCTTTTCTCCAACGGGAGATCAGATGGCCCTGGCCCTAATCCCTTCATCTATATAACACAAACAATAAAACCGCTAGACTCCTCTTTTGCAGAGTTTGCGACTCAAGGAAGTAATGAAGAGATTAAGAAAAACTTCACTTACGTAAAGACTTCAATAAATGGATATAGCGCGTTCAAAACTTCAGGTCTTCCATCTGGATCTGGCTCCTTAGATTATTTCCTAACCCCGGATGGAAAATCATATGTCATTTTAGGGCTTTCACCATACAACGGCCCAGGTACTGAAATCGAAAAAGTCTTTGACCAAATCCTCTCCACATTTAAATTTTTAGATAGTAGTCCTGCAACGTCACCAGCAACTACTTATACGGTTCCATCTAGCTGGAAAAGATTCACTGCCCAGGATAGGTTAAAGCTCTGCCTTCCTCCCAAATGGGAACCAGATACTTATGGCCACACCCTCACGTTTAACCGTGATCCGGGATACCAACCCTTAATTACTATCATCGCTGATATTCCCTACTCCTCGGGGCCAACTCGCGAAGCTTACTTTAAATTCTGGGAGAAGGATTATCCCGATGTGCGCCAGTTAGTATCGGTTACCGAAATTAATATCAACGGCCAATCCGCCCTAATAATTAGTCCAGCCAGCTCTGGTGAATCCAAGACGTCTCCTGAAGGGCCGGCAATTGTCTGGTACGCTTCAGGCAAGTTATGGAAAGCTGGAGTATCAAGCTGGAATATGACCAACAGTTCACAGTCTGCATTTCTAAAAGATTTTTACACCATGATTAGTTGTAGTTTTTAGAAACTATGGAACCAATACCACCGACTCAACCATTAGCTGAACCTATTACTGCACCAGAAACCCCAAAATCTAAATTTTTGTTGTGGGTGTTGGGAGGAATTTTGCTTTTAGGAGTTGGAGTAGTTGCTGGAGTTCTTTTGAGTAAACATCTTTATTCTAAACCAACATTGCTACCCACTCCGTCACCAGCAGCAGAAGTTATCGCAACCCCAAATCCAACCGCCAACTGGAAAACATACTCAAATACTCAACACAACTTTAGGTTCAAACATCCAAATTTAGATGATCTTACAAATACCATTGGTATTGCAGGCCCACAAGATACCACGAATTTAAAACCAGTTGTCCAGTTTGCTAACAAATCAACTATTATGCCCGGCACTGATGCAGCATTTGACGGCTTTGCTGTATATGTCGTACCCAATCCTCAAAAATATACTCTTTCACAATATGTTAATTCACAAAAACAATCATTAACTACAATGTTTAAGCAGTTTAGAGGCTCAGATTATAACGATCAAACACTAGAGACTTCTCTAACAGTTGGCAACCAACAGGCAATCTTGTTCACTAATACAGGTGATCATGTAGATAGGGTGTATGTTAGCTTCCCAAATAATCAACAATTTCTAGTTATTGGTAAAGTTCAATTAAACAATAATAATACTTTTGACCAAATCCTCTCCACATTCAAATTTTTAGATCAAACAACTGACACTTCAAACTGGAAAACATATCAATCAACCAATAATGACGTAGCGTACACGAGTGACTGGTCTGATTTTCAATTCAAACCCGGAGTAATTGCATACGAATTTCGATATCCAACAGATTGGATCTTAGACAGTGGCGTGTTTTCAGATTCCAAGGGAAATAAGGTGGCAGAAATTTTGCCAGGAGCAGTGTCGCTTGCGCCAGGACAAACATGTTTCGACCGCCCATATAATAACTTTGAAGGAAGAACTGAATTAGTTTCTCAAGGGAATATAAATATTGCTGGGTTACAAGGCGTGAGAAGAATCGAAAAGGTCTCTGTTACTTATTGTTTGGTAAAGAATAACGAGGCTTTTGAAATGGTTTTTTATGCAGACCCACCAACATCTGAAAAACAAAAATCGTTTGACCAAATCCTCTCCACATTTCAGTTCACAAACTGATCCTGCGAAGCCTTGGCGAAGTAGGACAAATT
>OBEQ010739218.1_pt1 | contig 15629 bp, 19 predicted proteins | sample 1670901 | NCBI WGS metagenome assembly OBEQ01 (sample SAMEA104232315, study PRJEB22302) | groundwater metagenome | biome: forest; feature: aquifer; material: groundwater | place: USA | collected 2011-08-07 | depth 5.4 m | reverse complement strand
GCGGGAATCCATCCACGTTTTACACCTCCCAACCATGGATCCCCGTCTTCACGGGGATGACAAACTCTCATTGGTGCTATTTCCTGTGAAATTTCTCGTGAATCTCTTTGAGTTGTGGATTAGTAATGTGAGTATAAATTTGAGTAGTCGAAACGTTTTTGTGCCCCAGCATCTCTTGAATTGCCCGAAGGTCAGCACCCCCATGCAAAAGGTCAGTTGCAAAACTATGGCGCAGTCCGTGCGGCGTAATTTTTATCGGAAGTCGTGCCTTTTTGACATATTTTTCTACCAACCGCTGCACACTTCGGGCCGTCAAGCGAAGCGACTCACTTGGATTATCAACATCGGGCTTTTTCCCACTGTAGCGGATAAAAAGTGCCTTACTCATATCATTTCGTTCTTTGAGATATCGATCCAACCAACCAGCGGCTGCATCAGATAAAAAAACCACACGCGCCCGTCTGCCTTTACCAATCACACCAAATTCTTTGCGTTCGAGATTTATTTGGTCGCGATTAAGAGAGACCAGTTCTGACACACGTAAACCCGTGGAAAACAATACTTCGAGAATCGCTTTATCGCGCAACCCTTCAATTTTTGATATCTCCGGCATGTTCAAAAGCCGATCCACACTGTCTCGTTCCAGAAATTTGATACTTCGCGATTCTGCCTTCGGCAAATCGATTTTATCAGGAGAAATGACGTTTATGTCGCGCTTGATGAGGTACTTAAGCAATGACCGAAGCGCAATCAAATGATAGTTCTGCGTCACACGCTTGAGGCTTATGTCGTGCTCGTCCACATAACGAGATAAATACAGACGATACTGCCTGATCATTTCCGAAGTAATGGCTGATGGGGGAGAGGACTCCTTTTGAGGAAGGAAGGCCAAAAATCGCTTTAAATAGTGCTTGTAATTGCGAATCGTCAATTTGCTGACATTGCGCTCAATTTCGAGATATTCGAGAAAATCTTTAAGAAGTTGCTCCAGGTTCATATTTTTTTCGTCATCCTGGTTTTATCCAGGATCTCGATCGGATTCTGGACAAGCCAGAATGACGTTGCTTCGGTTCTCATAGATTTCATAAACGTCTCTACAATTACTAATGTGCGACATGATTCTATAAATGTCAAGCCCCATGGTATAATCAAACGATGAAACTCGGTATCAAAGTCGGCCTCTGGGAAGAAAGTTTTCACGATTTAGAGCTTACAAATGCTCCATACTGTGAAGTCTGGTTTAACGCCAATGAAGTATCCAAATACGAGCAACTCTTTTCCTTCCTCAAAAAACGGTCCATTGATGTTGGATTGCATTTTTGGGGCGCGCTTCCTGATGGCACCTGGACCAATTTTGTCTATCCCGATAGTGCCATTATCAGCGCTTCGCTGAATTTGATGAAAAAAACTATTGATATTGCTGCGCAAAACCATTTTTCGTATGTAAACATCCATCCAGGCACACGAATGAAAGCAAAGATCGATTTTGTGCGCCAATGCGTGACGCCGACTGGTCAACCCGTTGATGCGGCTACCTCTGAGCAACTATTTTTAGAACATGCCCAAACTCTCCACGAATATGCCACAAACCGAGGCGTTATCTTTACCATAGAAACCGCGCCACTACGGGAAGCAAAACAATGGTCCCGCCAGGCGGGACGACTCAACCCGGTCCACGTCTATCAATTACCAGCCGATGTGCTTATAAAGGCAGCCAACCAAGGTCTTTGGGTTGCCAATGACTTTTGCCACACGGCAGCAAATAAGATAAGTGACAACCGTACGGAGGTTTGGAACTTTGTTGAGGATATCACCAAAACACTCGCGCCACAGACCAAGCTCATCCATGTAGGCTTTGTGGTACCGCCCTATAACGGCACGGATTTCCATGATCATCTGGATAATCCCTTGCTGGATACGGACGGCGCTGTGCCAAATAAAAATGAACTCCGACACCTCTTGAGGCTTTTTAAGGATCGTAACGACGTCTGGGCCATTGTCGAACCAGTCAATGACCATCCCAAAAACTATTTTTTACTCCAAAAACTCCTCAAATAATGGAAGCTCGGCAACGCAAAGCGTACCGAGTAAACCCCTGTAATGACCTAGGACGGCTTTTTATAGACTAAGATGCTCCAGTATAAGTTCATGGTTAGTTAATTATTTTATTTCAGTCATTCTGGCTCTCGTACTGAGTGAAACGAACGTATGTCCAGAATCAGACCTGTCCGCCAAAGCCTCGGCGAAGGCGGATCCTGGATAAAACCAGCATGACGGATCGGATCAGAAGGAAATTACATAACATAGAGAGAAATCTCACATTAAACCTTGAAGCCCATTGTTGCGACGTCTTCTGAGACGTACGCAAAATGGGCGTGTACTTTTGCGCACGTACGCTGAACGTACGTCGCAAAAGTATTATTGTGCGACTATATGGTTTTGCCTCCCAACCGCATTGGAAACCTTAAAACGTATATACCCATCTTACTCAGGTTTGCAGCTTTCTTAAGCGAAAAAGCTGATTAGATGGGTGGATACTCAAAAAAATAGGTTCAAACCTGAGTTTTTGTAATATATGAGTTCGACGTTTTATCTGTCATCCCGATCCGCCAGCCGGCGGAGAGGGATCCCTGCCTGCCGGCAGGCAGGTCTTCGCGTATGCCAGCTCAAACGAGTTGAGAGATTGCCACGTCTCCGCCAGCCGGCGGATCCTCGCAATGACATTGAAGCTTCAGATGAGTAAGGTAAAGCACCACAAAACTCTCTTTCGGGTTTTCTCTAGATGTCTCAAAATATACTGTTAATATGCTCTAAATTGCCATTTTTGAAGCTACATTAGCACTCTATGTAAGCAAGTAACAAGGATACAAACCATGTTCGGGCATTTTTAACTTGTTATTCTGCTCCAAACGATAACTTTTGAGGCTACTTTATAGAAAGTAAAATGTAGTTGAATATGAGAATTAGAGCGTAGTAACAATCTGCAAGGCGATTTTTCCGCACACATTGTGTACTCAGGAGAGAACAGCACCGCTCTTTTGGATATACAATGTGAGGCTAGCGTGAAAGCTTTGATTAGTTTCCGTGAAAAGAATTATCCACTTCGTCCGCCAGCTGGCGGACTCAGTGCAAGCACATTTATTATCCTATAGTTATATATACCAAACTGTATCGTCCCTCGGCAAGCTCGGGACTAGCCTCTTCTCCCCTGTCTCCCCGACCTCTTCTTAAAAATTTCCTCGCCAATGCGTTGCTAAAAATACAATAATAAACACTAACATCGTTACGCTGAAAAATTCAATGACCGTTTTTTTATAGAGCTTTTCCACCAGGTACTGCTGGGCCATACCCACCAGACTATAAAAACAGGTGGTTAAAAAGAGTGCCTGGAGCACTAAACTCACCGGCCAAAAAGAAAAGCCCCAAGATAGTTGAACAAAAATAACCGTTAAAAGTACGCTTAAGTGCCGCAAACGCACGCTCACGTGCCCCTCCAACTCCATTGCCCATAAACCTTGAAAAATGAGAAAAAAGCTGATAATACCAACAAAAAGCGCATTGAGCGGGGCCGCCAATCGAAAGGAAAGGAGTGTTTGCACCAGTAAAAAATAAGTGATGAGTGTTAAGAGAAATCCTACGCTATGGGCGGCTCGAAGCAATGCAATGGTACGCTCGGCCGCAACATTATAAATATTTTCTGTCAAAAGAAGCGCATACATACCCACCGCGTAGAGGGCAACTACTGGAATTCTGGTAAGCCACCGAATGGGCAGAAGGAAATAAAACAGCAATACTGCTCCCGTAAATGCAGTGGGAAGAATAAGAAGCGTTGCCCATTCAATGCCTTTGAGATCATCGCGGAGACCAAAAGCAGACAGTACATACGTTGCAACTGATAGTACCGCTACCATGACATATCGCAGATCCGTCGACACCAGTTGCGTTAAAAAAAGGCCGATTGTGAGGATGCCCGTAATAATGACAAATTGTTCGCGTTTGGTCAAGGAAAGTTTCCTATCCCACCGCTTTACCCTCCGTGTAATAAATTGAGTAATCTTTTTCATATCATATAATGTTTGACTATACCCGAAACAATCGGAATTGTTTGAGTATCCACCCCTGCCTGCCGGCAGGCATCTAAGCTGCTCTGACAACCCTTCGGGTTGCAAACCGGCGTAAGATGAGTATATACTCTTTGCTTATTGTACTTCCCTTATTGACTTTTCTCAAGAAAACGATACACTTTCGCTCATGAGCGCTGATCTTTCCCCGCCCCAGGAAATCCAAGTCCTGATACAAACAGCAATTGAAAAAGCGCTCCAGCAAGATTGGAAAGAGGCAATCCACATCAATACTGCTATTGTCGAGGGTGACCCAAGCAACATTGATGCCCTCAACCGACTCGCCTACGCCTACTTGAGACTCGGTGAAGCTGCAAAAGCCAAACGATATTACCAAAAAGTTCTCACATTAGATCCGTACAATCAAATTGCAAGCAAAAATCTCAAAAAGCCTTCTACTCCGAAACGAAAAGGTCACCCGTCAACCAATGGCCAGGTATCTCCTCTGATGTTTTTGGAAGAACCAGGCAAAACGAAAATCGTTGCCCTCGTGAACTTGGCTCCGCTGCGCGCTCTTTCTACATTAAACGCAGGACAAGAGGTTTTTTTGAAAGCAAAAAAACATTGCGTGGAAATTCGCGATGGCGATGGCACATATTTGGGAGCGCTCCCTGATGACCTCTCGTTTAAGCTTATTAAATTTATTGGCGGTGGGAATCAATATACCGCGGTGATAAAAAGTATTGGCAAAAATCAACTTATTCTACTTCTTCGAGAAGTTGCCCGCGGCAGACGATTTGCCCACCAACCGTCATTCATCACTTCTGTAAGCTATATTTCCTCTGCTTCTTCACAAGGAGAAGCCCCAGATACCACTCCCACTGGCGAAGAGTCGGAAGAAGGAACCACCGAAGAGACTCCCCCAGCACAATAATAAAAGTGGAACTATACGTATTCGTAAGAATAAAACAAACCGCACCACAACATAAATTGACCCTCAAAGGACATGATCGTGCCGTATGCACGATGAATTGACACGACCATGTCTATTCCTCGAAATTACGGTAGCGTTTGCCAGACTAATGGCATCCGAATGTATACGGTGCCATCAGCATCAATGGTGGTGGGGAAATTGAAGCCTTCTAGCGGCAAGAACCCGCTGCAAGGAGCTAGGTTGCATCCGAAGTAGGCTTTCTTTACGTCCACGTCATGCCAGCTGATCTGGACCCAGTTAGGTCCTGTCTGAAAGTAGAAATGGTCCCCATAGGGATTTATAGGGTCCAACACCATCTGGATGCGCGGTGGTATCCACCGAGATGGTATCCGCTGGAATGGTGGTATTACTACTTCTCTTACCGGCACCAGAAACGATGCTACAATGAAGATTGCAATGAGGCTTAGTCCGATCAGTATCCATTTTTTCATAGTCCCTCCATTTCATCGTGCACACAGAACATACAAAGATTCTATGCTCAATGTGCACGATGAACGTTAAGTAGTTGTAGTGCGGTTTGTTAATGTGCAAAAAGATAAAAACCCTCAATAAACGCAGCGAAAAGCGTTTCAGGGAATGTAGCGAAGTATAGCATACAAATGAGGAAATCAAAAAATGTAGTACCGCCAGCGAGACGACATGGGAACCGGTTTGTATGCCTCGTTTTTTACTTTTTTGCTGGAAAGGGCAAAAAGCGAGATTGATAGGACGTTCCGATTCGTAAGATGAGATCTGCACGCTTTGAAGCATCCTCAATAACGCGCGTTTGGCAATCATAGATGTGGACAATCACCCAAGCGGTGATACTGGATAATTCTTTTTTCCCTCCCGTCATCGTACAACGAGCAAGTTCCGGACTATCGTTACCTACAGCAACCACCCGTACCCCCAGGTGAGAGAGAAGCCTCCCTACTTTGGTCCCCAACGACGGACTTTGCGTGGTATTAAAAACGGCAACCGTATACCCTTCTTTTCGGATGCGTTGGTCTTCAAAAAGCGGCCCAACTTTTTGGTCTAACCGGTCTTTATCTACCACATGAATCATCGATCCATCCGGAATAGACTGCTCGATCAAGATTCTTCCTTGCAAAAGATCAATGGTTCGGATATTTTCAGGGGGTATTCGGCCCACAGCCCATGCAAAAGAAAAAAATGAAGAAAAAGGCATATTTGATATATATTTTCCAGTAAAAAATGAAGGGATGGTAGACAATGCAAACGTTTTGCCTACCAAAGAACGTGCGTCTTTTTTTCCAAGCAGTTCACGACGCTTGAGGTAATACGGGACAGGAGTTCCTAATAATTCTTCTATGCTCTCAGACATGAGTATTCCCTCTTTTCTATCGATAGCACCTAACTTCCACAAAGCATCTAACGAGTACTGCCCATAGCCATGAGTACCATCAATAACCGTATCGGAAGGCAGAGAAACGAGAATCAGCGTATTGGTGGTTCTATCCCACGATGCAACGGTCACCGGATCGCTCACCAAAACCACCGTCATGCGGGAACGATCGGCACCAGAACCACGAAAAAATACACCAAAGATGGCGACAGCACCAATGAGAATAAAGAAAAATATTAAAATCCACTTCCTCGCCCTCCCATGACGATTTGACCCGCGTCTTTCCATGAATCTCACCACTCTTTCTTTCCTTTTTTGATAATCTCGACGGCAGGAAGCTGCCACGAAGAAGAATTACTCATCTGTTTTTGCGCTTTTTTCTCAAGCGCTTGCTTTTTGAGCTTCTTTTTGTCTCCTTTGTATAAATCACCAAATCCCGGCATAGTCACCTCCTTTAGAAACAGTTTTCAAATTCTTATTTGGAAGTACTGTTTCTTAAGCCCTGCCGTAGTCCCGCCAAGCGGGACGAAGGCGGGCTACCTTTATCTATTGTAAAGCCATTGGTTTTTTAGTTCAAGAAGTGTCCCTTGTGTAATGGCATGCCGAATTTCACGCATCAATTGCTGCACAAAATGGAGATTATGGATCGTGGCCAAACGATAAACCAAAAGTTCTCGTACACGAAAAAGATGACGAAGGTACGCGCGGGAGAAATATTGACAAGTGTAGCATGTACAAGCAGGATCAATGGGCTTGGCATCCTGCGCAAACTCTTTTTTATTAATATCAAGTTCATATCTTTTTATTGGATCATTGGATAATTGGCTTATTGGATTATTCCTCCTGACAAGGAGGCGGCCCATGCGTGCAAGACGAGTAGGCTGTACGCAGTCGAATGTATCCATCCCCCGTTCAACAAGTGCGAAAATATCATCAATCTCCCCTACTCCCAACAAATGCCGCGGCTTATCAGGAAGAAGCAAAGGAGTAACCCAATCGAGGACGTTGATCATTTCTGCTTTGCTTTCTCCGACGGCAACACCGCCAATAGCAATACCATCAAAATTCAAAGAACAAATAAACTTGGCAGACTCTTTTCGCAAATCTTCAAACGTGCTGCCTTGTATAGAACCATAGAGTGCCTGATACACGTTCGGATTCACCTCCGAGGTGAAGATTTTGACACCTCGGAGGTGTTGGGTTGCGTAAAATTTTTGATGCGCTTCTAAACTTTCTTTCGCCCACCTATGGGTTCGCTCCATAGATTTTTTCGCTTGTGCATACGTCACGGGATACGGCGGACAATCGTCAAAGGCAATATGCATGTCTGCTCCCAGCTGCCATTGTAAATCCATACTCAATTCTGGCGTAAACATATGTTTTGTTCCATCCCAGTGAGATCGAAACTCAACGCCTTCGTCGGTGATTTTTACCAATTGAGGATTAGCCGCGGGAAGCAAAGAAATTTTGTCCAGCTTCACTTTCTCATGGACACTAAGATTATGGTCTGTAGTAAACGAAACTGAAGATGGATCTAAATTTTTTTGCGACCCAAGCGGCATCGCGTATTTCTGTCGTGCCAATGAAAATACCTGGAATCCCCCACTATCCGTCATCAGTGGTCCATCCCATCCGATAAATTTGTGAAGCCCACCGAATTTGCCAATCACGTCCATCCCCGGTCGCAAATACATGTGATAGGTGTTGACGAAAAACACATCAACACCAAGTTCCTTGAGTTCATCTGGACTTAAGGATTTTACCGACCCTTGTGTCCCCACCGGCACAAACGCAGGAGTCTCAATGTCTCCATGCGGCGTATGAACGATTCCCAACCGGGCTTTTGTTTTCATATCCTTATGAAGTAATTCGTATCGAAACTGCGCCATAAAAGTACATTTTACCATGAAATTATGCTACACTACCTCCTGATTCTGCGGTGGGGACCAGCAAGAGGAAAAAGACATGGATATTGACGAAGATGTCATACATCGGGTCTATCGTACAATGCCTCCTTGCAGTTATACTGCTCGAGGCGATCAGGAGGAGCCTGACACACCTCGGAAAAAATGTGCTGCACCAACAGGCGCACAAACGGAAATCTGCATAACTCGCTCGTCCGAGTTCCCCACCGGAGATTTCTTTTTCGACCACGCTCAAGTCAATCTTGAATAGGAACGCCCAACTTGAGGCGGGCAAGAAGACTATTTCCGCAATGTGTTCAATAAATCGCTTGGCTCTACACGCCGGATGCCGAGTTTATCAAAGTCGTGATCATAGGAAAGCATTGCTGCCTGACCACTCTGAAGCAGAACGGATGATGCCAACAGACAATCGGCAAACTTTACGTTGTATTCTTCATATAACTGTGTCGCGCGTACCACGGAAAGATCATCTAGCATCTTAAGATTGGATATCGATACCATGCTTTTTGTTGCTTGGACAACCCGAGGCTTTTTAAATCGATAAAAAGAGGTTAACACGAAGGTGACTTCTGCGAGGACAAGCGTTGGAATGTAGGCCATAATCCGCCTCTCTGTTATGCCCTGCAACACACGCATGCTGTCTTTCCATTTCCGTTCATCATCTCGCACAAAAAGACGGAGGAAAATGTTGGAGTCAACGAGTACCCATGCGTGACTATTCTGTACGCCCATAATGCCGTTCAAAATAATCGCGTGTTTTCACTACGTCGACCTTCCGTCTTTTCCCTCTGGGCACGAACGTACCCGCGAGATCAAAAATCGACTTCGGCTGATGAATTTTCAGCGTTTTCTGCTTTCGTTCCAAGCTAAGCAATACTCTCCCGGGTTTTTTCAACCCTAAGGCTTTTCGTATCTCCCTCGGGATGGTCATCTGCCATTTTGAAGTAATAGACGTAGGAATCATCATATACACCTATCATATATATGTATTACATACGTGTCAAGTAATACATTCTTAGAACGTAATACGTTTTAGCCCAAAACAAAACCCCCTTCCATAGATCCATTTTAATATTGTTCTATTATTCTCTTCATATCATCGGGTATCGGGGATTCGATGGCAACTTCCTTTCCGGTAGTAGGATGGCGAAATGAAATTTTCCATGCATGAAGCATGACTCGCGGCGCCCATTTTCGGTCATTCCTGCTCGTTTTTCTCCCTGCATAGAGGAAGTCACTGAGAATCGGGTGATTGACGTATTTTAGGTGCACGCGAATTTGATGCGTGCGGCCAGTTTCGGGATAAAGTTCGACTAACGATACAAGTAAATTCCGGGAATCCTTTGGATTCCCGGAATTGCCGCTGACAGATAACGATTTGACAACACGATAGCGCGTCACTGCTTCTTTTCCTCCCGGCACAATACCGAAGCGCTCTCGATTCCATGGCAGTCTCCCCACTGGCGCTCTGATTTCTCCTTCTGCCGGCACGAGTTTTCCATGGACAATAGCAAGATAGGTCTTTTTGACGATACGCTCTTTAAACTGACGCTGAAGTTCAATAAATGCAGCTGGGTTTTTGGCAATCAAAAGTATTCCTGACGTTTCTTTATCGATTCGATGGACAATCCCCGCCCGAGAAATAAAATCTTGCTCACTTTGCATCGTCATGCTGGCTTGTCCAGCATCTCTCTGGGATTCTGGACGCGCCCTTTGGGCTTGCCAGAATGACGAAGGAAAACGGTTTTCCATCCACTCTTGCACCGTCTCGCCTTTGACAGACTCGGCACGATTGACCACCACGCCGGGAAGCTTATTTACTACCAGAAAATCATCATCCTCGTATAAAATGGGAAGTTCCATGAATGGAATCAAGCATGTCGTTTAGAAAATTTTGTATAGATTGCTTCTATAACGCGACGAACCATTGGCCGAAACTTTTCTCTCCCTCCACCACGAACGTAGAGCGCACCCAAAGATTGCCCAAATATGGCAATAAGTATCCACTGATTGATGCTGAAACGAAAAAAGTAAACACCAGTCTCTTTGGCAAATTCAATGATGAACATAAAAACACTAAAAGCCAAAAAAAACCAAACTCCCACTAAACCAAATGGCCATTTGCCAATTTCAGCCTTTTTCTGTAAGAGGAAAACGACGATCAGAACCAAAACCAACGCAAGTATTTCATACAACTGAACTGGATGTCGCCTCCCCACATGCCCAAGATAAAAAATACTCCACGGACCTGCAAACGTCCTCCCCACCTCAGTTCCATCTAAAAGCGACCCAATCTCTCCAAAAATAAGCGAGAGAGGAAGGGAAACCGCCCAGGCATCCAGCACATACGCTAAACGCACTTTATACCGCCGACTTAAGTACACCGATGTCCCCAAAGCGCCGATGAGTCCTCCATACAACGAAAACCCTGGCTGGACCCAAAACGCAGCAACTTTGATGAGATTATCAGAAAATAATGCAGGATTTAAGAGAACAAATACTGCTCGCGAAGAAAAAAGAGACACCAGGGTACTGTAAAAGGTGAGGTCAAAAATTCGCTGTTCAGCAACACCCATGTTTCGCAAAAGCTTCCAAAAAACAAAAGAAAACACGAGCCATGCGATCACTAAAAAAACACTCAGACTAAAAAGAGGGACACCAGCAATAGAAAATAAAATGGGATGCATACTACGTTTTATTATACCGTATTCTGTATACCCCGTAAGCAGAGATGATAATCCCCACCCCCATGAGCACCTTTCCTACGCCTATGGTATCAGCTAACACTCCACCAATGGCGACGGGCAAAATACCTACGCCCCCTACAACCGCAACGAGAATTCCATAAATTCGTCCGCGCATCGCTCCTTCTGCTTTCTTTTGAAGAATGCTATTGGCAGGAACGTCCAAAAGACTATTGGCAAGACCCAAAAGGAAAAACAAAAAGAGCGCAAGCGGTATAACCACCGCATGACTAAACAATGAGCTTCCTCGTTCTAATCGCAACATCCAGGAAATGAGAACCAAAATTACTCCAGCACTCATCACTCCTGTGTTAATAAGTGTGGTATTTTTGAATCGAAAGCCATAGGCACCAATCCAAAGAGCTCCAAGAAGAATTCCCACCACCGCTGGCCCTAAAACAATAACGGATACATCGCGTACATCAATTTCCAGTACCCGGTCAGCAAATCCCGGCCCCAACGTCCCCAAAATTGCCAACACGACTTGTGTGCCGGAAAGGAGCAAGATCGCCTCAGAAAGGGATCGAGAATGAAAAACCGCAGCAAGACCTTCTTGGAGACTTTGTATGGTCCGACGAACCAGATACAGAAAATTGTGCGAGAGAGCTCGGGTAAGTCCTTGCACATTTTCCTCTTGTACGGCAATCCGCGCGGTACTTGCCGCTGCCAAAAGATAGATGATGCTTATAAGGAAAAATGTCAGATGCGATCCAAAAAGACGAAGTGCGGGTCCCGCAAAAATAAACCCCAACGACATGCTGCTATAAAAAGTGAATGAAAAAACACTATTGGCAGAAACCAATAAGCGCTCTGGAACCAGTCGAGGAATGAGCGGTGCTTCTGCAGGTACGTAAAACTGCGTGATGATGGCATTAATAAACGCAATTGCATAAATAGCAACCAAGTTGTGAGAAAAGAACAAAAGTCCCAACACCAACACAGCACGGATAATACTGGTTATCGAAAGCACCGATCGTTTATCCAAACGATCCACGGCTACCCCTGCGAGCATACCAAAAATAAGCGATGGGATGCTGTAGGCTAAAAACAATCCGGATACCGCCATATTGGTCCCGGTAATCTGGTAGGCACGAATGGCCAAAACAAAGAGCATCATGTTGGTCGCAAACTGCGCACCAATTTGCCCCAACCACAAAAAACGAAAGCCAGGAATTGCGAGCACTTGCACCACATTGTTATTTTGTTTCATAGTAATGTACAATAGAAAGAATGTTAGCAACGGTTCATGCCCTGGTGGGCGGCGCTATTGCCAGTAAAGTACCGGATCCGACAACAGGCGCCGCTCTTATCGTTACTTCTCATCTTATCATGGACTGTATTCCCCATTGGGATTTCGGTACCCACTGGAGAAAGCGACCCAAGTATATCACAGGAATCATCTCTATTGCCGATACACTCATAGGAATAACCGTAGCATATATGGTATTTGGCGGGAAGGTGGCAACTCCATATCTTGCCATTGCCATCATCCTTTCCGTTTTACCGGATTGGCTAGAAACCCCGTGGTACATTTTTTTTGCCAATGCAAAAAAACACAAACCGGCCAAAACTGCCGGTTTTTTAGAAAAATTCGCCTTCCACATCTACAAACTAGAGAGCATCTTTCACAGCAAAACAGAATTTCCGCTGGGACTTATAACCCAGGTGGTGACGCTTGCTTTTTTTCTCTTATTACTGAAGTAAGTAAATGACTGTTGCGGGAAGCCAGAAAAATTTTGTCCGGATTCATTTTGCGAGCGCCGATGAGCATCGGTAGCGGTTGGATATTTTTCGCGAGAGAAACTGAAGCCCGGATCTAAATTTTTACTGGCGACCTCAGCAACACTAAAATCTTTTTACCCTGATGAGTCCGGAGCACGGAACGACTTCAACTCCTCGTTTTTCCAGTTCGTCAAGAAATAAATTCATCCCCAAACTATCAGAACTCATGTGCCCTGCTACCACCATATTCATGTGATTTTTCTGGCATTCTTTGCGATGGTCTTCCCCGGCATGCATAGCAATAATTGTTCCCACTCCAGCTATTGCTAGCTTTTCATACACCATATGTGAAGACTCGGTACCACCAGTTATTTCAATGGGCGCCACTTTACCCGCACGATTTTTCTCTAACCCACAAAAGATAATGGGGCCAGCTTTCCCCTTCGTTGCCTCTTTGTATTCGGGCACTTCTTTAAGGATTTTCATGATGTCTCCAACGGTTTCTGGTACATTTTTTTCAAAAAGCTTCTCCAAAAAATCATAAACGAGGTTGTCCGTGATGGTATGCGTGCACATGATGGCGAGGTTAAGGAGACGGGCCGCATCCACGGCTTGATTGTGATTTCGTGGACTAAATAACCGCTGTACTTCACTAATCCGATCGTGCATGAGGCCTTCGGCAACGTTTATAGGGACGCCGTATTTTGCCATCAAGTCCGCCTGAAGATCCATGACTTCGTGAAGGGCGGCATACGGGGCTCCTACCGGGTGATGGGCCATCAGAAGATCAATCGTCTTTTTATGTTTTTGATTGAGAACATCAGCCAAAACAACTTCCGCAGAAGTAATGTCGATACCCGCAAGCACCTTATCTACTTTCAATGATGGATCACCCAAAAGTACGCGAGAATCGCTGTAAGGATTCGTCAGGTCTTCACGATCAAATTCTGCTTTTTTGGATGCGGGAAGCTCATCATACTCGGCTTTCCTGCGGGCTAGCATTTTTTTCACTCCCGCCTCCCCTCGCGGATCCGCTTTTGTCCCCATTTCCACTGCGAGCTTATAAATTTGTTCAAGAGTCATCATGTTAAGGCAATTGATCTTTAATAATCTTGCAGGGATTTTACTTTTATTTGTTTTGATTTTCCCTGATGTTTCAGATCTTCCGTTACCAAAGTCGCATTGTATTGTTTTGCAACAGCTAAAAATGAAGCATCATAATAAGTAATTCCTAAATTTTGAGCAAGCATAAAAGTATTACATGCTAGCTCTTTGTTTTCCGGTATAAAATTGATGGGCAATGAATAGAAGATGTGAAATAAATGCTCAATATTTCGGGTTGTTATTTTTTTACCGTAAAGCAACACATTTCCAATTTCATACTTCACAAGCTCAGGAGCCCAGAGTTCAACTCGATAATTTTTTGCATCCTCTAAAATTTTATCTGCTTTATCGATATATTTTTCATTATCTTGATTTAACCATTTTACTACAACCGATGTGTCTATAACGAGAGGCATCATGTCAGTGAGAGAGGCGGTCTTGTTGAATAAATTTTAAAGCACTTCCTTTTCCTTTTCCATGGATAGATCGAGCTTTTTTTATGCCTTTCCATATCTTGTCCCAGTCTACGCGCTGTACATGAGGTTTAATAATGATTTCATCGGCTTTTACCACAGAAATCGAAACCGCAGACATGGGAGTTATCCAGCCCACCATTTTCCTAATGGAGTCAGGAATTGTTAATTGACCGCGGTCACGAATAATACTCACAACATTCATATTTTCAGAATATCAGATTTTCAGAATCCTGTCAAGCTTAGTGCCGAGGGATGGGGTCGAACCGTCACCCCGCCCAGGGCGGGACAGGTTTTTGACCCGCCTGCCAAAGCTGTGCCAGAGGAGGGACTCGAACCCTCACGGTGAGTGAACACCACGAGTTTTTGAGACTCGCCTGTATACCGATTTCAGCACTCTGGCATGCGTCGGGCAGGAACCTGCGCCTTCCGTCATGAATATTTATACCACGTTTGAGGGTAAAAATCCAATCTAAAATCTAAACAACTCCCCCTACTCCATTATCGCTCTGTTACTATGTTTTAAAACATAGTAACATGTACAAAAATCCAACTTACATCAAAGTTTCTCGCGGTCGAGTATCTTTCGGTACGTCGGGATGAAGCTGTCGATGAAGTGAAAAGAACTGCTTCAGAAACTTCTCCAATCCTTCTTTGAGCTCCTGCCACTCCCGTTGATTCTGAAATTTTTCCAAAACAATCCGATATCCATTCCCCTTATGCTTTAACCAATAATTGACGGTATTAACGGTCGACAAGCTTGTTTTCATAATCGTGTGAACCGTGCGCTGATCGTATCCTCGATCCAAAAGAATAGCAATTGCCAATCGTTTTCCCAACATAACCTTCTCTGTAGGCGTCAGAAGATCATCCAGAAATGCCGAAACTTCTCCTTCCGTCCGAAGATCAGCAAAAGCCTTACGGATAACCGCATGCATCTGTTGTTCAAGCGCTTTCGGCAATGGCATCCGCGATATCTGCGTCATATATATATGTTACTATGTTTTAAAACATGATAACAATATTACTGTATCCCATCATCTCTTGTATCGTCAATACGTAAAATGAATTCAATCCCCCTCACTCCAAAAAAACCTCCTTAGGAAAAAGAGATAAGCATGACACCAAAAACCATGATGATAGTGGGGATAATCCGCGTCTTTATGTGCTCACCAAAAAAAAGCCACCCCAAAATCGACGAGAATACTATGCTCATCCGTTTAAGAGAAATGACAAACACCACCAATGAAAGGCTCTGGGC
>OBEQ010319751.1_pt1 | contig 15632 bp, 10 predicted proteins | sample 1670901 | NCBI WGS metagenome assembly OBEQ01 (sample SAMEA104232315, study PRJEB22302) | groundwater metagenome | biome: forest; feature: aquifer; material: groundwater | place: USA | collected 2011-08-07 | depth 5.4 m | reverse complement strand
TCCGCTACTAAAATCAAAGAGTTTTTCTCCTCAATCTTTGGAAAATCAGCGATGCCCAAAGAGTAACCGGATTTTGTAACATAACGATAACCGAGATTTTTTAGTTCATCCAAAAAGTGAGCAGTTGTTTCTTGACCATAACATTCCAAACAGAAACGAATAACTTCGGCCATTTTCTTTACAGTAATAACTTCGTTGTAATAGGCAATTTTATCCGGTAAAATTTCATTGAACAAAATACGTCCTAGAGAAGTCTCAACCATTTTATTTGTTCCTTCTGGAAACTTACTCAATTCGGTTTCGTTAAAACGCACTTTAATCCTTTTGTGTAATGTAATAACGCGACATTTATAAGCCAACTTCGCATCTTTGGTAGATGAAAAATATTTGGTTACCGGTTCAGTATCGTCACTGTGATAATTGGTAAGATAAAAACAACCCAAAGCGATATCCTGTTTAGGAGTAATCACCGGTTGACCAGTCGCTGGTTTCAATAAATTCTTTTCTGAAGCCATCAAATTTTCTGCCTCCCAACGAGCTTCAGCAGTCAAAGGAAGATGCACAGCCATCTGATCACCGTCAAAATCGGCATTAAAAGCAGTACAACAAAGTGGATGCAATTGGATAGCTTTACCTTCAACTAGACGAGGATGAAAAGCCTGAATACCAAGACGATGCAAAGTCGGCGCACGATTCAAAAATACACGAGTATTCTGAGTTAGTTCTTCCAAAATATCCCATACTTCATCGTGTTCTGCTTCGATATATCGACTAGCACTGCGAACGTTGTGAGCCAGTTCACGACGAATAATTTCGCCCATGATAAATGGTTTGAAAAGTTCCAGCGCCATGCGTTTTGGCAAACCACATTCGTCAATATTCAATTGTGGACCAACGACGATAACCGAACGTCCAGAATAATCTACGCGTTTACCGAGCAAATTCTGACGGAAACGACCTTGTTTACCTTTCAAAATATCAGCAAGTGAACGTAATTGACGTTTTTGACCAGTAGCGGCCAAAACAGTTTTGGCATGACGAGCATTATTATCAATCAAGGCATCAACCGCTTCCTGCAACATGCGTTTTTCATTACGACAAATAACTTCTGGAGCATCAAGATCCAAAAGACGACGCAAACGATTGTTGCGGTTGATCACACGACGATACAAATCATTCAAATCGGAAGTAGCAAAACGTCCACCATCGAGCGCCACCATCGGACGCAAATCTGGAGGAATAACTGGGATACATTTCATTATGGTCCACTCTGGTCGAATTTTGTTCACCATCAAACTGTTGAGCAGTTTATGACGACGAGTCAAGCGTTCCAATTTCGCACCTTTGGAGGTTGTCTGTTCGTCCAAAATTTGTTTGATAGTTTCTGGAATATTTATTCTCTCCAGCAAATTATAAACCGCCTCCGCACCAATCCCAGCTTCAAACAAATGTCCGAAACGCAAGGATAATTCCTGATAATGATTTTCAGATAAAATTTTCAAAACTTGTAATTCTTTTAATTCTTTATCAGCAGCTACAAAATCTTGTTCCAAAGCTTGTTGTTTGCGATCAGTCTCATGTTGAATTTTTTCCAAAAATTCAGCGCCCAATTTTTGATCATTAGCTTTTTTGATTTCCACCTCGGCTTCATGTTCTATCTGTTTCTTTTTGGATTTGTATTCCTGACGCATCTGATCACTGGCTTTATGTTTTCCTTCTTCATCAACATGAGAAATAATAAAAGCCGCAAAATAAATTACTTTTTCCAAAGCTTGAACCGGTACATCCAAAATCAAACCGACTTTGGAAGGTACACTACGCAAGAACCAAATATGAGCGACTGGAGCGGCCAATTCGATATGACCCATACGTTCACGACGAACCAATGAAGTGGTAACTTCTACCCCACATTTATCACAGACAATTCCTTTATAACGAATTTTTTTATATTTTCCACAGTAACATTCCCAATCTTTGGTCGGCCCAAAAATTTCTTCCGCAAACAAACCACCTTTTTCCGGTTTTTGAGTGCGGTAGTTAATGGTCTCCGGTTTGTTTACCTCACCAAAAGACCAAGCACGAATAGTTTCAGGTGATGCGAGGCGCAGACGAATCGCATCGAAGTTTGCACTTTTAGTTGAATCTCGGTTCATAAGAGAAAAAATTATTTATTAGAAGTTGCTTGATGACTATCCAAATCATTCAAAGCGTTTTCATTTTTCTTATTTTGTTTTTGTTCTTCAGCTGCAACTTCTTCTACATTCTCATATTCACCTGATTCATTTTTCTTTAACAATTCTACTTCCAAACCAAGACCCTTAATTTCACGCACCAATACGTTGAAGGATTCTGGAATATTTACACGAGTAATTTCTTCACCTTTAATAATCGCTTCATAAGCTTTGGAGCGACCTGGGACATCGTCGGATTTGATAGTCAAAATTTCTTGCAAAGTATGAGCAGCACCATAAGCTTCCAATGCCCAAACTTCCATCTCACCAAATCTCTGTCCACCAAATTGAGCTTTACCACCAAGAGGCTGTTGGGTGATCAAACTATATGGACCAATACTACGTTGATGAATTTTATCTTCCACCATATGGTTCAACTTCAACATGTAGTTGTAACCAATGGTAGTTTTGTGATCAAAAGGTTCACCGGTACGGCCATCATATAGTTGAGCTTGGCCAGAAACTGGTAGACCGGCTTTTTTCAATTCTTCGTAAATTTGTTCTTCAGTCACACCATTTAAAACCGGAGTAGCCACTTTGTAACCCAAAGCATTGGCCGCTAGACCAAGATGAGTTTCCAAAAGTTGACCCAAGTTCATACGAGAGATAACACCAAGAGGTGACAAAACGATATCGATTGGAGTACCGTCTTCCAAAAATGGTAAATCTTCAGAGGGTACAATCTTTGAAATAACACCTTTGTTTCCATGACGACCAGCCATTTTATCACCCACTTGAATTTTGCGCATATCCGCCACAGTAATTTGTACTTCTTTGATAACTCCTGGCTCCAATTTATCGCCGGCTTCTTCTGAAAATACTTGAATTCCAATCACTTTTCCATGTTCACCATGTTCAAGATATAAAGAAGAATCACGAACATCGCGAGCTTTTTCTCCAAAGATAGCGCGCAATAATCTTTCTTCTGCAGACAATTCAGTTTCACCTTTTGGCGTAATTTTTCCTACCAAAATATCACCGGATTTTACTTCAGCACCGACACGAACGATACCTTCGGAATCGAGATTTTTTAATTTTTCTTCAGAAACATTTGGGATATCTGAAGTTACTACTTCTGGCCCAAGTTTGGTTTCACGTACATCGATTGTATAATCTTCAATATGAATAGAAGTATACCGATCTTTTTGTACTACGCGTTCAGATACAATAATTGCATCTTCGTAGTTGAAACCATCCCAAGCCATATAGGCAACTAATACATTTTGACCAAGAGCCAATTCATCTTCTGCAATACTTGGACCATTACTCAAAAATTCACCTTTTTTTACTTTTTGACCAACCGCTACTGTTGGATGTTGATTGATACAAGTAGCCGCATTGGCACGAACAAATTTGTTTAGGTTATAAGTATAATTTTCTTTTTTACCTTTCAATACTATATGAGCACCATCACATTCAACGATCTCACCATCTTCATCGGCGATTGCCACCTGACCGGAATATACTGCCGCCTCATGTTCTACGCCAGTACCAACCAATGGAGGTTCTGGACGAATACAAGGCACAGCCTGACGCTGCATGTTTGTGCCCATCAAAGCGCGAGTAGCATCATCATGTTCCAAAAATGGAATACAAGAAGTAGCAATACTCACAATCTGAGCCGAAGAAACGTCAATAAATTCTAGTTCAATAGTTTTAGCAACACCTGGTTTGGAATTTACACGAGCCGGTACATAATCTTCTAGAAAATAACCATCATCATCTGTTTTTGTTTTTGCTGAAGCAGTAATATATTTTTCTTCTTTAAAAGCACTCAAATATACCACTTCATTGGTAACGCGTGGTTTCACAGTAATGACTGCAACTTTTTCTTTGGATAATTTAGCTGCAATTTCTTTGGTAATTTTGGTACCATCTTTTACCTCTCCGACATCACCACGTAAAATTTCACCTTCGGTGAGGGAAGCATCATTTTTTACTTCACGCAAAACTTTACGATAAGCAGTTTCTATAAAACCAAATTCATTGATACGAGCAAAACTGGAAAGGTGATTCACCAAACCAATATTCGGACCTTCCGGAGTAGCAATCGGACAAATACGACCGTAATGAGTAGTATGTACGTCACGCACTTCAAAACTAGCGCGATCACGAGACAAACCACCAGGACCCAAAGCGGACAAACGACGTTTGTGTTCAAGTTCAGAAAGTGGATTATGTTGATCCATGAATTGTGACATTTGTGAACTCATAAAAAATTCACGAATAGCACTCATTACTGGACGAGCATTGATAACTTTGTTTGGCACCAACTGTTCTACATCATAAGTGCTCATACGATCCTTCACGATACGTTCCATACGAGCCAAACCAACCCGGAAACGATTTTGTACCAATTCACCAACCGCACGAATACGACGATTGCCTAGATGATCAACATCATCCGGTTCTTCTTGAGTAACATTTAAACGAATAATTTCTTTGATTACCGCCAATAATTTTTCAGTAGACAACACGCGATTTTCTTTGTTGTCATAATCTTCCGATTTGGAAGGTAAATCAAATTTTGTATTGAATTTATAAACACCAACGCGACCCAAATCATATCTTTCAAAATTGAAGAACATGGAGTGGATCAAACCTTTGGCATTTTCAGCCGTTGCCAAATCACCAGGACGAATACGTTTATAAACTTCAATCAAACCTTCATCCATATTTTTGGCTAAATCTTTTTTCAAAGTAGCGTCGATATAGTCGATAGTAGGATGATTGTTTACATCTTTAAAATAATTGCGAATTTTATCTTCATCATCAAAACCAAATGCTTTTAAAAGAGAAGTAATCGCTACTTTACGTTTGCGATCTACCTTTACCCAGATGGCATTATTGATATCAGTTTCAATTTCTAGCCAAGCACCACGATTTGGAATAACTTTGGCACCATAATAACGACGTCCGCGCTCACTTTGAGCAGTAAAAAAAGCGCCAGCACTACGGATGAGCTGAGACACGATGACACGTTCGATGCCATTCACGATGAAAGTTCCGCGATTGGTCATCATCGGCACATCGCCCAAATAAATTTCTTGAGATTTTGTACTACCAGTTGCTTTGTTAGTCAAACGGGCAGTGATACGTAGAGGAGCTTCAAAAGTGACATTGCGTTTTTTGCAAGTCATTTCATCAAAACGAGGTTCATCTAAATAATAGTTTTCAAAATATAATTCCAAATTTCTTCCGGAGAAATCAGTAATTGGAGAAACTTCTTCAAACAATTCTTTTATACCATTTTTTATAAACCAATTATACGAATCCAATTGCAATTCAATTAAGTTTGGCAATGGGATAGTATTTTTTACTTTCGTAAAAAACTTTCTATCTTTTTCCTTGAGTGCTTGGCGTTTGAATACAGGCATAAGGTGAAGTTTTTAAATAAATTTTTTATAAAAAATTGATTGAGGAAAAATTTAAACAAAAAAAGTGCCAAAAAAATAGGCTTTTATGGCTTTTTCGTTATATTTTAGCGGAAAACGGCAAGGTTAGCATGATAAATTTTTTATTGAATTACCTTGCAAGTAGCTATTTTACCAAGTTGGAAAATACCACTTTTTTGCTTTGTTGAGCGTTTTTTTGTATTGCGTTGCCTTTTTATGAAAGCGGATAAATAATAATATAAAAATGAAGTTTTGTCAAATGAAGCGAGTTGTGATTAAAATGTCAAGCTTTTTGACTGTTTTTGGCTAATATAAAAGAAAAAAGACTAGTTTTAACAAATTTTAATAAATAGTTATCCACACTTATAAAATCTCTCCATCTCTATTTTCTGTTTCAGTTTTGTCTATTATATACACATCCGCTCCGTATTCATCTTGTCCAACAAGTTTTGCTTCCTTTTTAAGGATTGACTCAAATGGTTTACAGGCAAAACAACCTTCTTCGCCATTTGGACATTTAAAACGATTCAATTGCCTGGCCAATTTCATCTGTTTAGCAATCTCCAAGATCTTTTTTTCTGCCTCTACCAAATCCGGTAAAGGTTTTTCAGTGAGATTGTCATTTTCTGCCAGATACCAATAACTCGCTTTAGTGGTTTTTCTTTTTTGACATTTCCCAACTAACAAACTATATATAGGCAACTGTAATGAACTTTCTTCCTCTTGAATTTTTCCGGTTTTAAAATCTATAATATGGACACTGTCGGTATCTGGAAGATATTCTAACCAATCTACTTTACCACACAAAATAATATTATCTTCTTCAGATAACCAATAGTAAGGCAAGTCCATCTGAATTTTTACCGAGAGATTATTTATCGGACCAGGATGATTATATACGCGTGCGAGCATGTCGAGTCCGCGTTTTTTATAGCCATATTCAGTATCATCATTGGTAAATCCACCTTTTTCTCCTTTTAATTTTGCCCATGCTCGTTCAAATTTAGTTGGCAGAGGTTCGCTAAAACGACTACCGCGGGCCAACTGCGAAAGTGATTCCAATACTTCATGCACACTCTGCCCCAACGCCAAAGCCGGCGACATTATTTTTATTTTATGTTTTGTAGCCGGATCACGATAAACATTTTTTAAAAAATAAGCGCGTGGACATTTCAAAAAATCCGATATCGAAGTATGTGAAACCCACACGGCTGTGTATTTATCTGCGGGCATAAAAATTATTTTGAAGTTTAGATTTTAATAATATCACAATTTAATATTTACAACAAACAAAATACCACACTTATAGTAGGGTATTTAAAACTGTCATCTTGTGATTTAATTGGCTTTTTCCGTTTCTTCAGATTTAAGCAATTGGGCAATCATTTCTAAACTGTAATTCATGCTCGTTACATCAGTATTTCCCACTTTTTTTCCAGTATCAATTTTTGTAGTAGTAAGTTCTATCTTTCCATTTTTCACATCGTCTCTCAATCCTGAAAAAGCCTCAAATACATGTTCGATGCGACTTTTTAATTCCGGATCTTTAACCATTAATGCCTGTACTTCTTTAATTGTTATTCCAGATGTTCCGTCGTTATATTTACTTTCAACCAAATTTTTTAAAAGAGAAACGGATTTAAATAATTCATCGTCTGAATTTGCTCTTAGCCAAATTGAGTAATTTTTAAATGCATCCAAAGCCTTGGCTCTAGCCAATTTATTTGACATTTCCACCACATCCTTTGGAGTTTTTTCAGCTTCAAAAGAATCTATCTCCAATTTTCTATATTCTTTCAAAAGTTTATCTTGATTGGCTCCGAAATTATTGGCTTCGTCTTCCTTTTTCTTTTTCTCAGCTGCATCTTGTGCCGCACGCTCTTCTATTGCTGACTTTTTGCCTTTTTCTTGCCCGGCTTTCTGACCAGCTTCATAACCACTTTTTTGACCATCTTCATGACCAAGATGTGAACCTACTTGTTCTGCCCCCCCCAATAAACCTAACCCAATTAAACCTTTAGCAATTTTGCTTCTAAAAAAACCTTCTGCCATATATTTAAAATATAAATTTAGCTTAATTTAGCCAAATACATATTTATTATAGCACAAAAAACGCATTTTGTCAATCTGTATTTTTATAAAATTTATACCAAATTTAGACAAATAAAAATAATCCCGAATAGATCGAGATTATTTGTGCTCAGGGCGGGACTCGAACCCGCAAGCCTTGCGGCGAGAGATTTTAAGTCTCTTGCGTAGACCATTCCGCCACCTGAGCATAATTTACTTTTTCCTATTTCTACCCCTATGGGTTGATTGTAAACTATGACAATTAGGACATAAAATTCTTAAATTGTCAATCCTATTATCAGAATGTTCACCATTTATATGATCCAATTCTAATGGGACTCGACCGTCTTCTGATTTTTTAGCCCACCCACACAATTCACAACACGGTTTTTTTAACTTTTCTGCGTATAATCTTTTCTTTAATTTAAAACTTTGATAATTACTATTTTTAACCAATATTTCTTTTAAAGATTTTGGTGGATTTATTTGCATTTTCATACCTATATTCCAACCAATTCCTGTAAAATGCGAAATATCTATTTTATATTCCTTAAGAAACTTTTTTATTTGTGCATAATTTCCACCCGCTTCTTTTAGACCAAGCTTGTTTAAAACTTGACGCACGCTGGTAGTAGTGGGAACAATTTTTCTAAGTTGTGACTCTGTCCATTTTTTTGGTCTCATAATAAAGATATCATATCATAATAGCAGTCGCTTTACAATACACTATCTTACGTGGCTACCATTACACCACCTGGGCAATTTCTTTTCTCCACAGAGCTGCGAGCAGATCTGCATGTATTAATTTGCGAATCAAATCTAGAAAACGCCATTTCAAGATACCGAAGTATAGAGAAAATGGAGAGAGAATGTTTTCAGAATCCGATCCGATTGAAACATCAAATCTGTCGCAACTCTTTAGAGAAAAGCAATGTTCATTGTAGTTTTAAAATACTACTATGTCAAGTTTTTACAGATGTGAATAAAATTTTTCTTTTAATACACTACTAAACTTTTAATTCCTCTACACCTTCGTGCCAATTTATCCATCTGGCGGCTGTAAAAAAATAATCACTTAAACGGTTGAAATATTTATACAATTCTGGACGAACTTCTTTTTCTTTTCCTAGAGATACCAACACACGCTCAACTCGGCGACAAATAGTACGCGCATGATGCAAATGCGCGCCCGATAAATTTCCACCCGGTAAAATAAATCTGGTTAATTCCGGCAATTGCTCGGCATAGGCATCAATATTATTTTCTAACTCTTCAATTTCTTCTTCTCCAATTTTTACTATTTTAGAACTAAATTTAGTTTGCAACGAGGCAATTTCAGCACCAGTTTTAAAAAGATCACGCTGAATTTTTTTTAAAAACTCAACTGGTTCTTCCTCCCATAAATGTGCTACTACTTCACCCAATTTGGAATTGAGTTCATCTATCTCTCCAATCACCTGCAGAGAAATACAATCTTTAGTGACCCGCTGCCCACCAAGCAATGAAGACTCTCCGCTATCACCAGTTTTTGTATATATTTTAATCATATAGTTTTTTCATTTTAATACTAACAAAATAAAAAAATAAAAGCAAACAAAAAATCCCCCGACTGAGTCGAGGGATCCACTACAAGCTATTTTTAACTGCAACCGGTTGTACTTCCGCAATTGAGACACTTGTAGCAACTACCACTGCGAATGGTGATATGTCCACAAGTAGGACAAGGTGGCGCATCTCCCATCATCCCAGACAACATCTGGTCAGCGGCAGTCGTAGCGATTATCTCGGCTTTTTTTTCTAATTTTGTTAAAGTTGGTAAATCATTTTCTTCTTCTCCCAAATCCTCTTCATCCAAAACCAATTTTTCTTTTTCTACTTCATCGGCAGTATCATCAAAACTCATCGTTTTTTGTCCGCGCGCTTCCGCTAATAATTTTTCTAACTGTTGTACACGATTTTTTTGTATCCCCTCTGGTTTTACTTGAACAAAATCGGTGCGACCAAGATATTCCATCCCCAACACTCGGAAAACAAAATCTACTATTGAAGTACAGGAACGAATATTAGGATGGTCAGTCATACCTGCTGGTTCGAATCTGGTAAAAGTAAATTTATCCACATATTCTTCCAGCGGAATGCCGTACTGTAAACCGGTAGAAATAGAAATAGCAAACAAATTTAACATACTTCGAAATGCCGCCCCTTCACGATACATATCGATAAATACTTCACCCAAACGACCATCAGGATATTCACCGGTACGCAAGAATAATTTTTGTCCGGCCACTTTTGCTTTGATTGTTATACCACTACGTTTGTATGGCATCCTGCGTTGCTCTCCATGGATATAAATCTTGGTGCCTTGATTACTACCATCATGCGCATAGGTCATTTGCGCTTTGTCTACTCCTACCAATTGATTTATTATTGTTTGTTCTTCATTGGAAAGTGAAAAAGTTTTGACCGATTTTTCACTTATTTTTTCCGCGGTTTTTATTTCAGCTTTTACTGCTACTTTTTCTTCCAATTTTATTTCAACAATTTCTTCATCCTTTTTTGTTTCTTTTTTACTATCCGATTTACTAGCCAACGGTTGAGACATCTTACAGCCGTCACGATAAATCGCATTGGCTTTTAATCCCAACTTCCATGAAGCCATATAAGCAATTTTTACATCTTCGAGTGTCGCTTCACTTGGCATATTAATAGTTTTGGAAATCGCTCCAGACAAAAACGGTTGCACTGCGGCCATCATTCGAATGTGACCCAAATAATGAATAAAGCGCTTGCCTTTTTTGCCATTTTTATTAGCAGTATCAAATACTTTATAATGTTCAACTTTCAAATATGGAGCACCTTCGATCGCCATTGCCCCACAAACATATTCATTGGCTTTTTCAATTTCATCGTCACTAAACCCAAGCGCTTTGAGGAAATTAAAATTGGCATCCAAAAATTGTTCGCTAGAAAAACCGAGACGTTTGAGAGTGTCTTCACCCAAAGTCCAAGCATTGAGCGCAAACTGTAATTCAAATGCTCCTGCCAATGATTTTTCAATTTTATCCAACTCATCCTGTGTCAAACCTTTGAGCGTCAAACTTTCTTGATTAATAGCAGGCGAACCGATCAATGTGGCCCGGCCTTTTAGATAATCAACAATCTCAATGACTTCATTTTCTTTGTAACCCAAAGTTTTCAAAGCAACTGGTACAGATTCATTCACAATTTTGAAATATCCACCACCGGATAATTTTTTGAATTTTACCAACGCAAAATCCGGTTCTACACCAGTAGTCGCACAATCCATGAGCAATCCAATCGTGCCAGTAGGCGCTAGTAATGTAGTCTGAGCATTTCTAAAACCATATTTTTCACCCATTTCCAAAGTACGATTCCAACTTTCACGAGCAGCCACCAACAAATAGGCTGGAGCAAATTGTGGGTCGATGCCAACTGGTTTTACCGCCAAATCTTCATACTCATCTTCGTGAGCATTAAAAACAGCTCGACGGTGATTGCGCATAACACGCAACATATTATCGCTATTTTCACTATATTTATTAAATGCACCTAGATAGCTCGCCATTTCGGCCGAAGTAGAATAAGATTCCGCGGTCATAAGAGCGGTTACCGTACCAGCAAAAGCCAAGGCTTCTGGAGAATCATAAGCGACACCAGCGGTCATCAACAAACTACCAATATTGGCATAACCCAAACCCAATGTACGAAAATCATAACTGTTTTGAGCAATCTCAACACTAGGAAACTGAGCCATCAAAATACTGATTTCGAGAACCATTGTCCAAACACGGGTAGTATATTTAAAACCAGCAACATCAAAAGTAGAGGTTTCTGGATCATAATAATGTGCCAAATTTATCGAAGCCAAATTGCAAGCAGTATCATCCAAAAACATATATTCGCTACATGGGTTAGAAGCATTGATACGACCGGATTTTATACAAGTATGCCAATCGTTGATAGTGGTATCAAATTGCAATCCAGGATCAGCACAACGCCAAGCGGCGTAAGCAATTTGATCCCAAAGATCACGTGCTTTCATTTTTTTACAAGAACGACCATCGGTACGCCAACGCAAATCCCAACCATTATCTTTCACCATTGCTTCCATGAAATCGTGAGTAATGCGAATAGAATTGTTGGAATTTTGACCAGAAATAGTCAGATAAGCTTCTCCTTCATAGCCACCTTCATAGCCAGCCGCAATCAAGGCCGCCACTTTATCTTCTTCTTTTACTTTCCAACCAACAAATTCTTCAATATCTGGATGATCAATATTCAAAACACACATTTTGGCGGCGCGACGAGTAGTGCCACCGGATTTTATCGCTCCAGCGGCACGATCGCCAATTTTTAACCAACTCATCAACCCAGAAGATTGTCCGCCACCGGAAAGTTTTTCGCCAAAACCACGCAAACTAGAAAAATTGGTACCAGTACCACTGCCATATTTAAATAAACGAGCTTCGCGCACCCACAAATCCATAATACCGCCTTCATTTACTAAATCGTCTTTTACAGATTGGATGAAACAAGCATGTGGTTGGGGATGAGAATAAGAATCAGTAGCTCGGGTCAAAACACCAGTGTCTGGATCAACATAGTGATGTCCTTGAGCCGGACCGTTGATACCATAAGCCCAATATAGACCAGTGTTAAACCATTGAGGAGAATTTGGGGCCACCATTTGATTAATTATCATGTAAATTAGCTCTTCATAAAATACTTGAGCATCTTTAGCACTGGCAAAATAACCATATTTTTCTCCCCAATATCTCCAAGTGCCAGCCAAACGATGAGCTACTTGTTTGACACTTTTTTCTGAACCCAAAATTGGGGTACCATCCATATTTAATTTTGGCAGACCGTTGCCGTCATACTGTGGCACGCCCGCTTTACGAAAATATTTTTGGGCTAGAATGTCGGTAGCTACCTGTGACCACTGTTTTGGGACTTCCACATCATTCATTTCGAAAATTAGTTTGCCACTTGGTTCGCGAATCACTGAAGGACGTAAAACATAATCAAACATATCAAATGGACTGACACCTTCTTTGGTATAATGACGAACAAAACGCATCGCGTTTTCCGGATATTGGAAGTCTTTGTCTAACTTAAAGGTTTTGGTAGCAACAGCAGTTTGCATATTAAAATGATTATGATTTAATATCGCGTCTAATACTACTGATAGTGTTGAAATCTTTTTTTAAACACTAGATATAGTATTACCCTCTTGAGTGGACTTATTATACCACATTGTAAAATGCCTGCCAAATGTGGCAGATCTAAACAAAAAACTCGCTCTTTTGCGAGTTATCCACATACTATTAACCGACCGTCCACCTCTTATATTTTTTTAATTCAAATCCAACTCCGAAAGTATCTTATCAGCTTGTTTTTCTGCTTTTACACTCAGCTCTTGTTCAGACATATTTTTGTTATTTTGAGCATTTTCCTTTTTTAATTCAATAATTAGAGCAGCACGCAAATCACCCAATTCACCACGTAAATTAGCCAGTCTCTTTTTTAACATTTCAATATTTTTTTCATCTCTTTGGACCGAAGGAATCGCCCCGTTACTCGATATTTGCAACTGAACACGAATGGCTTGAACAGTTTTCACTACCTGTTGCATATTGGCCATGATGTTTTGCATCTGTTGTTTGGTACTTTTCACTTCTTTGCTCACAACTTCTGCCCGTTCACGAGCAGCGGCCTTTTTTTCTTGTTCATCTGGTTGTTTCTCCTTATTTTCTACTTGTGCTTCGCGACCTTCAGAGGCATTACGTCTTCTCCACTCATTATTTTGTGATTCAAACTCAGACATATTGGACTTTAAGTTAGGTATTAAGTATAATAATAGCACTATGATTGAAGAAAATCAAACAGAAAATAGATTGATCGCTCCGGAAAGCACCGTTGAAGAAACCGTTTTAGAAATCAGCTTGCGTCCAGAACTTTTGGCTGATTTTGTTGGTCAAACCCAAATTAAAAAAAATCTTAATGTTTCTATTTCAGCCGCAAAATCTCGTGCTGATGTTTTGGAACATGTTTTATTGTATGGCAATCCGGGTTTAGGAAAAACTACTCTCGCTCATATTATTGCTCGTGAAATGGGAGGAAACATCAAAGTAACTTCCGGTCCGGTTTTAGAAAAAGTCGGCGACTTAGCGGCAATACTTTCCAATTTACAAAAAGGCGACGTCTTATTTATTGATGAAATACACCGTATCAACAAAACCATTGCCGAAGTTTTGTATCCAGCACTAGAAGATTACGCGCTAGATATTATTATTGGCCAAGGTCCAGCCGCCCGCACGATTCGTATGCCACTGGAAAAATTTACGTTGATTGGTGCTACTACCAAAATGAGTTTGTTGCCTGGACCACTGCGCGATCGTTTCGGACATATTTTCCATCTTAATTTTTACGAACATAGTGACATCGAAACAATTGTAAATCGCAATGCTATTTTATTGAAAACAAAACTCGAATCGGAAGGTTCAAAACTAATTTCACAGCGCGCTCGTCGCACTCCTCGTATTGCCAATCGTCTACTAAAACGTGCTCGTGATGTGGCTCAAGTAAACAATCACGAAACTATCAATAAGAAAACTGTTGAAGACACTATGACTATGCTCGCCATCGACGAATTTGGTCTAGATGAAATCGATCGGTTGTTGCTTACTACAATGATTGAAAAATTCAATGGTGGACCAGTCGGACTCAACACTCTGGCCGCTGCAGTTGCCGAAGAAATGGATACTGTCGAAGAAATTTACGAACCATTTTTGCTACAAATCGGATTTTTGGAACGCACCCCTCGTGGACGCAAAGCCACTCCAGCCGCTTATACTCATCTTGGTTTTGAACAACCAAAAATTCAAACCTTATTATAATTTTATGATAACCATTCCACTATACGTCATACTCTTTATATATTCAGCTTATTTAATTGTAATTGGGGTTTTTACTTTTATAAATTTTTCACATTTGTTTCATAGCGGATCCTTAACTGTTACTAGTTTTTTGGTTACTTTTCTAGTGACCGCACTAGCCGGCGTTACTTTATTTTTCACATTTATTTTTCTTAATGAAGTTGACTGGCGACAACCGTTAACTCTTTGGGATAATGACTGGATCTCCAGCACTTTAAATTCTTCTAATTTTTAGAATATGATTTTAGATTCTGTAATAAAAATTAAAAGTTATGAAAAAGTGGTATATACACTAAGACGACACGGAATTACTTTTCTTCCATATATACTAACATTTGCAGCTATGTTGCTGGCTCCAATAGCCGTATATTGGTTGTTTGCTTCCGCTTTTGTCGGTACCATACAAAACCCAGTCACCTTTCCTATTATAGTGATGTTCGCCAGCGCTTATTATTTATCGGTACTTTTGTTTTTTTATTCTTTTTTTGCAGAATTTTATTTGGATTCTTGGATTATTACCAACGATCGTTTGGTGGATGTCCGCCAAATATCTCTGTTTGCGCGCACGGTAGCTGAAGTTGATCTTTATCAAATACAAGATGTGTCATCAGAAATAAAGGGGTTCTTTCCAACAATTTTTAACTACGGTAATGTTTACCTCCAAACCGCTGGGCCAATTCCAAAATTTATTATTAGCAACGTGCATCGTCCGGACAAACTTCGCCAAGCGATAATTGAACTGTCGTCGGAAGATAAAAAATTTCATGCTGGAATTTAAAATAAACCATCAAACAAAAAATCCAGATTAAACTGGATTTTTTGTTATAAAATATTTTAATAATTTTTTTCTACTTGCGTATTGGAATAATAATATTCCAACAACTTTACATACCCCCAATTATCTTTGGTCGCTCGCATCAAGGCATCGTGAGTACTCATACCGATACCATGACCGGAATATTTTTTATATTTATCAT
>OBEQ012718187.1_pt1 | contig 15633 bp, 12 predicted proteins | sample 1670901 | NCBI WGS metagenome assembly OBEQ01 (sample SAMEA104232315, study PRJEB22302) | groundwater metagenome | biome: forest; feature: aquifer; material: groundwater | place: USA | collected 2011-08-07 | depth 5.4 m | reverse complement strand
AGATAATAAATAAAAGTACTAACCCACCAATAATTATTGCGAAGGTTTGATTGTTTGTAAGTTTGTCCCAAAAAATTTTGTTTCCATTTTCTTTCTTCTTTATAATATTATTTTCAGTTGAGATATTTTTACCATTATTATTTACTGGTTTAAGGCTTTCAACTATTTTGAGGCCCTCGTGATATAAATTACGATCAGAAAGTTGGACATCTTCTCCTGAAACAAGTTGAAGTGTTCTCCAATACTCCAATAATGCTTCTATTAATTTTGCTGTTAATTCATCTGATTCTTTTTTCCAGAAAGTCCTTAATCTATTTGCTTTAGATGTACCGCCTTGTGCATATTCTTCGGTATAAACATCAACCCCTGTACTTTCTTTAACAAACTCCCCAAATGTTGAATCCCAGAAATCACAAACATAACCAGTGTTCATTCCAAAAAGTTTTTCTAATTTAATTTTGTCTATTCGTTTTAAAGACGACATAAGGCTGACTGACTCAGTCTAGAACCTTACCTTGTGAGACCCCACAAGCGTTCTTTGACGACTTTTAGTATACCAAATCGATGCGTCTCAGTCATGCTTGAATTACATCTTTAGCATATCCTCAAAAATTATCTCTACCTCCTTTAAAATATCCTTGTGTTCGCGAAGTAAATTAAATTCAATAGAATGACCTGCAGTTTTTTGAATTTGAAACAAAAGTTCACCGTTTCCATTCCAAAGAGCTCCAATAAAAACTAGTGAATGCAATTCTAGTTCACGCAAAGTTTCTTTGTGAGGATAATGCATACTTAAGTGTGCTGTATTCTTTGCTCTGAACGATTTTGCAATCTTGGTAATTTTTTCAGGTTTTGCTTTTCTTGAACACGCCCAGTGATACAACCAACCAACAGTATTTATATACGCCATAGCTTCAAATTGAGCCATTCTTAATCTAGATGTTTCTTGTAAATTCTTGGGTTTTAGAGACTTAAAATTAGGAGCTAAATTTTTTATGAGATCTTTAAATCTGGAATAGTGGTATTCCAATGCCTCAATCCTAAAAATTACACTAAAAATATTTAGTGGAGAAATAGATAATTTTTCTCGGTTAGACACTCTTGAATACATTATTTTCAGTCTTTCAGAGATAAGCTCTATACTCTTAACATTTTCTGACAGAAAATTATCTACGATTTTCCAATTTTTATGGTCACTGATGCTCATTTCTAGTTTAAGTAGATTTTTTAAATAATTCTAATTTTTTCTCTCGTCTCCAACCTTTGATTTCTGATTCTCTTCTTCTCGCTTCTTTTAATGTAGAAAAAATTTCAGAATACTGTAAAATTACAGGTCTACGGATTTTGGTGTAATGTGCACCCCATTTTGAATTATTATGTTGTTCCAGTCTTCTTTCTAGATTGTTTGTACAACCGACATAAAGGCTTTTGTCGGAACATTCTAAAATATATACGAAATACATAAATACATTATATACTCTGCACTTCGTCGTTTCACTCCTCAGTGACTTCTTCTCTTCTGTATTGCCGGCCGCAGGCACTGATGAGCCTTCGTCCAGCGAAGGTGAAGAAGTGCTGGGAGACTAGGAATCGGACCTAGATTCACGGCTTCAAAGGCCGCTGTCCCCGCCTCCTCGGCGGGGGGCCCGGGAGGCGACTACTTAAATTTCCGAGCACTGCTGGGGGGGAAGGAATCGGACCTTCATACTGAGCTTCAAAGGCTCATGTCCTACCTTTAGACGACCCCCCAGAAGTACTAACAAATTTTATATTTTCAAATAATTCTTTAACTTATCATTCAAGACCTCTCTGCCATATCCTGTTTTGTAAAACTTTTCGGCTTGATTTGCGTCTTTCTTTTGAATATATCCCTCATAGTATATTAATTTGAAAGGCCGATCCCCCAATATTATTTTGTTTCTTTATCTTGCCCCAAAATACGCGCTAGCGCAAGTTCAAGCGGTAGCTCGGTAATAAACGCATTATCTGTATTTTGATACATTTCAAGTAAAATTACGAGTGCGGGAGAACGGAGCATGCCCGCTTTATCTTCTTTTACCAAAAATTTCAAAAACTCTAAATCAGCCTCCGATAAATCCCCTGCCATGCTTGCCCTGAGTGTAGTCGAAGGGTCACTTATAAGTCTTGGCGCATAGCGCAAAATTATTGCCATACGGAATTTTTGAATTATGAGTTTGAAATATAATTTCATATCCAAATTTGCTTCGGATGCATTCTGCACGGCTTGTATCCCTTTTTCTATATTTTTTTCCGCAATGGCAGAAATAAAATCATTCACTAGGGTTGTTTTTGGCGCCCCGGTTATTTTCTCTACGTCTTCTCTGGAGATTTTAAAAGACCTCTCCCCAACCCTCCCCTTGCCAAGGGGAGGGCGAAGGGTGGGGTGTGTTCGTCCCGAGAAATTTAAGACTTTCTGTAGCTCACCTAATCCATCACGAAATGATCCATCAGCTAAAATAGCTAAAAGCTCAGCGCTTCCAGCATCTAATTCAAATCCTTCGCTCGAAGCGACATCAATCAACATTTTTTTGCATATTGTATTCGAAGCTTTTTTGAAAGTAAAAACCTGACAACGAGAAATAATTGTCTCGGGGACTTTATGCAGTTCAGTCGTAGCTAAAATAAAAATAACATGTTTGGGCGGCTCTTCTAGGGTTTTTAGTAATGCGCCCCAAGCGTCTTTGGAGAGCATGTGGACTTCATCAATTATGTAGACTTTGTATTTTGAATCAAAGGGTAAAACTCGCGTGCCGTCACGCAGAAGTTTTATGTCCTCAATACCTCTATTGGAAGCAGCGTCTATTTCGTAAAGATCGTTTACAGATACTCCAATATTTGTCGCAAAGATTTTAGCGACGGAAGTTTTACCCGTGCCGCGCGAACCGACAAAAAGGTATGCATGAGAGACTTTATTCGTCTCTACAGAGCTTTCTAGAACTTTTATAATATGGTCCTGCCCCAAAACTTCCTTGAAGCTTTTAGGTCTATACTTGCGATATAATGCCAAATCGTGCATATTTTGATTATACTCTATGGTAGGAAAAATTCAAAAAATTTAAAGCGTCGTGGGTTCCCTGTCCTTATGACCTCGAGGGCGAAGGCGCAAAAATTTATTGAATTTTTCCTGCTTCAGAAAATTATTAACTAACTTTGAATTTATAGTACACTTTATTTCCAAATCTTAGATCAATATATAGAAGAGAAGAATATTTATTTTTGAAATTTGATTGTAGAGGTTCTGCGCTAAGCGCTATCTCTAAATTTTCTGCTACTTTTTGAAAATTAGAACCAGCTTTTAGGGCTATGTATGGTTCTGTTGGCGCTTTATTGGAATTAGAGAGAAAAACTTTGATATCTCCATTATCTAAAATATATAAAGAAACGGGTTTAAGCCCTATCCCTAGTAAAGTATCTTTAAAATAAATCAGCTGTCTAAAATTTTCTTTTGAAAAATAAGTTCCGAAGTTAGCTAGTCCATAAAACTTGAAATAAACATCCCCGGAAAAATAGGGCGCTTCGTCAAAAATATAACCTGCTTCATCCATAAAATAACATTTTTCTTTGGTAGTTGAATTACCATTGGGTAGTCCAACTACCAAGTTCATTGTATCTCCACACCATGTGTATAAAGCCGTGCGTTCGGTTAGAGCTACTTTCAGCATTTTGTTTTTTACGGATAGGCTTATACTTTTAAGCCTATTAAATTGGTTAAATAAATCTTTTTTTATATTATCTTTAGGATAAAAAAAGATATTTGTCTTAGGGAAAAACCACGAATAATTTCCTGTGATTTCTTTTTTTACAGTAGTCTCAATTATTTCTTTATCTTCTGTTTTATTGCCTATTATTTCTACCTCATTAATATTTAATTGTTTTAAGCAAGAAATATAAGCTAGACTTGCAAAAATAACAAGAAGAGCAACTAGAGATAAAAAAATTTTGTTTAGAAAAATCTTTAATCTTTTTTTCTTTAATTCTAAAAGACGCGGAGAATTCAAAACATTTCGCTTCATAAATTAGGTTCTAGGTTCCGGGTTCTGGCAACTAGCACTAGAACCTTGCGCCTAACTACTTGATAAATTCCCTATCCCCCATATACCTTCGTAAAACCTCTGGAATTTTTACTGAACCGTCAGATTGTTGATAATTTTCCACGATTGCCACGAGAATCCTTGGAGTTGCCACAGCGGTACTATTGAGTGAATGCGCAAAATAGGATTTGTCTTTCTCGTCTTTGTAGCGAATGTTAAATCGTCTTGTTTGAAAATCATGATAATATGAGGCGCTGGAAAGCTCACGGTATTGATTTTGTGATGGAATCCAAGCTTCGGTATCATAGCTTTTTACCTGGGCTGATTTTAAATCTCCCGCGCAAATTTCCAAGCGACGGTAAGGAATACCAAGTGATTCTAAAAATTCTTCAAAATTTCTATTTATTTCTTCGTGATATTTTACTGATTCTTCATGACTTGCTTCGCAGAGTATGAGTTGTTCTAGTTTGTAAAATTCCTGCACTCTCATGAGTCCTTTTGTGTCTTTTGAATGAGCGCCCGCTTCTCTTCTGTAACATGGAGAAAATGCTAAATAACGTTTCGGTAATTCGTCTTTCGGAATAATTTCATTACTATGATATCCCATCATTGGTATTTCGGCCGTACCGGATAGACAATCTCCGTCTTGAGTCTGATAAATATCTTCCGCTCCGCTCGGCAAATGTCCAGTGCCGTACAAGTGTTGTTTTCTCACGATAGCCGGAGCAATAAATGTAGTGAATTTTTTTTCTCCAAAAAACTTACGAGCATAATTCCAAATAGCCCAAGTCATCTCTGCTCCATCATTTTGCAAAAAGTAACCTCGGAAACCATGAACCTTGACTCCTCTTTCAAAATCAACCATATTGAGTTTCGTCATTAACTCTACGTGATCTTTTGGAGTAAAATCAAATTTCGGCTTCTCGCCCCATGTTAAAACTTCTTTATTGTCTGCCTCGCTCTGCCCAACAGGCACAGACATATCCGGCACATTGGGTACTTGGAGCATAAGCAGTTGCCATTCAGTCATAGTTTCTTTTAGCTTTTCCTCTTTTGTTTTTATATCATCTTTAACGATACGCATTTCTTCAATAAGTTGTATTTTGAGCGCAGAATCTTGGTTGCGAGATATGTCGTTAGAAACTCTGTTAACTTCCGCTCGAAGGTCTTCTACTTCTTTGAGTTCTTTCAGACGCAAATCATCAAGGGTAATGAGCTTATCAATATCAACATCCACGTGTTTCTTTTCCGCGCCTGTCTGCACTACCTCTTTATTTTCACGAATGAATTTTATGTCCAGCATGTTACAATTATATCATGCAAATAAAAAAATTACCAAAATCAAAATTTCCGAGCGCATTGCTAGAAATTCCCCAACCTCCCGAAAATCTTTGGATAATAGGTGAACTGCCGGGAGAGGATTTAATATGCCTTTGCGTTGTGGGGTCGAGAAAATTCACTTCTTACGGAAAAGAAGCGTGCGAAAAAATAATCACCGGTCTTAAAGGTTATCCGATAGTAGTAGTATCTGGTTTTGCCATGGGCATAGACACAATAGCTCATAAAAAAGCGATGCAAGCAGGACTCAAGACGATAGTTTTTCCCGGTTCTGGACTTTCCGCGGAAGCAATGTACCCAAAAACAAATGTACGACTAATAAATGAAGTAGTCGAAAATGGCGGATGTTTAATTTCAGAATTTGAACCTGATTTCAAGGCAACACAATGGAGTTTTCCGATGCGTAACAGACTTATGGCAGGAATTTCAAAAGCAACACTAATAATAGAAGCAGAGGAAAGGTCAGGTACTCTTATAACTGCTCGACTGACAACGGAATACAACAGAGACTTATTAGTTGTGCCTGGATCAATTTTTTCTTCCAACTCAAAAGGCACAAATAGATTACTGCGCCAAGGCGCAACCCCTGTCACTTGCGCTGAAGACGTTTTAGAAGCGCTTGGCTTTGAACAAGAAAAAGATAAAGAAAAACAAGCAAAACTTTTTGAAGATTTGTCTCCCGAAGAAAAGAAAATAGTTGAATTGTTGCGTGAACCAATCCCTCGCGATGATTTGATTCGCGCCATGAAGATTCCGATACCGACTGCCAATGCCCTACTGTCTGTCATGGAAATAAAAGAACTCATCAAAGAAGAGTTGGGGGAAATTAGATTGATTTAAAAAATCCTTTTGTTATAATTTGGACATTATGAAAAATATAAAATCAAAGTTAGAGTACATTTGGCTGGATGGTTATAAGCCTACTCAAGGTTTGCGTTCTAAAACTAAAATTGTAAAAAATTTTAGCGGGAAGTTAAAAGACTGCGATTCTTGGGCGTTTGACGGTTCGTCTACTCAGCAGGCGCCCGGCGGATCGTCAGACTGTATTTTAAAACCGGTTTTTGTTTGTCCTGATCCGGCTCGCAAAAACGGTTTCTTAATTATGTGCGAAGTTTTGAATGCTGATGGCACGGCGCATGAAAGCAATGGACGCGCCACTATTGAGGATGATGATAAAGATTTTTGGTTTGGTTTTGAGCAAGAATATTTTTTATGGGATACGAAAATTAATAAGCCTTTAGGATTTCCGGCAAAGGGTTTTCCTGCTCCGCAAGGACAATACTATTGTTCAGTGGGCGCCAATAATACATTCGGAAGAAATATTATCGAAGAGCATTTAGATACTTGTCTAGAAGCAGGACTGAACATAGAAGGTATCAATGCCGAAGTGGCTACCGGCCAGTGGGAATTTCAAGTTTTTGCTAAAGGCGCAAAAAATGCCGGCGACCAGTGTTGGATGGCGAGATATCTGCTGGAACGAGTAGGAGAAAAATACGGCGTAGCTATTAATTGGCATTGTAAGCCTCTTGGCAATGTAGATTGGAATGGTTCAGGCATGCATGCGAATTTTTCCAATGGCGCTATGCGTAAGGCTGGTAAAAAGTCGATTTTTGATAAAATCTGTAAAGCATTTGTTCCGGTTATAAAAGAACATATAAAAGTTTACGGCGCGGATAATCACCTAAGATTGACGGGCCAGCATGAAACGCAATCTATTGACCAATTCTCTTATGGTGTTTCGGATAGAGGAGCGTCTATTCGAATTCCAATTGCCACTGTTCAACGCGGATGGAAAGGCTGGCTGGAAGACCGAAGACCGAACTCTGCCGCCGATCCTTATAAAGTTGCCGCCAGAATAATCAAAACAGTTAAAACGGATTGTAAAATATGAAACTTTTAATTGTTGAATCGCCATCAAAAGCAAAAACAATTGAGAGATATCTGGAGAATATTTCCGCCTCTTCGGCGGACAGGTTTACTGTGCGCGCATCTGTGGGACATATTCGCGATTTGCCAAAATCAAATAAAACAGCGATAGATATAGAAGCGGGTTTCATTCCACATTATGAAATTTCTAAGGGTAAAGAAAAAATTATCCGTGAATTGCAAGAGTTAGCCGAAAAAGCCAGCGAGATAGTACTAGCGACTGACCCTGATCGTGAAGGAGAAGCTATTGCTTGGCACATAGAAACACTTTTAAAAAAAGATAAAAAAGTAAATGCGCCAATACAAAGAGTAGCTTTTTATGAAATAACTAAAGAAGCAATAGAAGAAGCGCTTAAGCATCCGCGCAAGATTGATACCAATTTACGCAAAGCTCAGGAGGCGCGTCGAGTGCTTGACCGACTCGTGGGGTATGATCTCTCCGGACTCATTTGGAAAAAAGTACGATACGGACTTTCTGCCGGTCGCGTCCAGTCTCCCGCGCTGCGTATAATTATGGAACGTGAGCGTGAAATTCGCGCGTTTATTCCGGAAAAATTCTGGAAGATTCTTGGACTTTTTGAAACCAAAAAGGGCGAAAAGCTCACTCTAGAATGCAGTGAAGAATCTCGTGATCCTAAATTAGTTGAAAAAATATTAGAGATCGGAAAAAAAGAAAGCTGGATAATAAAAGACATAAAAGAATCAGAACAAAAACGCTCCCCTCGCGCGCCTTTTACTACTTCTACACTGCAACAGACTGCAAGTTCGCGCCTAGGCTACTCTCCTTCACGCACTATGCAAATAGCCCAAAAACTTTACGAAGCTGGACACATAACATATATGCGAACTGACAGCGCGAATTTATCTCTAATTGCTCAAACACAAATTATTGCATTTGTTAAAAATAAATATGGTGAAGAATACGCGGAGTCAAGAATTTATAAAAAAACATCCAAGAATGCCCAAGAAGCCCACGAAGCAATACGTCCGACACATATAGAAAATCTTATTGCCGGTAGCGAAAATCAAGACAGACTATACAGATTAATCTGGGAGCGCGCCGTATCTTCACAAATGACTGATGCGAAATTATTGAAGACTAAAATTTCGGCAAACCTATCTTCCCCCTCTCCTTTACAAGGAGAGGGTTGGGGTGAGGTGAATTCTCTAAGAACCTCCCCTCATTCCCCTCCTTATCAAGGAGGGGAGAAACTACAATTCCCAGATTTTTCTGCCAATGGTTCTCGCCTGCTTTTCCCCGGCTGGCTGGCGGTGGACGAGGATGCGCGAGGTAATGATGTAGAATTGCCTAAATGTAGCGTTGGGGAAGAATTAAAATTGCTTAATCTTATCAGTCAAGAAAAATTTACTGAACCATTAGGAAGATATAGTGAGGCAGGATTAATCAAAGAACTTGAGGCTAGAGGCATAGGTAGACCGTCCACCTATGCGTCTATTATGAAAACAATCGAAGAGAGGGGTTATGTTAATAAAGAAGGAAAAACACTATTCCCAACGGATGTCGGTGAAGTTGTGTCAGATTTCTTGGAGAAACACTTTATAAATTATATCTCCGATAGTTTTACATCTGAAATGGAAAATGAGCTTGATGAAATATCTCGAGGTGAGCGCGAGTATGAAAAAACACTTAAAGATTTTTACGGACCATTTCTTAAAGATGTAAAATCAAAAGAAAAATTAGAGAAAGCCACAAACTTAGGCAAGGCGCCAGAAAATATAAAATGTCCAAAATGCGGAGGAAAAATGATTATAAAACTTTCTCGCGGAGGTAAATTTTATTCTTGCTCAAAATATCCAGACTGTGATGGAGCCCTTAAACTAGATGGCGCGCAATTAGAAAGCCCAAAGGAAACAGGAGAAATGTGTCCAGAGTGCGCGGAAAAGAAAGGCAAATCCGATGGAGGTAAACTTATTATCAAAACTCGTCGAGACGGCACTGGTACTTTTATTTCTTGCTCCCGCTATCCAAAATGTAAATTCATAAAAAGTAATGAGGCTGACGAAGCAAAAAAAAGGACGGGCATACTGTGCCCTACTTGTAAAATTGGAGATATTAGTGAACGCCGTGGACGATTTGGTATTTTTTATTCTTGTTCCAATTATCCTAAATGTAAATTCGCAATTAAAGCCAAACCGACAGGCGCAATATGCAAAGAATGCGGAAGCCTGATGATGCAAGGCACAAAAACTATTCCTGAACGTTGTAGTAACAATAAATGCCCCAACAATCGACCAGATAAACTAAACAAAATGAAATAAATCTTATATTTTAATATATTTAAATGAAAGAGATTTTTAAAGCATTTAATAAACAGCCGGTAAAATGGATAAAAAATAGGAATTATGTAATTACTCCGCTTCTTGATCATGAGCCGGAAACAACTTATGCATTGATGAACGATGTTGTAAAAAGCCTTTCTAAGTTAACTAATTTTTCTAAAGCTAACAAAGTAGTTGGAGAAGAAGATCGTGGAGGATATATTGCATCATTGCTGGCATATGAAAACAAGAAGGCATTGGCTATGGTCAAATGGTTCCCTGTTGATATAAAGAAAAACATAAAAATTAAGTTTAGAAATGCTTATACACATGGCAATATGTATCTTTATGGCGTACAGAAAGGAGATCGCGTTATTCTTGTTGAAGATATGATTGACTCTGGAAGAACTATTATCGCCATGATAAAACTCTTAAGAAAAGTAGGCGCAAAAATCATCGATGTTATCGTTATTGCGGAAAAAGAAGAATTCAATGGAATCAATAGAATTAAAAAAGAAACGGGAATTGATGTCAAATTTCTTTTAAGATTTTCATCAAATGGATATATTTCGAAAGTTACTTGGGTAAAGAAATAAAGTTTTTATGAAGATTCCATTACAACTAATTCTTGAAAAGGAATTACTAAATGATCAAATAAAAAAAGTACTTTTCTATCATAATACTGATAGATGGTATTTTGGTGATTTATTAAGGCACTCATCATGGATTGAAGCATTAGGTAAAATCAACTGCAATTTAACAGTTGCTACAAATAAAAGTTTTATAAGTATTTTTGAAAATCATCCATCTGTCCAAAATCTTATTCCAGTTGATAAAGTAACAGAAGAAGATTTTTCAAAGTATGATCTTGTAATTATACCTTTAAGTTTTTCACCTACTGTTTATTCGCCATTTATTAAAAGAGGCATATATACCTATAATACTGCATTTGAATATACTCGTTACGGAATTTTAGTTAAAAAAATAAAAAAATATGGTTTTAATTACTTTGATCTCGCAAAACATAAATTTGGTCAAACTTATTTATCTGATAGTACTTATTTTAAAATTCATCTTACAAATAATGAAAAACTAGAAGCAAACAAATATATAAGAATGATTTTTCCTAAAAATGAAAAAATCATCGTATTAAACCCAACAGCTTCCAATATCTTTACTCGAGAAACTAATATAAAAAAAGAAGTCACTAATTCGCTTAATACTGATGATTATTCAAATATTTTAAAGAATCTCCTAATAGAATTTCCAGAGTATTCTATTTTAATTGCTTCATCTCTCAAACCAAACGATCAAGATAATTTTTATCTTATAAAAAAATTAAATAAGCTTGTTTCATCAAAAAGAGTTCAAGCAATAACCTCAATTACAACTCTTGAAAAAGGATTTACTTTTCGAAAGTTCGCTTCTATTTTATCTAATAAAAATATAGCGGCAATGTTGGGTAATGGAACAGGAACCAGCACACATTTTGCAGCAACATGCAATTTACCATCCATGTCTATTGAAAGATCTACCGATAATAATATGATATGTAACTGGAAAAATAAAGATTCATTTCAAATGGGATCATTTCGATGGAGAAATTCTGAAAATTCTACAGCCATATATGTGCTTGATTCGTCTAAAAAGAATGATAAAAATTTAAAAAAAATTTCTCACGCACTCAATTTACATCTAATTGCTTCAAGTAATCAATGGAGGGGGTTTTTTATAGAAAACGACATTGATATTGTTACCATAAATTCAAAAAAAATATTGTCTTTATTGCAATCAGGAAAAATTATACAGTCTCTTCAATACTTAAATATCATTCGAGACAGTTTTTTAGACTATAATATAAGAGACTTTTATTTTAATTTTTCAGATGAAATAAAGTACTTAGATACCACCAACAAACGAATCAAAAAAATCTTTATTTTGATTATGTATGGTTATAAAAAAATAATTAAATTTAAAAAAATTTCTTCATCGGAGGAAAAACTTCTTTCGGATCTTGTAAAATATTCCAACCTTTACAAGCTTCTTGTAAATATAAATGAAAATTCATTTAAAAAAGATTTAGTAAAAATAGATGAATCAGATTCCTTGGTGATAGACATATTCAAAAAGATTAGAGTTGGAATTCCTTTATTAAAAAAAGAATTAAGTAAAATAGATTTTCATTCAGAAATTGAATTTCAAAAATGGATTAATAATAATATCTCAAAAGACGTTGATCTTGCTATTAGTTCCTATAATCAAAATAAAAAAAATAGAATAAAAGGTTCTTGGCAACAGAGAGTTTATACTAATTCAAAATTCAGTACTATTTTAAAGATAGTAGATCCTAATAAAAAAAGTATCTATATAACAAAGAAAAATACCATAGAAAGTCTTTTACTCTCAACCCAGAATGCAGGAGGACTTATTCCTCACCAAACTGAATTAAGAAAGTATTCTAAAGAATATGCGCATCTTTCTTGCCAAGTTATTCCTTTAATATTATTTTTAAGACTTACTCAAGATATTCTGAATAGAAGAAAAATTGATCATGTATATATTAAACAACATGAGTTAGCTTTTGGATATGTTGATGAATTAATTAATATTTTTACAGAACTTTGTAAGCGTGGTATCTATAATTTTGATTGCCGATTTACTGAAATAGGTATTGATAAATTTGGGATATTTTATACGCTTGATTCTGGTTCATTTACTAAAATAAAATCAATCATATCTAATAATGTTTTAGTAAAAGATTTTATACACCTAGGAATTAATGAATTGGCGCAAAATAGAGTTTTTTTTAACAAATTCAAAAATGGTTCAAAGATTATAAAATATTATGATGAACAAATAAAACAAAAACTAAAAATTGATCTTTCTTCGTTTTCTTTGAAATGGAAATGGGGAGATCATGCGAACCCAAAAATAAAACCTATTGCGCAAAAATTAAAAAAGACTTTATTCTCTTTTAAAATTAAACCAGCAAAACTAGTATATCCTTTGATTAATGATAATTTTCAAGAAATTATTGCGAACCGAATTCAAAATCGTTACAATGATTTAAATAAATAAATTACTAAAATTTATTGAATAAGTATAAATACATAGTATAATGCATATTATGGCAAGTGTAAAAGAAATAACTGACCTTATGGTTGGAGGATTAAGTAAGGGTGATGAAGAACTTATAAAAAAGGCATATAAGTTTGCTGAACGCGCGCATGAAGGGCAAAAAAGAATGAGTGGTGAGCCATATTTTGTGCACGTTTTCGAGACAGCAAAAATTCTTGCCAAGCTTGGAATGGACACCCAGACTATCGCCGCCGGGCTTTTGCACGACGTGTTAGAGGACACAAAAATAACCGAAGAAGAAATAAAAAAAGAATTCGGTTCTGATATTCTTTTTTTGATAAAAGGTGTGACAAAGCTGGGAACATTGAAATATCGAGGCCATGAAAGGCATGTGGAAAGTTTGAGAAAATTCTTTGTGGCGATGGCTAATGATTTGCGCGTGGTCATAATAAAATTTGCCGATAGACTGCATAATTTGCGTACCCTTGGTTTTATACGGGAAGATAAAAGGAAAAGAATCGCGATAGAGTCTATAGAAGTTTACGCGCCATTGGCAAACCGTCTTGGTATAGGTAAATTAAAGGGTGAATTAGAAGATGCTGCTTTCCCTTACGCTTATCCCGAGGAGCATGCGCAAACAGAAGAAATAATAAAAGAAAAAAAAGATTTATATCAAAAAAATTTAGCGGAAGTAAAAAAAGAGCTTGAAAGAGAATTAAGTAAAAATAAAATCAAAGTGGTTGAAATTGATTACCGTATGAAGCATAAATACAGCCTATGGAAAAAGCTCACTAGGCGCGAAATGGATATTGAAAAAATATATGACATAATCGCCCTGCGGGTGGTCGTAGAAAACGTGGAGGAATGTTATAAAGTCTTGGGCCTGGTTCATTCTATTTGGAAACCACTGCAGGGAAGGATCAAAGACTACATAGCAGTTCCCAAACCCAATGGTTACCGCTCTATTCACACTACCATTTTTACCGGTTCGGCGGGTGGAATTGCAGAAATTCAAATACGAACAAAAGAAATGCATGCCGAAGCGGCTTATGGTATCGCGGCTCATTTTGTTTATAAAGAACAAGGAAATAAAAAAACCAAAAACGATCAATCAAAATTTAAATGGATTGAAGAATTAAAAAACTTGAATTATAATCCGGGTAAGCCGAAAAAATTTATTGAGCAAATCAAAATAGATTTTTTCAATGACCGTATTTTTATTTTTACTCCGAAGGGAGACGTGGTGGACCTGCCAGAAGACTCAAACCCGATAGATTTTGCTTATTCAATTCATACGGATATCGGAAACCATATTTTCGGAGCCAGAATTAACGGCAAAATGTCCCAAATTTTCTCAAAATTAAAGAATGGAGACATCGTGGAAATAATTAAAAAGAAAGATTCTCATCCTTCCGGCAAATGGCTGGAATATGTGAAAACAACCATTGCTAAAAAACATATAAAATCATATCTAGAAAAAAATAGCTTACTTGCTAAGCTTAAATCCTTTGGCCGTTCTTAAACGTTGAAATTGGAAACATTATATAAATCACTATCATCTTTTTTTATTTCCTCTTTTGATCTATCGTCAATCGGCGTATCTTCAATTTCTAGATCAGATTTATTTTTATTGATGTGGTTTTCCAGCATTTCATCCGGCCTTTTTTCACCGCTTGATTTATTTATTAAACCCAAAATAGTCCGCAGATCTTCTATGGAAAAATAGTCTATCTTGATTTGTCCACCTAATTCTTTTCTATCAATATGCACGCGAGTGCCTAATTTTTCTTGGAATTCTTCTTCTAGTTCAGTTATTTCCGGATCTGGCATAAATTCCTTCTTGCGTACTCGGTCATAAGCTATTTTCCTTGCTAGTCTTTCCGCTTCACGCACGGTAATTTTTTTATATACAATTTCTTTAAATAATACTAATTGCTCTTGCGAATGGTCGGCCAGCATTAATAATGGTCGCGTATGACCTTCGGTAATTTTGCCTTCAGATAAGCCAGCTATAATTTCTTCGGGCAAAGTTAAAATACGCAAAGAGTTAGACACATATTCCCTACTCCTGCCCATTTTCTTTGCAATTTCATTATGAGTAAATTTAAATTCATTAGCTAATCGAAAAAAAGCGCGAGCGCGATCAACTACATTTAAATCTTCACGCTGCAAGTTTTCAATAATAGCGAGTTCAAGCTTCATAATAGCGGTGTCTCCCGCGCGTATTATAACTGGTACTTGTGAGACTTCAGCCAAAACAGCCGCGCGCAGTCTACGTTCACCGACTATGAGTTCATACTCGGTAACTAATCCACCTCCCTCTTTTTCCACTTCCACGCGAGAAACTGTTAACGGCTGGAGCACTCCGTATTGTTTTATAGAGTCGGCTAAATCTTGCAGACGCGCTTCATCAAAATCCCGTCTTGGTTGATATGGGTTTGGTTTTATTTTATCCGTGTCAATCCAGAAAATTGAGTTTGAATATAAATTGGACATAGATTTATTTTAGCACAGATTTAAAAATATAAAATTCGTTCTGCAATTACTTTATGTTTATAACGAGTGCAAAATTGATTTTAGATGAAAAATGAAGTAATATATAATTGTATTTTGGGCATGTGGCGGAATTGGTTTACGCGAACGACTCAAAATCGTTTGGAGAAATCCATGTGGGTTCGAGTCCCACCATGCCCACCAGAATAGAACTAGACGGTTTTTTAGAAGCCAAAATGCGGGACGCGCGAAGCGCGTCCCAAGGATTCCCGCCGAATTTCCCAAACGAATTTGGAGCACCGCCTTCGGCGGTGCGCACTGTTTTTTCGCCAAGAAGCAGGTTCGAGCCAAAGATTTCTTTGGCACAGCTCTCTTTAGCGAAAAGGTCCGAATCAGGAGCTTTTTCGTTCAATCCTTGTGCGCCTTTTAACCAATTTTGGAAAGGTTCGAGCCAATCATTCTGCTT
>OBEQ012425997.1_pt1 | contig 15633 bp, 9 predicted proteins | sample 1670901 | NCBI WGS metagenome assembly OBEQ01 (sample SAMEA104232315, study PRJEB22302) | groundwater metagenome | biome: forest; feature: aquifer; material: groundwater | place: USA | collected 2011-08-07 | depth 5.4 m | reverse complement strand
TCTTTGCAGCCTCCAGAGCCGGAACAAGTGCCGGGGCTCGGGGCAGGAGGAAAGGCTCACATTGACACCTGTGAAACGGGGACCTGCTCTCTCCCAAGGAGAGAGAGCACATGGGGTCTTATCACACGGTCCGTTTCACCGGACCGTATTGTCTTGATCAGGGGGGTGCGCGTTGGTCTGATGTGCCGCACGCGCTTTGGGGCAAGCAGCGAGGAAGCGGTGGACAACCTCGTGCACGCTTTGTCCCCCAGTGCGCGCAAGCGGTGGATCATCGGCGATGCAGGCATTCCCACGCACGACCGCTTTGCTGCCGCTACCGATCAACGCTCTCAGGCCAAACAGGAGGAGAGAAGGGCCATGCGAGTGCCTGCAGTTCCTCAGCTGACTTTGTTCACCTTTGGGGTGCTTCTCGTCAGCGCCCTCACACTCTTCTTGCTGCCCAGTGCCAGCTCTCCGGCCTTCGCCGCTGACTCCGGCATCACGCTGCTCGGGCGCTCCGCGCAGGACCAGCCCCCGGAGTGGTGGTTCGTCGAGAAGGCGGGGACCAAAGAGCGCGTCGCGCAGGTGCAGAAGCGCTGGGGCTTCACCCGGCTCCCCCCAGGGGAGTATCGGCTGACCCTGCTGCTGCGGGGGCAGCAGGAATTCGTCGAGTGGGGGCCGGTGACTGTGGACAAGGATCAGGTCACCACCGTCAAGGTTACGTCCGGGGTCGACGCCTCGGGTGGCGCGCAGCAGCCGCCTCCGGAGGCGTGGTTCGTCGAGAAGGCGGGGACCAAAGAGCGCGTTGCCCAGGTGCAGAAACGCTGGGGTTTCCTCCCGCTGCCACCAGGCACCTACCGCCTGACGCTACTGCTGCGGGGACAGCAGGAATTCGTCGAGTGGGGGCCGGTGACTGTGGACGAGGATCAGGTGACCCCCATCAATGCGGCTGCCGGCATCGCGCTGACCGGCGGTCCGCAACAGCCGCCGCCGGAGGCGTGGTTTGTCGATGATGCGACGACGAAAAAACGCGTGGCGCAGGTACAGAAGCGCTGGGGCTTCCTCCCCCTGCCGCCGGGCACCTACCCCCTGACGCTGCGGCTACGGGGGCAGCAGGAATTCGTCGAGTGGGGGCCGGTGACCGTCACCAAGGATCAGGTGACCCCCATCGATGCCGCTGCCGGCATCGCGCTGACCGGCGGTCCGCAACAGCCGCCTCCGGAGGCGTGGTTTGTCGATGATGCGACGACGAAAAAACGTGTGGCGCAGGTGCAGAAGCGCTGGGGCTTCCTCCCGCTGCCACCGGGCACCTACCAGCTCGTTCTGGTGCCCCAGGGACCACAGACTCTCGACGTCCCGTGGGGGTCGGTGACCGTCGCCAAGGACCACGTCACCACTGTTGACGCCAGCTCTGGCATCGACCTGGTAGGCGGCGTGCAGCCGCCACCCCCGGAATTGTGGGTGGTCGAAAACCTGGAGACCCAGAAACGCGTCGCCCAGATGCCGAAGCGCTGGGGTTTTACCCCCCTGCCCCCGGGCCGCTATGCGGTTAAGGCGTCCTTCGCCAATCTCCCGGACCCGGAGCGTGTCCGGGAGGTCACCGTGCCCGCGGGCCGGGTGACCATCCTGCCCGTGGCGGCCCTTGGCATCGTGCAGATGCTGGCTGGCGACGCGCCGACTGGCGCGTTCGACGCGCCAGCGCTGGCGGAGCAGTATGGCCTCAGCCTATTCCGGCTGACCATCGGGGACCCGGCGGCTGCCGCGACGCAGCAGACCCAGGTGATGCTGCTCGAGGCCACCGGCCACCGGCTCTTGGCCGTGCTCCCCAACCCACCGGCCCGTGCCACCTGGCTGACCCCACCCCAGCCGCTGGTGCGCGTGCGCCAGGGCCAGCGGGAACAGGTGTTCCGCGATCTGCCGGTGGGGAAGTTGGTGGAGCTGAGCAGCGGCCTCAGCACCGGCCGGCCAGGCACGGCCCCAGATGCCGCGCCTCTGGCCGTCGATATCGTCATTGAAGCCCCGCCGGACGGGGCCGTCGTGCTGCACGACGAAGTGACCGTGATTGGCCGCGCCGCTACGACTACGCGTGCCGGCATGACCCAGATTGCCCTGATCATTGATGCCTCCGGCAGCACCATGGACTCCTCCGGCGGCAAGGAGGGCAGCATCCTCGATGCCGAAGTGGCGGCAGGGCGCCTGTTGCTGGATAAGTTGGTCGAACGCGAAGCGCAGAGTCCAGGCACGGCCTTCGCGGTGACCCTGATACGCTTTGCCGATGACGCGGAGGTCATCGCCCCGCTCACGCGCATGACCGATGCGCAGGGCGTGAAAGCCTTGTACGACGCCCTGGCGCGCATCCCCCAGACATTCAAGGGCGGCAACACCTATTACGACAAGGCCCTCGACCAAGCCCTGCGCACCTTCGAGGCCGCCAACCTGCCAGGCAACCGGGTGATCCTCTTCATGAGCGACGGCAAACCGAGCGCCCTGGGGCCCAGTCTGGCCGCGGCCGCGCGCGCCGGCCTGGGGGGCGTGGTCATTCACACCTTTGGGCTCGGGGAGGACTTCCGGGGCACGCCCCCAGCGACCATCGCGCTGCCACCCTACCCCACGGACGCGGTGAGCATTCTTGCCACGGTCGCGCAGTTGGGAGCGGCGGCTGGCACGGTCATGCCGCTGCCCAGACCGGCTGACGTCGTGCAGATCATCCCGCGGCTCCCCGTGCTGGAGCTGGCAGACGCCGGGCTCAAGGAGGTCCAGGTGATCAACAAGACGACCGGCACAGCCGCCGCACAGGTGGAGCTCACCCCTGATGGCGCGTTTCAGGCCCGGGTGCCCGTCTCACTCGTGCCGACGGGGCGCCATGCGAGCAACCCCCTGGCGGCGACTGCCATCGCTGCTGACGGAGTCTCCAAAGCCACCGCGGAGGTGCAGGTACGTGCGGAAGATCCAGTCCCAGACACCGTCATCGCAGAGCTCAAAGCCCGGATCGTCGCCCTAGAGCAGGAGCAAGCCCAACTGCAGCAAAACATAGCCCTCTGCAACGCCACCCAGCAGGCGTTGGCCGCTGAGCGCGATAAGCTGGCTGAGACCCTCAAGACAGTGGAGGCCGACAGGGATAAGCTGGCCACGACCCTACGTGAGATGCAAGCCAAGCTCACCGCAGTGCAGACACGCCTTACCGGCCTGGAGAAGACGGTGGCCACTGGTGTGGCCGAGCGGGATACACTCAACAGAGAGAAGACCCAACTCAAAACCGCGCTGGATGAGCTGCGCTCTGAGCGCGATAAGCTGGCCGAGACCCTCAAGGCCGGGCAGGCTGACAGGGATAAGCTGGCCACGACCCTGCGCGAGACCCAAGGCGAGCTCTCAGCAGCACGAACACGCCTCACCGGCCTGGAGGCAGAGCGGGAACACCTCCCAGGCACGCTGAGCATCACGACGGTGGGGGAGAACCCAGCATTGGTCCCACAGTTTGAACTCCTTCTCGACGCCTCGAACTCGATGTGGGGCCAGCTGAAGGGGCAGCCGAAAATTGCCATTGCCAAGGACGTCGTGACACGGATTATTCAGCGTCTACCTGACAGTGCCCGGGTGGCGCTCCGCATATACGGACACCAGCATCCTGTACACCACCCGAGTGCGTGCCAGGATTCTAAACTGGTGTTCCCGTTCGCAAAGATTAACAAAAAGGACCTGCTAAACATCGTCAGCGCGATCAAACCCAAAGGCATGACGCCGATTGCCCACTCCCTACAGCAGGTTGCCAGTGACTTCAGAGATGTGCCGGGGGCCAAGCTTGTTGTCCTGGTCACCGACGGGATTGAGGAGTGCGGCGGCAGTCCCTCAGCTGCAGTGGCCGAGCTGCAGGCCAAGGGGTTACAGGTCAAGATCCACGTCGTTGGCTTTGCGCTGGCGGATGAGACGGCCAAGCAGGAGATGGAGCGCATCGCGAAGCTCACCGGAGGCCTCTTCTTCGACGCGCAAGATGCCGAGCAGCTCCGTAAGGCGCTTGAGCAGGCCCTGACCGTGCCGTATGAGGTACGTGATGCCTCAGGCAAAACCGTGGGCGGGAGCACGCTAGGTCGAGGACCCATGACGCTGCCAGGGGGGAGCTACACGGTGGTCGTGCTGGCGCCAGACAAGCCGATCACGATCCGCAACGTCCAGGTGGCCCCAAATAGAGCGACGCAGGTTGAGCTCAAAACAGAGAGCGGGGGGATTGGTATCCGGATTGATGGGCCTTAAGTCAGGTGAGCCTGGAGGCCCATCAAACAGGCTCCAGGAGTATCTATTGCCTTTCTGAGCAACGCGCCGGCGGAGTGGCGGCGAGCGGCGTGATGGGTGAGCCCATACAGGTGCCGGCGGGTGCGTATGAGCTGATCCTCAGGCCGGCAGGAAGCCCCGTGCGCCTGCGGGGACTCCGCGTGAACCCGGACACTGCGGTCTCGGTCGTGGTCGGTGTCGAGAACGACGCAGTCGTGGACTCAGTTACTCAAACGAAGGGACGAGTCGCGTGCAACCCGAAGGGGAGACCCCCCAAGAGCGCCCAACGAAGCGTGACCGGATGGCGCAGCACCTACCGGTTGATTCTCCACTCTGTCGGCCAGCCGGTGGGCCTGGGATATGTCCCAGGCTCGAGAGAATGGGCCGGCTGGTTTTTGCTGCGATGTGGCTCCTATGCCTCGGTGCCGGTGCCCCTGCGGACGACCGCGGCGTCTCTCGGCTGGTCGGCTTCTGGCACATCAAGGTCATGACGGTCGAGATCAAGATAAACAGCGCTCAGCCCTATATCGACGGCGCCCTCAAGAGTGAACTACTGAACGGTCATTTCTCCGTGACCGAGGACGGCAAGATCGAGGGCGAAGGGAGTGTGCGGTACGATCTGAGGCTAGAGACGGGCGCCGCCATAAGCCCCGTCCCAACCATGAACCTCCGTTGGATCTACTCCCTTGCGGAGGCCGGCAAACGGGAGTTCAAGATTCAAGGCACGGTGGACTTCGAGACCAACACGCTCAAGTTTGAGCCGTTTCAGGTCGTCGGCGAACCGAACCTGCGGACGGTGATTCAGGGAGCGGGCGGCAAGCAGGACACCTACCGTGCCTGGCCGCCCATGTCGCCGTTTGAGGCGGTCGCCGCCGATGAGCGCCCAACTGTAAGCCACAAGGCAGTCTTTGGGGACGTGAAACGGTTTACGATCGATTTCGAGGCGACGAAGGCCGCGTTCGACCTCATCGTGAAGGATACTTCTCCTGTGCAATCCCCAAGCGTGCGCGAGGGGAACACCCTGCACATGGTCACGGGGGGGAAGAGTCGTGACGCCGAGGTTCGCGTCGCCAACTTGGCCGCACCCCTACCACGCGGGTACCCGAAATGGTCCGGTGCGAACGGTCGTGATGGGGCACTGACGGCGTCGTGGAGCGGGAGCCACAATGCGACGGTCATCGCGGGACTGCCTGGCACCGTGGTGAGGGATGACGACGGCAAGAGGGCCGGCGGCACCCAGGGGGAGGCCGGACCGCGAGCTTGGATCAAGATTCACGACCGCGAAGAGAAACGTCACGAGATACGGCAGGACGCTCTCGAGAAGCTGCTGTTTCACGCCCATCCTGAGGGATTGGAGCAGCTTGGCATTCACTATGTGAGCCTTACGAGTACGATGAATAAGGGGATGCTCGACCGGCAAGTCGAGACATTCTGTGTGGACGAGTTCAACTCGCCACAGGTCGTCCCCGCGGTGAGGCTCGATGGAGACATGGGCGTCAATGTGGGCTTGGAGGCCCGGATCGACCGAGAGATCACCTTCTTCCTCGGCCTCATCAGTTTCCCGGTAACTGACCGGGTGCCCATCGCGCTTGAAGGAAAAGTCCGCTTCAAGAACCTCGAGTACAATCGGAGCTATCCCAACGATAGGTGGTTTCGCGGGGCTGCGACGGCCGAAGCCTCTGCGAAGGCAGGGGTGAGTCGAGAGCAGCTGATCCAGTGGTCGAAGAATGTCACGAATGTGTGCGGTGTAGTTGCCAAGATCCAGGTGGACGCGAAGATCCGGCTCACCGGCGACTGGGATGCGACCGGCTACACATTCACACCCAAGATTGTTGTGGGTGACATGCCGGTCACTGTCGTACTTCAGGTCCGCTACTGTGATGGCTCCATCGGCCGCAACCTCGTGCCCCTCACGAGGGTATGGCTACCTTACGGTGGTGCCTCCTTCCAGTCACCTCCGGTCGACCTGAAATCGTGGCTAGGCGACCTCCTGCTTCAATTGTGGCCCAAGGGCCAGGGATGTACTACAACGTTCGAGAGTTCCACGGGCTCCCCGACGCGCCCGCCTTCACCGCCCGGGCAGCCGTCAGCAGAGGCGCCTCCGGCGCCGCCATCGCCCGCGCCTTCACCGCCCGGGCAGCCGTCAGCAGAGGCGCCTCCGGCGCCGCCATCGCCCGCGCCGCCCCCGGTCGCCGCGCCCGCGCCGCCGCCCGCCCTTCCCGATCTGGTTCCGGTGCTCGCCGCCGCGACCGTGACCGCAACGCACGTGATCGTGCACGACGTCGTGCAGAACCAGGGGCCGGCGGACGCCGGTCCATTCACCATTACCTTCTATCTCTCACGCGACCCGCTTCTCGATGGCACCGCCATCCCGTTGTGCTCACGTACGGTGCAAGAGCTCAAAGGCGCTGTCCTGGCCTCGGCAGGCGCAGTGAGCGAGGCGAGCACGACCTGTCCGTGGCCGCCGGGCACGGCCGGATCATATTACGTCATCGTCACGGTCGATCCGGAGAATACAGTGCTCGAGGCCGTGGAGACCAACAATCAGAAGGCGACGAACCTTATTCGCAAGCCATGAAGGAATCATGTTGCCGACGGCACCAGAGGTCAGGGCTCTGGTGGCGCGCGCGGCCTGGGGGGTCAAACAGCAAGGAGATGCGTATGTGGCATCTGTGGGGAAGGGCGAAACGCTCGCCGGAGCCTTCGTGGCAAGGGTGGGTCGCGAAGGCCGCTGGGCGTTGGGGGAGTGCCAGGAGCGTAAAGCGGACCGAAGCCGTTGGTGTAAGGGCAGGAATGCGTTTGCAGGTGGGCGTAGCGCTTGCAGCCGCGATGTTGTGGTCGTGCCCAGGTTGTTCGAGGGCTCCAAAGCCCGCCGACAAACCGGAAACGGTGGTGTTCTCCAAGCCGTACACGATGCGGGCCGACGCTCCGGCAGATCCAGCGGCGGAGCGCCGGTGGCCGTTCGTGAACCTGCAGCGCCGCTATTGGGAAGCGACTACCTGGAGCGAGGTGCAAAAGCTCCATACGCCAGAGTCCATTGCTTGGCTCGAGAGCGTCGACGGCGAAGCTTGGTTCCATGAGGCCAGAGGCAAGGAGAGCTGGAAGCAGGCTGAGCTTATAGTTACTGCGTACGTCCAGCTAGAGCTGGACGGGCAGGCAGTGATCCTGGCACAGTCGGTCGTGGGAGGAGGCGATCCGAAAAAGGCAACGGTATTTCGGGTCGATGGATATCGGAAGATGGCAGACGGCTGGAAAATAGATAAGACGCTCGAGGCATCGACCTTGGGGGCCATCGTCACCAACTTTGGCCCCGCGGATCTTGAAAAGGCTGTCCAGACGTATGTCGCACGGAAGAGCAGCGGTCAGGACACGCCGAAGGATCAGTCGGGTGCCAGGTGAGAGCCGCCCGCGTCGGCAGCCGGTGCGGTACGGCGTTTCTCCCTCCGCCCTGCGGGTGATCGCGAGTGCGTCCAGCGCCCGCCCCGGCGGCGGCCCGGCGGCAGCGGCGCCCCGGCACGGCGGGCTTTCCCCCAGTGCCTGGGGAAAACGGTGGCAGCGGCGCCGCGACCCGCTGCCGCCAGCGGCTCCTGAGCCGTTTGCCTGGCAAGTGGGCAGGGGCGCGGGCAGCAGCCCGCGGCCGGTGGAGCGCCTGACGTGGACGCCGGCACCAAAGATCTACCCGTAGAGTTTTTGTGGAGCGCCGCCCTGGGAACCCCCCACCGCGGGCGCGCCGGGGCGGGCGCGTTATTATGCGTACGAGAAGGGGAATTCTCGTACACATCCGCGGGGCCGCCACACGCGGCCGTCAGCGCAGCGGGCGCCCGACCGTCAGGGGGCGCTCCCGGGGTGGGTACGGTGCCCCACGCGCGACAGTCAGCACCCAGCGTCAGCACGTGCTGCAGGCCATGGGTCTGGCATCTACCCCGCTGTGTACAGTGCGCCAGGTGCATGGGAACGACGGGTGTCTGGTCGATGCAGCGCTGCTGCAGCGCGGTCGAGCGGGCCTGGCGGCGGATGCGCTGGTGACCGCGCTCCCGGATGTGGCGCTGGGGGTGCTGAGCGCTGACTGTCTGCCGGTGGGGCTCTCTGCCCTGGACCCTCCGGGGGTGGCCGTGGCGCCTGCCGGGCGTATGGGGACGTACCATCGGGTGGTGGAACGCACGCGCGCTGTCATGACCCAGCAGTGTGGTACACTCCCCACACAGGTGCATGCCGTGCTGGGGCCCGCCATCGGGGCCTGCTGCTCGACGCTCGATGCCCGTGCCGTCGGCCCGTTTCAGGAGGCTTTCCCCGCCACCTGGGCGCAAGGCTTCCTCCCGCAAGGGCCCGGACGCTGGACCATGGACCTGCTCATGGCGAACAGGCGACAACGCTGTGCCGCTGGCGTCCCCGCAGCCCAGAGTGACACCGCCTCGCTGTGGACGGTCTGTGACCATCCCGACCTCTCCTCGCACCGCGCCGCGGGCCAGGAAGCCGGACGCGGCATGGCCATCGGGGCGCGCACCTCATGGGCCATACCATCATCTTCGTCAACGCCCCTAGCGTATGGAAGACACACCAACTATGCACATCACCTTCCTGGGCGGCGGGAACGAAATCGGCGCCAGTCGCGCTCTCGTCGAAATCGGCGCCAGTCGCGTCCTCATTGATTGCGGCATCCGCATGAGTGGCGATGAGCGCCTGCCTGATCTGAGCGCGATCCGTGGTGGCACGGAGTTGCAGCATCTGGACGCCGTGCTCCTCACGCACGCGCATATGGATCACAGCGGCGCGCTGCCCGTCGTCCACGAGCACTGCCCCGGCGTGGCGGTGTACGCCACCGCGCCCACCTGTGGGCTCGTCGAAGTGTTGCTGCGGGATGCGCTCACGATCATGCGCGTCAAAGCCGACCGCGAGCACGAGCTGCCGCTGTATACCCCCGCGGCGGTCGCCGCGCTCCTCGCACAGATCATCCCGGTGCCGTTTGGCTCGCCCACACAGGTGAGTCCCGCCGGGTTGACGGCCACGTGGTTTCCGGCCGGCCACATTCTCGGCGCGGCGTCGATCGGCCTGGAAGGCGTGGAGCACGGGCGGACAATCAGGGTGCTGTTTTCTGGAGACATCGCGGTCAGTGACCAATTAACCGTGCCAGGCATGCTGGCGCCGGCGGGCTTCAGGCCGGATGTCCTGGTGATCGAATCCACCTACGGGGATCGGCTGCACGCGTCGCGCGCGCTCGAAGAGCAACGCCTCCTTGAGATGGTCGCCGGGGTGATCGGACGCCAGGGCAAGCTGCTCATTCCCGCCTTTGCCATTGGGCGCGCCCAGGAAGTCATTCTCATGCTCCTGCGGCAATTTCGCGCCAAACGCCTGGCCAGTTTTCCGGTCTACGTCGATGGCATGGTGCGGACCGTGTGCGGGGTCTATGCCTCGTATCCGGCCCATCAGACACCCTATGCGCGGCGGCTCGTGGAACGGCATGGCAATCCATTTTTTAACAGCGTCGAGGAGATTCGCGCCGTGCAGACGCCCGCCGAACGCGAGCGGATACTGGCGGGGCCGCCGTGCGTGATTATCGCCAGTTCTGGCATGCTCACCGGCGGCGCCAGTGCCTATTATGCGCCGCGCCTGGTGGGTGACGAGCGCCACGGCATTGCCATTACAGGCTATCAAGATGAAGAGTCTCCCGGACGCCACCTGTTGGAGCTGGCCGAGGCCAAGAGCCGCGAAGTGACCATCGCAGGACGCGTGTTCCCCGTGGCCTGCAGCGTGACGAAGTATGCCCTCTCGGCGCACGCCGACTGCAATGAGATTGCCAGCCTCATCGACGCCATCGCGCCACGTGAGGTGGTCCTGGTACACGGTGAAGGCCAGGCGCGTCCGGCCTTGCGCGATCTGCTGCAGCGCCGTGGCACGCGCTATCGCCCCATCCACTTGCCGCGCACGGGTGACACGCTCCGCTTCTCTGGTGGGCACCACGCCCGCCTGAGCGCGCCGCCAGCCATGGCCCTCTCAGACGGTGCGCCCCTTAACAAGGCCAGCCTGCACGAGCTGGCCACCACGCTGCGTGCGACAGGCGGCGAGGGCAAGCTCTACAGTGTCGTGGCCCTCCTGGACCGCTGGTACGGCGCGCAGGCCTGGGATGAGGAGCGCTACGCAGCGCTCATCCTGCTGCTCGATGACAGCGCAGATTTGCGGCGCCCCGCGGCGCGTCCGCACCTCTATCGCCTGCTCCGCGTGACCAACGAGCCCGCCGTACCACCGGCGACAGCACCGGCGACGATGTTGTACGCTCTGCCGCAGGACGTGCTCGGGCGTGTCGAACGCACCCTCGGCCCGGAGACCGGGCTGTATCGCAAAGGGTATGATCTGGCCCACCACGCATTACGGCTGTCGTTCGCGTTTCCGCTCATCGCCCGCGCGCGCTACCGTGCGGCCTGCGAGCAGATTGTGGCTGACACCGGCTGGAGCTATACGATCAACGAGGCGCCGCATCAAGGGCGGCTGGCAGAGGCGGCGCTGGCGTGCTTCCCGCCTGGGGTCACGGCGCTCAAACCGCCTGCCATGCACCTTGGCAGGCAGGAAGTGGTCGTGATGGTTGGCGTCGCGCTCGATCCCGCCGCGGTGCAGCACGCTGCCGCCGCGTTCAGCGCCCAGACCGGGTATCGGTTGCGTGTGCAGGGACCGCAGGTGCCGTCGCAGGTCGAGGCGACCGCAAGGCCCTCCGACCGTGCCGCCCTCCCACCCCCGATGGAGATCAACGCGGCCTATAGCGTCATCACCGCGGCGTTCAGTCTGGCGCCAGCCAGCTGGCGGCCTTCTCATATGGGGATGAAAACCGATCACCTCGGGACACTGCTGGAACTGACGTTCATTACCCCCACCATCGGGCAGCGGCAGGAGCCCATACTCACCGCGGTCTCCCAGCGCACTGGCTGGCGTCTGCGCATCAAACCTCAGCCGAATCAGCACGCCTTGACGGAGGTGGCCACGGATCTCATTCCCGCCGCCTGGCGCCTTGCCAGGTCGCCCAGCATTCACCAAGACTCCGGGGTCATCCGTGTCACATGTGCGACGCCACCCGCGCCCGATGATCCGCAGTGTGCCGCGGTCTGCGCCCAGTGTGTCGAGCACACGGGCTATCGCTTAGAGATGAGCCGAGGCTGATGGGTGGGCCGCATCGCGTTCTGTAGAATGCGTGTTCGAGACGCGACTGACGACTGAGACTTGCCGTGGAGTGCACCACCGCCATGGCCCACGAGCTCCCCCCCCTAGAACACTGATCAATTCGTTGGAACCTTACTCAGCCCCTCGACGTGCTTCCTGAGGAACACAGGGGTGTCTGCTTCATCGACTGCGCACTGTACATGAAATGCTACATGCTCTCCGAACACATTCCCCTGTATTTATGGGCTTTCTGAGAGCCAGTGTTTAAGCAATTGATCAGCGTTCTAGCAGGCCGCCGTCACCAGGCCCTGCGGCGCAGGCCTGCCGCACCTGCACGGCCGCTGGCCAGGGTCTCTCCCCCTCGCGCGCGCACGTCAGGGCCCCCAGGGCTGGGGGCCGCCGTCCCCGCAGGGTCTCGGTCATGGCGTGCTACCGCTCCTGTCTGCGGCTGTGCAGGGCGGCCTGAAAGCCGGCGGGATGGTCGAGCCACGCACTGCCGGTCTGGCGGGTGACGTCGACGGCGGTCGCGGCGAGCGGCGCCGGGGGGGCAGGCGGCCTGCTCATACGCCCGCCGCGCCGGCGGCGGACGCGAGGCACTTGACCAGCCGCGCCAGCACACACAGGCTGGTGCGCTGCTGGCCTGGCTTGTCCGTGTACGAGATCCACTGCAATGTGCCTGCGACCAGGACGGCCTCGCCGGCGGTGAGCGCACCGGCCTGTTCCCCAGCCGGCCCGTAGGCTTCGCAGGGCACGCACAGCGTGAAGCGCTGGCCAGCGGGCCCGGGTTCGTCGAGACGCAGCGTGAAGCGGACCTGCGGCGTGCCGTGGTCCGCAACGCGCGTGATCGGATCGCGTTCGAGGATCCCGGTCAGCGTCACATGGTTCAAGTCCACAGCGCTTCCTTTCCAAGTACGCATGCCCAGGCCAGCGCTTCCGCCTCGGCACGGAGCAAGCCGCCACAGGTTTCAGCAATCGCCGCACGTTCGCTCCACTCCTCCACCAGGGCATGCAGCGCCGCTTTGTGCTGGCGGAGGTCGTCTCGTAGGGCGGGCGTCAGGACGCCTTTGGGCGCGCGGCAGCGTACCGTGCCATCGGGATAGGGCGTCAAGATGACACCACGCTCATGGAGCTGCGGGAGCAGGTCCATGGCGGTCATATGACGACCTCGTCGTATGCGTCGCCGGCGTCTGCGGCGGGTGCTGGAGTGGCCGACATCTCTCTCTCCACTACTGGTCTTACTGGGGTATCTGGGGTATCTGGGGTATCTGGGGTATCTGGGTCACCAGGGGGGTCAACACGATTTCCCCTAATAACAGAGTCAGATTCCCCAGTAACCCCAGTAAGACTAGTAACCCCAGATACCCCAGTAGGAGTAGTAGCTGGCGTGAGTATCGCGGGCAGGGGTGGTAACCGCCACGTCCACCCCTCTGGTAATTGGGTGCTCACGATTCCAAGGGCCTTTTTGGCCTTATAAAGCGTTTTCTTGTTGTGTCCCTCGCCCTCACCTTCGCTGAGAAGGTCGGTGGCGGACCAAGCCAGGCCGCCTTCAAGGCGAGTCTCTAGCCAGCAGACGGCTTCGAGGAACGAAGTAGGTTCTGGCCCGCGTCCACTTCCTCCGATAAGCTCTGCACTCAGGCGTGAGACGCCACACCACTGGAATTGGCCCTCATACTTGGTAAAGAGTTGGGTTCGCCCCAGGGGGCCGATGTTGCTCTTGCTCTGCCCTAGGAGCACCTTGCCGGGGTCAGCGGGATGTTGTTCGACAAACAACCCGGTCCGCGCGAGGGCGATGAAGTCGACGCTTCCTAACCCTCTGTGAATGACCTTGGCAGGACTTTGGCCAGGCTTACTAGGATGACGAACACAGACCACGGCACAATGGTAGCGCTCAGCGAGGCGTGTGAGCCCAGTCATCAAGGGCCTGGTTTCGTTGGCCCGGTGCATGTCCATTGTCGCACCAAGGTAGGCTTGGACCGGATCAATGACTACCAGGCGTGGCTGATACTGCTGCAGGGCCTGTTCCAACACCGCGACATGGTTCAACGTGAAGGCTTGCTCTTGGCCGTCCGGGTCAAGCCAGCCAGTGAGGACGTGCACCTTGCTGCAATCCGCACCAGCGGTTTCAAGCCGTGGCTTGAGGGTGTCGGCCAGCCCGTCTTCGGTGGAAAGTAGGAGCGTTGTCTGCGGGCCGTCAGTAGGCAGAGTCGGCTTGCCTTGCTGGTCCGGGAGCGGATACCAACGGCTGAGGCTTGCCGCAATCTGAGTCATGAGCAGGGACTTCCCTATCCCAGGATCGCCGTCAAGCATGCACAGTTTGCCGATGGCAATGTAGGGCCACCACAACCACGTGATCGGCTCGGCTTGCACGGTGTCCATGGTGACAATGATAGGGGTCGCTGTGGGCTGATGAGGGGCGGAGGGCGTCTGCGCCGTGGCCGCCGGGCCAGCGATCGCCGCCGCGGCCGGGCCCGGGATGCCTGGGGTGAGCTGGTCGTTGGACCGCTGGTGCGTGTTCGTGCTGGTGGGGCCTGCGGGATACTGTGCGCAGCTCGCCGCGAGCGTGGCGACTTCCGCCGCGGCCAGCGGCGGCTGACACTGGGTGGCATTCATTTCGCGTAAGGCCGCGAGGATGACCGCCTCTGTGCAGCCGCGAGCACGGAGGCTACAGCCGAGCTTAAAGAGCGTCTCATTGCGGCTTCCGTGGGGAATAGGATCGCCAGCGCCAGGCGCCTCCCGCCGTGTGGTGTCCTGACAGAGCGCTAGAAGCCACGCCGGCAGAGGCGCCAGCTCCGTCTCTTCGGGGAGGTGACTCAGCTCCCAGGTATACCGCTTTCCGCTGGCGTGCAGGCTCGGGGGCACAATAACGTAGCCTCCATCACCGCGAATGTCGAGGCCAGCTCCTAGCGTCTCGACGCCGTTTTTGACGGGGGTGCCTGGGTGGGTGAAGACATAGTGCACGCCATTGCCCGTAAGGTCCTGGACCGTCTCAGGGAGCGGGCTGTCCGTGCGCTCGAGCTCTCGCAGGCTCACATCCCCGCCTTTGCCGGTATCCTGGTCGAGCACGACCAAGCCGGAGACGGCACCCGTCCGGACTGCGAGGTTGGCCTGGGGCCACATCTTCCACCAGCGGCGCATGGTCGCTGGGTCCGTGGTGGCGTCGTGTAGCCCATGCTTGGTGCGCGGGTGTTTGCCAATCCGCTCACAGTCCCGGCGACAGGAGCAACCCTGCTTCGTGGGGGTATGGCACGGGAAAACGTGCCAGCCACGCGCCGCATAGCTTAGGGCCGCGTCCAGGAGGGCCGGGCCGGGCGCCGGTGTGTGTAGATTATGACTGCCAGTTGGTGTAGAATACATCAGCGATCCTTTCAGCGCTGCTTGTAACAGCGTTGGCCATGCGCGGCCTGGTGGGCCTACAGCTACCGGGCCGTTGCTGCGTCTGGCCCTGGCGTGTCATGGGCTGGGCTCCCCGGCCCCCAGCGCCGCCTCGCTCCCAGCCGCCGCCCCCTCCCGCGGCGCTCCCGCGGGGGCGGGCGCGGCGGGGTGCGCTGGCGCGCTGGCGGGGCCCCGCGGCGCGGCGGTACTCGGTGGCGGGCGGAGCGTGTGCCGCTGACGCGCCGGCGAGGGTCGGTAGCGGGCCGCAGGCAGCGCGGCAGTCGGCGGCGTGTCAGCGCGGCGGCTGAAACCCCGTCGCCGCCAGGCTGCCGCTCCGCCTCGTGCCAGGCTGCCAGCGCCCGACGAGCCGCGGCGCCATGCGGGCAGGGCTCACGCACGCTTGGTCGAAACGGTACGGTACTGCCAGTCAGCCCAGCCGCCCGCGGACCGGTCACGGCAGCGCTGGTGCAGCGTCGCGCTGACGTGCCCCCGCAGGCCGCTGGGCTGCCAGGCCACTGGTTCCGGCCCCCCGTGGTGGGGACACACGAGCCCGAACGGCAGAGGCTCCTGTGCCCCCACCATCCGCCCCCCAAGGGGCAAAGCGGTGGGCACCGGCTCCGCCCGTGCCATGGGTTCCCATCACCCCCCATCCCCCCTCACGGGGGGCTTTGCGGCGGCGCGCGGCGCGGAAGGTGGGTCGCCCTCCTCGCGCTTCAGCCGAGGACGGCTTGCGCTGTGCTCCGGGGGGCGCCCGTTTCGGAATTTGGCCCCCCGCCCACCCTGCGCCGTCGCCGTGCTCGGGCTCCAGCCGCAAACCCCGCGCGGCTTGCGCTCCCTGCGCGCGGCGCCCGCGCTCCCGCTGCCCCCAGG
>OBEQ011984348.1_pt1 | contig 15634 bp, 16 predicted proteins | sample 1670901 | NCBI WGS metagenome assembly OBEQ01 (sample SAMEA104232315, study PRJEB22302) | groundwater metagenome | biome: forest; feature: aquifer; material: groundwater | place: USA | collected 2011-08-07 | depth 5.4 m | reverse complement strand
TGGCGGACCAGGACGAGCTTTCCGCCTTCGTTGCGCGCGCCGATGCAGTCGGCGATCATGCCCTTATTGAGCGAAGCCGCCAGCTTGGGCGCGAAGTCGCGGACCTGGTAGGTGTGGGGAAAGAGCACCAGGCCGGGTTTTTCCGCCGAGATCAACTGGACCAGCGCCACGCAGAAGCCGTCGGCCGTGTACGGTTCCAGCAAGTCGTGTTCGACGAGCAGGACTTCGGCAACGTTTTTCGCCGCGAGCTCGTTCGCCAGCCCGGCGACACCCTTGCCGATGACGGCTGCGCTCACGCTGCCGGAGGCGCCGGAGGCAATCTCCTGCGCCGCGGCCAGCGTTTCGAAGCTCGCGTTGTTCCACTTTCCCTGCCGCTGTTCGGTTGCGACCAGGATTTTCATGGCTAGATCACCCGCGCTTCAAACTTCAGTTTTTCGACCAGCTTTGCCGCGACGTCTTTCGGGGTTCCGGTGAGGAATTCCGTCTTTTTCGATTTCACCGGCACGTAGATCCGCTCGACGCGCTGCGTCGCTTCCGCCGAAACGCCCAGCAACTCGCGCGTAATCGTGACGATCTCCTTTTTCTTCGCCGCCATGATGCCCTTCAGCGTGGCGTAGCGGACCTTGTTGATGCCCGACTGGATGGAGAGCACGGCCGGGAGGGGACACTCGATCCACTGGAACCATCCCGCTTCCAGCTCGCGCTTCAGCTTGAGCGAACCGCCCGGGGCGCTGCCCTGGAGTTCGATCTGCATGATGATGGTGGCGTGCGGGAGGTTCAAGAGCCCCGCCAGCAGGACGCCGGTCTGGCCGAAGCCGTGATCGTCGCTCTGCAATCCGGTCAGGACGAGGTCGCGCTTTTCCTTCTGGATCGCCGCCGCGAGCGCCCGGGCAGAGCCGAGCGGGTCGAGCTGATGAAAATTGTCGTCGGCGATGTGGATGCCGCGGTCGGCTCCCTTGGCCAGCGCTTCCTTGATCGTTTGCTTGACGCGTTCCGGGCCCATCGAGAGAGCGATCACCTCGCCGCCGTGCTTTTCCTTCAGGCGCAGGGCTTCTTCCAGCGCGTAGCTGTCGGGCTCGTTCATCTCGAAGCCGATGTCTGCTTCCTTGATCCAGTTTCCGGCGATGGCCAGCGGCGCGTCTTTCGCCGGGACCTGCTTGATGCAGACGAGGATATTCACGGAGTTCTTCCTTGCTCGGACTGGGGTTGCCCCAGTCCAAATCTTGCGCGGCCTATTTCCCGTCCCAGCGCTTGAAGATCAATGCCGCGTTGGTGCCGCCAAAACCGAAGGAGTTGGAGAGCGCATACTCGACCGGGGCTCTCCGCGCGGTGTTGGGCACGTAGTCGAGGTCGCATGCCGGGTCGGGCGTCTCGTAGTTGATCGTGGGCGGCAGAATCTGGTCGCGGAGCGCCAACACGCTGATGCCGGCCTCGAGGCCACCCGCACCGCCGAGGAGGTGCCCGGTCATGGATTTGGTAGAGCTGACTGGGACTTTCCTGGCGTGCTCGCCGAAGAGGCGTTTGAGGGCGGTGGTTTCGATGGCGTCGCCGATGGGCGTGGAGGTGCCGTGGGCATTCACGTAGCCGATGGCCTCGGGCGCGAGCTTGGCGTCCTTGAGCGCGGCTTTCATGACGCGGTAGGCGCCGTCGCCGTTTTCGGCGGGCTGGGTGATGTGGTATGCGTCGCCGGACATCCCGTAGCCGATGATTTCGGCCAGGATCGGCGCGTTGCGGCGCTGGGCGTGTTCGAGAGATTCAAGAATCACGATGCCGCAGCCTTCGCCGACGACGAAACCGTCGCGGTTGGCGTCAAACGGGCGGCGGGCGCGGTGGGGCGGGTGGTTGGGGGTCGAGAGGGCCTTCATCGGGGCGCCCCCGCCGATACCCATCGGCGTGATGGTCGCTTCCGTGCCGCCGCAGATCATCATCTCCGCGGCGCCCCGCTCGATGATCTTGGAGGAATCGCCGATGGCGTGCGCCGAAGCCGAGCAGGCGGTGGCCGTGGCGGAATTGGGCCCGCGCGCGCGGTAGCGGATCGAAATGTGTCCCGAGGCCAGGTTCACGATGGCGGAGGGGATGAAAAACGGCGAGATTTTTCCCGGGCCGCCTTGCAGGAGCTTTCCGTGCTCGCGCTCGATGATGTCGAACCCGCCGATGCCGGAGGAGACGTAGACGCCCACTTCGTCGGCGTCGGATTCGTTCGGCGTCCAGTTGGCCATCTTCACGGCGAAGTCGGCACCGGCCAGCGCCACCTGAATGAACCGGCCCATCTTTTTCTGTTCTTTTTTCTCGATCCAGTTGAGGGGGTCGAAATTCTTAATCTCGCCGGCGATGCGGCAATCAAACAACTGCGCGTCGAAATGCGTGATCGGGCCAACGCCGCTCTTGCCGGCCACGAGGTTTGCCCAGCATTCCTCGGTGCCGATGCCCAGCGCGCAGACCAGTCCGACGCCCGTGACGACTACCCGGCGTGTCAATGTATCGTGCTCCCTGCCGTGTGGTGAAATCCCGAGGGGCTACTTTCCCTTGGCGTGTTTCCCGATGTATTCGATGGCGTCCTTCACCGTCGTCATCTTCTCGGCGTCCTCGTCGGGGACTTCGATGCCGAACTCCTCCTCGAAGGCCATCACGAGTTCCACCTGGTCCAGTGAGTCCGCCCCCAGGTCGTCCACAAAAGATGCCGTAGGCGTCACCTCGGCTTCATCGACGCCGAGCTGCTCCACGATGATCTGCTTGACGCGCTCTTCCACGCTTGGCATGCGTTTCCTCCGCCCCTCTCAAACGTAAAGTATTGTCAGACTGCTCGCTGGTTTTTCGACCCGCACAAGCGTCGCGGCAATTCCGCGCTTCCCGCAAACCTGCCCATTCTATGCAGCCCGCGCGGGAAGGTCAACTTCGCTCGTTCGGGCGGGTTCGTTACGCCAGATACATGCCCCCGTTCACGTCCAGCACATGCCCGGTGATGTAGGCCGCCTCGTCGCTGGCCAGGAAAACGATGGCCGCGGCGACGTCGCGCCCCGTGCCCATGCGTCCGAGCGGGATGCGCGCGTTCAGGTCTTCCTTGACCTTGCCGGGCAGGACGGCGGTCATCGGCGTCTGGATGAATCCCGGCGCGACGGCGTTTACCGTGATGTTGCGCGATGCGACTTCAATGGCGATGGCTTTCGTAAGGCCAATGATTCCGCCCTTGGACGCCACATAATTGGCCTGCCCGGCGTTGCCGGACTCCGCCACGACCGAGCTGAGATTGATGATCCGGCCGCCCTTCTGGCGCAGCATCGGACTCAGCGCCTGCTGGATGCAGAGGTGCGCACCGGTCAGGTTGGTGCGGAGGACGGCCTCCCAGTCGTCGAGCTTCATCCGCAAGGCAAGGCCGTCGCGGGCGATGGCGGCGTTGTTCACGAGGATGTCGAGGCGGCCGAATTTGTCCAGCGCCTGCTTGAAGCCAGCCTTCACCTGGTCCGGGTTGGCCACGTCCATGGTGACGGCCAGCGCTTCGCCGCCCTTCGCGGAAATTTCCTGCACCAGGTCCGCGAGCTTCGATTCGCTCCGCGCGGCGACGGCAACTTTGGCGCCTGCTTCCGCCAGCGCCAGTGCCGTGTCGCGGCCGATTCCCTGCGACGCTCCCGTTACCAGCGCCACTTTGTCCTTCAAGCTGAACATCCGCTCGCTCTCCCTTGCGCCGCGTGCTGCGGCTCCCGCCGCGGCCGGCGCTACTCCTGGGCAATCTTTTCCAGCGTGGCCTTCAGGCTCTTTTCGTCTTCCACGTTGAGCGCGTGGACCGAGCGCTCGATCTGCCGCAAAAGTCCCGTGAGTACGCGGCCCGGGCCGGTTTCGATGAAAGTGGTCAGGCCTTCGTCGATCAGCAGCCGGACCGATTCTTCCCAGCGCACCGGCAGCGAAACCTGGCGAATGAGCGCCTCGCGGGCTTCTTCGCCCGCGCGCTCGATGTCCGCGTCCACATTGCTCACGAGCGGCACCTGCAGATCGGCCATCGGCGTCTGCCGGAGGTCTTTCTCCAGGCGCTCCTGCGCGGGCATCATTAGCGCGCAATGGAAGGGCGCCGAAACCGCGAGGATGACCGCGCGCTTCGCTCCCATTTGCGAAGCGATCTCGACGGCGCGCTTGACCGCCGCGGCGCTGCCGGAGATGACCGTCTGGTCCGGGGAATTCAGGTTCGCGGGAGAGCAGACTTCGCCCTCCGCTGCGCGCTTGCAGGCATCGGTGACGACGGCCGGTGAAAGCCCCAGGATGGCCGCCATGGCGCCCTGGCCGGCGGGGACGGCTTCCTGCATGTAGGTGCCCCGCTTGCGCATCAGGCGCACGGCGTCCGCGAAGGAGAGCGAGCCGGCCGCGACCAGCGCGGAATATTCTCCCAAGCTGTGCCCGGCAACGTAGTCCGGCCGAATGCCTTTTTCCACGAGCACGCGATAGGTGGCGACCGAACAAGTGAGGATCGCCGGCTGCGTGTTTGCCGTTTGCTTGAGTTCCTCTTCGGTACCGGCGAAGCAAATCCGGGAGATGGAAAATCCGAGCGCGTCGTCCGCTTCCTCAAAGACGCGCCTGGCGGCGGGGTGATTGTCCGCCAGCTCTTTTCCCATCCCCGGGTACTGCGAAGCCTGCCCCGGAAAGACGCATGCGATTTTGGTCATGAATGCTTCTCTCCGCGCGGCCGTCAGGCGGGCACGGCCGCCGCCGGGATCTCCGCTTCAATTTTTTCGTTCATCCGGGCGCGGGCGAGCGCCGCCGCGACGCGGATGGCGTTTTTGATGGCGTTGGCGTTGGACCGTCCATGCCCGATCACGCAGACGCCGCGGACGCCCAGCAGAGGCGCGCCGCCGTACTCGGTGTAGTCAATGTGCTTTTTCAAGCCGCGAAACGCTCCCCGCGAAAACAGGTAGCCGAGCTGGGACGAAAGCGAGCTCTTCAGCGATTTCTTCAGCAGGCCGAAGATCTGCAGCGCCAGGCCTTCGCAGATCTTCAGCGCGATATTGCCGACGAAGCCGTCGCAGACGATCACGTCCACATCGCCCGAAAAGAGGCCGCCGCCTTCGACGTTGCCCACGAAGTTCACGTGGTTCCCCGTGAGCCGCTCGTGCACCGCGCGCGAGAGTTCGTTGCCCTTGATGGCTTCCTCGCCGATCGAGAGCACGCCTACCCGCGGACGGCGGCTGCCGAACGTCAGCCGATGGTAAATCTCGCCCATCACGGCAAATTGCTCCAGGTGCTCGGGCTTGGAATCGACGTTGGCGCCGACGTCCAGCAGCACCGAGACGCCGCCCTTTGCGTTGGGGAAGGGCGCCGCCAGCGCCATTCGATCGACCCCATACAGAGTCCCCAGCGTGAACCGCGCCACGGTCATGACCGCGCCGGTGTTTCCCGCGCTGACCATGCCGTCGGCTTTCTTGTCGCGCACCAGCCGGGCCGCGACGTGCACGGAGCTGTCTTTTTTCCGGCGGAACGCCTGTGCCGGGTGATCCTCCATCGTGATCACCTCGTTTGCCGGGACGATCTCGATCGGCAGACTTGGCGCCGCATGCTCGGCCAGCTCGCCCCGCACGGCGCCCGGCTGCCCCACCAGCAGGATGCGCACGCCGAATTCCCGCGCGGCCAGCACGCTCCCCTCGACCTCCGCGCTGGGTGCGTGGTCTCCGCCCATGGCGTCCACTGCGATGGTGATCATGGAGAGTTCAATCTGGGGGTCCCGTTGCCGGGACCTGACTACGCCCTGACTTCCCGGACTTCGCGGCCCTTATAGTAGCCGCAATGCGGGCAGATCCGGTGTGGCTGCTTGGTTTCGTGGCATTGCGGACACTTACCCAGCGCCGGTCCGGTCAGGTGGTCGTGGGCGCGCCGCTTGTTTTTGCGGGCCTTGGAATGCCGTCGTTTTGGGTTAGGCATAAAAGTGCTCCTCGTGGCCCCGGTCAGCCGGGGCGGATTCTATGGGCTTTCGCCCCGGTAAATCTATTGCTTTTTCAGCCAGTCCTGCTTGAGCCGCGCGAGGGGAGCGAGCCGCGGGTCGGTCGCGTGGGTCTCGCACCGGCACTCTTCGTGGTTCAGGTTGACACCGCAGTTCGCGCACAATCCCCGGCAGTCGCTCCGGCAGATCGCCTTCATCGGCAGCGCCAGAAGCACCTGTTCGATCAGCACATCGGCCAGAAACATTCCATCGCCCTGGAAAAATCCGATTTCCGTGTCTTCCGTCTTGAGCCGTTCTTCTTCCGGCTTGGTGCCTTTCGGCAGCGGACTGTAGAGTAGGTCAAACGCGCGGTGGACTTCCTCGACCACCGGCTCCAGGCAGCGCGCGCAGGCCATTTCGACCTTGGTTTCGAACTCGCCCTCGATGCGGATCTGCCCTTCCACCAACTCGGCGTTGGCGCGCACTTCGAGTGGCTCCGCCTGCTTGAACTCCGCGGTCCGGAAATCGACGCTGCCCGGAGCGTAGCTCTTCACAATGCGCAGCTTGCGGACCGCCAGGTCCTTCACGTCCAGAAACATTGCTTCGCCGCCTCCGGCGCTTGCGCTCATGCCTTGTCATTATCGAGGCCGCGCCTGCCGCAAGTCAAGAAAGCGCGCCCCGGCGGTTCCCCGGGCCCTGGCTTCGTCAACAAATATTGACTTGGCGCATGGCGCGGGATTCGGCTAAAGTAAGGCCCCAAGTGGTCTCACTTCATGGAGGATTTCATGCGCAAAATTTCCGCAGCGCTGCTGGGTTTCACCTGTCTGCTGGTCCTATTCTCGGCCCCGGCCGTGCTGGCCCAGGGCGGTAACCAGGGTTCGGTCGAAGGGACCACGCTCGATCAGCAGGGGGCCGCCGTGCCCGCGGTCGCTCTCGAGTTGAGAAATACGGCCACGGCCGTGGTGCTCACGTCATCGTCGGATCAGGAGGGCTACTTCCGCTTCCCGGTCGTGCCCGTCGGCACGTACGATTTGACTGCCAAGAAGGACGGCTTCAACACCCTCACGCAGAAGGGTGTCACGGTGACCGTCGGCGCGCGCCTGAACCTCAGTGTTTCTCTGCCGGTCGCTTCGCATGTTTCCTCCGTTGTCGTTTCGGGCGAGATTCCGCTGGTCGAGACCTCGCGCTCGCAGGTCAGCAACACGGTGGACAGCCAGTCGGTGTCGAACCTCCCGGTTCTCGGCCGGAATTTCATCAATTTCGTGCTCCTCACGCCGGGCGTGACGATTGACCGCCGCGACGGCGACATCAGCTTCGCCGGGCAGCGCGGGACGCTCAACTCGCTCGTCGTGGACGGCGCCGACAGCAACAATACGTTCTTCGGGCAGACCACCGGCCGGACGGGTTCGGGCCGCGCGCCTTACCAGTTCAGCCAGGACGCCGTGGCGGAATTCCAGGTCAATTCCAACGGGTACTCCGCCGAGCTGGGCCACGCCGGGGGCGCGGTGATCAACGTCATCACCAAGTCCGGCACGAACAGCTTTCACGGCACCGGCTTTGAGTTCTACCGCGACACCTCGCTCAACGCCCAGGATTCCATCACCAAGAGCCGCAGCCAGGCCAAGTCTCCGCTCCATTTCCACCAGTTTGGCGGGAACCTCGGCGGTCCGGTCGTGAAGGATAAGCTGTTTTTCTTTTTCGACTACGACGGCCAGCGTAACACCCTCCCGAATTTCGTCTTCCTGAACCTGCCTGCAAATTTCACCGTTTCCAGCAACCCCATGATCGGTCCCTTCCAGACCGTCGCGCTCAATTACCTGACTCCCCGCGCCGCTTCCTGGACCCGCACCCAGAACCAGGACGTGTATCTCGGCAAGGGCGACTTCCACATCAACTCCAACCATCTGTTGACCGCGCGCATCAACAGCCAGCGCTTCACCGGCAACAATTTTGAATTCAGCGGCACGCAGATCTCCCTCGAGCACACCGGAGCTTCGCTGGTTACCACCGACACGTTCTCCGCGCGGCTGACTTCCACGCTCTCAATCAAACTCACCAACGTCGCTTCCTATACCTATCTGCGCGACAACGAACCGGGCCAGGCCAACAGCTCGAACCCCGAAGCCACCATCCGCCAGGGCGGCACCGTGCTCGTCGTCGGCCGGAATTTCTTCAGCCCGCGCTTCACCAACATTCACCGCCACCAGTGGACTGACACGGTCACCCTCGTCGAGGGCCACCATACGTTGAAGATGGGCGTGGATTTCATTAAGGACCAGATCGACAATTTCTTCCCCGGAAACTTCTCCGGCAGCTACACGTTTCTCAGCCTCGAAGCATTCGGACGCAATCTCAACGGGGTGGCCCAGCCTGTAGGCACCAATAATGTCTCCTACCTCCAAGCCTTTGCCGGTACGGGCACCACGGGCCCCACTACGAATCCCAATCTGTTCGAAGCGGGAGCTTTTCTGCAGGATGAATGGCGGTTCCGCCGCAATTTCACGCTGAACCTCGGCGTGCGCTACGATGTGCAGCGGGTTGATCGCCCTGCGGTCAGTAATCCCGCCGCGCGGGCTGTCGGCATCAATACCGGATTCATCCAGAATCCCGCCAACGGCGCGGAGCCGCGCTTCGGCTTCGCTTGGACCCCGATGGGCGACAATCGGATGGTCGTCCGCGGGGGCTACGGCATCTTCTACGGCCGTACGCCTTCCATCATGTACGGCACCGCCATGTCCAACAACGGCTTGAACGTTGCCACGTTCACCTTTGATTCCACGACGACTGTGGCCCCTCCGCAATATCCGAACACGCTCTGCGATGCGCCAAGCAGCTCCCCCTCGTGTGCCCCTCCGTCCGGCGGAAAGTCCGGCGCCCCGATCATTTTCGTGTTCGACCCAAACTACAAGCAGCCGATGGTGCAGCAGTGGAGCCTCGGGATCGAACGGGAACTTCTGCACGACTTCTCGCTCAACGTCTCCTATCTTGGCGTGCATGCGACGCACTTGCAGCGGACGCGCGACATCAATCTGAATCCAAATCTGGTCACCAGCACCGTTTTTCTCGGGACAACACCAATCATCTTTCAGAGATACGGCCCGCGCCCCATCACTGCATTCGATCGCATCGAGCAGTTTGAGGGTTCCGCCAGTTCGATCTATCACGGTCTCTCGATCCAGTTGAACAAGCGCCTCCGCCAGGGCTTCCAGTTCACCACTGCCTACACCTGGAGCCACGTCATTGACGACAATCCCGACGCCACCGCCGTGGTACCCGGCGGCTCGGATGACGCCAAGATTGTCCAGTTCCCGACCCTAGCCGGAACCGACCGCTCCTCTGGGCAGAACGACCAGCGGCACCGGTTTGTCGTCAGCGGCATCTGGAATCTCGACACGTACGCCAAGGGCCTGTCCGCCGGGCCCCGGTACCTCCTCGGAGGCTGGGAGTTCAGCGGCATCTTCACGGCGCAGTCCGGCCAGCCCTATACCGGGCTTGTGGCCGGGGACCTGAACAATGACGGCAACTCCCGAACGGATCGCTTCCCGGGACTCGGCCGCAACACGTTCTATCTGCCGCGGAACATCAGCGTCGACCCGCGCATCACCAAGGATCTGCGGTTGCGCGAATCCATGAAGCTCCAGTTGATCCTCGAGGCCTTCAACGTTTTCAACAAGAACAACGTCTTCGCCGTCAGCACAACGCAGTTCACTCTTGGAGGCGCAGTGCTCACCCCTTCGTCCACGTTTGGCACGCAGATCAGCAACTTCAGCACTCCCATCTCGCCGCGCATCGTTCAGCTCGGCGCGAAGGTCGTCTTCTAACCCGTTACCGACAAAGCTGTACTCCGGGGCCGGCTTCCGGCGGCCCCGTTTTTTTTCAGTAGCACAGGATTCATCCTGTGCTCTTTCTTCGTCGTTGACTCGAATTGCGTGAAATTATGGGAGTTACTCCCCGGTTTTGAGGTTGGACAGCGTGAAGCGCGGTGTCACTTCGCGCCGCTTGGACCAGTCGTGGTACGCGTGGCACTCGAAGCACCCCGACTCCGCATGCTCGGGTCCGGGCGCGTGGCAGGTGCGGCAGGCGGCGATGGCGCTGGACTCGCTCTACATTGCGTACAGCCGGGAGGCCAGGCCGGCGAACAGCGCGGAAGTGCGCGCGGCGATCAGCGCCCTGTTTCAACAACTCGAGAATCCCTCGGCGTATAACGCGGACCAGTTCGCGCGCGGGTTGCGGCGGGTGGGGACGCTGCTGCGGTAGCCCGGGAAGCCGGACATTCCACGCCGGCCGGTACATTACCACGCGAACCGGTACTAGTATCCTGGAATTAGGCTCGCTAGGTGCGGCGGGCCGCGACGCGGAAGAATCAGGAGGTTGCAGGAATGAACCGGCTGGAAAACTGGTTTTGCGCGTCGGGGGCGTGGCGGTACCTGACGCGGAGGCACCTCCTGCCTTGGCTTATCGATAAGGCGGATCTGGGCGAACATGTGCTTGAGGTTGGAGCGGGGTTCGGGGCAGCGACGGAGGAATTGAGGAAAAGGGCGGCGCGCGTGACTTCGCTCGAGTATGACGCGAAGAACGTGGCGCGGATCGTGCGGGAAGCGGGCGGAGCGAAGGGGAGGCTGGTGCGGGGCGATGCGGCGACGCTGCCGTTTGCGGGAGGAGTTTTTTCGGCGGCAATCGCGGTGCTCGTGCTGCATCACCTGAAGTCGCGCGAGGCGCAGGAGTGGGCGTTCGCGGAGATTTTTCGCGTGCTGCGGCCTGGCGGGAAGTTTCTTGCGTTTGAAGTCCGGGACGGGTGGCTGCGGCGGGCGGTGCATTTGAGGAGCACGTTCGTGCCGGTGGATCCGAACACGGTGAATTCGCGATTGCTGGCGGCGGGGTTCGCGAAGGTGACGGTGGATTTTCGAGGCGCGGGATACACCGGCTGCGGGCGGTGCGCGATGCAGTGGCGAGCGCCGGCGGATGAAACGAATCAGGAATTCGCGGGAGCGGCGAGCTCGGTGCGCGTCTGGATTACGCGGAGAATGGAATCGCGGGAGACCATGCCCACGATTTGCGAAGCGCCTTCGGGGCCGGGGGTGACGACGGGCATCTGGTTGATGTCCGCGGCGAGGAGGCGCTCGAGTAGGCCGAGGAGAAGTTCCTCGGGCGAGGCCCAGAGGATGCGTTCGCGGGGAATCATCACGGCCTGAACGGAAGTGGAATCCCACTCGCTACGGTCCACCGCATTGAGCGTGTGGACGTTCATCATGCCGAGGAGGCGTTCGTCGGCGATGACGAGGTGGCAGCGGCGGCCGGTGCGGAGGACTTCGGCGCCGTACTCCTCGAGGGATAGATTGCGGGGAACGGTGGGGATTTCGTTACTCATGACGTCGGCGGCGCGCAGGCCGGCCAGGGATTCGCGGATGGCGACCTGGGCGACGCTCTCCTGCGCGGCGGTCAGCATGAACCAGCCGATAAAGGCCAGCCAGATGCCGGAGACGAGCTCTTTTTTCCAGGCCACACCCGCTCCGGTGACGATCAGCGCGTAGGCGATGAGCTTGCCGGAGGCGCCGGCGACGCGGGTAGCTTTCCCGAAATTGTGGTTGATGCCCCAGACGATGGCGCGGAAGATGCGGCCGCCGTCGAGCGGGAAGCCGGGGACGAGATTGAACAGGGCGAGGCCGGCATTGGTGCCGGCAAGCCAGGTGGCAAGCGCGCCAAGCATCTCGCTGTACGGGAAGAGCAGGGTGAGGGAATAGAAGACGCCGGCCAGGAAAAAGCTGGAGAGAGGACCGGCGACCGCGATGTTGAACTCCTGGAGGGCGGAGGCGGGTTCTCGGCCGATGCGAGCGATGCCGCCGAAAACGAAAAGCGTGATGGAGACAACGGGAATCCGGTAGCGCTGGGCGACGAAGCTGTGGGCGAGCTCGTGGAAGAGAACTGAGGAGAAAAAAAGCAGGCTCGTGAGAATGCCGACGGCGTAATGCTGGAGGTCGCTCCAGTGAGGATGCTGCTCGCGGTACTGACCGGCGAGAGAAAACGTGATCATGAGAAAAATGATCGCCCAGCTCGGATGGATGTAGATCGGAATCCCGAGGATGCGACCAATTTTCATCCCAGAATGCGGCGGCACGTTGATGGCGAGTTCTCCTTCCCTCGAAGAGTAATGATTCCCTCCTAGGCAGCCGTAAGTCAAATCCCAAAAATTCCCCGAAGAAAACGCGAGAAGTGATGCCGGTGGGCCACGGTGTGTGTGGCCAGCCACGAAGGCGGGTGTGCAGGCCTTTGATAACTCCTTGCCAGGCAAGGCAATGCGTGTGGGCGGCGGCTTGCGTGGGCATGGAACCGACGGGATTGCAGGAGGCGGCCATGCAGCGGACACACAGCGGATGGAGATTGCGGATATCGGAAAAGCTGGCGCAGGCCATGGTGGTTGCCGCGGCCATCCTGATGGCGGCTTTGCGGGCGAAGGCGCAGGAGGGCGGGAGTGCGAGCACGACTGGCCCGGACAAGGCGGCCACAAAGCCGGAACGGCGGATCGTGGTGAGCATCCCGGACCGGAAGCTGGCGCTGCTGGAAGACGGGAGAGTGGTGCGCGTGTACCGCGTGGCGGTGGGAGCGCCGGACAGCCCCTCGCCGACAGGACAGTTCAAGATCGTGCACCGGTTGCCGAACCCTACCTACTACGCGCCGGGAGTGGTGCTGCCGCCGGGGCCGGAGAACCCGCTGGGGACGCGGTGGATCGGTTTGGACAAGAAGGGATTCGGGATTCACGGCACCAACCAGCCGTGGTCCGTCGGAAAGAACGCTTCGCACGGCTGCATCCGGATGAGGAACCGGGATGCGGAGGACCTGTTCGTGCGCGTGCGCGCGGGAGACGTGGTGGAGCTGGCGGACGAACGTACGGAAGAGATCGCGTGGCTGTTCGGCGGGCAAGCGACGACGGCGGTGGCGAAGGCGCCGGCATCGGCCGGAAGCGGTTCGCAGGCGGGCGTGGAGTAGAGGAGAACGGCGATGAACGCACTGGCTGAATTCGGCTTGCTGGGATTGGCGACGGGTTTTGCGGGCGCGATTGCGGTGGCGGCGCAGTGGCTGCTGCTTGAGAGGATGCTGGAACTGATGAAGTCGGCGGCGCTGGGGCGAGTGAGGCGCGCGGCGCCGGCGGAAGATGCACGGAGCGGAAGGCTGGCGGCACAGGCGCGAAGAGGGGGTCTCTCGGAGAGCGGGGCGGAGCGGAAGGGAGCAAGTCCATGCCGTTACTGAAGTACCTGTTGTGGATCGCGGGAATCACGTTGTTCGGAAGCGCGGCGTCGTTGGTGATGTACGACATCTACCTGGCGGTGCAATTGCGGCGGCTGCTGGCGGGAAGCGGAGCGGGAGCCGGGGAAAGCGCCGCGACCGGAGGCCGACGCCCTTTTGGGACAATCCGCTGGCGGCTGGCGCAATAGTTGGCAGCGGCAGCGGTGTTGCTCGCGGCGGGTATCCGCGTCAGCCAGATTTCCGGCGTGCGGCCGGAACGCTCTACCCCGGCGTACATTTGATCGTGCCGCTGGTGGATCGCGCGGTGCTCTATGACACGCGGGAACAGGTCTACATTACGGTGTCGGCGGCGGACCCGAAAAAAAAAGGAGAGCTGCTGGAGGTGCAGTCGCGCCGGAACGCGGGATTATAAGGAGAATCGCTGGGAAAGGGGAGGGAAGAATAAGGGAGGATGCGGGCCGGGGCGGCGCATCGGAGGCGTGTTATCATCAGCGCGCGTCCCGTGACTGCCAGGCAAAACTCCTCTGCTCGACTCCTGCGAATACAAGTTCTGTGGACTTTCTTCTTTTTTCTGGCAGGAGGATTTGTAATTCCGCGCGCAGCCCGTGGCGATTCACCGGAGGAAACGGTGCGGCAGTTGGCGCGGAGAGTCGTGGCAGCTATCGAGCGGGGCCGGCCGACATCGTTGCTGTGGCAGAACCGGTCGGGAATTGCCGAGCCGCAGTCGGAGCGGCTGCGGAAGGCATTCGCGGAGGAACTGGAGAGAGGAGGCGTGGCGGTTTCGGCAGATGCTTCCGAGGCCGGAATCAAGGTGGTGATTGGCGGGACGCCGACGCAACTGCGGTTCGCGGTCAAGATTGGAACGCCCGGCGGAGAAAAGATTTTTCTGGGCGATGTGAGCCGCGCTTCGTATTCAGCGGAAGCAACAACGGCAGTCGCGCCGCAATTGCAGAAGGAGTTGCTGTGGCAGCAGCGCGAGCCAATTTTGGATGCGATCGAACACACAGCGAGCGGAGGCAGGCCGGGCTTTTTTCTGGTGCTGACGCGGGAAGCGCTTTTTCTCTATCAGAAAGAGAAAGGGCAATGGACGCTGAAGGATTCGGCGCAATTTTCACCGGGTGAAACGCGGAGCCGCGACATGCGGGGAGAGATCCGGTTATCCGCGGAACAGGAAGACCGGGTACAAGTGGCGCTGGCGAAAAAAGTGTGCGACGTGAAGCTGGCGGAAAAATTGCCGATGACTTGCCACGCGGAGAACGAACATTGGCGAGACGGCGTATTTTTGGCGCCGCCGTGCAGCGCGGAAAGATGGCTGCTACAGGCCGGGCGGGGAGACTGGAGCGTGCCGGACCGATTGCAACTGCGGGCCCCGCTTGAGCCGGGCCGTGAACCGGCTGGGGAAATCGAGCTGCCCGGTCCGGTGCTTTCGCTTGCGAGCGGGGAATCGTTCCGGTCGGACACGGCGGTGGTTTTCAACCTTGCGGCGGGGAATTATGAGGTTTACCGGATCAGCGTGGATTGCCGGAATTAGCCTGCTGGGAATTTCCCTGGCAGGTGGCGCGGCCGCGGAGTGTGCGAAAAGGCCCCGCTACGGGGGAACCCTGCGGGTGGAGCTGCAGGCGGCAAAGATCTCAATCGACCCGCGCGAGTGGCGCGCCGGAATGGAAGAGGCCGCGGCGGCGCAGAAGCTGGCCGCGCTCGTCTTCGACCGGCTGTTAAGTCTGGACGATTACGGACGGATTCAGCCGCAGCTCGCAGCGGCGTGGTCGCACGACGCGGCGTTCAAGCGGTGGCAGTTTACGATCCGGAGCGGCGTGAAATTCACAGACGGGACATTGCTCTCGGCCGCGGAAGCTGCGACAGCGCTGCGAGCGCTCCTGCCGGCGAAGAGACAGGTGAGCGGCGCGGGCGATTCGCTGGTGCTTCAATCGCCGGAAGCCATGCCGGAGCTCCTGGAAGAACTGGCTTCGCCCAAATATGTGGTGTTTCACGTGGGCTCAGGAGGTGCGCTGGCAGGGACGGGCCCGTTCGTGGCGGTGGACGGGGCCCCGGCCGGGCACCTGCTGTTTCGCGCGAATGAGGAGTGCTGGGCCGGGCGCCCCTTCGTGGACGCGGTGGATGTCGCGCTGGGCGTGCCGCCGCTGCGCCGGCTCTACGACCTGCAGCTTCGGCGAGCGGAGTTGATCGAGCTCCCCGCGGATCTCGTGCGGCGCGCGAACGATGTCGGCTTGCGCACTTGGACGTCGGCGCCGGTCCGGCTGTATGCGCTGCGATTCGACGAAAGCCGCCCGGGAGCGAACGAGCCGCGCCTGCGCGAAGCGGTCTCGCAATCGCTCGACCGCGCGACGATGGCCAGCGTGTTGCTGCAAAAGCAGGGCGAGCCCGCCGCCGCCCTTTTGCCGCAATCGTTTCACAAAAGTATTTTATAATAAAATTCGTTTGCATTAAAGCCATTTGAATGGTACTATCTTCCGCGAACATCATTTTTTAATC
>OBEQ012270148.1_pt1 | contig 15636 bp, 21 predicted proteins | sample 1670901 | NCBI WGS metagenome assembly OBEQ01 (sample SAMEA104232315, study PRJEB22302) | groundwater metagenome | biome: forest; feature: aquifer; material: groundwater | place: USA | collected 2011-08-07 | depth 5.4 m | reverse complement strand
ATCCGATATAGTAACTCAGCTTACGCAATTTATTCTTCGAGTAAGGGCGATAGCCCGCATCGAGAAGTTCTCGACTTCGGGACGTACCGTCTGGTACATCCCTACGCTCGAACAATAAGGCTTTGCGTAACATGAGTTATCAAAATCTGCTTGATTGACAAGCGTGCAAATATTTAGTAATTCTTTTTAATTATGTCAGGCCCAGAATTTGCAAGTCATCCATTATGGAAGGAGTGGTATCCACCAGTTAGACCTGAATATACAGTTATACCGTTGGGTGAGTCAGTGCATGGGGCTCCTATTGGCAAGACATTAGAATTATTTAACACATTGCCACATGGTTCAAGGATTTGGGATATGGCAGGCGGCGACGGAAGATACGCCTTACCCCTTTCTCATAAAGGGTATGACATTTTTGTAAGCGATGTTGATCAGGAAGCGTTGCACATATTGATGGATAACACATCTGTTTTACCCCCTGGCTCAGGGAGAATAGTCCCAGTATTTGCCGATGCTACAACTCCTTCGCCATTCCGTGACGGGTCGGTAGATGCAGTGCTGAATAGCGCTTTTGGATATCTCATTCCTCCTAAAGAGCTTGATCCAGTATTTGGTAGTATGGCGCAGGCATTGAAAGACGGAGGGTTATTTGTATTTGAATTCGCTGCGAACAGAGTTCGAGAAGAGTTTGGCACAGGCAGGTCATTAATAGGTGAAAAAGAATATAATTATACCCATGAGGAAGGCTTAGGGACTTTGGAAAGGCTTGGTTTAAAATATGGTATAGAGTTTCGGCCTCACATAGAAGAACATAGAGATGTACAGTTGGAGTACCGGTTAATATACGATCTTATTCTTGCCCACGGAATTAAAAAAGCATCATAAAAAAATAAACTTTTGCATAGGTGTTAATTAACAATTCGTTGACTTGACAAACTAACCTCTTTACATTATAATACTATAAGCCAATTACTACTACTTTAAAGTATTGGCTTTTTTTATGATACATGCACTTATGCCTTTCCTGGCAGCAAGCGTAATTACGTCATCTCTCTTTACTCCTCAAGCCTCTATAAGCGCCTCCCAATCCTTTTTTCCAGGCGGGATCAATCCCGATAGCAAGCTAGTGGCTTATATGACCAAAGAGCATCTCTTAAATACAGCCCGGTCATCTGATGAAGCTGAAAAAGAGCCAAAAAAGCTATATACGCAGGCACCTTATCAACCTCAACCGATAATACTGGCAAGTTATCCATCAAGCTCATCTTATGATGACATTTACAAGTCTGCCGGAGAAAAATACGGAATACCCTGGCAGATCTTATACGGCATACATATGACCGAAACCGGCTGCCGCAACGGACCTATTATGAATCACACAGGTACAGGCGCCCAAGGCCCTATGCAATTCATGCCGGGCACCTGGAGAGCGTATGGCGTGGATGGAGACGGAGACGGTATTGCCGACATCAATAATGCCGTAGACGCGATCCACGGCGCCGCCAACTATCTCGCCAAACACGGATCATTGGATACCAGCCTACGGTCATATGGAGGAAACTACTCTGGAACTCTAGCCTACGCCCGAGCCAAAGGCTATGAAAACTAATTTTCAATATGAGGCTTATATTCCTAATTAAATCAATTATAGTATTTTCGCTCATCTCTACTATTCTTACGACAAAACTTCCTGCCGTATTAACTGACAGGGCATTACTTTCAAGTCATAAGATATCTCTAAACAACAGGTACAACAATACGTTTGTAAATACTGTTTTTAAAAACAATATTCTTTTGACGCTAAACTACATGTCGGGGAGAGTACATAATAAATCCGATATTAACTGGACAGAGCTTAATAAGCCTTCCCGTTTCACTATAATGCTTAAACCGGGTGGAGTTTTTGCCTTCCACAATGATATCCTGCCGTCATATAAAAATAAGTCTATTAAGACAACTAACACGCATTTTACCGCTCAGGAAGGATTTTTATCCGACGGTTATTTATTTGGAGACGGAGTTTGCCATTTGGCCTCCCTCATCAATTGGGCGGCAGCAGATGCCCGGCTTGGGGTTTTTGCGCCGACAAATCATAATTTCGCGAATATTCCCGAAATACCGCAAAGGTACGGCGTATCAATATATTCTTCACCCGGACAAAATTTATATATTGAAAATACACAAGAAATACCCGTTTTGCTTATATTTAATTATAAGGAGGGAATTTTAAGTCTTTCTATTTCGGGGTAGTATAAACTTTTCCATAACACCTTTTTATTTGCGTATAAATCAAGTATAATAAAATCCAATGCCAGAGTGCTGAAATTGGCAGACAGGCACGGTTTAGGACCGTGTGTCCAAAAGACGTGTGGGTTCAAGTCCCACCTCTGGCACTCGCACACTGTATGGATAAATCAATAATAGACAAACAACCCGACGGCACGATAAAACTTACTATTACTATCCCAAAAGACGATATAGAGAAAGCCCATCGACAAGTAATAGAAGAATATGCAAAAAAGGCCACCCTTTCAGGCTTTCGCCCCGGCAAAGCACCTCCATCAATGGTTGAAGAAAATATAGATAAGGAAAAACTCCAAGAAGAAATACTCAAAAAAGTACTTCCCCAGGCATACAGCAAGGCAATACAATCAACTAACCTCAAACCAATTGTTAACCCCAAAATCCATATAGAGAAAATCGACCCGGATAAAGACTGGCAATTTACCGCGCTCACCTGTGAGGCGCCGGTTGTAGATTTGGGCGATTACCAACAAAACATAAAGAGCCTTACAGCCAAAAGCAAAATTATAATCCCCGGCAAACCTGAGACGGAACCAAAAAAGCCCCGAAGCGAAGATGTTATGAAAACCATAATCGAAAGCGCCAAAGCCACAATCCCCCACATCTTGATAGAGCAAGAAACCGACAGGCTTCTATCTGGGCTTCTGGATGATATCAAAAAATTAGGCTTGAACCTCGATCAATACTTATCCTCAACCAACCGTACGCCTGAATCGTTGAGGGAGGAATATGCCAAACGTGCCGAGGATGATATCAAATTAGAGCTGGCGCTCCACAAAATAGCCGAAACGGAAAATATTACCGTTGAGCCTCAAGAAATAGAGGAAGCAATCAAAAAAGCCGCAAATGAAACTGAAAGAGCAAGGCTAGAAAACAACCGCTACATGCTCGCCGCCATCCTCAGACAACAAAAAACCCTTGATTTTCTCCTGAATTTATGATACATTATGACTGCTTATGAAAACAGCTAAGTCGTCAAAGAGACAGCCGGAATTCTCGTATAAATCTGAAGAGATTGAAAGTTTAAAAACTCTCCCTAGCCAGATTGCCGGAGAGGCAAAATACCAAGGTAAACAGATGGGGAAAGATTTTTTCTCCCAGTTGGCTGGCTATGCAAATGACTATGAAGGCCCTGCCAATGACTATGAAAATTCTGGAGCTCCTGAAAAAGCTGCTCAGGCAATAGCCGGTAAAAAACATGAAACAAAGTCACCCAAAATAGAAGGAATTGCAGGAGAATTAATAGCAGGTATTGAATATCAACTGGTTTCTTTCTTAAATACACAAGAATCAAATAAAGATAAGGTAAATAGCAGAGAAAGCGGGACAGAGAAAGCCGCAAAAGCCGAAAGCCGAGCCGAACCTGGAATTTCTTACCACTCCGAATATTTCCAATCCATTACAAGATCAGGCGAAAATCTTTCAAGGAATGAAACGAGCGAACATAACCGAAAAATAAAGCAGGTTATAGACGAAATCAAAAAATTAGCCGCTACCACCAAAGAACTGCAAATGGAGTTTGGACACATTACGGTATCGTCTTCTCCCGCGCCTGAAACAGCGGGCAAATATTATGTCAATTTCTTTGAATGGCTGCTTATCATGCTCAAACAGGCAAGACAAAAAGTAGAAAATTCCAAATCCTGGCTGGACGCCCTGCAAGGCAAGAGCTCCAAAAAGATGGGTTATTGGGGCCGCGCCAAGAAATTCGGCACCTCATTCACCCAAAACAACGAACGCAACGTCGCCACCTCCACCGGCTAAATCCTGGAGCCGCCTGGAAGGTGGCAGCCCTGAGCGCAGTCGAAGGGCATGACTCCTTCAAGGTGGACGTTTGTTTTCACCTTCCCCATTTGCTAAAATCTGTATATCTAAACGGATCCGTAGCTCAGTTGGTTAGAGCGTTGCATTGACATTGCAAAGGTCAGTGGTTCGAATCCACTCGGGTCCACACAATCTCCTTTATATTGAGCTTCCGCTAGGTTTTTGCTATACTTCAAATTAATGTGCTCAACCTACATTTTAAAAAGCCTAAAAGATCATAAGTTTTATATTGGATGCACAAATGATTTAGAACGTAGACTAAAGGAGCACTTTGATGGTCGGGTTAAATCTACTAAATACAGAAGGCCGTTGAAGTTAATCTATACTGAGTCTTTTAATACGAATCAAAGTGCTCGAAAAAGGGAACTTGAAATTAAACGTATGAAAGGCGGGATACAGTTTAAAGCGATAATTGCGGGAATAGCTCAGGGGTAGAGCGTCTCGTTGCCAACGAGAAGGTCGCGGGTTCAAATCCCGTTTCCCGCTCCCAAGATAGTAGAATGCCCCGCCGAGCGGGGATGTGGTGGGTTCGACTCCCATCGCCCGCTCAAGAATCTTATAGTTATTTTCCCTATTGACAACCAACTCTTCAATTGTTTTTAATATATAAAGATTATGAAAAAACTCATCAAACATTTCTCAACTCTCAACTCTCAACTCTCAACCGCGAAAGGCTTCACTCTCATCGAACTCCTTATAGTCATCGCAATCTTAGGAATATTGGCAACGGCAGTTTTGGTAGCAATTGATCCTATTGAACAGATCAATAGAGGAAAAGACGCAGGTAGAATTAATTCCGTTGACTCATTGGGACACGCAGTGCAAGCAAATTATACCAGTCAGTCTTTAAGTACTTATCCTGTTGATAGTGTTTCGTGGCAGGTAACATTACAGACGGCAGGCGAAATCAAAAATATAGTGGGTGTGCCATTAGCAACAGCAGGTACCTGCCCAGCTGCAAATATGCAATCAAGCGTAAATCCTCCTGGCAATACAAATATTTGTTACGATTCGCCTGGAGCACAAACTGATGCAGTTGTATGGACAGTTCTCGATGCAAAAACTAATAAAACAAAAGCAAGCTGCGCAGGAGGGACACCGATAGCGATTGCAGTATGGTCATCAAGCCAAGGAAAAACAGGCATTGCTTGTGTCGCAACTGCAGCTACTATTCCACCACCTGGCATTACACTTAATTAACCTTCTTGACACGAGCCTTAATTTATAACATACTAATTTAAGTTAATAATTCATCTTACAAAATATTAACCTTGTCATTCCTGGCCGCAAACCAGGAATCTATTTTACTCCTGGATTCCCGCCTTCGCGGGAATGACGGGTATAAGGTGATTTAATAAAAAACTGTAGAATGAAAAAGGTTAAATTACCATCTCAAAATGGGTTCACGCTTATAGAACTTCTTATAGTCATTGTAATACTTATTACTCTGACCACAGCGGTAATTGTGGCAGTTAATCCTCCGGAGCAGTTGGCGCGCGGACGCGACGCCACCAGATTCGCGGCAATTGATCAATTAGGCCGCGGCGTTCAAGCTTATTATATAGAACAGCACGGCGCGTATACAATTGACCCAAGCGGAAGCTGGATTACCAATTTTTTTACTGCGGGAGCCATAAAGGCCAAACCTGTCAATCCGGTCACGCCGCTAACAGGACCGTATCCCAAGGGCTGTTATACATTTGGCAATAACCAAAACGACTATTGCTATGCAAATAATGGGCCTGGCGCAACAGACGCGATCGTTTATGCCCTCGCCGAGTCAAAAGCCCAAAAAGCAAGGAAAAATTGCCCTATAGGACAAGATACATGGATAGTTTGGTCATCAGCCGACGGGAAAACAGGTCTGGTATGCAATAGCGGCGACCCCTCGCCGGGAGTCCTCAACCCGCTATAGAATCACTTTATGCTTGAGTTTATTTTTTATTGTTTTATATTTTTCCTTGGAGCAACATTTGGCAGTTTTCTCAATGTGGTTATTGACCGATTTCCATTCAATAAGTCAATTTTCTATCCGCCCTCGCACTGCCCCCATTGCAAACATAAACTCGCGGTTCTAGATCTCGTGCCGATACTATCATTCTTATTTATAAAAGGCCGCTGCCGTTACTGCAACTCAAGAATCAGCCGATACTACCCGCTTATTGAGACTGTCACCGGACTACTATTTACACTTACTACATATGTTGCAACAGGAAATCCCCCTTTGTCCCCCTTTAATAAAGGGGGATTACTTTTTAGCTCCCCCCTTGATAAAGGGGGGTTGGGGGGGATTTGGAGCGCTGCGCAGACTGGATTCCTTATCTATTTACTTGCCATTGTTTCAATTCTAATTGTCATATTTTTCATTGACCTCAAGTACGGCATTATCCCCTTTAAAATTATATTTCTTGGTTTGCTGCTAATTACCGCACAGCTCATTATTCCTTGTCATTCCTGGCCGCAAACCAGGAATCTATATCAACAAAACTCCTGGATTCCCCCGCTCAACGGGGGAATTACAATGTGTAAGACTTCTTATATCTTTGAATATTTCATTACCGGTATTTCCACTTTCTTACTGTTTTTCTTATTATTTTACTTTTCCAAGGGAAGAGCGATCGGATTTGGAGACGTTTTTTTCAGCTTACTCATGGGATACCTGCTTGGTTTCCCCAATATCGTAGTCAGCGTATATATCGCGTTCTTGACAGGAGCTTTTATTTCTCTCATACTGATATTGGCTCGCAAAAAGAAATTCAAAGGCGGAACTATCCCTTTCGGACCTTTCTTGGTCCTCGGGACGATTACAAGTCTGTTTTGGGGAAGTTCTATTATAAACCTAGCGCTTTTATACTTACGCGGTTACTAAGTATAATGTAAATTTTCCCTCTCCTGTTAGGAGAGGGTCAGGGAGAGGTCTTCGGACATGCAAAACCTTACTTAACCAGACCTCATCCTGTCCTTCTCCTAAAAGGAGAAGGAAACGGTTTTATAAAATACTCAAAAGCTTTATGCTAAAAACTAACTTAAAAAGACTCTACAATAAACTCTCAACTCTCAACTTCCTGCCTCGCCGGCAGGCGGGTAAACTCCCAAATGCGGAAGGCCTGACCCTTGTCGAAATACTCGTAGTCGCGGCATTACTCGTAATTCTTATTTCAGGACTTATTGTACTTATTGACCCTCTTAAGAAAATCGCTCTGGCCAATGACGCCAAACGCAAATCCGAGCTCGCCCAACTCCAACGGGCGCTCGAGATATATTATCAGGATCATCAACAATATCCTACTTCATCAGGCACCTACAAAATAATTGATGTCAGCGAAAGAAATTGGGGTACTTCCTGGTCGCCTTATATGTCAATTCTTCCCAAAGATCCATCAGATCCAACACTTAAGTACGTCTATTTCTCTCCCGCTAACGGCCAATGCGCCAACAATCAATGTTATTATTTATATGCCAATTTACAAAGAGGAGCCAATGATCCCAATTCTTGCAATGGAGGATTGGCGTGCGCAAGTCTAGGAACCGCTGGTTTCCCTCCAGCTAATGCATGCTTACAAACATGTAATTACGGAGTAACAAGTCCAAATATGTCGCCCAATACAACACCATGAAAAATAAATTACGCATTTACATGTCATTGCGAGCGACTGATAAGGAGCGCGGCAATCTCGACGGGATTGCTTCGCCACTTCGTGGTCTCGCAATGACAGGAAGAGGCACAAGAGGTTTTACTTTGATCGAACTCCTAGTGGTTATTGTCATCATCGGCATTCTCGCCTCATTCCTCATGGTAAATTTTATCGGAATTCGCGCGAGGGCAAGAGACAGCCAGCGCAAATCCGATCTCAAACAGATCCAGTCCGCGCTTGAGCTTTATCGGTCAGACAGCGGAGCATATCCGGCCACTACCAGTTTCCCGGCTTGCGGTTCATCGCTTATACTTAGCGGCGCAACATACATGCAGAAGAGACCCTGCGACCCTCTCAATTCCGCACCTTATATCTACAGTTATAAGAGCGCTTCTAGCAATTCTACCTATACATTGGGAGGCTGCCTAGAGAATACAAATGACTCACAAAAAGATTCGACAAATAATCCTCCAGCTGTTGATAGTGGAGCAACTATTACTGCTTGTGCAGGCGGTACTACAAACTGGTCATACACGCTATTCAACCCATGAGGAAAAAATTATTGTCATTGCGAGAAATCCCCCCAACCCCCTTTATAAAAGGGGGCAGATTCAAAAATATCCACTTTGCTAAAGGCGACCTAAAAAATTTACCCCCTTTATTAAAGGGGGGCGAGGGGGGATTTTGGGATGCGGATGGTTTTACATTAATCGAGCTTTTGATTGTCTTTGCTTTATTTTTCCTCGCCTCGACAGCCGGCATGGTTTCGTTTAGAAATTATACAGATTCGCAGACCCTTAATTCAGCGGCGAAAGAATTCATTACTTTTTTAAATAGCGCGAGAGTAAACGCTGTTACCCAAACTGTTCCTTCTGTATGTAATCAATTGTCTCCTGGCCTCGTGAACTACAGCGTTAAAATTACGGCGGGTAATGCGTATGAAATGGACGTATATTGCAACCTTAATCCGTTAGCATCGCCTATCTTAAAAACTAAGACATTGTCTAATAACGTTAACTTTACTACCGTGCCAACTGAAATCTTTTTTCTGGCAGGAAACGGTAATTCTCCAGTAGCCAGAGCAGTTACGCTTAATTATGGATCTTCATCTAAAACTATACAGATTGACACTTCAGGAAATATAACAGGATTATGAAGGGAGAAACGCTTATTGAGGTATTGGTAGCTCTCGGAATTATTGCTATTGTTGTTACAGCGCTAACTTCCGTTGTCATCACGTCACTTGGTAACGCAAGCTTCGGCAAATATCAGATCCTGGCTTCTCAATACGCACAGCAGGGGATAGAGATTGTTCGCGGGATACGCGATAATGATTATGTAACCTTTAAGAATAAACCAAGCGGCACTTATTGTCTGGACCAAAACTCTACTACCTTAAATTCGACATGTCCAGCTACAACTCCTAATGTTGATAATTTCCTTCGCACAGTTACGATTACTCAATCCGCCCCGGCGTGCGGGCCAAGCGGCAATATAGCCAGTGTTGAGGTAAGCGTCGCCTGGCAGGATTCCAAATGCCCCCTCGCGACTCCCTTCTGCCACAAATCTTTGCTTACTACCTGTTTATCAGCCGTCAATCCGGTACCAACCCTATGAAGAAATTGGAAATTGGAAATAGATACATCTTGCAAAAAATTGTATTGTTCGAGCTTGTCGAGAACTTCTCGACTCGCTTCGCTCACTCGAAGAATAAGCGCATAACTAGTCTTGGTTTTACCCTCGTAGAGGTCATTGTCGTCATTGGTATTTTTGTGATACTCTCAACCATCCTTCTTTCTATTCTTATCACGGTTATCAGAGGGACCAAGAAATCCGATTCAATACTGGCGGTCAAGCAGGACGGCGAACACGCCATAGATCAGATTACAAGAAACCTGCGCTTTGCCAAAGCTCTTGTTTATCCAAATCCTATCGGTGGAGGCGCGCCGGAGTGCTCAAACGTCGGTTTAACTGTCGACCATATCACAGTTACACAAATCAATTCATCTCAAAACACATTTACATGTATGCCTCCAAATAATATCACAATGGACAGTACTAGTCTGACAAACAGCGCTATAACTGTGGTTAATTCATGTAATTTTATATGCACTCAAAATACAGGCGGACCTCCGACGATTGGTATCTCTTTTAATTTATCAAAGAAAAATCCAAACGGCTTGGAAGATAAAACCAGTATTCCATTCCAATCGTCGGTGACGTTGAGGAATGTAGGGAACTAATTGGTTGACAGCTCATAGGATGTCATTGCGAGGAGCACCACGATAGTGGGCGACGAAGCAATCTCTATCAACAACGGGATTGCCGCGCTCCCTTTAGGTCGCTCGCAATGACACACTGCGAACAAATACAAACTAATTGATTGACAGGTTATATATGAGTTGATACGATGAGATGAGAGATGAAAAATATTAAGCCCGATTATCAAAAAGGGCAAATTTTGCTTATAGTGCTCATGGCATTGGTTGTCGCGATGGTCATCGGACTCTCTATCGCGACAAGAACTATCACAACACTGCGTATGACCACTGCCGAAGACAACTCATCCCGGGCATTTTCAGCAGCCGAGGCAGGAATAGAACAGGCATTGACGGCAACCATAAATTCAACTGTTAATGGAACTTTCAACAATAACTCAAGCTACAATACTACAATATCTCAAGCCGGCGGAGGAGGTAGTTTCCTGGTCAATAACGGAGACTCCATACAAAAGGACGACGGCGCTGATATCTGGTTATCAAACTATCCGGATTACACAGGTCAATGGACCGGCGCTCTTAGTATTTATTGGGGCACAACAGCCAATGGCTGTAATGAAGCCGCGCTGGAAGTAATCGTAGTAAGCGGCAGCAAAGCCTCGCCCGTACTTAATACTTATGCCTTTGATCCCTGCGCGCCGCGCGCATCCGGCAATCACTTTACCGCGCCGGGCGGAGGCGCAACCATAACAGATTCGGGAACAGGAATATCAAAAACTTTTACGTATAGCGCCCCTATACCTGTAACATCGGGTCTCATCGCCAGAGCAATTCCTTTATACGCAGATACATATATGGGCGTAGCGGGCGCAGGGGTGCCCGCGCAAGGAGCACTAATTACCTCTATAGGAAGTTCAGGCGGTTCAGGCGGTACTCAAAGGAAAATTGTAAGTTTCAGAGGGTTTCCCAGAGCTCCCACCGAACTATTTCAGTATTTAATTTTCTCACCACAATGAAAAACGCATTTTTTGGATTATACATAGGGTCAACATCTATGAAAGTTACATGGCTTGATGTTGATAAAAAGGGCATAAAGTATGTAGCTTGCGGATCCGCCCCGGTGCTCTCAAGAGGCATGTCATCGGAATCGCCAATTGATCACAAGGAGGTGGCCAAGGCAATCAATAAATTAGTTATTGATTCTAAGATAAATATCAATAATGCCAGTATTGCCCTTCCTGAAAATCGTGTTTATACCAAAGTTATTGATATGCCAAACCTATCGGATAAGGAAATATCAAGCGCGATTTTTTGGGAAGCAGAGCAACAGATACCCGCTCCGCTTGATACAATGAGTCTGGACTGGAGTATTGTGCGAAGACCCAATAATAATGATCCCACCGACAAGATGCAGGTTATGATTGTCGCGGCTCCTCTCACGCTTATCAAGCGCTATCAAACCATACTTGAACTTGCCGGACTAACAGTCATCAGTATTGAGACACAAGTCTTATCCATTACTAGAAGTATTGTCGGGAGTGGAAATTTTCCAGCATCAATTATTATGAATATCGGCGCGTTAAACACCACTCTTTCTATCGTACAAAATAGCGTCATTCTTTTTAACTATCTTATTCCTTTGGGCGGCGTCGCGATGACAAGAGTTATCGCGGCAGATTTCGGACTTCCCCTGCCCCAAGCAGAAGAGTATAAAAAAATATATGGTCTAACGAGCAATAATTTTGGCGGGAAAATACGAGATGCAATAGATCCTATTTTGTTATCAATCGTTGCCGAAATTAAAAAAGCGAGTACTTTCTATTCTGAAAAGAATAAAAATGCATCACCCATCTCCCAGTTGATTCTAACCGGAAGCAGCGCACAGCTTCCGGGAATTAATACATATTTTACGGAAAAGTTAGGAATAGAGACTATTATCGGAAACCCCTGGAAAATGCTCAACATTCTGGACGTTCCTGAGGCAATGATGCATAGAGGGCCGGAATTCGCGATTTCCATAGGCTTAGCTTTAAAAGAAATATTATGAATCATGGAATTAATCTAGCTGTTAACGAGAAAAAAAGTAAACTTGCCCCGTCTAGGAACCGAATAAAGATTCTTCGTTTAGGCGCGATAGCAATACTATTTGGCATTGGAATTTTTTCGGTCGCTATATCAATCCTCATCGTACTTTCTCCTTTGCCTCAGTTGAAAAAAGAAGAAGAACATGCAAGAACTATGCTCTCCGTATTTATTATAGATATTAATAAGCTATACTTCATAAATGACCGCGGGGACAGTATTCGACGATTATTATCCGCCCGAAACGCTTATGACAAAAAATTGACAAACATCAAAAGCAAAATGCCGACCGGCGTTGAGCTTTTAGGATTCACGGCAATAAAGAAAAGATATACTCTTAAATTTACAAGCCACAGCCTGCTGTCCCTAGACCAACTCCTCAACGCCATTGCCGCGTCAACCGGAAAAAAGGGAGATTTTATCAGAGCTTATTTAACAAGTTTATCCGTAGATCAAGAAAAGCATAACTTTGTGATGATTGTTGACTTATTGACAGTATGAGAAAAGAAGCTTGGCTCCAGCATAATAGCGCGAGATTTATTTACTATTCATATAAAGATTCTCCTTATTTTCATATAGTAACTATTATGCTTATTATTTTGGTGAGCTTTTTACTTATAGCATTTATCTTTATACCTCAAACGCAAAATTGGTTTTCTATTAGAGATGAAGCAATAGCGGCCAGACAGAGAATAGACATCATTAAGGGCAATATAGCTTTTATGACAAATTTTAATAAGAAGGCGCTTGAGGACAATCGGCAAACCGTAATTAGCGCGTTGCCTGTTGAGAAAGATTTTGGTTCTATTATTAATGCCATCGCTCTAAGTTCCGCGAGGTCGGGAGTTTCTGTTGATGATTTTGTTTTTAGCGTAGGATCGGTTTCAAGCGCTTCAGCCGCTAAGCAAGTACTAAGTAATAGCTTAGACACGACAACACTACTCCTCTCTTTAAGAGGAAACATTGATGACATAATTGCGTTTATCAAAGAAGTTGGAGAAAAGCTGCCGCTTAGTGAAGTTGAATCCGTTGATATAGGAAAAGGCGCTGTTAGTTTATCGATGGTTTTTTATAGCAAACCGTACCGCTTAATAAAAGTCCAAGCCGATAAGACTATAAATCCTGTATCAACGAGCGCTCGTTCAATAATTAGCACTCTTTCACAATGGCAAGCTGATTCTAACTCTTTCTTAGAAGCCCCTCCGATTCGCTCACCCCAAACACCACTCTTTTAGATACCACTTGTCATTGCGAGCGAAACGAAGTGTAGCGCGGCAATCCCGTTGTTTTTAAAAATTTCTTTGTCAGCAAAATCCTCCCTTGCCCTCCTTTAAAAAGGAGGGGTTTCCTCCCTTCTATAAAGGGAGGTTAGGAGGGATTTCTTCGCAATGATAGGTTAAGTAGATCCGGTCGGAATTTTTTGGTTTTCTCCAAAGCCTGTTCAGTTCTCCATTCTTGTATTCTTTTATGGTTGCCTGAAAGGAGAACCTCAGGTACTGCCAAATTATCAAATATTGCCGGCTTTGTATACTGAGGATATTCAAGGTATTTTCCTTTTTTTTCGTCAGTTAGAGAAAATGATTCGTTCTCCGTCACTCCTTCTTTAAAAATGCCTGGTAGCAAACGGATTACGCAGTCTATTATCAACATCGATGGGATTTCGCCGCCGGTTGTTATAAAATCTCCAATGGATATCTCTTCATCAATATATTTTTTGATCCTGCCGTCAACCCCTTCATAATGCCCGCAGACGAGAATAAGATGGTCAACTTTTGCGAACTCTTGCGCTTTCTGTTGAGTAAATTTTTTACCGGACGCGCTGAGAAGAACCACCTTTTGATTTTTATTTATTGTTCGAGCTTGTCGAGAACCGCTTCTCGACTCGCGCTTTGCTTCGCTCGAAGAATAACTACGTTTAGTATTCGTTATCGCGCCACACAACACATCCACCCGCAGAATCATTCCTGTTCCTCCGCCATAAGGCGTGTCATCAACTTGCTTATGCCTGTCCTTTCCAAAATCTCGTATGTTTACAAGATTTATTTCGACTTGTTTTTTGTCTATTGCCTTTTTGACTATTGAGTAGTCAATTGGACCTTGAAACATTTTGGGGAATAACGTCAGTATTGAAATTTTCACTTACTTTTTTCGCTGTCGGCAATGGTGACATTGATACGCGCGTTCTGTTTCATAGCTTTAATTTTCATTATATTGCGAATGCTGCGGATAATTTTCCCTTCCTTACCTATCACCTTTCCGATATCTTCCTTGTTTACTTTTATAACAAGATTAGCGATGCCATCTTGCTCTCCCTCATCAACCTGCGCTTCATCAGGATAATCAACAATTGAGGAAACTATAAATTGTAGTGTATCTTTCATATTTTATTTGCTATTTCGGCAACCGTTTTGCTGGGACGCGCTCCCTGCGAAATCCAGTAATCAAAACGCTCTTTATTAATCTTTTTTTTCTTATTGTCCTTGGTTTTTTCATACCAACCCAGAAGCTCGACAAAATCGCCGTCGCGTTTGCTTCTCTTTTCTTTCACAACTATGCGGAATTTTCTTTCTCCTTTTTTACCTATTCGGGTTAATCTGATTGCGAGTGACATATCAGTAAAAGTGTCATTGCAATGACAATATATGTATTGTACCATTACTTTCCAGTCTTCTCAATAGATAAAAAATAAATCCCCACGTGTTTGTTTTTGATCAAACACCTGAGGATATTAGTAAATAATATCACTTAACTATAGGTTTGTCAAGAGATTTCTTCTATTACAGTTTATCCATAAAGTGATTTACACTAAAAGCCCAACTTCCATTGCTTGAGGGCGTCCATATAGTCATTATCTCCTCAGGCGTAACTAAGCTATTATTTTTATACTTCGTCGCCAATGTCTTGGTCACCGTGTAAATTCCTTCTTTGTAATCACTAAACTTATGAACCTTCCCTCCATATATGCCAAAACCCCAACAATTATAAGAGTCACTCGGTATTTTAAGGCAAAGATTTGATTCTTGCATTGCGATTGCCGGAATAAGGCGATAATCAAGACCGTACGCATCCGCCGCATCGATTATATCTTGAGAGAATGGCTCAAGCGGGGAGTTATACTTTTGAAGAAAATCTCTGATTCTTTCAGTCCGTCCATCACGCTCGCTGATCGTTGCCGAGAAAATGTTTTGTGCGGTAGGAAGAGCGGCATAGGCTACCGTATTGGTATGGCTTAAAAAAAGAATTCTCGCGAGATAGGATTTATGATAAAAAGCAAGAGTAATAATGAGCGTGACTAAGAACGCGCTTGGAATAATTATTGCTAACATTATACTCAAAATTACCCTTTTCATTGAGCCGTTTCTTAACTATGACAAATTGACTTTTAGTTGTCAAGCCCAATGCTTTTTGATAGAATCAAAAAATGCCCAGGTGGTGAAATTGGCAGACACGCAGCCTTGAGGTGGCTTTGCCGAAAGGCTTGGAGGTTCAAGTCCTCTCGTCCGCACTAAGTTTTTTTAAGGGCTCAGTCTATCTAGTCTATAAAGATATATATTGTCCCCGAGATTCCATTT
>OBEQ011355815.1_pt1 | contig 15637 bp, 6 predicted proteins | sample 1670901 | NCBI WGS metagenome assembly OBEQ01 (sample SAMEA104232315, study PRJEB22302) | groundwater metagenome | biome: forest; feature: aquifer; material: groundwater | place: USA | collected 2011-08-07 | depth 5.4 m | reverse complement strand
CAAAGCCATAAAGATTGAGTATACTATCTGCCTGGGGCATAGGACTTTCTCCTTTCACGAGGTTAATTTGCCAAAACTAACCCTCATTATACGGATTTAGTCTTACTGCCCCTTTCTTTGAGGAAGAGCCTTAAACCGTAAGTGTTAGTAAGCCGGTTAAAAAAGTCCGACTTCAACTAATATTGACTTTTTTTAACCCCCAAAAAAGCCGTACTCCCATCTCGTTTCCTTCGAAATTTTACCCCCAAAAATTGCTTTTAATCTCTTGCGTGCTAAACTTTTTTAGTCAGTTCGTAATTGGTTTTTGACATTGAGTGAAACGATAACGGCAAACCATCCGAAAGGGTGGGACGCAAAATCGCGCACCTAAGTCCCAACGGGATAAGGTAGGCGGATTACCGAAATCAATCAATGAAAAAGATAAAATTATTCAGTTTATCAATTTTATGTTTCCTAGGGGCTAGCGTCCTAGTTCCCGTTGTTTCCGCACAGGATCAGATTTTTGTTCCTCATACGCAAGCTTTGCCGGTTCCCCAAGATGAAGCGCTTCAAGCGCTAAACGCCACACGTTTTCATTTTATGTCGCTGATGAAATTCCGATCTGAGATTTTTTCTGCTGCTCCGGAAGACGGTAAAATGTCGCAGTCGGATATTTTGATTTTACGAGCAGGACTTAATACTTTTCTTTCTTCTGTTGGACGGGAAAAGATGCTGCTTGAGGCCTTGAGGCAGAATAAGGCGATTCGAATTAGTTTCATGACTCCGAAAGGTCAGTCAGTTGCCGATACCTTGAAAGATCCCGCGAACCCGGTTTTATATCAATTTGAACCGGCTTTTCGCGCGCAGCGCGCTTCCGTCGAAATCCAGCCTTTCTTTGATGAGCAAAATGCCTTCCGAATCCTAGTTCGGAAAGAAACCACCTACCAGGTCTATGACATCGGCTGGGCAGGCAATATCGCTCATATTAAAGAAGTCCCTATTCCGTAGGGAAAATCCTTACCCTTCTTCACTTAATTTTTCACACATTCGTCCCCTGTTTTAAAAGAGTTTGACCCCCTAGAATCTTGTATGCTATCTTACTTCCCCGCATAAAGTGTGGGTGTACCTTAAACTCTGCATCGTTCTCGCAAGTTATACAGGTCGGTACCTCGAAAATTCAGAATCAGAAAGGTTCAAAGCTAGTGAACTCCCGCAAAAAAAAAGTCTTAGCCATTCCTTTCTTCATTGTTCTCGCGCTTTTTATCTGTCATCTCATTTTTCCATTTCAATCTTTAGCTGCTGAAGATTCAAGCAGCCGAAACGCGGGTGCCGAAGCGACGCGTTTTGAGGAAGAAAAAAAGTTAGAAGAGCAAACCCACGCCGACAAAAACAAAGTTACTTTGCCGCCTGCTCCTATTAATGAAGGCGAAGCCCAGCCCCTGCAAGACAAAACTGTTACATTCCGTTTGAAAGAAGTCCACGTCGTTGGAAATAAGAACGTAACTTCTCGGGAAATCGAAGCCCTGACGCGGCCCTCTATAGGTAAGGAAGTTAGTTTCGAGGATCTTCAAGGATTAGTTTCGTCGATCAAATCGCTTTACCGCACCAAAGGCTATGTCGCCTCTTACGCTTATCTGCCTCCGCAAAATGTGACCGAAGGAATCATTGAGATTCGAATTGTGGAAGGAACTTTGGGAAATCTTTCGATTACCGGCAACCGCTGGTTTTCTGACCGGACGCTCCGGCGGTATTTTGGTTTGAAACCCGCAAGCGTCGTTTTTTATGAAGATCTGCGCCGCAGCTTGACTTATTTGAATAAACAACGTGATTTACAAGCGCGCGCGGTTTTATTGCCCGGTGAAAAGCCGGAAACCACTGATATTGAAATTAAAGTTAAAGACCATTTTCCACTTCATCTAGGCACCGACGTCAACAATTTAGGAACCGAAAACACTGGAAAACATCGTGTTGGGTTCAGTTTGGTGGATACCAATTCGCTCGGTTTTATGGACCCGCTTTCCGGCCGGTTTCAAATCGGCAAGGGGACTTGGGCCGTCGGAGCTGATTACAATATTCCCGTCACTCCTATTGATACGCGGATCGGTTTTTCTTATGCGCGGGCGTCAGTTGATGTTGGTGGTTCTTTTAAAGCACTTGATGTGGAAGGCGATGCGTCTACTTACGGAGTTTACGTATTGCAGCCGCTTATTCGCAGAGAGCACGCGGAAATTATTTTTAATGTTGGATTTGATTGGAAAAGTATCAAAAACAAAATTTTGGGTCAAACGTCAGGAAAAGACGAACTCCGGATTCTCAATACGGGAATTAATACCGAATTTACCGACAAATGGGGAAAAACATTGTCTCCTCATTCATTTCATTTTGGATTCAGCGATTTTCTGGGCGCTTCCGATAAAGTAGACCCAAGAGCTTCACGGCCGAATTCCGGCGGTCAATTTTTCATTTACCGTGGTTCTATCGTCCGCTACCAACGCTTACCCTACGACATGATCCTTACGCTTCGCGGCGTGACTCAACTGACCAATGACAATTTAGTTCCGTCCGAACAATTTCGCTTGGGCGGTGCTTTTTCGGTGCGTGGTTATCCGGAAGGTGAATACTTGGCCGACTATGGTGCTTACATGAGCAGCGAATTGTTTATTCCTACTTATTTCTTTCCGAAAGATTGGAAACTTCCTTTTTCAAAAAACCCCCTCAGAAATCAAATCAACGGAGTCGCTTTTTTTGATTTTGGAGGCGGTGTTCTTCGGAATCCTTTGGTCGGCGAAGAAAAAGACCGATCTTTGGCGGGAATCGGCGGAGGTTTAAGAGTTAATTTATTTGATCGTGTTTACGCTCGTTTTCAATGGGCAGCTCCACTCGCTTCAAACCCAAATAATGGAGCAAGTGGCGTATTTTATTATGGAATTTCTGCAGAGGTCTTTTAGGGTATGAAACGTTCTCTCGCTTCATTATTGGTTCTCTTGCATCTCGTTACGTTTTCGGTTCCTTTGGCTTGGGCTGACGGCGACGGCCCTATTGTCATGGACGTCAATGGAAATGTCTTAAGTCAAAACGAAGGCGCAACGACGAACGTTAATGTGTTCGACGGAAGCGCTTTAAAAGTTTTAAACAGCGATATTCCGCAAGACCACGTATTAAATATTAATATTCTCAACAGCGCGGGTCTGCCGGACGCAAATGCCAAAGCGATCTTTAATATCGAAGACGGTCATGCTTCTGCGTGGGAAGGAATTCTCAATCTGATCGGAACCGGCGCTTTCATTAATAAAGCCGGTTTTGACATCGCCCAAACGTTTCAAGCCAATATTACCGGCGGAGCTATTCTGTCGACACTCGGCATTTCTCAATCTGACTTTTTCTCCGGCATGGCGGTCTTAGCGCGCGAACTTTCTCAGAATCCAGTTGCAATCGCCAATAAAGGAACTTGGAATCTCGACAACGGTAGTTTTGTTGCCATGGTTGGCAGCGCAATTCACAATGAAGGTAATATTATTGCCAACGGTGGTGCTGCGATTTTGGCTGCCGGTGACAAAGTCACGCTTGATATCAGCGGCGGAGATGGTTTGATTTCAGTCGCGATTGACAAACCCGTTGAAGCAACTGTTCTTGATTTTCAGGGAAATAAAATTACCGACGCCATTTCCAATTCCGGATCCATTCAAGCAAATGGCGGCATCGCTATTTTGACCGCCAAAGCTGCTGAAAATATTTTTGACAACGTCATTAATCATACCGGCCTTGTCGAAGCCAACAGCATTTCGAACGTCAACGGCCAAATTATTTTAAATGGCGGTGACCGAGGAATTGTTTCGGTGGGCGGGATTTTGAAAGCTCAAGGCGATAACACAAATGAGCAAGGCGGTCTTATTCATGTTTTAGGCGAAAAAGTAGGTTTATTTGCTAACGCACTTCTCAATGCTTCCGGTTTCGTCGGCGGCGGAACCATTTTAATCGGCGGTGACTATCAAGGTCTTGGTTCGGTTCAAAATGCAAAAGCAGTTTATGTCAGTCCGAATGCACACGTATCGGCTGATGCTACTTTGGAAGGTGACGGCGGAAAAATTGTGGTTTGGTCTGACGGATCGACTCAAGCTTACGGATCGTTTAGCGCGCGCGGAGGTTTAATCGGCGGAAACGGCGGCTTGATTGAAACATCCGGTAAAGAAGGCCTTGATGTTTCCGGAGTTCAAATCGACGCCAGCGCTCCGGCTGGAAATTCAGGAAAGTGGTTGTTAGATCCTTTTGATGTTGAAATCGTAGCCGGTTTGGTTGGTGCCCTTGTAGCGGGAGTGTTTACGCCGGTTTCAAATAGTTCAAAAATCGGAGCGACAACAATTGTTAATGTGCTCAACGCGGGAACCAGCGTTGAAATCAATACGGGTTCAAGTGGCAGTCAACAAGGCAATATTAAGGTTAGTGCATTAATTAGCATGTCCACCGCCGCTGCGACCATTGCGACTCTTACCCTAAAAGCAGCCAATAATATTGTGATCAGTTCCAGCACTGGAATTACGGCAGCGAGCGCTGCAATTCTCAATGTGGTTTTGGAAGCCATCGCTGGTGATATTACAATTAGCTCAGCCATTACCACCAACGGTGGCACAGTTACGATGAATAGTGCCGATGGTATTGCGCTCAATAATACAAACGCTGATATCACCACGGCCGGTGGAACATTGACTGCTCATGCCAATACGGATGCTGATAATCCCGGCGATTTTAATATGAGTAATAGCGGCAGTTCTCTAAGTACTAACGGCGGTTTGATCACGATTGACGGACGCGGCGTAACTTTAAATGGAACTGTGAGCAGCGGCGCTGCGAACATCAATTTAACCGCAGCCGCAACGGATGTTGTCATCGGCAACACGATGTCCACGAACCAAGGCAATATCTTAATCAACGCGGCCGATGGCGTAACGTTAAATGACGCCAATTCCGATGTCACCACAAACGGCGGAAGCTTTACGGCCAATTCCAATACCGATGCTGATAACAGCGGTGATTTTAATATGAGCAACTCCGGAAGCTCCATTGATACGAGCGGCAATGGCGGCGGCGCAATCTCAGCAAACGGTCTTAAGATAAATTTGAACGGAACTTTAAATAGCGGTGGGAAAAATGTGGATCTCACCGCCACAAAAGATACGGTTACGGTTGGGAAGACACTCACCACCGGCGGCGGTAATTTAACCCTCAACGCAGCTGATGATGTCGTTTTGAGCAATGCAAATTCTGATATTACGACGAGCGGCGGTTCTTATACGGTTGATGCCAACACCGATGGAGACAGCAACGGAGACTATCGCCAAACAAATGCCGGCAGTTCCGTGAATACGGCAAACGGCAATATTTCAATTACGGCAAACGATTTCATTTTAGATGGAACACACAATAGCGGAAATGGCTCGACCTCCTTACTTCTGTCTCGCTCCGGCACAACGCTTCGCTTAGGTAGCGGAGGCAGCAGTTTAGACGCGGACATTAGCGGAACTGAACTTCAAAATCTTACGGCCAATGGTTTGACGATTGGTGGTTCCAACGCGGCAACAATTTCTGTTCGCGGAATTACCGCGGCCAACAGCAATAACATCAGCGGGACGACAACCCTAAGCGCGACTTCCGGAACCGGCACAGTTACATTTGATACTGCCGCTTCTACCTTTAATACACTTGCTGTGAACGCCGGCAACGGTGCCACGTTTAATCAAAATGTCACAACCGATACAGGCAGTATGACGGTGAACGCTGATTCTGACGCCAGCGGTGCCGGAGATTTCAACGTTGCTACGGGTGTGACTTTAAATACTTCCGGTAAAAATTTCAGTGTTACCGCCAATAATTTTATTCTTACGGGTACAGGTGCCATTAACGCGGGCGCAGGAATTGCCTCCTTAATTACGTCCAAAGCGGGTACCACAGTTGGTCTCGGTGGTGGAACAGGAACTTTTAACGTAACCGACGCCGAAGCCGATCAAATTACAGCTTCTTCTATCGAAATTGGCGCTGCAAATGCCGGCAATATCAAAGTGGATAATTTTTCACCGGCAAATTCCAGCAAACTGATTTTGCGTACAGGCGGCTCATTAACTGAAGAGGGAGCGGGCGACGCGGCAGCAGACATTGTTGTGACAAACCTTGGCGTTGAATCTGCGACGGGCGTGAATGTTGATGTCAATGTAACTAATCTCGGAGTCAAAAATTCTGGCGCCGGCGGAGTGAATATAACAGACACAGCCGGCGGTTTAACGGTCGGCAGCATTACGAATTCCGGTACCGCGATTAGCGGTGTGAGTACGGCAGGTGGTGGTGTGACACTCGTTGCCAATAGCCCTCTTACTATTAATAGCGCGGTTTCAGATTCAAACGGCGGCAACATTGAATTAACAGCGTCAGGCGCGACCGCGGCAGATATTTTGACGCTTAATGCCGACGTTACAACCACAGGAGATCTTGATCTCAACGCAGGCGGCGCGATTAATCAAACCGGCGGCAAGATTAATGCCGACGATGTTGATTTTACCGCAGGCGGCGCATCTACCTTAAATCAGTCGAGTAACGATTTTAATACGATTAATGGTACGGCGGTCGGAGCGATTGACATTGCTGACAGCGTGTCCAATACCGAAATTAAAAGTCTTGCCACGGTTGGAAATTCAATCGACTACAATCATACGGGTACCGGAGATGTTACGGTAACCGGAACTGTCTCTTCGGGGAACGGCACGACCAACGGCGGCAATATTGAAGTTAATTCCAGCAACGCGTTAACGATTAACAATACAGCAACCTTGAGTACTGCAATTGGCGCAGGCGGTGTTTTGAGTGTCACTGGTGCCGTGGTGAACGGAACGCTCACGGTAGGCGCCGGAAATCTTACTCTTAACGGCGTTTCTCTTTTAGATACGATTATTAATACGCCCATCAATGATGTCGTCAATGTCATCATTACGGCGCTTCGAGACATCATCCTTCAGTCCAGCATTACCACCACCAATAATGCGAACGTTACGTTAACTGCCGACTCCGATCTTGACGGTTCCGGCGGCGTTTGGATTCAGAGTGCCGGTAGTATTAATTCTGATGGAACGGTTACGTTGACCGGTTCTGATATTTTCGCGACGGCGAGCGCCATTGATAGTATTCGAGTCGATTCAAACGGAGCCAATGATCAGATTTTCGCGCAAGGCGACATCATGCTTGAACATTCAAGCGCAGCTCCGGCTGATTCAAGTATTATTATTGAAGGCCATGTAACGTCGGCGGCCGGGAATGTTCAAATTACTTCTAAAAATGGAATTGAATTAAACGGGGTTGATGCAGACATTGTAACAACCGGAAATTTTACGGCTAATGTAGACAGCGACGCGAACGCTGCGGGTGATTTCAATATGACCGCAGGAAGTTCAGTCAACGTTGGAGCAGGAAATATTTCAATTGAAGGCGCCGACGCAGATCTCGGCGGTACTTTGACTGGCACAGGCACATTAACGCTTCAACCTTCAACTGTAAATCGAAGTATCGGAATCGGGGATGGGGCAGGCGATTTTGATCTGAACGATTCCGATCTTGGGAATCTGACGAATGGTTTCAGTTCAATTGCGATCGGCCGCGCGGACGGCGCGCACGACATCCATATTGATAGTTCTATATTCAATGATGCTGTTGCGATTCAAGCTCCGGCCGCCGGTGGACACATTAGCGTCGATGGAACCATTCAAGGCACGGAAGCGGACGCTTCCATTACGCTTGACGGCCCGGGTTCGACCACAGATCTTAGCGCCAATATTATCACTACTGGTGCGGCAATTAATCTGAGTGACGCGTTTAATCTTTTGGCGGACGTTCTTTTAGATACAACCAACGGCGGCGCGGTTGCGACCGGCGCGGCAATTAGTTTGACGACTCCGGGAACGATTATTCCCGATATTACCAGCGCGCATTCACTCAGTTTACGAGCTGGCACAGCCGGTGATATTACGATTGGCGGCACGATTGGAACAGCCGCTTTACTTGTGGAAGGTTTGAGCATCCTCAGCGCGCATGACGTTAGTTTGCAAGCTCTTAATTTGTATTCCGGAGGTTTGAGCATCGACAACATCAATCGCTTGATCTTAAATGGTGATGTCATTGCGGACGGACCCATTTCAATTTCAAATGTAATCGACAAAGTAACGTTGCTTGACAATGTTAATCTTTCTTCCGTTGGTGCCCTCAGCATTGCTGCTTCCATTCTTCTTTCCGGTGCGGATGGCACAACCAACATCCTGACGAGTACGGACAACGCGCTATTAAATCTAGGTTTCGTGACGGCAACGAACGATGTCAATTTGACCGTGAACTCTGAAGGTGATGTGAGTCTGGACAACACGGATATCAACCAAGGTGATCTTTCGATTACACTTGATGCCGATGACGATGATACGAACGTGGGAACTTTCGGTACTTTGGATGCCGGATCTATTTCAATTAATGGATTTGGCGCTGATGATAATTTAACGTTTAACGGTGCGGTGACTACTGATGCCGGTAACTTCACGATTAACAATCCGGGCGATTCTCTTTTTAACAGCACGATCAACACATTCGGCGATTTTACTCAGAACGGCGGCGCGGGAACAACCACTTTTAAAGGCGCGGGAACCATCAGTGGCAATGTAGATGTTACCGCGGGGGCTATTTTATTTGACGGTGGATCTTTGGATGCTAATTCCGGAGCTGGCTCAGTCACATTGACCGCTTCAACGGGGACAATCGATAATAATACAGCTTCCGATAATTCTGCTGAAATTACCGGCGGAGCCATTAATTTGAGCGCCGATTCCACAATTGGCGGAACCAATGCTCTTGATTTTAATTCCAACACTTCCATTGGCGCTTCTACCACAGGTGATGACATTTCTCTCCATTCACTTGCCGATGTCGTTGTGGACTTGATCACGACCGGTAATATTGCGGCCGGTATCGTAACACTGAGTTCCGAAGGCGCGATCGATTCATTAAATTATGATGGCACCGAAGATATTTTGGCTAAAACCATCAACCTCACGGCATTGGTTGGTGGTATCGGAACTTCCAGCATTCTTGAGGTGAGCGCAGGTGGCGCAACAATCAATGCAGATACGTCAGCGGACGGCAGCAATATTTTTCTTGATCACTTGGGTGATGCCGTTATTGGTTTGATCAACGCCGGAACAGGAAATGTTACGTTTACTTCAACAGGCACAATTGATTCAGCCGCTGATGACGGTACGGCAGACATCGCAGGCGCTCAAATTGATTTGAACGCTGATTCCGCAATTGGTGGAGTGAGCACATTAGAAGTGGCTGCCTCTACGCGTTTGAATGCTTCCACCACGAATGACAATATCACTATTGATAGTATCAATGATTTACCATTGGGGAATGTTGATGCTGGATCAGGTGATGTGACATTGGTTTCTGAAGGCAACATTACGGATGCCGATGATGATGCCGCCGCGGATGTAACAGGTTCTATTATTAATTTAACCGCCAAAGTTGGCGGAATTGGTATTTTGGCCAATGCTGTTGATTTTCTTGCTTCCACTCAATTCAATGCAGATACGACGATTGCTTCAGGCGGAGATGATTCCAGTATTTTTGTCCGCAGCACAGGCGATGCTCCGATCGGCTTGATTGATGCGGGATTTACCGGTGATGTGAAATTGGTTTCTGAAGGAAACATTACAGATGCCAATGATGGCGGAACGCCGGATGCTCCCGGAGTCGTCAACGTTCACGGCTCAGAAATTACGCTTGAAACCACAGGCGCCGGAGACATTGGTGAAATCACAAATTATTTTGAAATCCAACCTGAAGATCTTTGGAATCTCACCATGAACGGCGGCAATCCGTATGTCGCTTGCATCGGTCCTTGTCCGATGGGTTTGATTGATATCGGAACAGGCACTTTTTATTACACCGGAAACGTGACGGACGGAAACGATATCTTTAACGGCGAAATTAATGGCGGCCTCGTCAATTTAATTGCCGGCGGCGCGCATATTAATTCAGCCAACACCGCATCAGGATTTATTGGTGAATCGACCAACTGGATTGAAATGAATCTTGCAGATTATGCCGGCGTTGCCGGAACGGATGGACGCATTATGGCCGCAGCCGGGACAGGTGGGATTCATATCAGTAATGACAATCCTGCCGATGCAAATTTAGGTCTGCAAATTGGCGGCGTAACACCGGCGACACTTACGGATGGTTTGACATCGACAGGACTTATTGAAGTTTATTCTTTTTCTCCGCTTTTCGTTGCCGCGAATGTTTCTAACACAGGTGGAACCGATATCAATCTTCATGCCATGGGCAGTACAAGCCCGGATGATTTGACGGTCGATAGCGGTGTGACAATTTCCGCAACCGGAGGAAACGGCAACATTCTCTTGACCGCTGGAGATGACTTGATTTTAAATTCGAGTGCCGTAGTCAGCGCTGCTGGAACGGGTGGAGTGACCGCATTTGGCGGTGAAGATTATACAAATTCAACCTTGGATTTAGACGGTAATTCCGACGGCGATGTATTTATGGATACCAACAGCGCTTTTCGTTCTGAAGACGGCAATATAACGCTCCGAGCCGTTCAAAACGCGCGCCTTACCGAAGCGAATGCCGATAGCAATGCGGACAATATACGTGGTGACGTTACCATTGAAGCTCGTGACGGATATATTTCCGACCGCAATGGTTCTGACGTGAATATTACCGGCGATGATTTAGTCTTGAGAGCCAAACTTGGCATTGGCGACGGCACTGTAGCGGATAACAATGAATTAGAAACAAATGTCATTACTTTGGATGCGATTAATTCCACCTCTGGTCATGCGAATATCGTTGAAGTTTCAGCCGGTGGAGCCCTTAATGTGATCAGGGCATTTCAGCAGGGCGGAGGCGATTTGAATATTCGCACTGACGATGGAACTTTATCTGTCATTAACGCCGGTGGTTTTGGCGTGAGCGCGACAAGCGGCAAAACTCATTTGGAAGCAAATGGCAGCGGAGCCGACGACGATCTGTTTATTGATAATACGGTTACTTCTGATAGCGGAAAGATTGAACTGTTTTCTAATTCCCGTGATGTGAGCATGACTTCAGCCGGCGACATTACAAGCACGAGTGGTGACATCCAAGCGAATGCTTTCCGCGATATTTTTATGGAAGACGGCGCTGTCGCAAATGCAGGAAGTGGCCTCATTGATTTTGATTCTGGGCGCGACACTACGCTCGGTTCCGTTCAAACTTCAAGCGGTGCTACCGATGCGGTTGATATCAATGCCGGCGGAGAGATTATTGACGGTGGTGATACGGATACCGACATCATTACGGGCGCATCCGGCCGGGCGACTTTAAATGCAGTGACTGGTATTGGTAGTTCTGGTGCTTTGGGTGAACTGGATACTTCGATCGGCGCTTTGGATGCGGTTAATTCGACCAGCGGTGATTTAAATGTAACTGAGATTGAAACGGGAGCCAATCTTGATATTCATCGCGCAGAACAAGGCGGAAGCGGAGAGATTAACATTTTTACAACCAATGGTTTGTTGACCGTTCTTGACGCTGCTTCAACCGGCTTAGGCGTGTTGGCACAAGCCGGCGAAACCCGGCTTTGGGCGCGCGACAGCGATGCCTCTGGCGGTGATCATTTAGTCATTAACAATACGGTGACCAGCACCAGCGGAAAAATTAATTTGGACAGCGAAGACGATGTTCAGTTCAGCGTTGAAGGTGATGTTACCAGCGGTTCGGGTGAGGTTGAAGTTGACGCCTTTGATCAAATTATTATGTCTGATAACGGAGCCGACGGTACCATTATCGATGCCGGAAGCAGCAATATTGATTTAGACGCCGGCGGTAATGTTAATATTTCTTCTCTACAAACAACCAACACTTCTTCAACCGCTGTCGTAGTTTCTAGCCGCGGCGGTGCCATTATCGATGCGGGTGATACGGATGTAGACATTAAAACCGGCGCATTAACCGGCGGAACGCTGCTCAAAGCTGACAGTGGAATCGGCGACGCAGGCGATCCTTTTGGCGGATTAGAAACTCAAACCGGCGCGCTCGCGGCAAAAACCAATACCGGGGATATTCAAGTTTTTAACACCGGCGCTTTGAACATTACTACCATTACGGATCCTGACGCATTTACTTCGCAGGGATTTGCGGGGGCCGGGACCGTTGCCGGCGTTTCTATTGTTGATCCGGTAAATGTAAACAACGGACTTGATAAAATTTTTGTCACTACGGCAAGTCCCATGACCATTTCCAGCCCTGCGACTAACAATATGGGCGGCAATATTTCTCTTTATGCGCTTGGAAATACCGCGGCTGAAACCATGGATGTAAACGCGAATGTTCAAAGCATTGGCGGGAATGGAAATATTCGAATGGCTTCCGGAAGCAGCATGACGATGGCTGCTGGAACGAACATCAGCACACAAGGTGATGGTGTGACTTCGGGTACGGGTCAAGTTGCCATCGGCGCCGGTTACGATGCTACCGGAAAAGCTTCTGACGAACCATTTGCTGCTGGAACTACTTTACTTCTTCCGAGCGCTACACTCTTTGACACCGTTGGTGATGCGAATGCGAACTTAACGATGGACGAAACGTCTCGAATTTGGACGGAAGACGGAAATATTCTCGTCGACGCTCAGAATAATTTTACAGTCGGCCAAGTGAATGCAGACGGAAATTCGGGCGCCGGAATTACAGACGGCATTCGTGGAAACATCACGACGTTTTCGCGAAATGGTTCGACACTTGACGCTGAAATTCCGAATGTCGGCAATTTGGACTTTGTAGCCAACACACTCAATATGTTTTCAGGATCCGCGATTGGGGCCTCGATTAATCCGATTGAGATCGACGCTCCGTTTTTTAATGCTTTTTCCGTTGGCAGTGTGTTCGTAAATGGGATCAACAACATTATCATTAATTTGACTTCTTCAGCCGGAAGCATTTTCTTTTCGACGACCGGAAACATTGGTTTAGGAACCGCTTTTGCCGGAGCTGGCGCAGTTCATTTAACCGCGGGCGGTTCTATTCTCTCGGAAGGCGGTTTGATTAATCGCGTCGGTGCTTTCAATGACATTACGTTGATTGCTCAAGCCGGTGTTGTGGGTACCGCAACGGAACCGATTCAAACGCATTTAACGCAACTTGGCACGCTCACACTTTTCGCCGGTGGTCAAATCAACGGACTTTCGGCCAACATTTTGGGTAATTTTTCAAGCTCCAGCATTCAAGTGTTGGGCCTACCTCCAGGTCTTGTTTTACTGGGCGGTGGTTTGGTTGGGGGGCTGAACATTCAACCATTGATCACTTCCTCATTTGGAACTTTATTTTTTGCACCGCTTACCGTTGGAGATCCGAGCCAAGCACGTTTCAATCCATTTTACGCGAACGACTTTCCAGGCTTCTTCAATCAGGAACGATTCAGCACCACGCCTTCTGTTGATATCGATACCACCGGCTTGGTTGCTCCTCCTGTTCCGGCGCCCGTTATTCCTCCCGTGCCTACGGTAGAAACTCAGCCGCAGCCGACACCGGCTGCCAAAGAAGAAACCAAAAAGAAGACAACAACCCCACCGCAGGTTTCAACAGAAACCACGCCCGGAGTGGAAGTTTCCGGAACTTCGACTTCCGAAAACCAACCGGAAAATCAATCCGGAGCTACGGTGGAATTGGTCGAGCGTACGCGAGTCTAAAAATTTGGTCTTTTTTGATATGGCTTTAATAAGGGGACTTTTGATGGTTCCATGGAATGATGTGTCCGGTATCGAAACAAAATTGGCAATGCCACTTTTGTGACATTGCCAATTTTGCCTTATGATGTAACTGAATTACTTACTTCTTGTAATTTATCTTGTTAAATCCTTCAATCAATGTTTCAGGTTCCACCCAGTAACCGTAGCTTTTAGGATACGGGATTAAGAACGTGACCAGATCATAAACTCCCGTCAACAACCGAACCGGAAAGTAAACAATCCCTTTTGGCACGCCTCCGAGCCAGGAGATCATGGCGTTGTGGTCTTCACGCATCTTCATTGGTTGATAGATGATTTCGACCGGTGACATTACGATATTCGTCACGCCACGGCCGAGTTTCGTGAAGGGACCGCTATCCTCTGCATAAGCCGTTCCTCCGACGAGGATCATACTGATCAAAAGAACTGCTACTATTTTCTTTGAATTTCCCATCGTCACTGTACCCTCCTGAATTTGCTGTTTCTGCTTTAAAATTATAATTCACTTCATACGACAACCTTGCTTCTACAGATATCGACGCCCTTTTAAAAAACTTTCATACTAAAATAAGGGGGTGGATAAGGGGTAGTCCCAGTACTATAATAAATCGTGAATAAAACAAGCCATTTACTGGTCCTGTTTTCCTTATTTCTAGCTGCAGGAAATTTGTTCGCACAACTGCAAACTGAACCGGTGGTGGTTGACCGAGTTGTGGATGGTGATACCTTCCGGCTTTCAAACGGCCAAAAATTAAAATTAGCCGGAATTAATGCGCCCGAGCTTCATGATACTCCGAAACTTCCGCAGGAAGCCAAACGATTTAAGAAAGAGACCTGGGCATTCAGGTTGTTGGGCGCAGAAGCAGAACATATCGCACAGCGTTTTGTTAAGGTTGCCCAAAAGAAAATATTCATCGAAACGGCCACACAAACATTTGATGAACAGGGCAATTTGTTGGGTTATGTTTATTTCACGCTTCCGAATCTTGAACCGGGAATGGAAGCGGACGGAGAAGTCATCACCGAACAAACCGGCAGTTATCAGATTTTTTTAAACGCTTATCTTTTAAAATTAGGTCTTGCCGAACTGGATCCTACTTCTCTTGATTCCAAATACGGAGATTTATTTTCGAGATTAGAAGCGGAAGCCAAGAGCAGTAAAAAAGAATTGTGGTCGTAACCTTATGAATTGTCCGGTTTGCGATGAAGCCATGATTGTTTTGGAATGGGATCAGGTTGAAGTGGATCATTGTCCCTTATGCAAAGGCGTTTGGCTCGACCGAGGTGAACTTGAGCTGCTTACGGAAAAAAATGAGGACCGCACACATGTTCTTTCTTCATTTAAAATGTGCGAGCAAAAAAAATCAAAGAAACGAAAATGCCCTATTTGCTTAAAAAAAATGGAGCAGATAATTTGCGGGCCTGCTGCGGAAGTTCATATTGACCAGTGCCCAAACCAGGATGGCTTCTGGTTTGATGCGGGGGAACTGAGCCAAATTCTAAAGACCGAGTTTTTCAGCAGCCACAGAAAAGTGTCTACGTGGCTCAAAGATATTTTTCTGAAAACAGCTAATTAACCCCGTTAGAGCTAGGAAACGCCAAGGGCGTTTCCGTAACTCGGCGAGGAATGTTTTTTAGATTGATAACTTTTTTCATGCTGAACAAGTAAATGTAATGCACTAATAGCTCTAACGGGGTAAAAGGAGGAATCAATGGCCGTTGTATTGATTATCTTAGGCGTCGTTGCAGTCATTATTTTATTCATCATCGGAACCTATAATTCATTGATCGCGCTGAGAAACCAAGCCGGAAACAGCTGGTCTCAGATTGATGTGCAGCTGAAGAGAAGGCAT
>OBEQ011879558.1_pt1 | contig 15638 bp, 9 predicted proteins | sample 1670901 | NCBI WGS metagenome assembly OBEQ01 (sample SAMEA104232315, study PRJEB22302) | groundwater metagenome | biome: forest; feature: aquifer; material: groundwater | place: USA | collected 2011-08-07 | depth 5.4 m | reverse complement strand
TGGAGCTTCCCCGGCGGGTAGGCAAAGGCCACCAGGGTGGTCTTGTACCCCAGGCGGCGGGTGTCAAAGATGGCGCTGACCTCCCGCACCACGTTGCGGCGCCGCAGACGGCCCAGGCGCTCCAGGACCTCCGCCTCGGGCATGCCAAGCTCCTCCCCCAGGGCCTGGTAGGGGAGGGGCACCAGGGGGAAGGACGATTGCACCAGGTTGAGCAACCTCCGGTCCAGGAGGTCCATCGTCCGCGTAGTCGTTGTTGCCACAGCCCCTCCTTCACGCAAAGTGTTGCGCGTGAACCCCCACTTCCTCTCTGGCCTAGGTATATCAGAGGCGAATTACAGACGAGTTACAAGAGGGCTACCACAGCTCCCTGACCCACTTCTCCATCTGGGAGCGGGTCAGGACGCCCACATAGACCTGGCGTATCGTGCCATCCCTGCCAACCAGGATGTGGGTCGGGAGGCCCTGGACACGGTATCGGAGGGCAATGTCACCGGAGGGGTCAATCGCTACGGGCAGCGTGTAGCCTATCTCACGGAGGAAGGCCCCTACTCTCACAGGGTCTTCTCCGAAGTCGACGGCGAGGTAACGGTACCGGCCAGGGGGGCTGGTCTGGTAGGTGTCCTGGAGGTCCGGCATCTCCGTCCTGCAGGGGGGGCACCAGGTGGTCCAGAAGGTGAGCCAGAGGGGCTCGCTCCGAAAGTCGGCCAGACTGACCGTCTCGCCGGTGGACATAGACAGGGTGAAGTCCGGCGCCGACCTCCCGCTCCTCAGGGGCTCCGGGCCCATCCGGGGGTCGCTGCCCAGCCGGGCGCCCACCAGGCTGACCAGGGCGAGGGCCGCCAACCCCACCAGAAAGCCAATGGCCAGCTTCCTCACCCGATCTCGTCTAACGACCACCGCCGCGTTCATGGCCTACCTCATCCCGGAGTAGCTGTGCAGCCCGCCAAAGAACAGGTTGCCGAAGAAGGTGAAGAAGACAGCGACGAAGCCCAGCATCAACAGTGCGGCGCTCCTGGACCCCTGCCAGCCTCGGAAGATGCGGGCGTGGAGGTAGCCGGCGTAAAGAAGGAAGGTGGCCAGGGAGGCCGTCTCCTTGGGGTCCCATCCCCACCAGCGTCCCCAGGCCGTTTCCGCCCAGATGGAGCCCAGGATGATCACCAGGGCCATGGCAGGAAAGCCCACCAGCACCGCCCGGTAGCCCACCTGGTCCAGCGCCTCCAGGGCGGAGGGGGTGGCGCCCGTCCACCGCCGCAGGAGGTACAGCAAGCCGGCGCCAAAACTTACAGCCAAGAAGCCGTAGGCCACAATGGCAACGGAGACGTGCACCGTCAGCAGCAGGTTGTTCTGGAGGGCCGGCACCAGGGGAGCAATCTGGTTCGGGACGATGCTCGCGTACCAGAGAAGGGCCGCGGCAACCGGGAGGACTACCGCCCCCAGGGCCCTGAGCCCCGAGCGCGCTTCGACGATGAGGTAGGCAACGGTTACCCCGGCGGCGAAGGCAGTGGTGAACTCGTACATGTTGGAGAAGGGGCCACGCCCCGCCACAATGGAGCGGAAGAGCAGGGACAAGAGGAGGAAAACGGCCCCGTTCCAGGCGAAGATGGTGGCGATCTGCCCCAGCACCCCCGAAGGGGTGGGACCGGAGGCCACCGCCTCGATCGGTTGGACCGCCAGCGCGGCGACATTGCGTCGGGCGAGTATGAGTCGCACCATATTGGCCCAGTAAAAGACCGATGCGGCGCCAATGGTCAAGAACCCAGCCGCAAACATGTACAGCGACATCTTCTCCATTACGACATCTCCCTTGGCGCTACCTGGGCCCGACCGCCCAGCCGTCCTGCTGTCCCAGCCATTCGTTCAGCAATTTGATGAAACTCCTGGGAGAACTCTCCCCATTTCCCGGGGGCCGCCCCAAGACGCACTATCCAGGCGCCGTCGCTCTGCTGTTGGCCGATGGCCCAGAGCTGACGATAGGGAAAGTAGAGGACCCACATGAGCCCCAGGACAATGCCGATGGCGGCGGCCCACAGAAGGGGCTGGCCAGGATTGCGGACCACCATGAAGCCCGAGAACTGACGCTCTCGGACGAAGGTAAAGCTGAGGCCCCCCACCTGGCGGGGCTCCCCCTGGAGAAGGTTCTCCATAGCTAACGGCGAGTTGGCCCCGTTGCGATAGACCTCCAGGCGAATTTGGCCGGGGGGGATTACTGAATCGATGAAAGAGCTGGCTGGCCCAATCACGAAGACCTCCAGCCCCTCGCTGGCAAGGACGCCGGGAAGCGTGAAGGAGCCGACAGGCCGTTCTTGGGAGCGCCCCTGGAGAGCAACAGTCTCCCTGGCTATCACCTCGTTCCGGCCGTTTTGGACCTGGATGACCGCTGCAGGCCCGTAGTAGGACTGGTGCACCCGTACGCCTTTGTAGACCAGGGGCGAGTTGACTCGAACGATAGCCCGCCGCGCCTCCTGCCCTTGATCGTAGAGGACCACCTCGCTCCGATAGTCTTTGGGGGGGCCCTCTGGGTAGTACTCGTCTACAAAGGAGTCGAGCTGTAGGACAAGCCCTGTATCCCCAATAGCCCGGCTGGTGCCCTCTGGGAGCACAAACCCCTGGTCCTCGTAGCCCCACACCCCCCCTACCACAAAGCCCGCCAGCAGCGCCACCAGGCCCAGGTGGTGCAGGAGTGTGGCCACCGGACTAAAGCGATTCTTGTCGGAAAAGACGTGAACGGTCTCACCTTCCCGCTGCAGGACCACGCGGTAGCCGCTCCGGCGAAGGCTTGTCCGCAGAACGATCTCCGCGTCGCTAAAAGAAAGCCCCTGGATGGCCACGGCCTCCTGAAGCCTGGCGCGTTGGTAGAAGACCTCGGGCATCACCACCTTGGGGGTCGCCAAGGAGGTTCGCAGCAACTTGCCCCCGCGGTGCAAGGTGCAGACCAGGATGTTCGCCGCCAGGAGAGCCATCAGAAGGCGGAACCACCAGGACCCGAAAATGTTCAAAAGGCCCAAAGAACCAAAAAGATTCGTGGCGAACCCATACTTTGGTTGGACCCCGGCCAGCCACCGAGCGTAGGCCACGGGGTCCTCTTGCACCCCCGAGGGCGCCTGGATGAGCAGGACCCCCACCAGGCAGGCCGCAGTAAGAAGGAGTATCAGGACAAGGGCCAACCGCGGCGACGCGAAGAACAGCCAGGTCCTGTCTGCCCAGGGGGTAGTTTGAGTCACCCGGCGGGCTCTGGCTGCGGGTTGCACGGGCTTCCCTACCCTGGAGGATACAGGGTGGTCAAGTTGGCTCGTCATGGCATCTCCCTTAGCGCATCCTAATCCCCTGGGGAAAGGGAGACCATCGTGAATCAGAGGATTCCGTCTCCGTCCTTCACAGGAGAGGTGGTCGTGTTGGCAGAGGAGTCCCCCGAGATCGCGGGTGGGGTTCGCGGTGCAGGTCGCCCTTGGGGTGTGGGTGGCCCGACCTCATTTACTTGAGAGAGAGATGAGACCAACTCCGGTAGTCGAAGGAGGGGAAATCGTGCATTGCGGGGATGCCTCCTTCCCTTGGAGGAGCATACACTCGCCCTTTGAAGGGGTACCCCCGCGGCATGGATGGTACGGCAGCTGTAGGTTGACCCGAAGACGTGGGGCTGGTTGACACGCCGAGAGAGCAGGAGGAAGGGGCGTTGTTAAAAGGGGCGAGAGGAATCTTTTTCGGCCTGGCCCTGGTGGCCGTGAGTGGAGGAGGGGCGTTCTTTCTTTGGTTCCTGACCACCACCAGGGAAGGCACCGGTACGGATGTGGTGCGGCAGGGCGAGAGCCTCTACCGTAAAGAGTGCGCCTCTTGTCACGGGCCCACGGGAGAGCGCCTTCCCCTGGCCCCTTTGAGCTCCAGTGCGTTCCTGGCCAGCCGGGGGGATGCCACCCTCATGGCCATCGTCACCGAGGGGAAGGGCACCATGCCGGCCTTCGGGACCGCGCGGGGCGGCCCCTTCACCGGGAGGGACGTGCAGGCGGTGGTGGCCTTCCTGAATAACCAGGCTGGACGGGAGAGCGCGAGCATCCTTGCCCAAGCCGGCGGTGACCTGTTCGCCGCGCAATGCGCCAAATGCCACGGCCTCCAGGGGGACCGCATTCCCATAGCCCCCCTCAGCGCCAAGGGTTTCCTGGACATGAGGACGAATGCTGACCTGAAAGGTGTCATTCGAGCGGGCAAAGGGCCCATGCCCGCCTTCGGCGTGAACGAGGGGGGCAAGCTCGCCGAGGCAGATATCAGCGCCATTGTGGCCTTTCTCCGCCACCGCGTTGAAGAGCGGACCGCCCTGACCGCCAGCCGTGGCCGGGAGCTGTACGTGGGGAACTGTCTCCAATGTCATGGCGCAGAGGGGAATCGGATCCCTGGGGCAGAGATGGCGTCGCCCCTCGTTCTCCAGTCCTTGGGAGACGGCGCCATCATCACCGCCATCAACCAGGGAAGGGGCGTCATGCCCGGCTTCGGCACTGCGGCGGGAGGCAGCATGGGGATCCCTGACATCGCCTCCCTCTTGACCTACCTCAAGACCTGGGCGGGCCTCAGCGCCACCTCTGCCCTGGTCTCGCCAGGCATCTCCGGACAGGGTAAAGAGCTGTTCCTCCGCAACTGCACCGGTTGCCACGGTGAGACTGGGGACGGCGTGCCAGGGGTCCGGCTGCTGTCCAAGGAGTTTCTGGCGCGGGAGACCGACGAGGTGGTCCTCCAGACCATCACCCGTGGCAACGCCAAGGGGATGCCTGCTTGGGGCGCCGAGGCCGGTGGTCCACTCACCAAGGCGCAGGTCCAGAGCATCCTGGACTTCCTCAGGTCAGCGTCGGTTTCCGAAGCGGTGTCCGCCCCTGGCGCTCACCAGGGCCCGGTGACGGCTGTGCCCACCCCCACGGTGAGCATTCCCATGACGCAGCAGGCGGTTGACCGAGGGCGGGAGGTCTTCCTCAAGGGCGTCTGCGTCACCTGCCACGGAGAAACGAGAGACAAGATCGCGAGCTGTCGCCTCGCAGACGCGGCCTTCCTCAAGGAGCGGGGCGATGAAACGCTTATCAACAGCATCACTTTCGGGAAAGGCGCCATGCCTGCGTGGGGTCAGGTGAAAGGCGGCCCCCTTTCGGCGGACGATGTAAAGGCGGCGGTAGCTTTCTTGAAGAATGCGGCGGGCCTGGGAGCGGTCCAGGCGACCCCACCCACCACCCCGGCGCCCTCCGTGGACCTGGTGGCGAAAGGGAAGGGCATCTTTACCAGCACCTGCGCCATGTGCCACGGGGAGAGCCGGGACAAGGTGCCGACGTGCCAACTGGCCAACCCCGAGTGGCTCAATCAGAAGGGGTTCGCAGGCGTGGTGAAGGACGTCACAGAGGGTAAGCCCCCCATGATGCCAGCCTGGGGGAAAGACAAGGGAGGGCCCCTCTCAGCGGACGACATCCTGGCCGTGGTGACCTACCTGTGGAACGCCGCAGGCCTGGGAGAAGGGCAAGGCGGTCAAGGCAGCCCGGTGGCAGGATCAGGGACCACCCCGGTGTCTTCTGCACAGCCCACCGCTACCCCAGCCAGCCTTCCGCAGGCCCTTGTTCCGGGCGCCCAAGTGGGGAAGCAGATCTTCACGAGCACGTGCATTTTTTGCCATGGGGCGACGGGCCTCAACATCCCCCAGTGCCCCATTGGCTCTCGGGAGTGGCTCTCCAACATGAGCCAGGAAGGGCTCATGGGGCGAATTCGGCGCGGCAAATCGTCGGCGGGGATGCCCACATGGGGCGAAGCCTTTGGAGGCCCGTTGAACGACAACCAGATACTCTCGGTGGCCCTCTACCTGGGGGAAATGGCCCGTTAGAAGGGCAGCGGGGGGAAGGCGGGCATGATGGTGAAGGCCTGGAGCCAGGTGCGGTCCCGCACCAGATCGAAGGCGGCCCGGTGGGGCCTGGTCCTCCTTGCGGTGATGGCCCTCTTGGGCATCGCCGGGGCGGTCCTCAGCCTGCGAGGGCCGAGTCAAACCCTGCTGGACGCGACCCTGGAGCAACTGGAGGAACAGGTCCGCCAGAACCCCCAGGACCCCAATGCGCGCCTGGCGGTGGCCATAGCCTACGCAGCTCGCAGCTATCACGACAGCGCCATCGGGCAGTTTCAAGAGGTGCTCAAGCTGGCGCCGGACAACCAGACTGCTCTCATTGGCCTGGGCCGGAGCTACCTCCAGCAAGGCGAGAAGGAAAAGGCTATGGAGCCCTACCTTAGAGTGGTGAAGCTGAATAAGGGGAACCCTGTCCGGGGAACCCTGGAGCAACTGGAGGCCGTGTACTACGACCTGGGCGCCATCTACCTGGAGCGGCGGGAGTACTCCGTGGCGGCGGACTACTTGCGCCAGGCCCTGGAGATCAACCCGGTGGATGCCGATGCCTGGTACGTGCTGGGCCAAGCCCAGAAGGCCGCCGGGGAGTCCAATGAGGCCCTGAACGCTTTCCAAAGGGCCGTGTGGCTTGCCCCGGACTTTGGCGACGCCTACGAGGGTATGGCGGAGGTCTATAAGGGGTTGGGGCGGGCGGGGGAGAGGAAGTACGCCACGGGCATGCTCCACTGGACTGCCGGCTCCCTGGACAAGGCTCTCGGGGACCTACAGGAGGCCACCACGGCCGCCCCTCAAATGGCAGAGGCCCATCAGGGTCTGGGGCTGGTCCTCGAGGCCAAGGGGCGTGGCCCGGAGGCCCTCACCAGCTATCAACGGGCCCTGGAGCTGGACCCTACGTTGTTGGTGGCGCGGCTTGCGCTCGAGCGGCTTGCGGGCCCCAGGTGAACCTGCCATGAAAAACCGATCTTCGGTGCTCGGTTACTTGTTCAAGGGATCAGGAGTTGGGCTGCTCGTCGTGCTTGTTCTGGGGATCAACCTGGCTACTGGGCTAGCCTGTGGGGGAAGAACGCTGCGGAACCTTCCAGGAGTTAGCCTGGTGACCGGCCCGACGCCACCCGCCTTTGTCACCTCCATCCTTGGCCTCCGCGTTCCCCTGGCCGTTGGTGTGGCTCCCGACGGCAGCCGTCTCTACGTGGCCGAGGGGGACGGTGATCGAACGGTTAGGGTTATCGATCTGTCCACCCAGGCGCCTCTGGCCGCCCTGGCGCCACCCGGCACCAAGCCGGGGACCCGCAAGCCCATGGGCATCGCTGTTGCGCCCAACGGGGTGGTGTACGTGGTGGACCGGCTGCGCCTGGCGGTGGACATGTATAACCCGGCGGACCAGTGGCTTGGCACCCTCGCCGATCCTCCCCGCCTTTCCGGCATGTGGCAGCCCTCAGGGGTAGCCGTGAACGCCGAGGGGGATGTGTATGTCACGAACGGAGGCGTCAGCGGGCCCGCAGGGGCGGAGTACGATGGCCGGAGCCGCTTTGTCACCACCTACGGCATCGTATCGGAAGGAGCTGCCGGCGTGTCGTTTCCGAGCGCCCTGGCCCTTGGGAAGAACGGGTACATGTTCGTCTCCGATAGCAACCACAGTCGCATTGCGGTCCTGAATGAGCAGGGGGAGATCGTCACCACCTACGGCGGCTCGGTGGGAGAGGAAAGCCTGGCGCTGCCCCGAGGCGTGTTCATTGATCAACGCGGCTTCTGCTATGTGACCGACGCCACCGGCCACGTTGTCAAGGTGTGGAATGTGTCCCGGGAGCCTGCAAAGTTCCTCTTCTCCTTCGGTGAACCGGGGTCTGCGGACGGCCAGTTTCTGTATCCCAACGCCGTGGCCGTGGATGGTAGGGGCAGAATCTACATCGCTGACACGGGCAACGACCGGGTCCAGATATGGGCGTACTAGTGTCCTGTCCCTGAAATACACAACAGAAGTGTCATTGCGAGGAGTCCTTCCCGGAAGGACGACGTTGCAATCTGGAGGTGGGGAGGTCCCCACCTCCAGATTGCAACGCCCCGATGAAATCGGGCTCGCAACAACAATGACAGCGAACTTCTGGTTCACCACACTGGAAAGCAGGAGACCCAGGCAGGTCCCCCCACTAAGAGAGGGGGTGCGCCTCATGCCTCGCAGGGGGCAAAATCCTGTTCCCGTAGGATTTCGTAGAGGAGGCTGGTTGCCTAACATGGAAGCTAGGAGCCGAAGATCGCTGGGCCGGTCCATGAATTGGGCAGGCGAAAGGAGTAGGCCATGAAACGCTCTATTATCGTTCTACTCGGCACACTACTGCTCTTGGCAGTCGTGGTGCCCGCTGCCTTTGCAGACGGGGGACCCCACGGCGGCTACACAGACATCTCGGCGGGGCTCCCCGACCAGTGCGCCGCCTGTCACAGGGTGCATCAGGGCCAGACCACCGGCAAGCTGCTCAAGGCGGAGTCGCCGTACGCCCTGTGTCTCACCTGCCACAACGGCGCTGGCTCCCGGCTGGACGTGCTGGACGGCGTGAAGCTCGGGGCCAACCAGTCACCCAACTCGGCGGTGGTTCGGGCGGCGGACACCGTGGATATCAACGTCAGCGTGGCCCCCACCACCCTCTTCTACGCGCCTCTCAAGACTGGGATGGGTGGAGCGGTGGCCGACGATGGCGGCGTCCAAGTTGACGAGACAACGGCCTCCAACAACGTCGGCGCGGACGACATGACCTTGCTTCCCACTGTGCCTGTGGTGAACGATGCCTACTACTTCGGCGGGGCCAGCAGGTTCAGCGCCCTGTCCCTCAACGTGAGCACCGCTGGCGTAGGGACGTGGGCCATCACCTGGGAGTACTACAACGGCGCCGCCTGGGGCAACCTCAGCCCAACGGACGGCACCACCGGCTTTACCGTCTCGGGGACCAATGAGGGGCGCTTCCAGGTCCCAACCGACTGGGCCGTGACCACCATCAAGAGCATCCAGCTCTACTGGATCAGGGCCAGGGTCTCAGCCTTTACCGCTGTCACCACACCGCCCAAGGGCCAGCAGTCCTGGGTTGGCGGGTTCCCGCAGGAGTCCACCGTGGCTGTGCGCTTCCGCGCCTCGGACACCATGGGCGGGGCGATAGCAGATGACGGCGGAGTGCAAGTAAACGAGACCGCCGCGGCCAACAGCACAACCGCCAACGACATGACCCTGCTGCCCGCCGTGCCTGCGGTGAGCGATGCCTACTACTTGGGCAACACCAGCAAGTTTAGCGCCGTGAACCTGACTGTCGGCACCGCCGGGGCAGGGACCTGGACCATTGTCTGGGAGTACTGGAATGGCGCTGCATGGGTAGCCCTTAGCGGTGTGACCGACGGCACCAGCGGCTTGAAGGGCACGACCGGCGCGAAGGTGATCAGCTTCACCGTCCCCGGCGACTGGGCCACCACGGCTGTGGCGACCCTCACGGACTACTGGGTGCGTGCCCGGGTCTCAGCCTATACCGCTGTGACCACCCAGCCCAAGGGCACCCAGGCTACGGTCGCCCTCACGGCCGCCACCGTGGCCCTGGCCGTGAACGCCGATAGCAACGCGAGCGCTTTCTCCGGCTCGTACCTGAAGGACGCCAGCCTCAGCGTCCCCGCTCCCGTCGGCGGCATCCCTGGCGTGGCCTACACCATCCTGAGCACCCGGTCCAAGGCCAGCGCGGTGGCCAACGACAGCAACCTCACCACGGTCCGGGGCACCTACAACTCGCTGAACGCCGACGTGATAGTGCAGACACGGGTGGGCGACTCCACCGCTCTGGGCGTCCTCAACGGTGGAGGCTTCAAGTACATCGCGGGGGTGGCTATCACCTCTCGGCACAACGCAGACCCCGCGGACAACAGCCTGTACCCCTGGGGCTACAACGCCAACACCGGCCAGAACACCAATGCCCTGAGCAGCCCGCTGCAGTGCACGAGCTGCCACAACCCCCACGGGACGGCCAACTACCGGCTGCTCAAGGAGACGGTCAATCTCCAGGCGGTGGTGGTGCGGGCCTACTACTCCGCTGCCTTCACCAAGGATGAAGGGGGCGCCGGCCTCACCAGCGGCTTGCCGGCTGACAAGTACACCAAGGAGTACTACGGGTCCGCGGGCACGGGCGGCGCGCCAACCACGGCGGGCCAAGGCAGCATCGCCAGCTTGTGCGGCGCTTGCCACACCGCCTACCCATCGTCCGGCGCGAGCGTCGCCTACACGGCGGGCGGCGCCACCCACTACCGGCACAAGACCGAGATGCCGTATACGGACTGGACCAACCCAGAGACCGGGACCTTTGTTCCCAACAACCCGGAGACCAGCCCCATCAGCGGCTTCCCGGCCCTCCGGCTGGCAACCAATGCCGCCAATGCCGACAAGATCGTGACCTGCTTGACCTGCCACCGGGTGCACGGCAGCACCTCCACCATGTCGGGCTACGCGCTCAAGACGACGTTCGGCGGCTTGGGCGACACCGACCTGACGCCCTCCCAGACCGCCCTCAGCATCAGCACCTTGCTGTACACGAACAACCGAGGCATGTGCGAAGCGTGCCACCAGTGGTAAGGGCGTCAGGAGGCCCCCCAGTTCGTGACTGGGGAGCCTCCTCCTGGGCAAATCTGGGGTTCGCGTCCTGAGCACAAAAGAGAGATATGCAAGGCGATGGAAAATGCACTAGGCTAGTTTCCCGACCACCCCCGTGAGGGGTGGTCTTGCCAGAGGACCCTGGACGCGTGCCACCCTACTCGTGTGGGGTGGCATCGCTCTCTTCATAGCCGCTGTCCTGGCCTCGGCCATAGGGCTACGAGAGTTCCTGGCGGCGGGACGGGGGACGGCGTTGCTGACCGTCCCTTTGGGTGTCGAGGGGCAGCTTACCCTGCAGGTGCGGGAGCGGGCGGCGCCCTCCTACCTGCTTTCCCTCACCGAGGGCCTTGAGCAGCCCATGGCGGTAGCCGCCTCCTCTGACGGGTCCACCTATGTCGCCGATGGGGCGTGCCGTTGCGTTCGTGTTTTTGACGAGCGGGGACGCCTGCTGACCACCCTGGGGCCAGAAGTAAGAGGAGGGGAGCTGCAGTACCCCGTGGCCCTGGCCCTCGACGAAGGAGGCATCCTCTATGTGTCCGACCTCGCGGAAGGTCACATTCATCGCTTCCAGAAGGGTGCTTACCTTGGGCCCCTCCTGACGGGCGATATCCCCTCCAGCGTAACCGCTCCAGCGGGGCTCCTAATTCAACATGGGCTCCTGTACGTGAATGACCTCTCACGCCATCAGGTGCTGGTGTTCAACCTTGAGGACGGCGCCCTCGTCAGGGTCGTTGGCGCAGGCAAGGGCCGGGGGGTGGGGGAGTTGGCCTACCCTAACTTTTCCCTGGTCCTCGCCGACGGCGCCCTCCTGGTGGCCGACTCCAACAACAATCGGTTGCAGCTCTTTGGCCCCCGGGGGGACGTGAGAACCCAATGGGAGGGACACGTGTCGGCGCCTCGTGGGTTGGCAAGAGACGGCGATGGCAACATCCACGTGGCCAGCACTATGGCCGGCCGAATAGAGGTGTTCACCCCCAGGGGAGACTACCTTGGGGGGTACGGCGAATTGGCGGGCGGCCCGGGCAAGTTGGGCTTCCCCACGGGTATTGCCATCACGAGTGAAACCCTGTACGTGGCGGACAGGGGCAACGGGCGGGTCCTCATCGGGAGGCTGCCTGGGAAGGGAGGGGCACGGTGAAGAGCGCCTGGAAAGGGATTGCTGTTGTCGCAGTGCTCCTGGGTGTGGGGTTGGCGGTGGTGATCCCCCAGCTCCCGAAGAACGACTCGTCCCAGCGGCCCTCCCTCCCTGCGGCATCGCCCAGGGAAACCAGCGCCTCTACCTCGCCCACTTCGAACGCAGAGACAACGCCCTCGCCTGCTGGGTCCTCGCCCAACCCGAATGGGTCGGCCGAGGCAGTCAGCGCCCGCATTGCTGCGTTGGAGCTGGCCCTTCGAGACAACCCCAGAGACCTGAATTCGTTGACCGAGCTAGGAGGGCTGTACTTTCAGCTTCGGGTATACCCCCGAGCGGCTGATACGTTTGCCGCTGCCCTGGACCTGGACCCCAACAACGCGCGACTTCATACAGACCTCGGCAGCTCCCTGTTGTACCAGGGTATGCTGGGCCTCGCCAAGCGGGAATACCTGGCGGCCATTGCGGCCGATCCAACGCTGCCGGATTCCCACTTCAACCTGGCCGTTATTCTCTCTCACAGCAACGCGCCGGACATCCCCGGGGCCTTAGCGGAGTGGCGTGAGGTAATACGCCTGGCCCCTGGCTCTGACCTGGCTCTCAGCGCAGAGAAATACATGGCGAGCTACACGTCTCCAACACCCGCGGGCACTCCAGAGGCATCCAAATAAGGATGGGCTATGCAGTGGGGGACCGCTTCCCGGCAGAGCAGGACTCGCAGAGCCCTTCGCCAGGGCCTGGTCTTCCTGTTGGCCGGAGCGATCGTCCTCGCAGGGCTGGCCAGGAGCCTGGCGCCTAGCCCCCCGCCCCTCCAGGCGGCCCACGGCCTCCACACCGAGTATCTGCACAGCGCCGATGTTCTTGTCGGGAGCACCCCCTACAACACCGCGACAGAGAGCGCTGTCGTCGGCACGCTGGATACCGCCACTGCGCCGGCGATTCCCCAGCAAGTAGAAACGGTGCTGAAAGACGCTGTCAACATCAGCATCTTCGCCTCCGATCCCGTCCCGGCAGGAACGGTCTGGGACATCTCCGGCGCCTGGACCTTCAACCCGTACATCCGTACCAGTATCTCTGATCGCGGCTGGGTGCGGGCGCGGGTGTACCGGATCAGCGCCGCGGGCACCGCCACTCAGGTCCTCTACTCCCAGAACGGCACTCGGTACGACACGACCACCAGCTACCAGCTTATGACCTGGAGCGGGACCGTGGTGGCAGGAACGGTGCTGCAGCCCGGCGAGCGGTTTGGCGTAGCCTTTTTCTTCTTTGAAGACAACGGCACCTTGCCAACGGTCTACTTGGGTTTTGACCACACCACCGCACCCTCCAACGCCATCGCCCAGATCAAGGCCGGGGTGGTGCGGCAGGCCAAGTACCGCATCGGCCAGGACTCCCCCCTGACCGCCATGACCTGGTATGCGGCCACCAACACCCCTGCCACGAACATCCCTCTGAACACCAACGTCCGCGTCCGTTTCCAGCTCTACAACAACGGGGTCGTGGCCAGCACCTGGACCCCTCAGTTGGAGTGGTCAGCCACGCCTGGCTCGGGCTACGCCATCGTGCCCACCACCTCGGGGGCTACGCCCTTCTTCGTGGCGGACACCACCCAGTACACCAACGCCACCAGCATCGCCACGGCCAACTTTGGCCTGGGGACCGGGACGGGCACGGCCCTGGCGGGCGTGGCCTACGACACCGCGAACCCCGCCGGGGCTGCCATTACCCTTAACGCCAGCTCCTACACCGAGATCGAGTTCAACATCAAGGCCAATAGCAACGCAACCCCGGGGGGCAGTTACTACTTTCGCCTGACCACCGCCGGCGCCCTCCTGGCCGCCTACGAGGCCGAGGCGCAGATCACCATCCTGATCCCAGGCAACGTGCGGGAGGCCCACTACCGGCTTGGCCAGGACAGCCCCCTGACGGCGATGACCTGGTACGCCGCGACGGACACGGCGGCCACCAACATCCCCCGCAACACTAACCTCCGCGTCCGGTTCCATCTCTACAATAACGGCGGGACCAACGTGACCTGGACCCCCCAACTGGAGTGGACGGCCACATCGGGCTCTGGCTACGCCGCGGTCCCCATCACCTCAGGCGCCCCGCCCTTCTTCGTGGCGGACACAACCCAATACGCCAACGGGGCGACCATCGCCACGATCGACTTCGGCCTTGGAGCAGGGACCGGCACGGCCCAGGCAGGCGTGGCCTATGACACCGCGAACCCTGCCGGGGCTGCCATCACCCTGAACGCCACCTCCTACACCGAGATCGAGTTCAGCATCCAGGCCAACACCAACGCCACCGAGGGTGGCTCCTACTACTTCCGTCTCACCAGTGGGGGGACCCCTCTCACCGCGTACGGAACGGCAGACGCTCAGATAACTATCCAGGCGTTGGCGGTGGTGCGGGAGGCCCACTACCGGATAGGCCAGGACAGTCCCCTGACGGCGATGACCTGGTATGCCGCGACGGACACGGCTGCCATCAACATCCCCCGCAACACCAACCTCCGCGTCCGCTTCCAGGTCTACAACAACGGATCGTCCAGCCTGAACTGGACGCCCCAGTTGGAGTGGACAGTGACGTCGGGATCGGGCTACGCCGCCCTTCCCACCACCTCGGGCGCCCCGCCCTTCTTCGTGGCGGACACCACCCAGTACACCAACGCCACCAGCATCGCCACGGCCAACTTCTACCTGGGCGCCGGGACCGGCACGGCCCAGGCAGGCGTGGCCTACGACACCCAGAACCCGGCGGGGTCGGCCATCACCCTGAACGCCGCCTCCTACACCGAGATTGAGTTCAGCATCCAGGCCAACACCAACGCCACCCTGGGCACTACCTACTACTTCCGCTTCACCAATGGGGGAACTCCCCTCACCGCGTACGACACGGCGGATGCGCAGCTACGCATTCAGACGCCCGGGGTGGTGCGGGAGGCCCACTACCGGATCGGTCAGGACAACCTCCTGACGGCCATGAACTGGTATGCGGCGACGGACACGGCGGCGACGGGGGTCCCCCGGGCCACTAACCTCAGGGTCCGCTTCCAGGTGTATAACGATGGCGAGCTGTCCACCACCTGGGCGCCACAGATCGAGTGGACGGCCACGGCGGGCTCGGGCTATGCCGCGGTGCCCGTCACGTCTGGCGCTGTCCCCTTCTTCGTGTCGCACACGACCTACCTCGCCGACGGGGACGCCATCGCCACGGCCTATTTCGGCCTGGGGACCGGCACAGGGACGGCCCAGGCGGGCGCGGCGTACGAGGAGCAGAACCCGCCGGCGACGGCTCTCACCCTCAACGCGAGCTCCTACACCGAGGTGGAGTTCAACATCCAGGCCAACACCAACGCCCTTCTCGGCACCAGCTACTACTTCCGCTTCAGCAACGGCGGGACGGCCCTGACCTCCTACGCAACGGCGGATGCCCGGATCACCATGCAGACGCCGTGCTCCCTCTGCTCCGACCACTACCGGGTCGGCAGGGACAGCCCTCTCACGGCCATGACCTGGTTCGCGGCGGTGGATACGCCGGTCACGGCCCTGCCCAAGAATACGAACTTCCGCGTGCGGTTCCAGCTCTCCAATAATGGCGACGCCAACGTGACCTGGAGGCCCCAGGTGGAGTGGAGCGCCACCTCGGGCTCAGGCTACGCGGCGGTGCCCCTCACCTCCGGCGCCACCCCCTTCTTCGTCGTGGACACGACCCAGTACGCCAACGGCGCCACCGTTGCCACGGCGAACTTCTACCTTGGCACGGGCCTGGGGGTAGCCCAGGCTGGCATCGCCTACGACACCCAAAACCCCGCCGGGGCCACCATCACCCTCAACACCGTCTCCTACACCGAGGTGGAGTTCAGCGTCCAGGCCAACAACAACGCCAGCGACGGCGCCTCCTACTTCTTCCGGTTGACCGACATCGGGATACCCCTGGTGGCCTACCAGCACCCGGCGGCGGAGGTGGTGGCGCAGACGGCCCCCCCACCCACGCCCACTCCGGGACCGCCTGCCCACAACTTCTTCCAGCCC
>OBEQ011723289.1_pt1 | contig 15638 bp, 16 predicted proteins | sample 1670901 | NCBI WGS metagenome assembly OBEQ01 (sample SAMEA104232315, study PRJEB22302) | groundwater metagenome | biome: forest; feature: aquifer; material: groundwater | place: USA | collected 2011-08-07 | depth 5.4 m | reverse complement strand
CCGGTAGGATGGGTCATTTCAGCAATAATCATCATAGGAATATTAATCCTATGGTGGATGTGGTAGGTGAAAAATGAGAAGCATACTTAGAAACAAAAAAGGGTTCGCATTGGAACTAACGCTTGTTATCATCATCGGAATATTACTCTTGGTAGCTTTGTTTGCGTTCAAAGCAACAATTCCTTACTTGATCGGAGGGGCTGTGATAGGAGCAGCAGTTGTTGCAACAATCCTAACAGCAAAGACAGGAACGCTCAATAAAGCCACGATGACTTTCATTCTTATCATGCTGGCGGTAGGATTCCTGTTTATGTTCGTGCCTTCGTTGCTTGGGCATTTGCAGAATTTGACTGTTATTGACTTATGGAGACAGGGGTGATTGAAGATGGTGATGAACAAGAAAGGAAACTGGCTGTTATGGGGAATTTTTGCACTCTTAGTCATTGCCTTGATTTTCGTTGGAGCGCATTTCCTGAATCTCTCAATCCTCAATGCTCCAAATGATCAAGGGGGGATTTTCGTGAATCAACAGGGAGAAACGCAATTCAACGAAGGCGATGTTCTTACTGTCACAGGTGGCGTTACTGTGGATCAGGGCGAGAACAAGCCTGTAGGTTCAGCAATATGGATTGATGATAAGCTGTGTAGAGTTGACACCACAAACCTCTGCAACTTTTACCCAGACAGAGGATGCCAAACCTTTTTGGATCAAGCTGCCTTTGATTCTCTGCAATTAGGTTCGACGCAGCAGATAATGCCAACCTGCATCTTGCCTTCAGGGTATCATACGGTGAAGGCAGTGAGCGCTCGTGTCTTAAGAGTTGGAGACGGGCAGTTTATCAACAGAGGTCCAGATGACGTTTATTGGACGATTCAAAAGACAATTTATGTGATTCCAAACACGGCAACCACGACAACTACATTACCTGGAACAGTGCCTTCAACAACATTGAATCAAGGCACGACAACAACCACCTTGCCGAATGGCGGGGGAACAACAGGTTCATCAGCAGGAATCTTCACAAGGTTTATCAATTGGTTCACATCCTTATTCAAGGGATTCAGTTGGACATAAGCAATGGGGGCACGGAAGATTGAGAAAGTAACTCTACGTAAATTTAGATTAAGCATCTTCTTGATAGTTGGGTTTATTTTCTTTTTTGTCATCCTGGTAAATGCTTGGTGGAATACGAACTATGGAGCGAATCAGGAATCGAACTTCACCAACACGCAAGGTCAGAGTTTGCCTTATCTTGTTAATGATGGGAACCTCTCAACGACAGGGACAGTGGTTGGAAATGAACTTGCCTTTGCCACAACAGGAAATTTACAGTTAAACCACGAGGTTGCAGGACAGAACAACACAGCGAATACACAAGTCTGGGTTCAGAACAGCACTCCCCAATATATGTTCGATAAGAATAACCCCAACACTTCTGGGTGGTTGAATCCTAAGAACGTCTGGACTTACAAACAACCCCTCGTAATCTTCCATTTCGAGAATGATACATTCAATGTCAACAACTCAAATGCATTTGATTCTTCGGGGAATAATCATAATGGAACGATAAAGAACGGAAACTATAATAACACTGGATATATTGGAAAAGGCGTTTCTCTAAATAATAATCCAGGTATAGAGATACAAAGGTCATCAGACCTCAATCAACCAGGTAGTGGAAGTATGACCCTGCTGATGTGGGTCAAAGTATCTGATGCCCCTGTAACTTATATTGATTTCTTTCAAGCTGATGTTGCTAATGAGAATGATTTGGTGATACAAGGACGACAAGATACAGGATTGCTTAGAGTGATTTGTGACGGCGGAACGGTTATCTCCTATACAGAAGCGGGATTATTTAGCCCAAGCAAATGGCAGAGAATAGGAATAAGAACAGCAGGCAACACAATGGACTTGATAGTGAACAATTCTATTGTTGCAACTGGCTCTTGTACTACGGCGATAAACTTTGCGAGTTCAACGATAAATGAGAATAATTATGGAGACATAAAGGTAGATGAATTTAGATTTTACAACGGCTCCCTTTCCAATGCAGAATTGAATCAATCGTGGGTTCAGGGAGGAGGATATAACTATTCCTACCTTGGCGCTACGGGCACTGCACCCTCAACGAACTCAGCACCTTTCTTCGTAACCTCTCCTTTTGGCAACACAACGGATGTGACAACAAACGATACAAACAAGGACGTTCTCTTAACATTCAAGATGCAAGATAATGAAAGCTCCTCATTCAGCTATAATGCAACATTCTTCAAGAACAACGTGAGTCAGTTCAGCTTCCTCAATCTCAGCTATACAAACAACACTCTCAAGGTTCTCAACCTCACATCAGGCAATACGACGGCAGGGGATTCCTGGCACGTTATGATTAGCGGACAGGATGGGGCTTTGGGAGTGAATGCAAATTCAAGTGCAGTCAATATTCTAGGTGCTCCAACGATTGTCTATCTAATTTCTCCTACAAATAACACTCAGGCTGCAAATCTAAATCAAACTTTTTCGTGCAACGTCTCAAGTATTGACGGGGTTGCTAATCTCTCCTTGTACATTTGGAACCTCACCCAACAACAGTTTGTCTATCAAAATGAAACTGAGAGTTACATCAAGAACGAAGGTTTTAACAACCCTTCTTTTGCATATGATAATGATTGGGCAACAAATGCTTCCTCCCCAACAGGTTCAGGGACGATTAATTTTACAGAAAATTACACCAAACCAAATGCCCCTATCTCCTATATGGCATTATCCTATAAAATCTCAACAGAGGGGAATTCTCTGACAATCCAGTATTTCAATTTTACGCTAGGGGGGTACTCTACACTCACCACGCATGGCGGTGGGACTACCCCCACAAACAGATCCGTGGTTCTACCACCTGATGCCTATGCGGGTTCGTACATCAGCATAAGATACACCTATACTCTTGGTGTGCATGTTGCCTCATTATTTGAACAATCTCTTACATGGGGGGCAGTGAATGCAACCTCTTTTAGCGGGGGTTCTAATTCAACTTCTTGGAATGTAACCCTTCCTGTTTCAGGTATCTATCAATGGTCTTGTCAAGGAGCAAGTACCACAGGGGTAAGTAATTTCAGTGCTCAAGGCAATTTTACTCTTACAATAGGTTCATTTCCAAATGTCTTTATAGCTCATCCTCAAAACAAGACCTATACTACAAATAACGTAAGCCTCAACGTTAGTTCTACTTCTTCGAATATTGGTTCATGGACCTATAAGTTGGATACAGGATCTACGACTATATTCACACCCAACATCACTCTTTCAGGACTTGCAGAAGGGAGTCATACCGTCAATGTTTCGGTGAATGATACCTCTGGAAATCTGAATTCTACGACTGTAACTTTCTTTGTTGATACAATCCCGCCTGACATAAGAATCGTCCAACCCCAAAGTATATTTTACACAACTACTTCTGTTGCACTGAATGCTTCCAATAAGACAGGAGACAATGCTTACTTCTGGTGGACGAATGACTCAGGGAGGATAAACAATACTTTCACTCCAAACATCACAATCAATAACCTGCCTCAAGGGACAACGACTCTTACTGTTTACACCAATGACTCTCTTGGGAATCTGAACTTCACGAGCGTTACATTCTATGTGGATACGCGCTCGCCCAACATGACATTTTTCGATAAGAAACCGGCAGATATTTCAACAACCAATGCGAATGGAGCCAATGGAGCAATTAACGTCTCCTACAACATGTCAGACGTGAACGGGGCAGGGATAAACCTCTCAACAGTCTATCTATATTTCACAACAAACTCAACTAATTCAAACCTTTTCTACATCATAAACGGAACAGCATTCAGAGGTTTGGACAGGTTGCAATTTAATATTAATACCTCTGATATATTCAATTGGAGTATGGACGACCATAATGTTTATCCCTCAGACGATCTTCTTCCAGAATCTACATTTGAGGTTAATGCACATAGCAAATTGGTCTTGGATTCCACTCAAAAAATGGTAAGAATAAACTATACTAATCTCAGCAATTCAAAGACATATGGAATATTTGACATCCAGGCAAATGCTACAGATGGGGAACTCTCAAGAGTGTTTTATTGTAATTCCACATATGTTAGTGGGAATCCTACAGGAAACAGCAGTTGCTTTCAATTTGCTTCATATAACTTCACGCGACCATATAACCACACAACAAACAATTCTGCACATCAAACTATTCCTTTCGTTATCAACACAACAACTCATACTCTCGGCGGGGTGGCTGTAACAGACACAGGCTCTTTCATTATCAAACCAATAGGAACAGCAAATGTAAGTGTTTGGTATGTAAATATCAAAACAAAGGATGGAGCAATAACAACCTCAACGAATGCAGGGACAACATGGACAGACCAAGCTTATACGGTAGATAACACCATTCATCAATTCAACGGCGATGATACTTTTTATTATTTTGGAAGTGCGTGTGATACCTTGAATCAATGCTCAAACTCCTCAATAAGAAGTGATTTGATAGATTTGGCAGGACAGCCTCCAACAGCACCAGAAGTCTACAGTCCAATCACTGGAACTTATACGGGGGATATAGGCATCAATTATACTGCCTCTGAATCCCCAACAGGCTATCCGATCCTCTTCTATAACATTTCCCTGATAAATCTGAGTCAGGATTTAGTGTTGACGATAAGAAACAATAACAGTCTTAATCTTAGCTACCTCTGGAATACTTCACAGGTTTCAGATGGAGCGTATTTCATAAAAGTTGTGGCAACAGACAGCCAAAATCAGAAAGGCATCGGCGTCTCTGCTAATTTCACAATAGACAATCTTCTCCCTGTTGTGAATAACACCAATTTCACAATCGTTAACCTACTCAATGGGAATGAGACACTTGCAATAAGCTTCAATATCTCTGATACAAAAGGATTGGATGATATTGCCTCTTGTTGGGTCTCGACAAACTATGGGGTTTTCGCTGCTACCAATCATTCTGGGTCTTGTACTGTTACAATCAACATCCCTCAGAATCAGACTGTGAATGTCCAGGCTTTTGTAAATGACACAGCAGGTGCAATCACTAATGACTCCATAATCAAAGGAGTTCAATCCTACCTATACAGCTATATCCAGGACACTTCACAGACCAGCAATTTCACACAGCAGTTCTTCATCGAGCAATATAACCTGACAACAGCGAATCCAGCACAGAACATCAATTTCTCGAAGAATAGCACAGACACCGTAAAAGTTATCAACCTCACATCAGGACAGAATCTCATTTTGAATAACAATGTTACGGCTGACTTCGTAGATGAGGCAACGGCCTATACTTACTCCGGGAGCATCTTCACAGCAGGGAATGCTTACTCAATCACTCGGTATCTGACCTACAACAACACTCTCGGAATAGTTCTGGGAGAAATCCAGCTTCAGGTGAATGTTTCTGATGTGCCTTTCAGTTCAGGAATGAGTGTAGAGAAGCAGATTATCACTTATCAAGGCATCAACTACACCTTTGATAATTCCACCGCGCTGATATTCAACCTCACCTCTTTGAACGCAAGCCAAAAGGATAACTATCGCTTCGGCTACAATGGAATCTTCGTCAGCCTTTTGAATGACATTCCAGCAGACTACAGGCTTTCTGGCAGCCAAAAGGAATGGACGTACACTCCGAGTTACAAGGACAATATTGACCTTTCTGGGAAGACAATCAACCATACAGTTCAGACCTTCAATAGCCTTCCAGAGTGGAATGTCAAGACCAATTGGGGTTCTGTCTTGCAGAATTCTTCTGCGAGTTCGATAACTCATTCCTCAACAGACAACAGCAATACCCTTTTCATCAGCTTCACCGAGCCAAGAAAAGACACCTATAATTTTGTGCTTACTTATTACACGCCCTTCTCAGGAGCAGGATCAAGCGGTGGCGGAGGAGGGGGAGGTGGAGGCGGTGGGGGTGGAGGAAACCAAGTCATCATCATTCAACCGGCAGCAAATCAAACCTCATCGAATTTCACATCAGCCCCTCAGACACAAGTGATAACCTTGGATACGAACGCAGTAGGGTTCTTCGTTCCTTATGCCCCTGTGGAAAGGTCTGCGACAAACCACATAGTTATGGAACAAGGGAATCTCCATAGCACTTTCCAGGTTTCTAACAACCTCAAACCCTATCTTCAGGTTGCTACCTGCAATATAGAAAGCACGAGATGCGTCAAGGACAAGATTGACTTGGCGCAAGGACAAGCGGCAAACATCTACATCCAAGGAAACTTCAATGATTCTATCGGGGATGAACTCGCGCTGAACAAGCAAATTGTTGGGTATGTGACGTTCCAGGGAGTGAATAAGGTGCATCAAATCCAAGTAACTCTTGAATCAGAACCACTCTACAAACCGCTTATTCACGACCTTTCAGATTGGACAGAAACCTCAACAATTCCAATTATCCCCGCAGTTGGTGAACCTACATTAGCTTGGATTTATGCAGGAATATTAGGGGGCCTAGCGCTTTTGGGAATCATATTCATAGTGCGGAGAGCATTTTAAGGAGGTGCAAAAAAGCATATGAGAAGAAAAATAGCATTGGTGCTGCTGACAGCAATCTTATTGACAGGATGCGCTTCAGCAGCAAACGCTTGGAGTTGGAATGACTTCAAGATTTGGGACAACCAACAAGTAAAGGAACAAGCAAAGGCAGAGGTAAGAGTATTTACCCTACAGCCCTTGATTCAAAGAGGAGTGAACGCAATCAACGCAAACAGTTACGATCTCGCCTTGGCTGATTTGATGGGATACAATCGAGTATGTGTTGACATCGTTGATAAGAATGAAGCCTATACCCTCATAAGAAGCAATGGGAAGATAAGCTCTGAGCAAGGCTGCATCAATGGCGAGTTTTCAGTTCAGACAACTTCTGGAAACCTTGGCGTCCTTGTGAAAGGATTGGAAGATAATGATTCCGCAGTCTTGGAAAGAATGTTTCATAACAATGGCATAATCGTTCCAGGCAAGGTCCAGTTCCATGTTGTAAGCAAATGCTTGTTCAGCGATCTTTGTTAAACCGTGAAAACTATGGGAATCCCGCTCACAAGAAACGAGAAAGAGTTAGTCCTGACTCTCTTGAATGAATGCATAGAACACTCGAAAGACAGCAATCGGATTTCCCTTGCCCTCTCGACACGCGCAAAGCTCAAGAATATCTTTTAAATCCAGAATTCCTACTCTTTCTAACCCCATTGGATGGGGCATCCTGTAGGGGGATGCCCTACTTTTCTTCTTACTGCTTCTTCTTCTTGCCCTTGCTCTTTGGTTGACTCTGCGAAGATTGTTGTTGTCCTGTTTGTTCTGCCATGAAAATCACCTCCTGCGTCTTTTCAGTAGACTATCGTGAAAACCACTCCTTGGATTGCTGAGAAGGGGATGGTGTCTTTGTTGAAATCCTGCTGTGGAACATTATCCCCCATCAAAGTAAAGTTACTCCCCTCTCTATTAATAACCCTATGAGTAACGAAGGTCCGGTTTAGCCCGAACTGATTAACATTCTCATACATTACTACATCCCCTATATGAACTTCTTCAGGAGATTCAGGCTTGAATAAACAAACCTTTGTCCCATCTTGGATGAAAGGACTCATAGAGAAAGTGGTTGATCCGATCTCATAACAAGATATCTTCCTATCTTGAGGAAAGTGAACGATTACTTTATGATAGGTGGCATCTATTGAAACCTCTTGGGCAGGAACTCTTACTCCTGGGGATGGTTTCTCTTTTGCAGGACCGAAGTCAATGAAGTCTTCTGGGGAATTCTGAGTACCTTTATCCGGTGGCTGATTGCTTTTAAATTGAGAACAGGCTGACAAAAAGATTAAGGCTACTAAGAACACTATCCTTAAAATTCCTTTGAAAATGCGTTTCTTTTCGGTTTTCATCATGATCTTCCCTATGCACTAATTTCAATATTACCCCTTTCGTTGAAAATCAGGATAAGGCTCTGACTCTTCTTCCAATTTTTCTTCTCCACCAACTCTTTTGGCAGAGTTATGAAATATCTGTCCTTTGATTGCTGTAATTTTGGCATTTTTAACACCTCATCCGAAACATAACTGTAGGTTAACGAATTGGTATATAAATGTTATGGTTTTAATGGGTGGTTTAGACCCCTCCCTAAACCCAAGTTCGACCCTTCTTTCCCCCTTTGTATTTGCCCTCTGCCTTGGCTCTCTGGATACCAATGACCTGTTTCTCTCGCATATCTTCAGGCATAAAGCAGTTCACCACCATTTTTATCCTGAACATCATTCTTCCAGAGGCGTTGCTCAAATCAATGGAATCTGAAACTGAGATAAGCTTGCAGACATTCCAGCAATCCCGGAAGTGCTTCTCGATCAAGGTCACGTCATCCCAATTTCTCGTGATCCTGTCCAGGTTGAAGATAACCACTGCATCGAAAGCTCCTCCTTTGGTTCTTTCCAGGAGTTTCAGGAACTTTTTCCTTTCTGTTAGGGGCAAGGCTCCGCTTTCCTCATCTGCTACGGATTCCACAACCTCATGCTCTTGCTTTTCACACCACTTTCTCAAATAATCAATCTGCTGCTTGACATTCTGGTCTTCAGTACTAACCCTTGCATATAATGCTACACGCAACTTTATCACCTCTTATTTGCTTACTTTCCAACTTTATTGCTTCCTATTTTGCTTCTTTTTAGGTTATAACCAGACGGCGGTTATTCGGCTTACCGAGCTTCTATTCGGTATAACGAAGGGATTATCATTCGGTATAGCGAACGTCTGACAACATAATACTCTCTAAGGAGAGAGTACTAATTTCCCGCCACAACTTTTTATGTATATAGGTGGCTGATGATGAGGCGGCTTTATTCCACTCATTACAAGACCATTCTCTCTTCCCTTCTTAATACAGATTAGAGGGCCTATCAATATCTTTTTGTAATGCTTATTTTCATCCATCAAATCAACATACAAAGCTCCTGCCATTTTTGATAACAGACTTACAAAGGCCATCCTTGAGATTCCCATTCTCTTAGCGAGCTTGGATGCAATCTGCCAATCACTATTATTTGATACCTCTTCAAAGGCTCTCAAGATATTCCTGGCTTCCGATCTCTCGATATGCATATAGCTAACAGGAACTCCCTGCTCTTCACGAAACACAATCCTCATTCTATTCTGGGGCTTGTTTTTGAACCTCTTTCTCATAGTATCTTGGCTTCTTCAAGGCGTTTTCTTAGCCTGATCATCTTTTCCTTGACAGGGATTTCTTCTTCAAGTATCGGACCTTCAAATGTCGGCTCTACTCCTTTCTCATGACTCAAAGGGTCGGATAGATTCAGCGGCTGCACTTCTAGTGGTTCTTGGGATTTCAGCCACTCTTTGACCTTCTTCTTGTAGACATCCACATCGAGTGGGTATTCCAATCCGGGGAAAGTGCTTTCATCAAGTTCTGAAAGGAAGCAATTGCTGGTTTCATACAGGAATCGAGTGGGGTCTTCTTGGTATTCCTTTAGCAGTTCAAGGAAAGGCTCTCGCTTCCTGGCTTTGTGACTCTTGGGAACAATAAGGAATTCTTTCCTTTCAAAGAGATTTATGAATGTTCCTGTAGGAAGGTTTCTGAATTTCCTCTTCATTTCCTTCACATAACCGAAGATGGCGAATATTGAGAAGTCTTTGGGGTTGGCTGTCTTTCCAGCATACAGCTTGCTCTGGGAGAACATATCAGAATGCAGGAACGAAAGGTTCTGAAGATTGATTCTGGTTCGAGCATAGAAGCTTCTCATCAAGAGCAATCCAACAAGCATATTGAACTGAAGAACGTTTACCGATTCCTGAAGGGCTTTCACATTCCTTGGAAGGATGATTTGAAGCTCTGGGATGTAGATGCTGAAAACCTCGTCCTGGCTTCTTGGTCTGTCTGTGCCTTTCCCTACAGTCAAGAGTTCATTCAAGACACCGATGGCAAAGCTGATTGAAGAGATGCTATTGCGTCCAAGCATGAAAAAGAAGCTGATTACATTCACTTCCTTGTTCGTGGTCATTGCATCGAAATCAATGTACTCCCATCCGCAACTCGGCATCAATTGGTTATCTTCGTCAAAGCAGAGCTTTATCTTGGCTATGTGTTCTCTGATGATGTTGTAAGTATTGGCAGAACCTTTGAGCGAACCCTTTTCAGGTTCCATTGCTTGAAGAAAGCTCTTTCCTACGGCGAAGTTCTTCGTGTCTTCTGATACAAGGTTCGAAGTGAATATACGGAAAGGTCGTATCCTCAAATTCGGGTGCTTGCACTTGATGAGTTCCTGGAAATGCCTGTTCTTTTCAAGCCCCTTGACATAGGGAATCCAAAGATTGGTAATATAAGCTGAGGGAGATCTCTTCGACCTTTTCAGGATATTTTTGAGGATAACGTCTTGTTGAAGGAAGATTGTTGAGGGGTATTCCATCTTCACATCGAAAATGATAGGGGTTCTCCCTTCCTGCATATCTACATCGAGCAGGGCCATACATACAGTATCCTTGCCTGAACCTGATGCCCCTGAGAAGATTGCTGAGAAATCTCCGTCTTCAAAGCATTTCCTGATAAACACATCTCTGTAGTAAAACTCTTCATATTCCCTCGCTGAGTAGATAAGCTTCATTTTACGCGGTTCTCGGTCTTTCTGAGCCTCCAAACAGATTCAAAAATCGTAATCCCCTCTTTCCCTTCGCCACTTTCCCCCCTTTATTCTCTGGCTCTTTCTCTGGAACGATCTTTACAGGAGGAACGGAACTGAGCCTATTCAATTCTTTCTTTTTCAACATCACTTGATTCTCAAGCTCCGCTATGTGTTTCAGCATTGCGTTATGCTTGGGAACAAGCTCGTTGTTATAGAAATCTATGAACCCATTGATATTTTTCTGATGCTGCATTAGCTTGAGTTCCTTCTCAGATACCCTTTGATTGATAACGTCAAGTTTTTCCCGTCTGACCCGAATCTCCTGCAAAGCTTTCTGTATCTCGGCGTCTGCCTGATAAGTCGTGAGTATTTGTTCTTGATCTCTTCTATATGAATCGAACCTCTCCTTAATCACTTCCTTCTCTGTAATGACCTGGGCAAGCTGTTCTTTGGTTTCAGTATGTTTCCTCTTGAGGATGTCAAGCTCCTGACTGTCCTTAATCTTCTTGATTTCTTCCAAAAGCTGTTCTTTTGTTAATGCGGGGGAATCTGGATGCTCGCGCATTTTAAGAAGCGCATCTTCAATCTTGTCTTCGTAATGCTTAATCTGGTTCCTCAAGGTCTTGATGGTCTCTTCAGAATCTTCGAGCTTCTTCTTTTCAAGCTCAAGCTTTCTGGAATGGTGGCAATTGATGATTAGGCAAGTGTCATCTTCCCCTGGCTTAAGCAGGGATTCCTGTTTGATATTCAATATCCTGTCATCAAAGATGTCCTTTTCGACAACTTTCTTCATAGATTCACGAACTTTGCTCAATTTTCCATCCCCTCCTTGATTGATTCAACACCTGAACCTCCTTTTGATATGATGTTTATTCGCTTTACCCTGTCGGCTATCCCTTGCATCATTTGACTCATTACTTCCATATCTTTTGTCTTCATTTGTGCCCATCCAGCAAGGGTCTTTTCCAAACCCTCAAGTTCAGTAAAAGTATAGCTTATGATCTTGCTTTGGCTTTCCAGCTTCTTTCTAAAAGAGAACATATCTCGCGTATCCATAAGTTCCCCGCCGTCTATTCTTCCGTGGAAAATCACCATCGAAGAAATCTTTTTGTTCTCTATATCGAATATGGGAACATCTATGAATTTCCAACTCTTCTCAGTTATCTGATGAGTATAGGTTCCGCAAACCATATCCATGAAAACAGTCATCCAACCATTCCTTTCCTGTTTCACATGATCAGGGACATCCCCTCTTCTGAATGCAACGTGATAGGTCATTAATCCGCCGTGCTGAGGTTGAGGGCTTCCCACCTGGGTTCCTGACATTCCAGACATGGTGACGAACAGGGGGCCTCTTCTGAAAGGGAACATATCTCCTGCGTCTTTTGCAACGACGAACAATAGGAGAACTGCTGATAAGAGATAGGTGATGACCCTCCCCCCTGGTGTGATATACACACTGTAAATCCAAAAAAAGAGCACCCCTATTAAGATGATCATGAATACGATTGTGAATATATTTTCTCTTTCCATTATCTAAAACCTCCTCTTGGCGCATAGGGTCTTCTTAATTCCCAAATACAGGAAAGAAGGACTACACAAAGCATTGCAAATGCAAGATGCCCTGAATTGATTGCCTTCCCGCTAATGTCCTGCTGCTGCCTGATGACATCTCTTTGATCCTGAATCCTGATGTTTGCTTGCTGAATTTCATCAGGGGTGGGCTTATCTGAAAGTGTGTAAGGAATGAAAACTGTCGGATTGATATTGAGATCAGGGATATTGTTTTGCAGGAAGACAAGGCCAACAAGGGAAACGACGATTAAGATGACGACCGCCGCGAACACGGTAATGTTCTTTATCTTCTTGAAGTTTTCCTTGGCGTTGAAAATCTGTCTATCAAAATCCATATACCTAGGAAGAATCTTCCTCGGCTTGGTTTCCTTTTCCCTAATGGGTTTTAACATCCGTAGTTTTTTCATCTTGATTCTCGTTTTGATTCTGTTGCAATGGAGAGTTTGGACTGAGGCTTTCTTTTATCAGTTCCCGCTCGAACTCGTATTTCTCGGCTGTCTCTTTGTCAATCATCTTATCAATAATTTCTTTATCAGGATTAAGGAGGTATTTTGATGGTTCTCCGTCGATAACGGATAGTGCGATATAAACGAAGGTCGTTCCCTCGATCTTGCTCACCCTATACAAGAAATGCATAAGCTGGTTGAATGGCGGTTCTTGATCTTTTATGAGCGTTCTGTTCAGTCCTAAAAGCGGTGGACCGAACGCTGGTCCTTTATGGGGTTCACCCAAGCAGAGGAATCTGATATGGTCCTCTGCGAGACCCTTGAGCTTCCTGAGCTTCATAGGATTGAGCTTCCTGATTTCATACCATTGTGTCAGATAGACAATAAAAAACACCAGAACAAATATCCAGATATAGCTCGGTTTGAATTTATTCCCTGTAAGGAAAAGAATAGCAACCAAGATAATCATCACTCCCATAGAGACAATGATTGAAGAGCCTAAAGCTGAGTTCTTCTTGTCTTTCCTCAGTTCCATTCTCTTCTGGAAATAGCGAATCATGAAAACGCCAAGGACGCAGAGGCAGATGATGATGACAATGCCTAAGACAACATACCATGGATTAACGGTTTCTACAGCCTTGACATACTGGATATTGATAGGAGCACCTGTTACAGAATTATTAATAGAATAATTTACAGGAATCAGATTGCTGTCAACCATTCTTCAGAACCTCCTCTTTTTTCACTCGAATCATTGCGGTCCCACTTGCCATGTCGATATGGATAATCTCAATGTACGGGTATTTCTCATAGGATTTGATGTTCTTTCCATTGCATTGAGAGAAGGAATCCTTGAAGAATTTCAATCGAACACGCACTTTTACAGGTTCATAAAACCCCAAGTCTGTCCCGATCTCAGCCCCGACCCGGTCTAAATAGTCCAAAGCCCCCTTCAGTCTCCGGGAATCTCGCAATCTTATCAGTAGTTCATTTTGAGCCTTCTTGCCTTCCTTGATCTCCTGAAGGAACTCTACTGCTCTTCTGTCATTGATAAATGTGTAGACATAGCTCATTAATCCCTATAAGAACCTCCTTTTTCAAGCCATACGAAGACAAATTCTAATATGATGGACACCAGTGCATAGATTCCGATGAACCAAGGAGAAGTTAGAAAAGCTGGTAGAGGAATATCTCCTGACCGTGACATGATCACCCCAAATCTCAAAAAGAACGCACCCAATACAAATGCTGCAACTACGATATGAACCCCAAGAAGTCTGCTACTCAATTTCATCCCCCCTTAGCTTTCTGTAATATGCTTTTATTGTTCTCCAATGCGGAAGGCAATATTTTCCGTACTGATTTCCCTTATAGCCCCTGCTTGCACAATCAGCATATCTGCACTGCTCACTATCTTTTATCTCCCCATGAGTAAAATCCTTAATTATGATTTTGCACCACCTCTTTTCTTGTCAAATTTTCTAATGATTAGGAAAGCCAAAAAAGAGACTACAATCATAGCCATGAAGATCATCCCTTGAAAGAATGCCCTTTCGCTAAATGGGCAATCAGTTTGTTCTTGGATTGGGCATTGAGGAGGGAAGACAAGTATCTTTGGTGGGGATTGCTCTGGCGGGCTGGTTGTTGAAGTAGGATAAGAAAGCCCTCGCTCAAATGTGGTGGGAGAGTCCCTGCTTTTTCTTAGGATAGTTGTAGAAGTGGTTGTTGAGGTGGTTGTAAGGGTGGCTGAACTTTCATTTGAATAAATAGGAACATTGAGGGTAAAATAATCATCACTCCCGTTGCTGTGCCTTACCCCAAGCTGTTGGGACGTAAGGACTGTATCGGTGTTTTGTAATCTTTTGAATACCAAGCTGCCAAGCTTCCCGGAGCCAGTGAATGTCTTTGAATATCCCCCTATCGCATCTTTTCCCAAGACAACTGAGAAAAACGCAGATTGGTTTCCTTGATAAAGCCCTGACCGAGCAATGGGAAAGGTGTTTGAATATCCTTGGAAGATGGCGTCGTTTGGGATGCTTTCATTGATTGGCTGCAAAACTCCTGGGTCATAGGCATAAGCGACGACATAACCAACAACGTCTTTGGCATCGAGAATCGAGTAATCTAGCTGGATAAGGCTGTCTTTTTCCTGGACTGCATAGGTGATGGTGTTCTCTGCTCTGGCCTGTTGTGAAATCAAAGCTATCATCATTATCAAAATCACCCATCTACTTTGGATTCTCCACTTTCTTTTCTTTTTTTCCGGATTTCTCATCTTCGTCTGGGTTGAGGTCATCATACATCTTCACGAAACCTTCAAGTGCAGCTTCAGCATTAAACTTTTCGGTTTTATCTTTTGATGTGAGGGCTTTGCATAGCTCTACTTTCTCCATTTCTCTCATGCACTCATTGAGAATGATCTTTTTACAAGAAGGACAAGAAATCAATGTTTCGTATACGAATGATAGTGGGAGGTTCCATTTCCGCTGTTCAAGAACACTTTGGGGGGTTCTTGCCTGCACTCTGAACTGAAAAATTCTAAAATCTTTCTCGACTATTTCATTAATGAGCTTCTGATTCGTTTCTGAGTCCATATCTTTCCAGGACTGGAATTTCTGCTTTTGAATCTGTTTTAGGATGTCTGCTATTTTATTCACCTCGTTTTGAAAATAAAAAGGGGAAAATCCCCTTACATCACGAATCCCAAGAAGCTTGTCTGGCTTCCATCGGTATTCTCTTTTGTCCTTAAAGCTACCGGGGCTTCTTTCCCTTTAAGCTGATTTGGATGAGCAACTTTCAGCTTGGTCATAAACTTTTGCAGCTTGCCCTTCTTATTACTGCTCCATCCAATCACTCCATTGTCTTCAGTGAGATTGAATAGGTCTGAGGCCCGCACATCTTTCTCCCCTGACTCTTTCGTCT
>OBEQ010185966.1_pt1 | contig 15638 bp, 11 predicted proteins | sample 1670901 | NCBI WGS metagenome assembly OBEQ01 (sample SAMEA104232315, study PRJEB22302) | groundwater metagenome | biome: forest; feature: aquifer; material: groundwater | place: USA | collected 2011-08-07 | depth 5.4 m | reverse complement strand
CGCACCGGCACAAGAAAAACCTCGGTTACGGCGCCAATCAGAAGACCTGCTACGACAAGGCGATCGAGCGCGGGGCGGACATCGTCGTGATGGTCCACCCCGATTACCAGTACGATCCGCGGATCATCCCGGAGCTCATCGATCCGATCCGGAAGGGGCAGGCCGACGCGGTTTTTGGGTCGCGGATGATGAAGGGCGGGGCGCTCGAGGGAGGGATGCCGCTCTGGAAGCACAACTGCAACATCCTGCTCACGGCCTTCGAAAACGTCGTTCTGGGGACCTACCTTTCGGAGTATCACTCCGGGTTCCGGGCTTACAGCACGCGCATGCTGAAGGCGCTCGATTACCGGGCGAATTCGGACGGGTTCGTTTTTGACACCGAGATCATCGTCCAGATGATGGCGAACCGCTACCGGATCGAAGAAATCCCGATCCGGACGCGCTATTTCGAGGAGGCGTCGAGCATCCGCCTGTGGCCGAGCATCGTTTACGGGCTGGGGATCATCCGCGCGATGTGGACTTATTTTTTACACGCGAACGGATTGAGAAACCGGAAGCTGGAGTCCGTCAAGGGCCCGGAGTGAGATCGAGCTCGTAGAAATCGACGGTGAATTTTTTCCTGAAGTAACCGCCCTGGCCTTCCGCCACGATCTTGAGCGTATCGTACTTCTTCGAGTCGGTCCGGGGTTTTTTATTTGCGATCACGTAACCCATTTCTTCGATTCCCATCGGTCCTCTGCTCACCATCAGACCGTCGCCCGCCAGGCCCGGCGTGAAGCGAAAAACGTCCCCTTCTTTATCGCCCGCCGCTTTGAGCTCGATAAGCGCCGGCGCGGCGCGGAAAAAGAGCCGCGTCACGCTTGAAAGAAGGGCGGGCCTCACCCGGATCTCGGCAACCACGATTTTGTCGGACACGGGGATTTCCAGCGCCTCGTTCCAGCGGCCGTCGCTGCTCTTCAGAAGGCGCATCCCGGGACGCCGCGGCGGGCCCTTCCTCAAGAGCAGCTCGCCGTTCGCTTCGGCGGATACGAACTCATACCGGCTCATGATCTCGCGGTACGCGGCCGGCGCCGAAAAGAGCGGATGGCGCCCGTCCACGTCCTGCCACCGCATCACGATGAAATCGGGCGCGCCGTCGCCCGCGTAATAGGTCTCCAGCCACCGGTCCATGTCCCGCGTGAAGACGTAGTAGAACTGGACGAGCGGATTCGGCTGCCAGCGGACTTTGTGGTTTCCGATGAGGAACGCGTCGAGCGGAAGCACATCGACCGAGCCTTGGCCGATCGTTTGGATTTCCTTTTCTGTCAGCGTGTCCGCGGCCAGGTTCTTCTCGTTGGTCCGCACGGCGTCCTCTTCGGCCTGCCCGGGATTGACCAGGGATTCGATCCCTTCCGTATTGACCGCGGCGATATGCGCCAGCGGATTCAGAGGCCCGGACTGTCCCGACGTTCCCTGAGAAGCCAGAATGAACGCGATCAGAACCGCAAGGCCGACTTTTCTTAATGGAAGAAAGTAGAGGCTGGACGCGATGACGGCCGGGAAAACGGTGAAGAAATACTCGATATGCCAGTCTTGGTGCACGAAACTGTGCTTGAAGCTGGTGAACACCCCGGCCGAGGCGAGGCACAGCCAAAACAGCGCCGCGCGCTTGCCGTGGGTGTCCTTGATCCATTTTGCGGGCAGGAGAAGCAGCGGCATCATGAAAACGGCCGCATACACCTCCCCGGCCTTCCCCGGAATGGCCGTCGCTTCCGAGTGGCCGAAGACCAGATGGAGCGACACCCGGAAGCCGTTGGCAAAATCGGCAAACGAGCGGAAACACAGGAACCCCAGCGCGGCAAAAGCGGCCAGATACAAGCCGGCCCTCAGCGCGGTCATCCAAATCGGGTCTTTGCGGATCAATCGGGAGAAGATGAGGTAAATGACAAAAAGCATCGTCAGGCTCAACCCGATGCCCAACTTGACGTACATGAAGAACGCGGCGAACAGCGTCGGCGCGACAAAGGCAAAACTGCGTTTTTGGGTAACAGCCTCCAGATAAAACAATATGCCGATCAATGTCAGCGAGAGTTCCCGAGCGGTGTCCGGGAAGTTTGTCATGAACAGCGCGATGAGAATGGGTATGAAGCGCAGATAATCGCCCCCGCGCCGCGCCAGGAACCACAGCAGCGCCAGCAGCGTGACGTGGATCGCGAGGATCAATAGATTTCCCTGAAGGAGGCGCGCCGCGCCGGCCATCGGTTCGATCAGGTAAGCCAGCGGACCGTAAAAAAAGACGATGTCGCGGCCGTACACGAGGCCGTATTGCCTGAAATAATTGAAGGCGTAAAACGTCCCCTTGTCCGAATGATGGGTATCCGAGGTGTATCCGGAAAGGAATTGGATGCAGAGGAAGGAAAGGCCCAGGAGAACGAAAAAGGCGGTTCTTGAGGCCAGTTTCCGGACGTCGGCCGTTTTTGTCATGCCGGCGTCAGGTCAAGCTCGTAGAAATCGACGTCAAAAGTCGGCTTGAAGAAGCCGGTCTTGTACGCCGGCACGAGCTTGAACGAAACAAACTTCAGAGATTCAGGGCTGGGCTCCTTTTTTTCGATCAGAGCCCTCATCTCCTTGATTCCCATCGGTACGCGGCTCACCATGAGGCCGTTCACCGCCGTGCCGGGCACAAAACGGAAAGCGGTCCCGTTCCCCGACTCGGGCATGAGCTCGATCAGAGTCGGCGGGACGCGGTACAAAAGGCGCGTCAGGCCCGCAAGCAGAGTCACCCGGAGCCGGATCTCGGCGTACACGATTTTGTCGGACGGCGGAATCTCGACCCTCTCGTTCCAGGCCCCGGTCGTGCTTTTGAGCAGCTTGGTTTTGAGCGGCCGGCTCGGCCCCTTTTTCAATAACAGCTGATCGTTTGTCTGCGAAACGAATTCGTACCGGTTCAGGATCTCGCGGTAGGCCGCCGGCGCCGTGTACATGGGGTGGCGCCCGTCCACGTCCTGCCACCTGAGAACGATGAAGTCGGCCGCGCCGTCGCCTCCGTAATATTTTTCAAGCCAGCGGTCCACTTCCCGCGTGTAGACGTAGTACATCTGGACGACGGGGTTCGGCTTCCACCGGACCTTGTGGTCTCCGATGAGGAACGCGTCGAACGGCAGCGCATCGACTGTGCCCTGGCCGATCGATTCGATCTCGCCCCCCGAGAGGGTGTCCGCCGCCAGGTTCGCTTCGTTGATCTTGGCGGCCTTCTCCCTGGCCTGTCTGGGGTTCAGCAGCGACTCGATCCCCTCCGCGTTCGCCGCGGAGATCCGAGTCATGGGGTTCATCGGCTGAAAGCGCCCCGCGGTCCCCTGAGAAGCCAGAATGAAGGCGATGAGAACGATGAGGCCGTTTTTTCTGAGAGGCAGGATCAGGCAGCTCGACGCCATCGCGGCGGGAAAAAATGTGAAAAAGTATTGAATGTGCCAGTCGGCCCGCACGAAGCTGTGCTTGAAGCTGATGAAGCCGGCGGCCGCGATAAGGAAGAGCCAGCAGAGCGCCACGCGCTTTCCGTGGACGTCCCGGATCCATTTGGCCGGCACGAGCAGGAGAGGCATCATGAGAACGGCCATGTACATCTCTTCTATTTTTCCGCAGAGCGACGTCGCTTCCGAGAAGCCGTGGGCCAGCAAAAACGACACCCGGAATCCGTTGGCGAAATCGGCGAAGGAGCGGTAGCACAGGAAGCCCAGCGCGCCGAACGCGGCCAGATACACGCCGCATCTCAGCGCGGCCGCGCGCGGAGAATCTTTGTGGATCCACCACGAAAAGAAGAGGTACACGACGAACAGCATCGAGAGGCACAACCCGATGCTGAGTTTGGCGTACATGAAAAACGCGGCGAACAGGGTGGGGAGAACAAAAGCGAGACTGCGTTTATTCAGAACGCTTTCGACGTAGCACAGGACGCCGATCAGCGTCAGCGTGACGTCCAAGGCCGTGTCCGCAGACAGCGGCAAAAAGAGCGCGATGACCATCGGAAGAGGCCGGAGGTAGTCCCCCGTGCGGCGCGCCAGGGACCAGAGGAGCGCAGCGAGCACGGTGTGAACGGCGACGATCAGGATATTGGCCTGTAAAAGGTGCGATCCGACGGCGATGGGCGCCATGAGGTAGGCCAGCGGCCCGTATCCGAAGAAGATGTCGCGGCCGTATACCAGGCCGAATCGGGGGAAGTAATTGAAGGCGTATTCCAGGCCTTTGTCGGCGTGATGATAATTGGCGACGTATCCGGCCCGGAGCGGGAGACAAAAGTAGGAAAGGCCCAGCAGGATGAAGAACGCGGCTTTGGAGGCCAGCTTCAGGACATCGCCGCTGATCTGGATTTCGTTCGGGTTTGGGCTCGGGCCCGGATTCGGGTCCGTCATGTTTTGGACTCTTCCCGCTCGAGATACGGAACGAACCGGAGGTAGAACGCGCAAACGTGCGCGATCGTGTCGACGCGGAACCACTGCCGCGTGTGCTTGAAGCGGATGCCGCCGATCGACATCGCGGGGTTGGGGACCGAATAGACCGATTCCGCGGTGTTGGTCAGGTGAATGGCCGCCCATGCGGCCGCTTTGGCCGCGTCAAAATACGCCTTTTCCCGCCGCTTGTCCTTCGCTTTGACCGCCAGCTCGTAAGCCGCCTGGAGGCCTTCGTCGCGCGCGCCGTCCGCGTAAGGGAAATCGCCGTATACGTAATAATAGGCCCCGAAGTAATCGGGGTACAGCGCGTCTTTGCGCTTGTACATGTGCTCGACCATTTTGTCGGCGTCGTCGAAAACGAATTTTTTGTAGGAATCCTTCTGCAGCTCGGGGACGTCCCACAGCTCGTTGATTCCCAGCATGAGCCAGGAGTCGGAGGGGAGCGGGGCGAAATAGGAGGCGTAGACCTTCGGCCGCTCGTCGACTAAAAAGTTGATGGCCATCTGCATCTTCTTCTGGATCTCGGCCTTTGCTTTTGCGTCGGTTTCGACGTATTTGTAGTAGGCTGCCAGGCCGCAGATCGCCTCGCCGGGGTAATAAAAGGAAAAATAATTCCGGTTTTCCTTTTCCGTGATCGGTTTGTCCAGGTAGATGTTGTAGTAGATGAATTCACCGGAATCGGTGACCTGGGCGAGCAGGTGGTTTTTGACCGCCGCGGCCGTTTCCGCGTACCGGGCGTCGCCGGTGACCGCCTGATACCGCGAGAGCACATAAAGCAGGATGCCCGCCCCGCCGAGTTTGGATTTCTGGTTATAAAAGAGATAGGCCGATGGCCGGCCGTCGGCGAGCTTTTCGCGGACCACGTGCTTCAGCGTCCATTCGATCGCGGAACGCGCGGCTTCGATGAGTTTAGGGTCTTTCGTCTTTTCGTATTGCAAAAAAAGAATGATTGTTCCCGCCGTGTGGCGGAGCTCGTTGAAGTAGGCGTCCTTCTTCGGATCGCGCTTCGGGTGCTCGTGGTCCCGGAACGAATCGGCCGCGGCGTCGTAGTAGTACAGGAAGCGGCCGTCCTTCTCCTGGTGCTGGACGAGATAATCGACGCCCGCGTCGGCGCGCGCGCGGACGGTCGCCGCGTTGAGGGCCTCCGGCGGGCCCTGCACCGGATAGCCGCGGTACAGGGCGATCCACGCGTCCTTGTAGCTCACGAAGCTCCGGGTCCTGAAACGGTAGAACTCCATCTCCGCGGGAGGGACGTTTTTGAACCGCTTCTCCAGCTCTTTGCCGACCTGCCCGAAATAAAGATACGATTTCACGAAAGCGTCTCCCGGCAGGAAGTAATAGCGGGTTTTGCCGTGGACGGCGAGAAAGCCGTCGACGCCCATTTCGAAGCGTTTCGGCCCGACCGCGGACTGGGAGAGCGCCTTCAAATCGAACGTCTCCGGCTTGGCGGTGATGAAATCGATCTGGATCCGGCACCGATCGGGATCGCGGACGTCGAAGAGCGAGAACCGCTCGTTCTGAACGGCCGCGTTCACGACGCGGCGGATGTTTTCGGCGTCGCTCGAGCGCGTGGCGATGCTCCGGACCCGGCTTGTCCCCGGCTGGTTCATCACGAGAATGACGCCGTGATTTTTTTTGGGGAAAGACGTCGCGGCAAAGTCCTTTTCCGACGGCCAGGCCTCCCCGGCGGCGATCTCGCGGCCGGCGGCGAGCGCTTCGCGCATTTTTTTGAGGAATGCGCGGTCTTCGTTCGTGGACGGAGCGGCGGCGTAGCTCTCGGGCGGTTCGACCGCGTGAAGGGGGAGGGCCGGGACGAACGCCGCCCAGGCGACCAGCAGCGCCGCGAGATGTTTTTTCATGCGGCGACCTTTTTCGGGTAAAGCAAAGCCGGATATGCCGCCACGGCAACGAGGCTGAAGGTGTTGACCCGCAGCGTGAGCAGGATGCCCAGGTGAAACAGAACGCCGGCGGCGAGAACGAACGGGTTTATTTTTCGGAACCAGATGAGAAAAGGGAAACCTGCCTCGAACGCGATCGAAAACCATCCGGATACCGCGCAGAGCCAGGGCTTGCCGGATAGCCATAAACCGAGAGCCCGGCCGCCGAAGTTCAAATCGACGAGGTTCAAGGCCATGGCGTTTCCATTCCACCAGTCGGGAATGAATGCCTTCGAAAACCCCGTAGAGGCATAAAGATTTAGGTAGATGAGAAGCAGCATGGTCCGCGCGACGGGGTTGTCTTCATCGCCGGGCCCGCAAAAAAGCATGGCGAACGCCTGCCAGCAGAGCAGGCGGTCATACGCTTTCATGTTGAGACCCTCGGCGCCGAGAAGCGCGATGGAAGAAAAAAGGAAGACGAGGAGCGCCGCCTTTTTGGCGCGGCCGGCCATCACGAGGATCGACGAAAGGATCAGGAGTCCCCACAGGATCCAGGCCGTCACCGGAGACCAGACGACCCATCGGGCGAAATGCAGGGGGCCGGAAGCCACGACGATGCCCGCGCTCGAGTAATTGTCGGTCAGATGCCGCGCCCGCGGAAACCAGGTGAGGATGGCCGACGCGCCGAATAATATGCGGAACCAGGCCCAGGGCTTCACAGCACTTTCACGCGGGGTTCGGGCGGCATGTCGTGGCAGTCGAGCGTCATGAGGACGTCCGACCGGATGCCGATCTTGTTCTGAATCGGAGCGCCCGGCGTCTTGCGCCACCGAAAACGGACGAGGCGCGCTTTGTCGTCGCCGGATTTGCCGCACGCGGCGCGCAAAAAGGCGATCTGCCGCGATGCGTAGTCGTAGACCGGCCGGCGTTCCCAGCGGTAGCCGCTTTCCCAGTGGGTGGGGTACCAGTTTTCCATCGGCAGGCGCTTCCACGCTCCGTCCTTGTATCCCTGAAATTCCACCTTGGTGTGAAACCGGCTCGGAAACGCGAACATGTGCCAGTCGGCCGGCCAGAGCAGGTTGCCGCATATCCGCCTCAAGGGCGGGGGAACTTCGTGCTGGGCCGCATAAAAGGCGCCCGCCTGATAGAAGGCGAAGGCGCCGAGCCAGATCCAGGAAAGGCACTGTTTTAGGAGACTATTGCTGCTCATGTAAGGCCATTTTAGTATAAACAAACTAGCAATTTAAATCAAAATTATGTATAATTATACTCACTGTTATCCTATTCGGCAACCCTTTTTCTAAGGAAAGTCGCGTTATGCAAGGCAACCTTGAGCTCTCCGTCGTTATCCCTCTTTACAACGAAGAAGAGGTGCTGGATTCTCTCTACGCGCGCCTCAATCCCGTTCTGAAATCGCTCGGGGTCAGTTACGAGGTGATTCTGGTGGACGATGGATCCCGCGACGGCACCTACACTTGGATCAGCGAGACGGTCCGGAAGGACCGGGCTTTTGCCGGGATCCGCCTGTCGCGGAATTTCGGCCATCAAACCGCCCTCCTGGCGGGTCTCACGGAAGCCAGGGGTCATTTTGTCCTCATGATGGACGGAGACCTTCAGCACCCTCCCGAAATGATCCCGGAGCTCCTGAAGCAGGCCCGGTCCGGTTTCGACATCGTTTACACGATCCGCATGGACGATTGTTCCAACCCCTTCAAGAGGCTCACGCGCAAGATTTTTTACAAATTGTTCCATCTTCTCAGCGATACGGATCTCGAAGAAAACACCGCCGATTTCCGGATCGTTTCACGGCGCGTGTGCGATGAGATTATCCACCTGGACGAGAGAGACCTCTTTTTGAGGGGGATCGTCGCCTGGATCGGATTCCCCAGAAAAAAAATCCCCTATCATGTGGACAAACGGGAGAAGGGAACGTCCAAGTACACCTTCAAAAAAATGATGAGCCTCTTTATCAGCGGGATGACGTCCTTTTCGGTCGCGCCCATCCGGCTTTCGATCATCCTGTGCTGGCTTTCTTTTTTCATCTCTTTCGTCGCAGTCCTCTACGCGCTCGCGTCCTATCTTTTTTTCGGGACCGTCGGCGGCTGGACGTCGCTTCTTATTTTGATGTCCTTTTTCTTTGCCTGCGTCTTCCTGATATTGGCCATCATGGGGGAATATATCGGCAAGATTCACATTGAAGCCAAGAAACGTCCGCGCTATTTCATCCAGGACCGGACGTCCGAAAGGAAAGCTTGAGACTTCGGGCGGGGGACCGGGACAAGCGCTGATGGACCGGCTGTGCGTGACCGCGGACGATTTTGGCCTTTGCCCGGAAATCAACGAAGCCGTTTTGCGCCTGCATGACGCCGGGGTCGTGAACCGGACGTCCGTCATCGCGAATGGGGGATTTTTTGAAGAAAGCGTCCGCCAGCTCTCGAGCCGCCCCGGTCTCGAAGCGGGCATCCACTTGAACCTGACGGACGGCCGGCCGGTGGCCGCCGCCCGGTCTCTCGTCAACGCGGAAGGGAACTTCATCGGCGGCAGGCATTACGGCGTGGCGTGGGGCGTCCTCACGGGCGCCTTCAAAATCGGAGACATCGCCTCCGAATGGAGGGCCCAGATCCGGAAGCTCCGCGATTCCGGCATCCGCGTGCGCCACCTGAACGCCCACGGCCATCTGCATCTGCTGCCGGCCCTGCACGGCATCGTCGCGGACCTTCTCGGGGAATTTCAGATCCCGTACGTCCGCCTTGTCCTCTCGGCAAGATCGGCCAGGACATTCGTCTTTGACCGCTTGAGCCGCGGGCTTCTCCGCACCCTGCGCGATCGCGGCATCCAGGCGGACTATCCGACCCAGATTCTCGGCATCACCTCCCAGGGCCGGTTGAACAAAACCCTGATTCTCAGCGAGCTCCGCCGTCCCGCAACGGGCACCGTCGAGCTCATCGTGCATCCGGCCTCGGCCGGGAACGCGTATCACAAAGCATGGGGATACCGGACGGGCGGGGAACTCGAGAGCCTTCTCGATCCGGAAGTCGTTCAAATGATCCGCTCGCGCGTTTCACAACGCGGATGACCTTCATGAAAGCAAAACTCGAATGGGTCCTCTTGGCCGTCCTGCTGGTTTTCGCGGCTTACGTGCACCAGAGCGCCCGCCTCGTTCCTTACGATTCCCACGGCGACAACGGCTCGGAAGTGAGCGACACGCGCTACGCGCTCGATCCTTCGATCGCGTTCGATCCCGGCTTCAAGTCCGTCAACGAGCTTCGAAACTCCCGCTACCAGCCCTTGCAGGGCATGGTCTACGCGTGGATGGGCGAAAATTTCATCTTCAAAAACCGCGCCATCGTCCCCATGACGCTCTTCTACCTCATGCACCTTTTCAACATCCTTATCGTCTACCGGATCGCGCGCGGGCTCTTCGGCAAGGCGGTCCCGGCGCTCGTCTCGGCCTTTTATTTTTCGATCCACCGTTCGGTGATTCCGGTGACGCGCTATTGGTGCGGCGGCATCCACGTGGTTTCGGTCACGGCCGTCCTGGTCTTCTTTCTCGTTTTTCTCGAGTATTTCAAAACCGGTAAAAAACGGTATTACGCCGTAACGCTCGCCGCCTACGCGCCCATGCTTCTTCTCAAGGAAACGACCGTCTATTTCCTCATTCTGGCGGGTCTTTATGACTGGGTGTTCCGTTCGCCTGCAGGCTCTCTCAAGCAAAGGCTGGCGGCGTTTTTTTCCCGCGTTCACATTTATTATCCCTTTCTTCTCATCACGCTGCTGCACACCGCCGTGACGAAGATTTACACGTTTTACGACTCCGTGCACCTGTATCACCGCAGGGGCGACGTGTGGGACCCGAGGTGGGTCCTGCCGCGGATGTTCGACCATGTCGTATTCGGCTGGTGGCCGGGAATCCAATATCCCTACGAGGCCGTCGCGGCCAAGATGACGATCGCCCTCGGTTTCCTGGCATTCCTGTACTGGGCGCTCCGGCACGGGAGCCCCCAGGTCCGGTTCGCCTTTATGGCCGCCGGCGCCTATCTCTTTCTCGGGTCCACGTACCTGTCGCCGCCCGTCACCGAGCTCACGCGCCGCCTGTACGTTCCGCTGCCCTTTTACGCGATGGCCGTCACCGGGATCGCCTGGGATCCCCGCCTCGGCAAAGCGGCGGCGTGGTGTCTCAAGGCGGGCCTCTTCGTTTATCTGATCGTGTACGTCTGCATGCCTCTCCGGATTCTGGGGGTTCTCTCGTGAAAAACCGGCGGGTGCTTTGGGCGTATGTCTTCGGCGTCATTCTGTTATTGCCCTACATGCGGATTTATTTCACCTGTCCCGCGCCCGAGGTGCTCGACCGGATGGCCAATTATTACCGCGAACGTGCGACGGGAGGCGACAACATCTTCCTCGCCCAGTCCTGGATGGAAACCCGGATGATGGATTGGAGCCGCTTCGGCATGCTCGTTCCCATACGGAAAAATGAATTTTTGAATCCGCCGGCCGACCGGGGATTTCAAGTTTGGCTTCTCGATTACGGGAACTATTTCTCCGTGAACCGTCCCCGGATCGAGAAGTTGTACCGGGTCGCCGCCTATCACCGGGAAGGAGACCTCCGCGCCTACGTGCTGGTCCCGCTCAACCGCTCATGAAGCCCAAGACACTTCTTCACATCGCGTTTTTCGTTCTGTGCGGCCTGATTTCGGTCCAGATCGGAAGAGTGTCCGGCGCGATCCCGCCGCCGTATCAATGGAACCGCCTCCAGGCCGCCTACATGGAGGCAGGGGACGGGGTGCCCGTTTCGTTCCTGCCGTCCTGGCAGACGCGCTATGCGCTCTATGGCGGGCGGTTCGAAGGGGTCGATGTGTTCGATTTTGCCGAAGTGAGAAAGGGACATATCCTGCCCTATCAGAAGATCTGGGTCATGGACGTCGGGAAGAAAATGTTTTATTACAAAAATGAACTCAAAAAATTCTACCGCGTCCATGAAAAGCCCGCGCCCGACCGGTTTCGGATATATCAATTGACGCCGCTTCGGCCGTATTCCCGGATTCAGAGCGTGATGCAGGCCGGCTTCGAACTCGACGGCGCGGGAACCTTCCCGCCGGCGCGCGGCCTTTTTAACGGGCAGCCGCGGAAAGTTTTGCAGATAGAGGTCCGGAAAGACCAGGAGCGCCGGATGCGCATCCGGCGTCCGGAACGCGCCGGCCGGCTTCATTTCTACGCCGGTTTCGACGACGTTGAGCTGCTGAAGGACCGGGGCAACCAGACAGAAATTGAAATCGAAGTCAGCAGCGGGGACCAGGTTCTGGCGCAATTCAAGGTGATCGACCGGCTCGGCATGCAGGGCCGGAAAATCGATCTGGGGAATTCGGCCAAAGAAGACGTGGTCGTCCGGTTCAAGTGCATCCACGGAGAATCGAGAAAATGCTCGTTCCAGATATTTTTTACCGCGGACTAAAAAAGCTGCGCGGGGCCGGGATGCCGCTCGTCCTCCTGGCGGCCGCCGGCCTCTGGTTTGCGGACAACCGGGGGAGGGACATCAGTGATTCCCTTTCCGGCGAGGCGGTTTTTTCGAGTGAGTCCGTGCACGCGATTTTTACGCGCAATCCGTGGAACGACCAGTCGCCGCTGTTTCCTCTTCTGCTGCACTTCTGGAAATATTTTGGCGAATCTCCCATGACGGTCCGGGCCTTCGTCATGGTCCTCACGGCGGTGATGATGGCCTTCTTTTACCGCCTCGCGCGGAAACACTGCGGCGAGCCGGTAGCCGCGGCCGGCCTCGTCCTGTTCGCGTTTTCTCCCCTGAGCCTCTGGTTCATCCGGAACGGCCGCATGTACCCCATTGTTGTTTTGACGACGCTGGCTTCGGTTTATGCCGTCTGGGCTTATTTGGACACCGGAAGGTTCCGGCACCTGGCCGGGCTGGTCGCCGCGTCCGTTATCGGAATTTACACGCATTTCTTCGGATTTTATATCACGGCATGGGTCTTTTTGTATCTTGCCGTCCTGCTCGTCCAGCGCCGCTTGTCTTTCCGTGCCTGGGCCGCGGCCGGCGCGGCGGCAGCGAGCATCGGGCTCCTGTCTCTCTTTCAGATCAACCGCGTGATTGCCCTGATGAAAGCGCCGCCCATGCACAACGACGCGTGGTCGGTGGCGCCCACGATCCGGGGTTTTTTCAACGCCGTGCTTTACCTGTTTCATCTGGGGAGACCCGGGTGGGTGGAAGCCGCGGGCTTCGGCAACGCGTTTCAGACGTTGTTTTGGATCGTGTTTTTTTCCCTTTTTGTCATCGGGCTAGTGTTGAGCCGCCCGCGCATCCGTTTCATCGCACTGCTCATGTCGGTGGGATCCATGCTCGTCCTCGGGCTCCTCGCCAAAAAACTGGATATCCGGGACCGCTACGCTGTTTACATTGTGCCTCTGGTTTATATGGTTCAGGCGCACGGCGCCTGGGCGCCGTTCAGGCTTCCGAGATTCTCCGGCCTGCACGGATTTTTTGACGCGCTGCGCAAGGCCCTGTTTTTTGTCCTGCTCGTTCAAATGCTGTTGATCACGTTTTCCAGCGTCGGCGCCAGATATTGCGAGTGGACGAAGGTCATGAACGGCATCGACCGGGTGTACACGCCGAACATGACGCTCTGGATGCCGACAGCGTATGCGGTGAACCTGCCTATTTACGCCGCCGACGCGAGCGGGCTCAACCCCGCGCTCCGCGACGTCCGCATCACATCGCCGGGGACCCGCCAGCAGTTTCTCGAAGAGGTGGAGCGCGGCGGGGACATTGTTTACGTCATTCATGAAGGCAGGGTCAGCCCGGAGCTGGACTGGCAGATAAAATTTCTCGGGGAGCAGGGGTACCGCCGCGAATCGCTGCACGGCTGGAACGCCAGGGCGGAGTTGTTTTCGAAAAAGCCGCTGCAGGGCCTCTACACCGCCGAGGCTGTCCCCGAGGGAGATCAGGGCCTGATACAGTGGGCCGTCGGCGAGCTGGGGCGCAGGCCCGGAACGGGCGGCTTCAGCCTCAAAACCGCCCTCGCCGCGCGCGTCGACGGCGGCCGGGTCATCGCTTCCGATCTTTATCTCGATCAGGCGGGCCGATACGGATGGTGGAAACTGCCCGGCGTGAACTACGTGGACTCGGTCTTTGAGGACGACACCGCGGTTGGCGGCGTGCCAAAGTTCTCCGTCCGGACGACGCTGCGTAAAGACTGGGGTGCGGTCGTCGGCTATCCGAACGTGCGTATCGGCAAGGTCCTCGAGCTCGTTTACGGAGAGCCCGTGAGTCCGAAGGCCGGAAACCCGAACCCGGTCGAATTCGAGCTGTATCTCAACGGCGACAAGATCACCAAAGTGCTTTCTACCGGCGACGACAAGTGGAGGTCGCTCCACATCGACACGTCGCGTTACGCCGGCCAAACGGCCCATGTGCTGCTTGTTGCCGTCACCCAGGACGCGGCGCAGCGCAGCCTTTGCTTCAGGCTGAGGGTCCGCGACGGCGGCTTCGCGGACAAGCTGTCGGACATCGCGGCCGCCTTCGAAAAATTCGCGCCGTTCCGTTCCGGTCCCCGTCCGCCGCCCAAAATCCGGTTTAAGAACGAACACATGAACAAAGCCCCGAACGACGCGGAAATCGCGGCCTGGGCCCGCGCGCGGCATGCCCCGGTGGCGGCGCGGGTTCATGCGGACGGCCGAATCGTGGTCGGCGCCGACCTGGGAAAGGATTTTTTGGGGGGAACGCACTGGCTCTTGGGCAAGGAGGAATGGGAAGCGGTTTATGGAGGCCGGTTTTTGAGCGGGGGCGCGGAACGGGAGATGATATGGGCGCATCCGGCCGGTGACGCCGTGCTCGTTGTCGGGTTTCCGGGATTCAAGACGGCGGAAAACCTCGATGTTTTCTATGGCATCGCGGATTCGGGGTTATGGAACGAAAGCGGAGCCGAGGTGCAGATGGATCTCTGGATCGAAGGCAAACTGGCCGCGTCCATCCATTGCCCCAATACCAAGGGCTGGAAGAAACTGACCGTTGACACCCGTCCGCTTGCCGGCGCCGCTTCCGACGTCGTGGCGCTCATCCGGACCACCGATAGTACCGCCCGCCATTTTTGCTTCAACCTGCGCTCTTCCGCGGAGTTCCGGCTCGACATGACGGGCGGAAAAAAAATGAGCGGTCTCATTCAGCGTCTCGACGCCGTGAGGATGCTGCCGGACGGATCAGTGCTGGCGCCGCTGCGGTTTGAGGTGAAATCCAACAGCGCTTCTGAGATGCATGAAAAAGGCGGTCCGGACGGAGAGGGCCAGGTGAAAGAACGCTGGGTTTTTGGACCTGACCCGTGGGATGCCGTCGGAATCGCCAATCTGCGCAGCGGGGGCGTGCTTCGGCAGGGCATTTGGGCCCATCCCCGGACTGGGGGCGTCCTTCAGATCGAGGCGGACGGCGTCCGCCTCGGACGCCGTCTCGAAGGGTACATCGGGCTTTCGGACCTTGCCGTCGCCCAATGCAAGGAAAAAAACAATTCGAGCCCGGTGCGGTTCAAGCTTCTCCTGGATTCAAAGATGATCTGGGAAAAGGAGATACCCCGGACAGGCGGATGGGTGGATTTCAGCGTCATTCTTCTGCCTGAAATAAAGGGCTCTCCCCACCGCTTGACGGCCACGGTAGAGACCGAAAACCAGACGTGGACCCATTTCGTTTTTGATTGTTGGAGCAAATAATCCCGCTGATTATTTAAGAATTTAATCTACTAACTAAGCTTTTTTCCCTCCTGTTCGGATCTCCCTCCCTTATTTGAATTTAGCCCCTTCGTTGGGCATACTTTCTGCAAGATGCGCGGGATCGGTCCAGCCCATCGAAGTTGTAACCAATTCAAAAGACATAAGTTATAAAAACGAAGACACCGGATAATGCCACAAAAAATGGCGGCTCACGGATATTTGTCGGATTTTTATACCCTCTTATTTTATAGAGTATTAAATCTCTATAAAGCGTCCGCCTTTGAGGCCCAGATCTTATGCTGATGTTCGAACGCCGGTTCAAATGGATCGTCCGCACCGTCGCCCTCGCGACGGTTGTGACCTTCGTCTTCCAGGACGTCGTCTTCGCGCAGGGCGGCGTGCCGACCTGGCAGCAGGCGGCGAAGGCGCGCGAGAACTCGCGCGCCGCGGGCGACCGCCTCATCGATCGGATCGAGGTGCCCTACGACGTCGGCGTCACGCGCTCGGTGCGCCCGGCCGCTTCGGACGAAATTGTCGTCAATATCCAGGACGCTCACGCGAGCCTCGGCGCCCAAAAAAGCATTTCCCAGATCATCGAAAACCTGGTCCGCCATTACGAGCTCGACCT
>OBEQ011125566.1_pt1 | contig 15641 bp, 14 predicted proteins | sample 1670901 | NCBI WGS metagenome assembly OBEQ01 (sample SAMEA104232315, study PRJEB22302) | groundwater metagenome | biome: forest; feature: aquifer; material: groundwater | place: USA | collected 2011-08-07 | depth 5.4 m | reverse complement strand
TCGTTTTCCACCCCACCCCAACCCCTCCCCATCAAGGGGAGGGGCTTTACCACCATGCGCCGTTCTTCTCCCTCCCCCTCGTGGGGGGGACCGGGGTGGGGGACTGTATAATGAGTCGCGCACTTGACGCAACATCCTGTCCTGCACTCGCGCGCGGCGTGAAGATGCGGTTTGATGAAGCGCGCCAGCAATGGATGCTGAATGCGCCAGAACGGGTGCTGTTGCTGGATGAAATCGCGCAGATCATTCTGTCGCGCTGTGATGGCGTTGTCAGCATTGATTCGCTATGCCGGGAACTGGCGCTGGAATTTGCATCCCCCCAGGAAATCATTCAGGCGGATGTGACGGAGATGTTAGCCGACATGCTGCATCGGGGATTTATCCGCATATGAGCCAGATGCCTCCCCCACCAATGGGATTATTGGCCGAGCTGACCCATCGCTGCCCGCTGGCCTGCCCCTATTGTTCCAATCCGCTGATGCTGGAGCAGGCGGCGAACGAACTGGACACCGGCGCCTGGCGCCGGGTGCTGGATGAGGCCGCGAAACTTGGCGTTCTGCAAGCACACTTTTCCGGCGGCGAACCACTGATCCGCAAGGACCTGGAAACGCTGATCGCCCATGCGGCTAAATGTGGGCTGTACACTAACCTGATTACATCTGGCATGGCGCTGACACAGGCGCGCGCCAACGCCCTTGCGGACGCTGGGCTGGATCATGCGCAACTGAGTTTGCAGGACACCGATGCGGCGGGCGCAGACCTGTTTGCCGGATCAAAAAACACCCTTGCCAAAAAAACCGCATCCGCCGCGATGTTGCGCGCGGCGGATTTGCCGCTGACGCTGAATGCGGTGATGCATCGCGGTAATCTGGATCATCTGGAAGCCATGATCGAAACAGCGGTGCGGTTTGGCGCCGGGCGGCTGGAGGTGGCGCATGTGCAATATTATGGCTGGGCGTTGCGCAACCGCGCGGCGCTGATGCCAACGCGCGCACAGATTGACCGCGCCACCGGAATCGTCACGGCGGCGCGCGCGCGATTGTCCGGCGTGCTGGTCATTGATTATGTAGTCCCGGATTATTACGCCTCGCGCCCCAAGGCCTGCATGGGCGGCTGGGGCCAGCGTTTCTTGAATGTCGATCCGGTGGGGCGGGTATTGCCCTGTCATGCGGCAACCACCATTCCGGAACTTGTCTTTGAGAATGTGCGCGAAAAACCGCTGGCGGAAATCTGGAAGGACGGCGCCACCTTTAATCACTTTCGCGGCACGGACTGGATGCCCGAGCCCTGCCAGAATTGTGAACGCAAGGAAATGGATTGGGGCGGATGCCGCTGCCAGGCGCTGGCGCTAACCGGCAATGCCGCCGCCACCGATCCCGCCTGCACCCTGTCGCCACACCATGCGGAAATGTTCGCCACCGCGCAAACCGAGGCAGCGGCCCCCGCGCCGGAGTTTATCTACCGGCGCGGGGGTAGTGCGTAGCCTGCCCTTACGAAACCTCCAGCCCGCGCAGTGCGCCTTCGTCACGCCAGTCTTGCAGTATTTTGAAAAACTTGACCGGGCCGCCGCCATATGCCCCGGTCAGGAAACCATTGCCGGTTTTTTCGGGCTTGCCTTCATTATTGTAGTAGCCCGGCGTGCAGGAGGCGAAATAGGCCTCGCCCACTTTCGCCGCATTGTGGACTTCCTCTACCCAGCCATTTTCCGCTTCCGGGGTTGCCTCGACCGCCTTGATATTGTTGTTGCGGGCATGCTTGACAATATAGGCGATGTGATTGGCCTGCTCGTTCAGCATATGGGTAAAGTTCGCTGTGCTGCCGGTCTGGATCATGCCCATGAAGAAGCAATTGGGAAAGCCGTTGCTGAAATACCCGTGATAGGTTCTCGGACCATCGGCCCATTTGGCGCTAAGGGTCGTATTACCGCGGCCTATAATGTCGTAGCCGGAGCGGTTGGTGTACGCCGTGCCGACTTCGAACCCGGTGGCGAAAATGATGCAATCCACTTCATATTCCGTGCCGTCGAACACGACGCCTTTTTCGGTGATGCGATCCACGCCATTGCCGCGCGTATCCACCAGGTGAACATTTGGCCGGTTATAGGTGAACAGATATTCATCATGAAAGGTGGGACGCTTGCAGAATTGCCGGTAATAGGGTTTCAGCGCCTCGGCGGTGGCCTGATCTTTCACGATGGTTGCAGCGCGTGTGCGCACTTCCTCCATCTTCGCAAAATCGACCAGCTCGTTCAGGATCTCCTTTTCTTCCCTGCTCAGCACAAGATTGGGATTTTTGCTCTGCTGGGCGCTCATATTACGGAAGATGTCTGTCCAGCCGTCACCGGCGTCATCATCGGGCTGATCGCCGCCGGACACCATGAAGTTGAAGTTTTCGATCCGCTTCTTATGCCAGCCCGGTTGCAGTTTTTTTACCCATTCCGGACTGGTGGGCGCGTTGTTGCGCACGTCGCACGATGATGGCGTGCGCTGAAACACGAACAGTTCCTTCGACCATTCGCCCAGATGCGGAATGCATTGCACAGCGGTGGCGCCGGTGCCGATAATGGCCACGCGCTTGTCCTTGAGGCCGGTCAGATTGCCCTCACAACTGCCGCCGGTATAGTTATAATCCCAGCGGCTGGTGTGAAAGGTGTGGCCCTTGAAATTTTCAATGCCGGTCATCGAGGGCAGTTTCGGTTTGTTCAGCGGACCATTGGACATGGCGACAAAACGCGCTTTCATGCGATCGCCGCGATCCGTCGTAATGATCCATTTGGAATCTTTTTCATCCCATTGCATGCCGGTTACTTCGGTCTGAAAGCAAACATCATCATACAGATCATATTTGCGGCCGATCGCCTGGGTGTGCGCCATGATTTCGGGCGCATGGGAATAACGTTCGCGCGGGATATAGTTCAACTCTTCAAGAAGCGGCATGTAGATATAGGCCTCGATATCGCATTGCGCGCCGGGATAACGGTTCCAGTACCAGGTGCCGCCAAAGTCGCCGCCCTTTTCGATCATGCGGATGCTTTTGACGCCCGCTTCACGCAGCCGCGCACCGGCCAGCAGGCCGCCAAAACCGCCGCCGATCACCAGCACTTCAACCTCATCAAACAACGGTTCGCGGGTAATAGGCTCCACATAGGGATCGTCGATGAAATGCGCAAACTGTCCGGTAATTTCGCGATACTGGGCACTGCCGTCTTCACGCACCCGCTTGTCGCGCTCATGATTATATTTTTCGAGTAGTGCGCTGGGATCGAACTTCAGATTCATCCCGGTTTTTTCGGCCACGGCCGTATATTTGTCGCTCATGTCGTTTGCTCCCTTGCTTGCCGGTTCTATATTGTGTCCGGGCAGTATAGTGATCCTGCCGCTGTTTCTGCAAGCATGCTGACAGATTACATAATAAGCATGAAAAAACCGCCCCCCGGAACCCGGGAGGCGGCCTGATTATCAGTCGTTTAACGAGGCCGGGTTACGAAACTTCCAGCCCGCGCAGTTCGCCTTCCGCGCGCCACTTGTTCAGGATATCGAAGAATTCCACCGACCCGCCGCCATATTGGCCGTTCAGGAAGCCGTTGCCGGTTTCGCCGGGTTTACCTTCATTATTGTAATAGCCGGGGGTGCATTCGGCATAAAACCGCTCACCCAGGCGGGCCTTCTGCTGGCAGGTGCTGACCCAGCCGTCCTCGGCTTCTTTTGAGGCTTCGATGGCCCGGACATTGCTGTTCATGGCGTGATTGATGACATAGGCAATATGCCTGGCCTGTTCGTTCAGCATGTGCGGAATGTTTGCCGTCAGGCCGGTTTGCGTCATGCCCATGAAGAAGCAGTTCGGGAAGCCATTGGTGTAAAAACCATGATAGGTCAAAAGCCCATTGGCCCACTTGTTGCTCAGCTTCATACCGCCACGGCCAAGGATGTCGTAACCGGAACGGCTGGTGTAATCGGTGCCAACCTCAAAACCGGTGGCGAAGACGATGCAATCCACTTCATATTCCTTGCCTTCGAAGATCACGCCCTTTTCGGTAATGCGGTCCACGCCCTTGCCCAGCGTATCCACTAGGGTCACATTGGGACGGTTAAAGGTAGGCAGATAGTCGTCATGGAAGCAGGGGCGCTTGCAGAATTGCCGGTAATAGGGCTTGAGCGCCTCGGCTGTTTTCTGATCCTTCACGATAGCTGCGGCGCGGGCGCGGACTTCCTCCATCTTCTGCTGATCGGCCAACTCGGCAAGAGCGGCCATTTCCGCCGGTGAACCGGTGGCGGACTTGTTATCGCCCCCGGCCAGAATTCCGGTCAATTTACGGAAGATATCGGTCCAGCCGTCGCCAACCAGATCTTTTTCCTGGAACCCGCCGGAAACCAGAATATTGAAATTATCCATGCGCTCCTGTTGCCAGCCGGGCTTCAGGGTCTTTGCCCAATCCATATCGGTCGGGCGGTCATTGCGCACGTCAACCGAAGACGGTGTGCGCTGGAACACGTACAGATGCTGCGACCACTCTCCCAGATGCGGAATGCATTGCACGGCGGTGGCGCCGGTGCCGATGATCGCCACGCGCTTGTCCTGAAGCTTGGTCAGACCTCCCAGGGCGTCACCGCCGGTATAATTATAATCCCAGCGGCTGGTATGGAAAGTGTGGCCCTTGAACTTCTCAATGCCCGTCATGCCCGGCAGCTTCGGCTTGTTCAGCGGCCCGTTTGACATGGCGACGAAACGCGCCTTCATGCGGTCGCCACGGTCGGTGGTGACGGTCCATTTGGCTTCCTTTTCGTCCCACTGCATCCCCGTCACTTCGGTCTGGAAACAGGCGTCGTCGTAAAGATCATATTTTCTTGCGATAGCCTGCGAGTGCGCCAGACTTTCCGGCGCGCGGGCGTATTTCTCTTTCGGAATATAGTTCAGCTCTTCCAGCAGGGGCAGATAGATATAGGATTCAATATCGACTGCCGCGCCCGGATAGCGGTTCCAGTACCAGGTGCCGCCAAAATCGCCGGCCCGGTCGATCATGCGGATGCTCTTGACGCCCGCTTCGCGTAACCGCGCACCGGCCAGCAATCCACCGAACCCGCCGCCGATCACAATCACCTCGACTTCATCAAACAGCGGCTCACGGGTGAAGCCGGGTTCGACATAAGGATCGGTGATGAAGTGGGCGAATTCGCCGGTGATTTCGCGATACTGGCTATTGCCATCCGCGCGAACACGCTTGTCGCGTTCCGACAGATATTTCGTCTTTAGCGTATCCGGATCATAGTCCAGTTTCATGCCGGCTTTTTGCGCTACTGCGGTCAGGCTCTCACTCATAACAATTCTCTCCCTTGTGTTTTGTTCAGGCTCTTGCCGCGCTGTCATCACGCGCCAGCGCCATTCATTGATTAAGGGGCCAACCATCAGAGGCGGACACCAATACTCTGATAATAGATTATCAAAATGCCTACGGCAAGGGCGGCGATCCCCGCCTATTTGCCCTTTTAGATAAGAAACACTATATTAGCCACCAGAAGACTTCCCAGGGTGTCTGGCAAACAAGGAGTGTGCGATATGTCACAACCCACCGCCAAATTGGCCGTTCACGACCCGGTATGGACGGAAATCCGCGATAGCGCCGCCAGGCTTGCGGCCAGCGAACCGGTTCTGGCCAGCCTGCTTTATGCGACGGTGCTAAACCAGAGCCGGCTGGAAGATGCCCTGGCTTATCTGCTGTCGCAGCGGCTAAGCACGGTGGAAACCCCGGCGCTGGCCATGCAGCAATTGATCGAAGCCGCTTTTCAGGACGATCCCGAAATCGGCGCTGCCCTGCGCTGTGATCTGGTGGCGGTGTATGAGCGCGACCCGGCCTGCAAGTCCTATCTGGAACCGCTGCTGTATTTCAAAGGCTTTCATGCTTTGCAGGGCTACCGCATCGCCAACTGGCTGTTACGCAGCGGGCGGCGCGGGCTGGCCATGTATCTGCAAAGCCGTATTTCGGAAGTTTTCGCTGTGGACATCAACCCGGCGGCGCGCATTGGCCGTGGCATTCTGATTGATCATGGCACCGGCGTAGTGATCGGTGAAACCGCTGTGGTCGAAGACGGGGTGTCGCTACTGCAAGGCGTCACGCTGGGCGGCACCGGCAAGGAAACCGGTGACCGGCATCCGAAAATCCGCAAAGGCAGCCTGATTGGGGCCAACGCCACGGTGCTGGGAAATATCGAGATCGGTGAATGCGCCCGCGTGGGTGGCGGCAGCGTGGTGCTGATCAATGTTCCGGCCCATTGCACGGCTGCTGGCGTGCCAGCCAAAATTATCGGCTGTGCCGGATCAGACGCGCCCGCACGCGATATGCAGCAGCAATTCGATTGCGGCGAAAGCGCCGGCATGGATCAGGACGCTTAATGCCCCTGATGTGGTAATGGCGCGGATGGTGTAGCTGGACGCGGCTCGATCACCGCCTCCACTTCCACCGGCCCTGCCTTTTCAAAGCGCAACATTAGTTTAAGCCGTTTGCCTTCGGCCAACGGACCCGGCAGACCGGTCAGCATCACGTGCATTGCGCCCGGCTGCAGGACAAGTTCACCCCCGGCGGGGATCACGGGCGCGTCTGCTGGGCGCATCCGCATGACGCCGTCCTGCATCTGGCTGTTGTGCGTCTGCGCCTGTCCGCCATCGGGCAGATCAATACCCAGCAGCCGGTCGGCTTCAGCGCCAGGATTGCGCACCGTAAAATACACCACCCCGATCCGCTGCTTACCCAGCGTTGGCGGCGCCCAGGGGTGGGCGATGACAAGCTGTCCGGCAGTATAGTCGTGCGCCATTGTTTGGCTGGCGTGCAGCGTGAAGGCAAGCCACAAAGTGATGAAAACGGCAGTAATTTTTTGCATGTGACGGCGCATGGGTTGAAATCCAAAGTAATGCCCTAGAGCAGCATGCGATTAAGTGGAATCGCTTCCAGAGATCCACTTAATCGCATGCTGCTCTAGCAGTTTATAAGCTGGAGCAATATGTTTTTAGGATGAACCTCTGGTTCAACCTAAAAACATATTGCTCCAGGGACATGACGCATAACATTCGCCAAATACTTCCGCAAGCAAGGCATGAAACAAAAAAGCCCGCCGGAATTCTAATCCGGCGGGCTTTGCAGATCGTGTGTTATTTACTGATGCGCAGACTTGCCAGCTCTGTTGCGATGGCCCTGAAGGCCGTGCTCAGCGCCGCGCCATCGGAGGAGGAAAAGAACTGCTCCGGTGTGCTGGCGCAGTTGCGCAGCAAGGCTAATGTCGCTGGAGCGGTCACCTGGAAGGCGATGGTATAAAGCCGGATTCCCGCCGCTTTTATATTGTTGCATACCCGCGTGGTCTTTTCATCAAGCCGGGTTACGGCGGTGCTGGCGGAATTGGTGCCAAGCCGCGACTTTGACAGATAACCATAGCCTGTGAACGTCGACATATTATGGGTAGAGTTGCCACTGATGGTATTTTCACCGTCCGTCATCAGAACCAGGGCTTTGATATTGTCTGTGTCCGAATAGAGTGCGCCCTCGGTATAGGGCGCGCCAGACGACAGAGTGCGCCATCCCCAGGCAAGCCCGATGGGGATATGCGTGGAATAGGCCGCAACCATCGCATCGATCCTGCCCTCAAGATACAGTTTGTCATTGGTCAGGGGCGTTATGGCCTGTGTATTTCTACAATTATAATCAGGCCCTTTGGACGTGGAGGTTACGTGCGAGTGAGCATATTTTGCGATCGATTCCTGCTTCCTCGCGAGGCTCGTGCCACTGTCGAAAGTGCCATCCGAAAGATAGCTATTGGGATAGGTTGGGCTGGAACTATTGGGTTCGTCCGGCGCCAACCAGGGCACAAAGAATGTGTCGGGGCTTCCCGCGGTTGGAGGCGTATCGAGTTCGTCGAGGCCGCCCGGCCGTTCCATCACGCAGCCATTCCAGGGCCGGTTGTCCATATTTGTTGAGGTGTCGAAGAGGGTCCACAGGTTCTTTCCTACCGGAAAATCAAAATTTTCGCCATGGATGCTGGATGCGCCCGCCATATCAAGCCAGACAGGGTCAAAGCGGGGGCCGACATTCACACCGTCGGCGAACGGCACCAGTGATACTTTCAGATGCGCTGGCGAGTTGTCGCTTCCAAACAGAATGTTGACCAGGTCATGGGCTGCGCTTTTCAACGACGCAAGTTTTGTTCCCGCCATTGAACCCGTATTGTCGAGCGCAAGAGCCACTTCAAGGCCGGTGATGGCGCGGCTGATTTCGTTTGTGGAGTTGACATTGATTTCATTGAAGCCAGCAACCTTCATAATTGTGGTTTCAACCCGCGCCGTTACATGCAGCGTGATGGTGTTATCGGTAATGCTCACGCCCAGTGTGCCAGGAACGCCCAACGCGTCTGCTGGATAGTTGGCTTTGAAATAGGCGGTCGCGGTCGCGATAATCGTTGCGTCATCGGCGTCGATCATCTTGCCCGCAGCAAGACCGGCGGCGTCCAATGCTGAATTCAACCGGGCCTTTACCTGCAGGGCACGGGTAATATCGACCGCTGAACCGATGGCGGCAAGTGTCGGCAGTAGCGCAATGGCAAAGATAATAGCAACATTTCCTCGCCTGTTGGCGGAAAAACGCCGTAGTGCGCTTTTCGGAAAACCCAGGCCGGTTTTCCACCCGGAAATGAGACCTGAATGTCTGGCGCCTTCCCGATGTGAGGAGTTTCGATTAGCTGTCAGTTTTTCCATCATTGCTCTTCCTTCCGGCGATTGCCGTCCTTCCAGGCCCCTGGCGATTAAAACATTCTATGCCAGACTATCTGTCGCCAGCCCGGATTAGCGGCGGCGCTCGCATTGCTGCGGGGTACGTTGTGACATATGGGACAGCAAAAACAGGTTTAATGTGCGCCACGTCACAAGTATGCTGCTTTGCCGCAAAGAAAGACTGGACGTGCTGCAAACAGGCATTAGATAGTTGTCAGCAAGATATGCAACAAGAATAAATATTACCAAGTAGATAATCATCAATGCAGCTTTATTATTTAATGGTATGCTTACTATTTCATTAAGAGGTTTTTTTAATTATCCAGCCAGGCCCTTTGCCGGTGCTATGAGGTGACGAAGTGCGCAAAAAAGTTTCAGGTTCCGGAAGATGGCGGTTTGGCCGTTTCTTGCGTGACACAAAGGGCGCCACGGCGCTGGAGTTTGCAATAGTCGCAACGCCATTCCTGTTTACGCTTTTTGCTATTCTCGAAGTCGCCCTGATCTTTTTCGGCTCCAGCGCCCTTGAAAGCGGCGTCCAGGCAGCAGCGCGCACGATCCGCACCCGGGAACTGCAACTGAGCGGTGGCGGACTGGCTGAATTTCGCACCCAGCTCTGTGCGCAGGCAGCAGGGCTGATTGCCTGCGACACGAGGCTGAATATCGACGTGCGCACATATCCGTCTTTCGCAGGTGCGGACATGACGCCGCCCGTAGATGCGCTAGGCAATCCAATCCCTGGGCCGTTCGATCCAGGTGGTCCGGAACAGGTGGTGGTGGTCAAGGCTTATTATGTCTGGAAAATATATACGCCTGGACTCGGACTGCTGCTTGGAAATATTGGCAGCTCTAATTCACGGCTGTTGCTATCAACGGCGGCGTTCCGCAATGAACCCTCCTAAAAAGTGTTGGCATGGTTACGCCCGCAGCCCCTGAACAGTGAGTGTATGCAATGCTGAAATGGCTCACGAATAACAAATTCTGGCGTGAAGCACGCGGTGTTTCGGCGATAGAGTTTGCGCTGATTTTACCAGTGCAGCTTGTCTTGATATTCGGCACGGTTGAAATCAGTAATCTCATGATTGCCGATCGCAAGCTGGTGTCAGCGACAAGCACCACTGCCGATCTGTTTGCCCAAACAAAATCTGTTACTACCGCCCAAATTACGGATATCTTCAGAGCCGGCAGCGCCGTAATGCAACCACTCGATTTAAGTAGCCTGTCGTTTGTCGTCTCAAGTATCGTCGCTGACGCGGCTGGCGTCACCAGGATTAACTGGAGCGAAGGTACGGGCGCTCCGGCCCTGGCCGCCGGCACGGTTTACACACTGCCGCCAGGGCTTGTTGCGCCTAATCAAAGTGTGATCATGGTGCAATCGCGATACAGCTATGTATCACAACTCGGTAAATTGATCACTGCGCCCATTGTATTGACAGACAGGTTTTTCCTAGCGCCCCGGCGCTCGATCAAAGTAACCCGGCTATAGCGATAGCGGATCTGTCACGCGCCATACGTAATCGTTGGACCGCCCGCCCGCACCGCTTCGCGCTGGGTCAGCGGTGCGTGGTCTGCGCTAACGCCAATTGCATAGGGATCGACGATACGGTTTTCGCGGACATCGGCAGCCGCCTGCGCCAGCACCGCATCCACATCGCCCGCGTCAAAAATACTCGCCTCACGGATATTTTCGCACCAGTGATGATGATCGCCATGCGCCTGCAGGTAAATCACAATGCCGTCGCGCAACCGGTTGGCGGTTATCACCTGGGCGGCGCCGTTGTTTCGTTTGCTGGCGGTGCTCATGGACGGTTTCCTGCGCTTTTGACGTTGCGGTGCGGCCGATGGCGCAATTCAATGGCGCTGGGTGAGCCGTCAGAATCGGGCTGATAGCGCACGGTAAATTCCGATAACGCCTTGGCGAAGCGTTCTGCATCCCTGTCTTTTTGCACTTCATAGGCGTCAAAACCGCAGCGGTGCATGAATGAAAACTGGTCGTACAACACATTGCCAACTGCGCGCAGTTCGCCCTTGAAACCATATTGTTCGCGCAGCAGCCGCGCATAGGAATAGGCGCGGCCATCGCGGAAAATAGGAAATTCCAGCGCGACCAGATCAAAGCGGCCCAGATCATCGCGGATTTTTTCCGGCGATTCACTGGACGCCAGCCGCACACCAAGCGGCGTTTTGCGCGCCAGCAACTGATCGCGCGACGCAAGCCAGCGCGCCAGCGGCACGATGACGCCGCCCGTTGCAGGCAGATCACCGTCCACGCCCGCATGCACCCATTCATCGGTGCTGATTTTGCTGTTTTTAATGTACTGCATAAAGCGCGTCCTTGAAGGGGGCGATGCCGGTTCGGCGCACCGCCGCCAGAAAATTCTCGTCGCGGCTGGTGCGGATTTTCACGTAGGTATCAACCACTTTTTCAACCGCATCGACGACTTCGTCATAGGAAAAAGCCGCGCCCAGAATTTCACCGATCGAGGCGTTTTCATCGGCGCTGCCGCCCAGGGTGATCTGATAGAATTCCGTGCCTTTCTTATCGACCCCCAGATTGCCGATATGTCCGACATGATGATGCCCACAGGCATTGATGCAGCCGGAAATCTTGATTTTCAGATCGCCGATATCGTGCTGGCGTTTCAAATCGGCAAAGCGTTCGCTGATGCGTTGCGCCACCGGGATAGAGCGGGCATTGGCCAGCGCGCAATAATCCAGCCCCGGACAGGCTATAATGTCGCTGACCAACCCGATATTGGGCGTTGCCAAACCCTTTTTGTCCAGCAGCATCCACAAAGAGTACAGATCGCTTTGCCGCACATTGGCCAAGGTCAGGTTCTGTTCATGAGTGACGCGCAATTCGTCAAAGCTGAAACGCTCCGCCAGATCGGCCACCGCATGCATCTGCACGTCTGCCGCATCGCCGGGAATACCGCCAATGGGCTTCAGCGAAATATTGACGATAGCGTAACCCGGAATTTTGTGCGCGGCCACATTGCTTTGCACCCAGGCGGCAAAGGCCGGATCGCTATCGCGCCTTTGCAGGAAAGCGGCCGGATCGGCCTGCAATGTTTCATAGGCGGGCGGCGCGAAATAGGCGGTGATGCGGGCGATTTCCTCAGCGGGCACATCCAGCGCGCCATTACGGATATGGCCCCACTGTTCGTTGGTCTGGCGGGTAAATTCTTCAATGCCGATTTCATTGACCAGAATTTTGATGCGCGCCTTGTAAATATTATCGCGCCGCCCATGCATATTATAGACGCGCAGAATGGCTTCTGAATAAGACAGCATGTCGCGCTTGGGCACAAAGGCGTTGATGCATTTGGCGATGACGGGCGTGCGGCCCTGCCCGCCGCCAACCCAGAATTCACAGCCCGCTTCGCCTGCCTGATTCCTGACCATCACTATGCCGATATCATGCAGCTTGATGGCGGCGCGATCCCGCGGGCTGCCGGTGATGGCGATCTTGAATTTGCGCGGCAGAAAGGAAAATTCCGGGTGCAGGCTGGACCATTGGCGTAAAATCTCGCCGCAAATGCGCGGGTCTTCGACTTCGTCTGCGGCCACGCCGGCATATTGATCGGCGGTGATATTGCGGATGCAGTTGCCGCTGGTTTGCAGCGCATGCATTTCAACCGACGCCAGTTCCGCCAGAATGTCCGGCATGTCTTCCAGCTTTGGCCAGTTATATTGCAGGTTCTGGCGGGTGGTGAAATGCGCATAACCCCGGTCATATTTAGTGGCGATATCCGCCAGCTTGCGCAATTGCCGGCTTGAGAGCACCCCATAGGGAATGGCGACCCGCAACATATAGGCGTGCAATTGCAGGTACAGCCCGTTCATCAGCCGCAGCGGGCGGAACTCTTCCTCGGTCAGCTCGCCGTTCAGGCGGCGCACCACCTGATCGCGGAACTGGGCGACCCGTTCCATGACAAAGGCATGGTCGAATTCATCATAACGATACATTTTGCGGCCCCTGAAAAACCTATTCTACCGGGGAATATGTGGGAAAAGGGGAAATAAGTCAATATTAATGTGAAATAATACGATTTACATTAATGTATTGTGTATTATAGCTCGCGCACCACCCGGCTTTCGTGCCATCGCCGTAAAAGCATGTTCTCCAAAGCACTCAGGCAGAAGAAGATAATGATGCCCAGCAATGAGAGCAGCAGCAGGGCCGCAAACATTTTGGCAATTTGCAGCCGGTTGCCGCTTTCCATGATCCGCCAGGCCAGCCCCATGGAAGCGCCGCTTCCCGCCACGAACTCCGCAACCACCGTACCGATCAGCGCAAGCCCGCCGGAAATCTTCATGGCGGACAGCAGATATGGCATCGCCGAGGGCAGCCGGACCTGGGTAAACACCTGCCAGCGGGTGGCGCCATACAGGCGGTAGAGATCCAGCAGCCCATGATCGGCGGCCCGCAACCCCAAGGTCATATTGGACAGCACTGGAAAGAACGCCGCAATCCACGCCATCAGCAACAGCGCCCGGTTGGGATTATCAATGCCCACCCAGATGACGATCAACGGCGCGATCGCCACAATCGGCGTCACCTGCAAAATCACCGCCAGCGGAAACAGCGCCATTTCCAGCGCCCGGCTTTGCGAGAACAGCACCGCAAGCGCAACACCCCCGATCACAGCAAGCGCAAAGGCCGTTAGGCTGATGCGCAACGTCATCCAGGCGCTGAACAGCAGCGACGAGAAATCTTCATACAGCGCCTGCCCAATCGCCGAAGGGGCAGGCAGCACGAAGGCTGGCACCTGCCACACACGCACCAGCGCCTCCCACAGGCCAAGCATCACGATAACAACCAGTAGCGGCGTAAGAATGCGTGCGGCTTTCATGATATTGCCTCGCGCAGCGCATTGGAAATTTCCCCGCAATAGGCGGCGAATTGTGGCGAGTGGCGAAACGCCTCCGCACGGTGCGCAGGCGCGTTAATGTGCAACTCGCGCAATATGGTTCCTGGGCGCGCCCCCATCATCAGCACACGGTTGGATAGATACACGGCCTCCGCCGCACTGTGGGTTACGAACAGCACACTAAGTTGCGCCTTGTGGCAAATGTCCAGCAGATCATCGTTCAGTTGCTGGCGGGTGATTTCATCCAGCGCCGCGAAGGGCTCATCCAGCAATAGCACCGGCGGCCTGGTGATCAGCGCACGGGCGATCGCCACCCGCATCTTCATGCCGCCCGATAAGGTGCGCGGATAGGCTTCTGCAAAATTTTCCAGTCCCACAAGTTCCAGCATTTCCATGGCGCGGGCATGACGCTCGCTTGCTGCAACCCCTGCAATCCGCAAGGGTGTTTCGGCATTTTTGCGCACATTGGCCCAAGGCATCAATGTGGGTTCCTGAAACACCACGCCAATGCCGCCTTTTACAGGAGGCGCCGCCCATTCCATGCGCCCGGAAGTGGGGGCAATCAGCCCCGCGGCAATGCGCAGCAGGGTGCTTTTGCCGCAGCCGGACGGACCCAACAACGATACAAATTCGCCGCGCGCCATGTGCAGATTGACATTTTCCAGCGCAGCAACGCCGCCGGAAAATATCTTGCCAAGGTCAGTAATGGTCAGCAACGGCGTAGAAACGGCCTGCATTTAGTGTTTGATCCACTTACATTGAAACAAGAACGGTGCTTTTTGCTCACCCGCCGCTTTAATCTCACCCCTCCCCAACCCCTCCCCATCAAAGGGGAGGGGCTTTACCACCGGGTTCTGAACTTCTTCTCCCTCCCCCTCGTGGGGATGGCCGGGGTGGGGGGCTTGAAGAAATTATGCTTATGGATCAACATTTAATTTCGTTTTGCATTTCGCGGTGCGCCAATAAACTGCAATGTATAGGCTGCGCGCACATCCAGGTCCGGCGCATAGACGCCGCTATCGCGCATGACATTAAAAAACTCCCGCCAGCGCGCGTCGCTCATGGCGCCGATGCCAAGGGTTTGGGTGTCGCCGGATTCAACAATGCCATAAGCCTTCATCTTCTCTATGGCTTGCGTAATTACCTCCGCGCTCATTTCCGGATTGTCGCGTTGTATCAGCGCATTTCCGGGCGCCGGATCGCCATGCAGATAATCGCTCCAGCCCTCACGCGTTGCTTCCACAAAGGCCTGTACGATTTCGGGATTCCGCTCAATTACGCGTGTATTCACCATGACCAGCGTCGCATAACTGGGATAGCCATTATCCGCATACAGAAATATTTGCGGCTTGTTGCCGGTTTCTCTCTCGTACATGAACGGCTCCGACGTCAGATAGCCCTGCTGGATGGCCTTGGGATCGGCCAGAAACGGGGCCATGTTAAAAGTGTATTTGCGCACCTGGGCGTCTTCAAAGCCGTATCGCGCCTTCAGCCAGACAAACACCGCACCGATAGACGCATCCGCCAGCAGGATGTGGCGCCCCTTCATATCCGCAAGGCTGCGAATGTCGCCACGCGGATGGGTCATCAGAATTTCCGGACTTTTCTGAAACACCGCCATTACGGCTTTGGCTTGGGCCCCTTCACGCAGCATGTTCAGCGGCATGAAGCTGCTTGAGCCCATGCCGAAATCTATCGCCCCCGCCCCCATCAGTTGCGGAATATTCACCCCCGGCCCGCCCTGACGGATTTCCACATCCAGCCCGCGCGCCGCATAAAACCCTTTCGCCACCGCCTGATAAAAACCGCCATGTTCGGCCTGCGCCTTCCAGTCGGTCGCAAAGACAATGCGTTCCCCTGCTGTTGCGGGCAAAGCCGTCAGGACGAGAAGTACAATCAGAAAAAATCGGCGCGCCATTTGCAATCACCCCGGACAAAACGAAAAATGCACTATAATGTGTGTATACCGAAATGAAAGCGGGGAGACGAAAATGAAGCTGGCGACGTTTACGCACTCAGGCC